>JAABUP010001071.1_pt1 | contig 58319 bp, 63 predicted proteins | sample 5559201 | NCBI WGS metagenome assembly JAABUP01 (sample SAMN10711887, study PRJNA513373) | rock metagenome | isolation source: Antarctica rocks | place: Antarctica | reverse complement strand
TACACTGCTTCCGGCATCGGGCGCACCTCCGACGAGTCACGGTCTCAACACCCGGACTCTACCAGAGCGTCGCGCCCGACGCCTTTCCCGCACTCACTGCCCACAGTTAGCGAAAACTAGAGAGCTATAGCGAAGACAGACAAGCGGTGACGCGAGTGCGGGATCGCGATGGCGCTGGTCGGTAGGGGCGCAGCCGCGAACTTATGAGCGGTGGTGCCCGCCCGCGCGTTACCCCGGTGGCACACACGCCGCGCGGTGTGCTGGTGACGATGCTCATCCGCGATCCTCCTGGCGGGTACGACGATCCGGCGCCTGGTCAGGTGCCACACGAGCGGGTGACTGACGCGAGCTGTCAGCCGGAAAAATGGGCGCATTCGACCAGAGGATAGGCATCAGCCTATCCGCATCGCGAAGGCGGGGCGAGCTTTGTTAATGGAAGGTGGCTGGTGCGGGTGCTGAATCGATGTCGATGCGGGACGCGCGTGGCTTAGTGTGCGTCGCGCCGCTCGCCCATCCCTTGCCGGGCATCGCACCCGATCGTATGCACAATCGATGCCAGCAGGGCTTCCAGATCGAACGGCTTGGTGATCAGGGCGCTGAAGCCGCGCGCCGTGTAGTCCGCGTAATCACTCGCGCGGTGCGCCGTGCAGATGATGATCGGCGTGCCCCGCGCCGCCCGCTGGATCGCTTCGAGCCGGGTCCAGCGTTCTGTGAGCGGGCGCTGCTCGGCGAGCGCGTCGGCCACGATCAGGTCGAACGGGCGTGCGGCGAGCGCCACGAGCGCAGCGGCGGTGTCCAACGCCGTGGTCACGCTATAGCCTTCCCCGCTCAAGTATTCGTCCAAGAGCTCGCCGATCGTCGGATCATCCTCGATCAGGAGGATCGCGCGGCGCTCGCTGTGCGCTGCCTGCAATGGCCTATATCCTCCCCATAGCCGCGTCAGGCGAACGGAACGACGATGGTGCGGTCCGGTTCGGCACCATACTCTATTGGACAGGATGAGTGCCGCAGATCGTTACAACCCCGCCATCCTTTCATGTGTCGCCCACCGCCGTAGTACCGATCGGCTATACTGCGGCGCGATGTGCGGAGTAACAATCATGGCGGAAGACCTGTCTAATACAGTGAAGGAGCCCGACGCGGCGCTGGTGGCGCGCGCGCAAGGGGGCGATCGCGCCGCGTTCGCGGAATTGATCCGTCGCCATCAGGCGGTCGCCTTCCGGGTCTGCTACCGGGTGCTCGGCGACCGGGAGGACGCCGCCGACGCCACCCAGGAGGCGTTCCTGCGGGCCTACCGGCGGCTCGACACCTTCCTCGGCCAGAGCACCTTCAAGACCTGGTTCATGCGCCTCACCATCAACGTCGCCCTCAACGAGCGCGAGCAGCGGAAGCAGCATGTCCCGCTCGATGCGGCTCCGCCGCTCGTCTCCGCCGCCCATGATGGCGCGCTCTCGCGCATCGAGGCGACCGCGCACCTCCATCAGGCGTTGCAAGCCTTGCCGCCGAATCATCGCGCCGCCGTGGTCCTGCGCGATCTCGAAGAATTCACCTACGCCGAGACGGCGACGGCCCTGGGCGTGCCGGAGGGGACGGCGAAGGGGTGGGCGCACCGGGGGCGGGAACGCCTGAAGGATCTGCTGACGTGAGCGGTCACGACGAACTGCTGGAACTCCTCCCCGCCTACGTCGCGGGGGAACTCGACGCCGCGGAGCAGGGGCGGGTGACGCGCGCCCTCGCGGATTCGCCGCGCCTGCGCGAGGAACTCGCCCGCTACCAACGCTTGTTCGTGCTGCTGGCCGCGCTCGCCGAGGAGGACATCGCGCCGGAGGCGGCGACCGAGCGGCGGATCATGCGGCAGCTCGCGATCCGGTGGTATTTCGGCGGTGCCGCGCGCTTCCTGGAAGGGGTGGCGGGGGCGTATGGCCGGGCCGTGCTCTATTATCTCGGCGGGCAGCAGTCCGCACGGCGATCCGCAAAAGGAGGGCACTGACGTGACCGATGTGCTGACCGCGTTCCTCGCCTTCGTGCCGCGCCTCTTCGGCGCGGCGGCGATCCTGGTGCTGGGTGTCCTGGTGGCGGTGGTGGCGCGCTGGCTGGTCCCGCTGCTCCTGCGCCGCCTGCGCTTCGACGACCTCTGCCAGCGCGCCGGGGTGACGGGCCTGCTCGTACAGGGCGGGATCACGCGCCGCCCGTCGCAACTCCTCGGGCTGGTGATCGCCTACGCGCTCCTGGGCTATGCGCTCCTGACGGCGCTCGGCGCGGTCGGCCTGACCTTCCTGGCCGGGTCGCTGAACGAGCTGATCCTCTACGCCCCGCGCGCGCTGACCGCCGTCTTCCTGGTGATCCTGGGCGTCGCGGCGGCGGGCCTGCTGGCGGAGGCCACCGGACGCCTGCTGACCGAGGCGGGCATCGGGCGCGTGGACACCCTTCGCAACGTCGTCCGCTTCGGGCTGATCTTCGTCGTGGCGATCCTGGCGGCGGCGCTGCTCGGCATCGATGTGGCGCTGCTGATCGCGATCACCGTCATCGCCCTCAGCGGGATCGCGCTGACCGCCGCGCTGGCGGTCGGGCTGGGGCTGCGCGGCCTCTCGCAGAACATCGTGGCGAGTCGCTACATCGCGGAGGGGATCGGCGAGGGGGACCGGATCAGCGTGAACGGGGCCAGCGGGACGGTCGAGCGGGTCGGCCACGCGATGACGACCCTGCGCGCCGACGACGGGCGCGTCTTCCTCGTCCCCAACCACCACTTCCTGGAGCATGTCGTGGAGAAGGCCGCCCCGCTGGAGTGAGGGTGCGATGCCGCGCCACGCCGACCAGGCCCACGCCACGCACGTCTCTGGTAGGATGCGGGGATGCGAGGCGACACGGGATCGCCAACGGGGTGGGCGCGGGCATGGTGAACGGATGAGTCAGGCGGCGCGAGTGCGGCGGCGGGGAGGGGACAACCCGCTGGCGAATCGGAATTACACCCTCTTCCTGGGTGGGGCGTTCGTCTCCAGCCTGGGGAGTTGGATGCAGACGGTGGCCCTGAGTTGGGTGATGCTGCAACGCGGCAACTCCACGTTTCTCCTCGGCGTGCTCGGCTTCGTCCAGTTGATCCCGGTCCTGGCGCTCGGCATCCCGGCGGGCATCCTGGCGGACCGCGTGGATCGGCGGCGCTTTCTCCTCTGGATCCAGGGCGCGGCGACGATCTTGGCCTTCATCCTGGCGGGCCTGCAATACGCGGACCTGGCGACGGTGCCGCTGCTGCTGCTCCTGGCGGCGGCGAACGGGGTGGTCAACGCCCTCAATGGCCCGCCGTGGCAGGCGTTCATCAAGGAACTGGTGGGGCCGGGGCAGTTGCGCCGCGCCATCGCCATCAACTCCGCGCGCTTCAACCTGACGCGCATCGTGGGGCCATCGATCGGCGGCTGGTTACTGGTCAGCGTCGGGGCGGGGGCGTGCTTCGCCGCGAACGCGGTCAGCTACCTGGCGGTCCTCGCCGCGCTCCTCGCGATCCGCACGACGAAGCGGCAGAATGCGGTGCCGAGCGGCATCGTCGCCCCCACCGAGGCGAGCACGCGCGCCGTCCTCCGCAATCCGCAGTTGCGGGCGGTGCTGCTGCCCGCAGTCGGCCTCGCGGTGCTGGCCCTCCCCTACGGGAACTTCTTCCCCTCGATGGCGCGCGACATCTTCGATCGCGGCCCGGCGGGGCTGAGCCTGCTGCTGACCGCGACCGGGGTCGGCGCGGTCATCGGGGCGTTCATCTCCAGCCTGCCGCTCGTGGCACGCCGACCGGGGCGCGCGCTGGCGGTGATGGAGATCGTCACCGGGCTCGCGCTCGCCGCGTTCGCCTGGTCGCCCTCGTTTTACCTCGCGCTGGCCTGCATCGTCCTCTTCGGGGCGGCGGTGATCGGCTATCTGGCGACGGCGGGCGCGACGATCCAGCTCGCCGCCGCACCGGGTACGGAGGGGCGGGCGCTGGGCCTCTGGATGATCGTCAATTCCGGCCTCGTGCCGTTCGGTAGCCTGGCGATCGGCGCGTTGGCGGAGGCGATCGGGGTGCGCGGGGCGCTCGGATGGGGCGGCATCGGCTGTCTCATCTGCGGCGTGGCGGCGAGTATCTTCGCACGGCGCGGCTCCGGGGGGCGGGGACAACTCGTGCGCGCGACGAAATAAGCATCCCATCCGATGGGGTCTGGCAGGGCGGGTTATCCGCCCGCATGGAGGGGGAACCGATGGCTGGCTGGCTGGAGGGTGAGATCGTCTCGCGGGAGTCCGCGTTGCACTATTACCGGATGGGATCGCCGGAGAAGCCGACCGTGCTGCTGCTGCACGGCTTCACCGATTCGGGGCTCTGCTGGCTCCGGTTCGCCAACGATCTCGCCGCCGATTACGACGTGATCATGACCGATGCGGTGGGACATGGGCGGTCTGGCGATCTCTCGCACGGCTTCCGCGAGCGCGCCGTGGCCGATGTGCTGGCGGTGCTGGATGCGCTGGCACTCGATCGCCCGGCCCTGGTCGGGCACTCGATGGGCGGCGCGACCGCCGCCGGGGTCGCGGCGGCCGCGCCGGAGCGGGTCCGCGCGCTGGTCCTCGAAGATCCGGGTTGGCGCGACGATCCGACGCCGAGCGGCGATCCGGCGCTGCCGAGCAGCAATCCCTACGCCGAATGGGTCCGCAACTTCCAGACCCTTGCGCCGGAGGAGCGGGCGCGGCAGGCGGCGGCGAAGGAGCCGAACTGGGACGAGAGCGAGCTGCCACCCTGGATCGCGTCGAAGGTGCAGTTCGATCTGACCGGCTTCGACCAGCCGCGCCCTTCGCCGAATCCCTGGCGCGAGGTCGCGGCCAACGTTGTGTGCCCGACGCTGCTGGTCACGTCCGAGCCGGCGCGCGGCGGGATCATCACGCGATCCCAGGCGCAGGAAATCTTGCGCCTGCTGGCGAACGGGCGCGAGGCCAACATCCCGGACGCGGGCCACAACATCCGCCGCGACAATTACGCGCCCTTCCACGATGTGGTCGTGGCGTTCCTTGGCGAGTAGGTGCAGTAGGCAGTGGGCAGTGGGCAGTGGCGGGGGAATTCAAGACTACAGGCGGCGGTGTGAGGGCGGCGATTGTTCGTAGCGCGCCGATACCCTCCACCACGGCCTATGGCCTACTGCCTCACGTATCCCTAGGAGGTGCTGATGGCCGAGGCGATTCTGCTGGCGCAGCGGACGGCAACGGAGGTCCGGGCGCTGCTGGCGACGAATGCGGTGGTGCTGGTGCCGATCGGGGCGCAGGAGCAGCATGGCCCCGGCATCGCCCTCTCCACCGACACGATCGCGGCGGACGCGCTCTGTCGTCGCGCCGCCGCCCTGCTCGGCGAGCGTGCCGCCGTGGCCCCCGCCATCCCCTACGGCGTTTCGTGGCATCACCTCGCCTTTCCCGGCACGCTCAGCCTCAGCAGCGCCACGCTGACGAGCGTGCTGGCGGAGATCGCGTGGTCGTTGGCGCGGCACGGCTTCCCGCGCGTGGTCTTCGTCAACGGGCATGGCGGGAACAGCGCGGCGCTGACGGCGGCGGTGGAGCGTTGCGCCCCGCTGCGTCCCGGCCTGGAAACGCTCGGCCTCTATGGCTACGCGATCCTGGCCGAAGGCGCGGCGGAACTCCTCCCCGCCGAGGCGCTCGGCCACGGTGGGGGCGACGAGGCGGCGGTCGTGCTGGCCGCCGCGCCGGACTACGCCCGCCCGGACGCCTTCGCCGCGCCCGAACTGATCGAGCCGCGCGCGACGTTGAACGCGCGGTTGCGCCCGTATGGGGCGGTCGCGGCGGTGCCCTACGAGGAGCAGACACGCAACGGCGCGACCGGCGACACCCGCCCCGCGACCGCCGCGATCGGGGAGCGGATCCTCGAACGCGGCGCGGCGACGCTGGCTGAACTGCTGGAAGCATTCATCGCGGCGACGCCACGGGGTCAGTGACGAGTGATGCCGAGGCGATCGTCCCGCGTAGTGCCGCGCTTCGCAAGCGGCGGTAGGGTGTGGTCCTCCCCCGCTCCTCGGCTGGGTGGGTGCCCTTTGGGCGGCGGGGGTGCGGGCGGGATCCCCACCAGCGCTTATGAAACGGACCACTCATCTCATCGGCCCTGCTGTTTTTCGTGGCCCGAACCGCCCGATACCGGCGGCGGATCGAGGGCTACGCGGGCCTGGACCCGGCCCAGGCGCACCATGTCGCCGTCGCGCAATTGTGTCGGGCGCTCGATGCGTTCCCCGTTGACCGACGTGCCGTTCAGCGTGCCGAGGTCGACGAGCCACCACGCGCCCGCCCCCCAGGCCAGCCGCGCGTGCTGCCCGGAGATGAAGTCGTCGGCGAGCGGGATCGCGCAGTCCGGGTGCCGCCCGAGCACCGCATCCGGCACGAACGGGAAGGTGGTGCCATCGGCCCGCCCGGCGCGCGGGGCGTCGATGAGCACGAGCCGTCCGCCCGTGGGGGCCGACGCGGCGACCGCACCCGGTCGCGCCAGCCGTTCGAGTTCGCGCACGCGCTTCACCAGGGCGTCCCGCTCCCGCGCGAGTGCCGCAGCGGCTTCGGCGCGGATCGCGAGGGCCGCGCACTCCTCGCGCGCCGCCGTGAGTTGGTCGATTACTGCCTGCTCGCGCGCCTGGGCGTGTGCGGCGGCGTCGTCGAGCCGGGCCTCGTAGCCCGCGCGCAGTTGCGCCAGTTCCGCCACATGCCGCGCCGCCGTTTCATCCGGTCCTATCATGGCGATCGGGACTGTTAGTGGCGCGGGCATCTCCCGCACCAGGAGCGTCGTCCCGGGGATGTCTACCGACGCGAAGGCTCTGGTCGGCCCCCCGCCCCCCCCCGACAGCCTCCAGTGCCGCGATCAGGGCTCCGGCGGTGGGGAACCGCCGGGCGGGATCCTTGGACAGGGTCTGCAAGATGATCGGCTCCACCGCCGCGCCGAGGCCCGGTAGCTGGTCCCCGAATGCGGGCGGGAGGGCCGAGATGTGCTGGGCGACGATCAGGCGTGGTGTGGCCCCGCGAAAGGGTGGTCGCCCGGTCAGCGCCTCGTAGAGGATCACCCCGAGGGCGTAGATATCGGCGCGCCCGTCGAGCGCCAGCCCGTGGGCCTGCTCGGGTGCCAGGTATTCGGGGGTGCCGTAGTAGCGCCCGGTGGCGGCGGAGAGCAAGGTGTTCGCCCGGGGCAGCAGGCCGACGATGCCCGCGTCGGTCACCACGACCTGCCCCGACGCGGGCAACAGGATGTTCCCGGGCTTGAGATCGCCATGCACGATCCCCGCCGCATGGGCGTGGTCGAGCGCGGCGGCGACGGGACGGAGCAAGCGGAGCGCCTCGGCGAGGTGCAGCGGGGTGCCGAGTCGGCGGCGCAAGTTATCGCCGACGACATAGGGCCGCGCCAGGTACGCCCAGCCGTCGTGTACGCCATGCGCCAGGATCGGCAGCAGGCCGGGATGCTGACAGGCGGCGAGGACGGATACCGCCTCCCCGAGTTGCGCGGCGAAAATCGGCTCAGCGGTGAGCTTGCGATCGAAGACGCGGAGGGCGAGCACGTTCCCGTCTTTGCGGTGGACGGCGCGATAGACGGTGGCGCGATTGCCGCGCCCGAGGCGCGCTTCGAGTCGGTATGACGCGAAGGCTTCCGCGATGGTCTCGGCGCGTGACGCCGGTTCCGTCGGTGTGCGGGCGATGTCGCGGGTAATCGGCACCATATGTTCTCCTCGCGGACGCTTGTGCGCGCCCACCGATCGGGGCGGGCGTCACTTGCCCGAGCATACGGCAGGCGCGCTACCGGGACTACCCCACGATCGTCTCACCCGGGGTAGCCCAACTGTCCCTGCTGCACGCAGCAGGGGTGTGGATGCTCCGGCGTTGTCGGGTGAGCTGCCACGCGGATGTGTCGGATCTCGGGGTGTAATCGGACGGCTTACGGGCGTTTGCCTACGGCTGATCCGTCGCCGCTCGGCGAGCCCCAAGGCACGGTCAACCAGCGCCTGTCAGACGCTTTGCGTCGCGGGCGCTGCGAGCGTTACCCCGCCCATCTCACAACGCCTCTTCCCCCTCTCCTCGGATGGGGAGAGGGGGGCAGGGGGTGAGGGTTCATCCAGCACCCGCCCACCCCACAACGAGACCCCTCTCCCAGATTGGGAGAGGGGTGGCGAGCGGAGCCGAGCCGGGGTGAGGGCCGTCCCTGGCGTGGGTGGTGCCGTTGGTCTAAAGACCCGGCTGGATGGCCTGCGGCCACGAAGTCCGCCTGCGCGGACTGGCGAAGTGCCGCTATGCCCGTAACGCCGCCGCACCAAGGGATGGCATCCCCGGCCAGGAGCCTGCGGTTGCGCCATCCGTCTGCGTTGCTTTTACGGCTGCACCGGGGCCGTTGTCGGCTGGGCGGGCGCGAGGGGTACTTGGGTCGGGAGGACGGCGGGTGCTTGGGTTGGCGCGGCTTGCGTCGGCGCTGACGCTGGGGCACTGCTCGGAGCGGCCTGGGTGGGCGCGGCACTCGGCGCGCGCACCGTCGGGGTGAGGGCCGGGGCTGCTGTGGGCGCGACCGTGGGCGCGGGGTGCGGCGTCGGTGTGGTGGCCGGTGGTGTCGTCGGTCCCGGCGCGGTCGAGGGTGCGGCACCGGGGGCGGTAGAAGGCGCAGGCGAGTTTGTGCGCGCGGTCCCCTCGGCGGTCGGCATGGCGAAACCGGGCACGGTGCTTGGCGCGCTCGATGGGGGCTCGGCGGGGCTCGCGGTCGGGGCGGGAGCCGTCTCGGCGACGCTCTGTACGACGCTGCCGACGCTGGTCTCGCCGGGCGTCGTACCCTGGCGACCGAGGACCGCCGCGAGCGGTTCCTTCGCCGCGACCTCGATCGCCGTCACCGTGCCGATCGCCAGGCCGAAGACGAGGACGAATGCGCTCGCCACCAGTCCCCAACGGATCTGCCGGGTGGGGCGTGTGGGGATCGGTTCCTGGGTCACTTCGCGCGTCAGTTCGCCGGTGCGCGGGTTGCGCGTCACACGGACCACGCGGGCTTGCGCGCTTTCGAGCGAGAGCTTGTAGAGAGCGCCGCCGACCGTGGCGACGATGCTGGTGATCGCCGCCCCGATCAGGGTGCCGCCGATCCCGAAGTAGGAGGCGATAACGGCGGCGGTCACGGAGGCGAGCGCCCCGGCGACGATCTGCGCCACACTGATGCCGATGGCGGGTTGCTGCTGCCCTGGTTGTCTCCGGGTCATGGGCTCCCTACGAGTAGTCAGTGATCAGTCGTCGGTGATTGGTAGGGCGGCGAGCCGGGTGGCTGGCGGCCAGTGTGGGTCGTTCTTGCGGCACGCGGCCCGACGACGTGCCGAGCGGCGCGGCGCGGCGTGCGAAGACGTTGTTGCACGCGCAGGGGCGGTGCCGTCGCGGCGCGGTGCTGAAATACCCTGACAGCCACGGCATACAGGCGGCGGCTCCAGGGGGGGCACCGCAACCGCAACCACGGCCGGTGCCGCCGGTGCCGCCCGCGCCCTTACTTAACCCCCCGCCCATGTCTGCGGTTGCGTCGCGCCGTTTGACAGCACCGCCCCGTGCGGTAGGATGCGGGCGATCGGCGGGCAGAATCACGGTCATTCGCTGGCAGGGGTGCTGCAAGGCGTTGCCCTCCCTCCCCTCGCCATTGGTCGCTACAGCCCCTCCCTATCCGGGGACCGCCAACCGACGACGCTCTCCGACCACTGACCACTGACCACTGACCACTGACTACTACTCGCAAGGAGCACACATGGCACGACAGGCACCGGTGCGGGTCGGGATGATCGGGGCGGGCGCCTGGGCTTGTGGGGCACATATCCCCGGCTGGCTGCGGGATAAGCGGGTGGAAGTGGTGGCGGTCGCGGACACGCAGCGCGAGCTCGCCGAGGCGGCGGGGGCGCGGTTCGGCATCCCGGCGTTCGTTGGCGACGGGCGGGCGCTGATCGCGCGCGACGACATCGACGTGATCGACATCGTCACCCCCAGCGCCACGCACTTCGCGCTCGCCACCGACGCGATCGAGGCGGGCAAGCACGTCCTCTGTGAGAAGCCGGTCGCGTACGACTTCCGCGCGACCGATCGGCTGGCGGCGCGGGCGCGCGAGCAGGGGTTGAAGACGAAGCTCGGCTTCACCTTCCGCTACAGTCCGGCGATGCGCTACATGAAAACGCTGATCGATCGGGGCTACATCGGCACGCCGTACATCTTCAACGGCTACGAGCAGAACTCCCAATGGCTCGATCCGCAGACGCCGCTGCGCCAGTCCGACCCCAACGCCGATCAGTCGATCATCCAGGTCGCCTCGCTGGAGGGCTACGGTGCGCCGATCATCGACCTGGGGCACTGGTTCGTCGGCGCGCATTACGCGCAACTCGTCGGGACGATGCGGAACTTCGTGCCGGAGCGCGTGATGCGGCAGACCGGGCTGATGCAACGCGCCAACATCGACGATGGCGACATCTTCATCGGCGAGTTCGCGAATGGAGCGCTCGGCTCGGTGCAGACGAGCTTCGTGACGGTCGGGAACTATCCCGGCATCGAGGCGCGCGTCTACGGCAGCGAAGGGGCGCTGATCTGCCGCCTCGTGGAGGAGTTCGGCAGCTGCGAGACGCTGAAAGGCGCGAAGCCGGACGACGTGGAGTTCAAGGATGTCCAGGTGCCGGAGGAGTACTATCCGGCTGGCGGCAGCCCGCGCGAGTCGTGGCGAACCCTCTTCTACGCCAACCTGATCCGCCACTACGTCGATGAGATCCTGGCCGACGACGACCGCAATGAGGGTAACTTCGCCGACGGCGCGCGCGTGCAAGAAGTCATCAACGCCGTGGAGCTGTCCTTCCGCGAACGGCGGTGGGTGGGGTTGCCGCTGGGGTGAAGTCGGTAGTCGGCAGTCGGCAGTCGGCGGTATCGAGTCAACTGAGCCATTGCAGTAGCCGGTAAACGATTGGCTCTGATGGTACTTTCTGCCGACTGCCGACTGCCGTCCTACTTCACCGCCGCCCGCCGCCCCGCGAAGTAGCGCCCGAAGGCGACGGCGCGCTCGCGCTCCTCGGGGGTGGGGGCGTTGGCGATGAGCTGCTGCTGCTCGGCGAGGGTGCGGTCCATCAGGGTCCGCAACTCGCCCTTGTCGAAGTCCCACTGCTTCTGCGGCACGATGGTATCCTGGCCGCTCAGCCGTCCGGCGATCGCGCCGAGTTGCTCGCGTCCCAGCACCGCCACGCTCGCCACGCCCGTCGCGACGCCCAACCCGATCAGATATTTCCGCTTCATCGTCGCTCCATGCGCTCGCTGTTCTCTCCCCGCGCTGGCAGCCGCACGGCTGCCGCGTCGACGCGCTATCGGGGGAAGTATAGGGGAAGTCCGTGGTCCGTGGTCCGTGGTCCATAGTCCGTAGAGAAGTCGGGCAAGCACCCCGCCTGCCCGAAGGGCGCTTACCCGAAAAGCGCTCCCCCACGGACCACGGACCACGGACCACCGCCTACGGACTTATCACCTTTACGGATTCCCGTAGATATTCAGCGAGCCGACCATCGGGGCGAAGGTGCTTTCGAGGTTGGCGCTGTAATCGGCGTAAAGGGAGTTGAGGCGGAAGCGCCACGGCACCCCATCGCGCACGGCGAGGCCGATGTAAGCGTAGCAGAGCGTGTCGCCCGAGTTGAACGTGGTGCCGAGCGAGGCGAAGGGGAGGCCGGAGAACTCGTTGCGGCGCGTCACGTCGATCCCCGCCTCCGGGTGCGGGTCCTTGATCTCGGTGGCGAAGTACTGGTCGCGCAGCACGTCGATGTTCGTGTCCGCTGCCACACTCCCGGTCGTGGCGATCAGGATCCAGAGCGCGTCTTCGTAGGGCTGGGTCACGCCAGGGCCATAGATGTAGACGCGCCCCTGCGTCGCGCGCGAGTCGTCGACCGTCCAGTCGGGCGGGTAGGCGATGGTGAACGGGACGCGCGCCCCGCCGTTATAGGTCTGCCAGCCTGCGGGGAGCGCGCCGCCACTCGTCGGGGTGGCGGTGCTCGGGCGCGCGGTCGCGGCGGGGGCGATGGCCGTTGCAGGGGTCGCGCGCGGGGCGGTTGCGGCTGGCGAGGCGGTCGGGGTGGCGGTGCTGATGGCGGTGACGACCGGGCTCGCCACGCGGGTCACGTCGGCGCTGGCACTGGCCGGAGCGGTCGGGTTTGCCACGTTGGCGCTGGTCGCGGCGGTCGTATTCGGCGCGACCGTCGCCGACTCGGAACCGCCACATGCAGTCGCCAGGAGTGGTATGCAGAGCAACAAGGAGCTAATAGTGCGACGCATCAAGGGTTCGCAACCTCCGTTCAGGACACTTACGTACACTCGTAACATGCGAGGAGTGTAGCAATGGCCTCGTGGCGCTGCAATCGCGCAGATGGGGTTCGCTCCCGGTGGCAGCGGCGCTTTTCAGCGGCGACATCGATGAGATCCGTTTTCTGCCGCTACTGACAATGTGGCAAGATTTAGAGATTGCCGTCGTATTCGACAGCGCCACCGTTCCCGATTAAGCTGCGCGGGTCCGGTGGTGCGATGCGGACCTAGTAGGCGACGATGCTCCCGGCGCGCGTCCGTGCGCGGTATACCGGGGCGGCGAGTGGAGGAGCGAAGATGACGACGCAGACCGAGACGTATTTCTACGAGCCGACGAAGGGACACGGCCTCCCCCACGACCCATTCAAGGCGATCGTCGCCCCGCGCCCGATCGGCTGGATCGCCACGCGGGATCGGCAGGGGCGCGTCAATCTGGCCCCGTACAGCTTCTTCAACGCGATCCACGGCTCGCCGCCGATGGTCGGCTTCAGCAGCAGCGGCTACAAGGACAGCGTCCGCAACGCCGAGGAGATGGGCGAGTTCGTCTGCAATCTCGCCACCAGGCCGCTCGCGGAGGCGATGAACCGGACCTCCGCGCCGGTCGCGACCGGGGTGGACGAGATGACGCTGGCCGGACTGGAGGCCGCGTCGTGCCGCATCGTCGCCGTGCCGCGCGTGGCCGCCGCCCCCGCCGCGCTCGAATGCAAGACCGTCCAGGTGATCCGCCTGCACGATCTGGACGGCAACGACGTGGACGGCTACCTCACCATCGGTCAGGTCGTCGGTGTCCACATCGACCCGCGCTGCCTGAAGGATGGGCTGTTCGACATCACCGCCGCGCAGCCGATCACGCGCGCGGGCTATCGCGCCGACTATACCGCACTCGGCGCGCTCTTCCAGATGGTGCGCCCGAACGAATAATCGCGGAGGCGACGGAAGACAATCGAGCAGGAATGGTACTGGTGTCTGCGGCGCGAGAATCAGCCGCTCAAGCGGTTCATCTCTGGGGCGCTGGTCGCCCCTGCCGCGTGAACGGGACATTCTCGAACGCTCGTCTGGGCCGATGCGCCCCTTGATCATTCTGAACTCGGATGGTGCGCCGATCACATCAACGCCCCGCTCGACTTGCGGCCTGCGCTAGAGGTGTCCCGGCGCGCATGGCAACGGCGGCTCGCTCGTGTCCGAAGCGCGGGCCGGGCGGATAGAAGTGGTCGACAGTTGGGGAAGGGCGTGTGCCCGCATGCTGTCGTACGCAATAGGGGGAGGAGCCGTGGAAATGACCGTGCCCGTGGTCGGGCCTGGGACGCCGTTCGTGTCGTTGCTCGACGAGGACAACGGTCCTGGTTTGCGTCTTCCCGAGGCATTCCGGCGGATCTATGGGGGCGACTGGCTGTTACCCGAGCCCGAACCAGCGCGCCCCTACACCTATGTGAACTTCGTGGTCTCGCGCGATGGGCGGGTCTCGTTCGCCGAGAAGGGGCACCTGGGCGGCGGCGATGTCAGCCGCTTCAATGCCCACGATCAGTGGCTGATGGGGCTGCTCCGCGCGCGCTGCGATGCTGTCCTGAGCGGGGACAACACGCTGCGCCTGGACCCGCCGTTGCTCCTGACCCCGGACTACATCTTCCCTGCGGACGCCGCCGCATTCGCCGCCTTGCGCGCTGCCGAGGGACGGCAGGCAGTGCCGCTCCATATCCTCCTCTCGCTGGAGGGTGATCTGCCCATCGAGGCAACGGTCTTCGGTCGCCCCGAGATCCCCCTGCTGATCGCGACGACGACGCGCGGTGTCGCCAAGGCGCGCGCCGTGCTGGGGGACCGCGCGAATGCCACCGTGCGCGACTTCGGGGTCGAGTCGGTCGATCCTGTCGCGCTGATGGCGGTGCTCAGGCGGGAGTATGGTGTCCGCTCGCTGCTCTGCGAGGGCGGCCCGCGCGTCTACGGCTCGTTGCTGGGTGCGGGCCAGGTCGATGACGAGTTCCTGACCCTCAGCCCGATCGTCATCGGCAATCACCCGGCGGGGAACGGTCGGCCACGCCCGAGCCTGGTGGAGGGCATCGCCTTCGCGCCGGGCCAGGCACCCAGTCAGCGGCTGCTCACCATTCGCCGCGCCGGCGATCACCTCTTCCTGCGCTCGCGCTACACGCGAGACTGACCCTCCTGGCGGAGATAGCTCCGATCGAGCACGAACTCCACGACATCCTGGCAGCTTGCATGGGGCACTTCAGGCTGGATTCCGGCCAACTGCGGCATCCTCTGGCCCGCCTCCGCCCACTCTTCATGCAGCCCGTCCGCCTCCAGCGTTTCGCTGGGTACAGTGTCAAGATGGCCTACGGTCCGCGTCCTCTTTCTCACCGTGCGATCGGCGCGTTCTCCAGTTGAGGCGAGAGTATTGGTGTTGTAGCAGCTGATTTGTATTATTGCTCCTGATTCCTTAAGAATCGTGACCATTGGGCTATTGTGTTACGATTGTAAATAACTAAAGCTTCTTGCATAGAGAATGGCGATGTGCAGGAGGTGGGTTGATGAGCACAGTACACGAAGAATTCCCCGCGATCACGCCGGCCCGTCAATCGGGCGAAGAGCAATTCTGCGAGGGAAGTGAGAAACTGCCGTTCAATCTCCAGGATTTTTGGGCTTGGTCAGCGTCGCACCTGATGGACAACACGATGCGCGGTATCCTTGCCGAGTATATCGTCGCGCGCGGACTTGGTATTGTCGAAGGGCTGCGTATCGAATGGGAACCGTTCGATCTCGTCACTCCCGACGGAATCAAGGTCGAGGTCAAATCCTCGGCCTACCTTCAGAGCTGGGGACAAAAGAAGCTGACCAGCATTACCTTTGCGGTCCCGCCAACATTCGGTTGGGATGGCACGAGCGGTGCCTACGGGACGGTGCGTCAGCGCCAAGCCGATGTCTACGTCTTTGCGTTACTCACTCATCGCGACAAGACGACCGTCAACCCACTGAATCTGGCGCAATGGGCGTTCTACGTTGTTCCTACCGCCGTGCTCGATCGGGAACTTGCCGAGCGCAAAACAGTGTCGTTACTGCAATTGCAGCGCCTTGCGACGAGTGCAACAACCTTCTCCGGGCTCCTCGTCGGTGTTGAGGCTGCCGCTGTGATGAATCGGCAATTGCGTGCGGTTATCGAGAGCAGCGTGCCCACCACCTAGAAACACGCTATTGGGCGCTCATTCCAGCGGGCCGAGGGTCCAGGCGACGATATCGAGGCGCTTGGCGAAGTGGAGGAGGGGGGGCCGATCGGGCAGGGTGATGCCGTGCTGCGCGGTGAGCGCGTGGAAGTGCAACGTCGCCTCGGCGGGTTGCAGGGGCCACTGGCGGTGGTGGATGTCGCCGCGCAACGGGCGACCCTGGCGGTCGGCGGTGTAGAGGGCGTAGCGCTCGGTTAGCCACGCTTCGAGCGAGTCCGGCGCGGCGGTGAAGGGCACGCCGATCGGGCGATAACGCGCGGAGAAGCGGGCGCGTGGTGCGCCGGGATGGAGCCGCCAGCTCTCGTACTCGATCCAGCCGTCGCGCTCGCGCACCGGCATCCGCGCGAAGAAGTACGGCAGATGATACCAGCGCCGCGCCAGGGCGACCGCGACCGGGTTCGCCGCGTCGAGGCTGTAGAAGAAGACGCCGGGGCGGTCGCCGCCCGGCCCGGTGACGTAGGTGCGGACATTAAGCTCCGGGAACGCGCCGATCCAGGGGGCGGTGAACGGCTGCGGGCGGAGGCGGATGCCGCTCATGCGGAAGGGGACGACCCCGACCCACGCCTGCCCATCGTGCAGATCGAGTTCGAGCCCGGCGGGGATGGTGCGGCGGAGCATGTCGGGATCGACCGGCCAGTGCGCGAAGAGCAGATCGCGCCAGATCTGGTGCATCGCGAAGGCGCGCTCCGGCGGGGGCCACGCGCGGTGCGTCGTGTCGGGGAAGGCCCGACGCTCCCGCCACATGCGCCAGCCCCTCGCAAGCCGCGCGAAGCCGCTCTCATCGCCCTGGTCGTGTTCGCTCATTGCGCCTCGCCTGCCGTGTCGTTCGTCGTCGAGTGTGCAGGATACCAGCAGAAGACAGCGCGGGCGAGCGAGAAGCGCTACCGCTGGCGTTGCCATCGCCGCCAACGCCCTCGCTATGCCGCTCGCAGCGGCGCATGTATGCCGCGCCACTGTCGCCGGCGACAGTGGCGCGGCATTGTAGACGTGGCCCTTTCCCTGGATCGTCCCGGCGCGCTACAATCGCCCGACCACGGGGGTGGCACAACCGAGCGGAGGAAGAGAGGGAATGGCGGTATGCTGAGCGGGAAGAAAGACATCGCGGCGCTGCTCATGGAGTTCATCGGGACATTCGCGTTGATATTCATGGGGGCGGGGGCGATCATCCAGACACAGGGCCAGAATCTCGTCGCCATCGCGCTCGCGCACGGCCTGGCGATCGGCTTACTCGTCGCGGCGGGCGGGCACATCTCCGGTGGGATCTATAATCCGGCCCTCGCGGTCGGGCTGATGGCCGCCGGGAAGTTGCCCTATGCGCGTGGCGGGATGTTCATCGTCGCGCAGCTGCTCGGTGGTGTCGCCGCCGCCGCCGTGCTCAAGGCGGCGCTGCCGGCGACGGCGGTGGACGCGGTGAAGCTCGGCACGCCCCTGCCGGGACCGGGTATCGGGACGGGACAGGCGTTCGTCGTCGAGGGTGTGCTCACCTTCTTCCTGATGTTCGTCGTCTTCGGCGTCGCGGTGGATAAGCGCGGTCCGGCCTCGATCGCCGGGCTGGTGATCGGCCTGGCGATCACGATGGACATCTGCATGGGCGGGGGGATCACCGGCGCGGCGATGAATCCGGCACGCTGGTTCGGCCCGGCGCTCTTGCAGGGCGAGTGGACCGCCGCCTGGGTCTACATCGTCGGCCCGATCCTCGGCGCGGTACTTGCGGCGCTGCTCTATACGTTCGTGATGCTCGATGACACCGAGGAGAACAAGGCGGTCGCGCTGCCGCAGACCGCCGACGTGCCTGCGGCTTCGAGCAACACCGGTGGACGTTCCGCCGGGCGGCGACGCTGAGTACGGTCGCCCCGACTTGGCCTCGCCGCCGACATCGGTGTGCGCGATCCGGAGCGTAGGGGGAAACAAGGGCCGACCTGCGGGTCGCCGCAGTGGCGAGCAAAGCAGCAAGGGCGCGGCGCGGGAACTCCCGCGCCGCGCCCCTCGTCGTACCGCTCAGCGGCCAGCGATGACCGGGCGGATCGCCTCGATGAAGCGCGCGGCGATCCGTGGGGTGTCGTAGCGCGCGACGTGCCGCGCCCCGGCCTCGCCGAGGGCGTCGGCGCGCGCGTGGTTGGTGAGCAGGGCGATCAGGGCGTCGGCGAGGGCGCGCGGGTCGCCGGGAGGGACGAGCGTCCCGACCTCCCCATCGGGGACGACCTCCGGCATCGCCGCCGCCCGGCTGGTGACGACCGCGCGCCCCGCCGCCATCGCCTCCAGCAGCACGATCCCGAAGCCCTCCTGGCGGCTTGGTAAGCAGAAGAGGGCACAATCGCGGTATTCCCCGGCCAGTTGCGCGAACGGGATGTGCCGCAGGAACGCGACCGACTGGCCGAGGCCGAGCGCGCCGCGCAGGGCCAGCAGCCGATCCAGCTCCGGCCCCGTCCCGACCACCCGCAGCCGCGCCGCCGGGACCGCTGCCAGTACGCGCGGGAGGGCGTGGAGGAGGACATCGATGCTCTTGCGCGGGTAGAGGTGGCAGACCGTGAGGATCGTCGGGGTCCACGCGCGGCGCGGGCCGGCGGTGGCGAGCGCCGCGCGCCAGCGGTCCAGATCGATCGGTTCCGGCACGATCGCGATCTTCCCCTCCGGGACGCCGTAGTTGGCGGCGATCCGCTCGCGCGCGTACGCGCTGGTCGTCAGCACGAGCGGCGCACGCCGGACGTTCAGGCGCTCGAGGCGCGACTGCGCCCAGAGGCTGCCGCGCACGATCCCGCGCTCGAAGGTCAACTCCTCGGCCAGCACCCCCTTGATCGAGGCGACGAAGGGCAGGCGGTGCGGGAGGAGACAGCCATCCAGATCGAAGCCGATCACCCCGTCCACACCCGGCCCGAGCGCCGTGATGCGCCCCCCGGCACGGAGGTTGAAGGCGAGCCGTTGCGCCGCGTGGCCGAGTGGCGCGGGACCGGGCGCGGGCGCGATCACGTCGATCCGGTGCCCATGCACCTCCAACGCCCCGCGCAGGGCGGCGATGCCGACGAAGGTGCCGCTGCCCCCCCGGACGGTCAGTGGGGTCGAGGTCAGGAACGCCAGTCGCACCGGCACCCCCCTGTTGCTGCCAACGCGCGCACCCCCGCGCCCCTACCGCCCGATGCCATCGAGCCGCGCGGCGAGCGCCGTGTCCCTGGCCGTGATGCTGCCCTCGTCGTGTGTGGCGAGGGCGATCCGCACGCGGTTGTAGCGGATATCGATGTCGGGGTGATGCCCGGCCTCTTCCGCGAGCGGGGCCACGCGGTTGACGAAGGCGATCGCCGCGACGAAGTCCGCGAACCGATAGATCTTGACGATCTCCGCCCCTTCCGCCGCCCAATCGGGGAGCTTCCTCAGGGCGGCGGTGAGTTCGCTTGCGGTGAGGGTGGTCATTGTTCCTCCAGGGGTGCGGGCTGTCGCTCGCCGCCCGCTCATGCGGGCGGCAGGGTCCGACCGTGGGGCAACGGGCGCGGCGGCAGGGCGTGGGCGGCGAGGGTGTCCAGGTAGCGCCCGCCGATCAGCGGCCAGTGCAGCGCCGCACCGTAGCGCGCCGCCGCTGCCGCATAGGTGGCGCGTCGCCCCGCATCGGCGAGGAGCGGGCGGAGTGTCGCCGTCAGCGCAGCAGGATCTTCCGGCGGCACCAGAATCCCGCGCCCATCCGCCAGGACGGTTCGGGCGTATACATACGGGGTGGAGACACAGCAGCAGCCCGCGCTGAGCGCGAAGGTGAGGGTGCCGCTGCTGACCTGGGCGAGATCGCGATAGGGTGTGAGGTAGATGTCGGTGGCGAGCAGGGTATCGGCGAGCTCAGCATCACCGAGGAAATGGGTATCGAAGCGGACATGCTCCGTCAGCCCCAACTCCTCGACCAGTCGCTGCAAGCCGGCGAAGAAATCGGCGGGTTCGTAGGGATGCGGCTGCCCGGCGATCACGTAGAGCAGGGCGGGATACTCCGCGACGAGCGGTGGCAGGGCGCGGATCGCGCCCTCCAGCCCCTTGAAGCGGCTCAGCAGCCCGAAGGTGGTCAGGACGAGGCGCTCGTCCACGCCGAGGCGTAGACGAGCGGCGGGGCGCTGGGTCGGATCGAACGGGGGGGCACCGTGCGGGATGACGCTGATCTGCGCCGGATCGAGGCCCAGTGTGTCGATCAGGTAGTCGCGCGCGACGGGCAGGAAGGTGACGATGTGCGCCACGCGGTCGGCAATCTCGGCCAGCACGCGCAGGCGGTTGGCCCGCCCGAAGGTGGAGGCGGTCAGCGGCACGGTGTGGAAGGTTACCACGACCGGGACGCGCAGCCGATCGAGGAAGGGGAGGATGAATTCGCCGTCGAAGCCACCCCAGAGGCCGAATTCGTGTTGCAGGCTGACCACATCGGCCCCGCTGGCGTTGATATACTCCGCCGCGCGCCAGAGGTCCGACAACTCCTCGCGCCACAACTGCTGGCGGACGATCGGCGGATAGGCAAAGGCGTCGCCCGGATCGTTGATCGCCAGCGCCCGGTAATCGGTCTGCGGGTCGGCGTGGAGGATCGCCCCGGCGAGGTCGTTGCTGAAGGTGGCGATGCCGCACGGCTTCGGGAGCCAGGTGCTGAGGAAGAGTGTCTTGAGTTCGCGTCGCGCCATCGCCCCGCCTCCCGCCGCCCCGTCGCGGCTTCGCCGTCGTGTTCTCGGCTGGCGCACTCCTCGGCGACAGGCTTTGCCCAGGAGTTGCACAGAGCCCGCAGGTGCGGTAAGTACTATAGAGCGCGCCGCCGGGATTCGCAACCGGGAGGCACGCTGACGGAGGCTACTGGCTGACGGAGGCTACTGATGGAAGCAGCCGAGGCGGTGGTGCCGCAGCCGGGCTACCGCGAAAGGGTGAGTCATGATCGCGATCACACGGCGCGAAACGTTCAGCGCGGCGCATCGCCTGTACAACCCTGCCTGGAGCGACGCGCGCAACGAGGAGGTCTTCGGGAAAGATGCGAATCCGAATGGACACGGGCATACGTATACATTGGAAGTGACCGTCCGAGGGGAGATCGATCCCGAGACGGGGATGATCCTCGATCTCCGCGATCTGCGCGACGCGATCCGCCGGACGATCATCGCCAAGGTCGATCACGCGAACCTGAATCTCGATGTCGATTTCCTCCGTGGCCTGCTGCCCTCCGCCGAGAATATCGTCGTCGCCTGCTGGCAGCAGCTCGCCCCGGCCATCGCGCCGACGCGGCTGTATCGGCTACGCCTCTGGGAGTCGGAGAACAACAGTGTCGAGTATTATGGGGAGTGAAGGCAGCCATGACCAAGCTTAAGGCGGCTACAGCGGCGTATCAGGCGACCCACCCCGATCAGGGGATGCCATACCCGAACGGGACGGCGCGCACGATCGACGATGCGACGATCGTCGAGCCGCTGCTGCGGAATGTACTGCTCGCGCTGGGCGAAGATCCGGGGCGCGATGGGCTCATCGATACGCCGAAGCGGATCCGTAAGAGTCTCGCCTTCCTGACCGAGGGATATGGGCAAGATCCGCGTGGGATCCTGGGCACGGCGGTCTTCCCGGAGCACTACGACGAGATGGTGCTGGTGAAGGATATCGAACTCTATTCGCTCTGCGAGCATCACCTGTTGCCCTTCTTCGGGCGGGCGCACGTCGCTTATATCCCGGATGGGAAGATCGTTGGGCTGTCGAAACTGCCGCGCCTGGTGGACATCTTCAGTCGGCGCTTGCAGGTCCAGGAACGCCTGACGACCCAGATCGCCCAGGCGGTGCAGGATCTCCTCGAACCGCGCGGCGTGGGCGTGGTGATCGAGGCGTCGCACCTCTGCATGATGATGCGCGGCGTTCAGAAACAGAACTCGCGGACGGTCACTTCCTGTCTGCTCGGTTGTTTCAAGGACGATCCGCAGACGCGGGCCGAATTCCTCAATCTGGTGCGGCCTACCGGTTAGGTCCGTTGGCACGCGGCGGCGTGCGGGGCACCACGGATGGTGAGCGGTCGACCGGCACCAGGTGCCGCGAAGAGAGGCGATGAGCGAGGGCAGATGAGCGGTAATGTGGATGGGCGACAGGTCGGGCGAGTCGCCTGGGTGACCGGCGCGGGGCGCGGGGTCGGGCGCGCGACGGCGCTGGCGCTCGCGGCGGCGGGGGCGCGGGTGGCGATCTGCGCGCGCACAGCGGATGAAGTCGCCGAGACGGCGGCGCTGATCCGGGCGGCGGGCGGCGACGTGTTGGCGGCGACGGTCGATGTGGCCGACGAGGCGGGGGTCGAGGCGTTCGTGGCGCGGATCGGCGCCGAGTGGGGGCGGCTCGACATCCTGATCAATTGCGCGGCGATCCTGGCAACCAGTCCATTCGCGGCGCTGGATACCGCCACCTGGGATCGGGTATTGGCGGTCAATCTGCGCGGCGCGTTCCTCTGTGCGCGCGCGGCATTTCAGGCGATGGCGGCGGGGGAGGGGGGACAGATCCTCCTGATCGGCTCCCTCTCCGGCGTGCGCGGCCCCGAGAAGTTCCCCGGCCTGGCGGCCTACAATGTCTCGAAGGCGGGGGTGCTGGCGCTGAGCGAGATCCTGGCGGTGGAGGGGCGACCGCACGGTATCCGCGTCAACTGCGTCAGCCCCGGCGCGGTCGATACCGCCATGCTGCGGCAGGCGGGGCATGGTCTGAAAGCTGGGGTGACGCCGGAACAGGTCGGCGCGTTCCTCGCCTGGCTCTGCCTCCCCGAAACGGCGATCCTCACGGGGGCGAACGTGGAGATCATGTCGAATGCGTGAGTGGGCGGGCGAGGACGTGGGTCGCCTCAGAGACGCAGAGACGCAGAGACACAGAAGACTGCGAAGAGCAAAGAACGAGAGAGGGACGTAGCCACAGAGCCTGCAAGCGGACCTGGCGCACAGCGCGCAGAGGGTGATGGGACGATGAGCAGGAGGCACAGAGACGCAGGGAGGAACGGGGGAGAGTTTTTTGGAGGGTGTTGCGAAAGCCACTGATTTCCTTTCCGGCAATCAAGCCGCACCAGCATCGCCCCCGCAAATCGTCCTGCGCCCCCGTGCTCTGTAGCTACGTCTTCTTTTCGTCCCTTTCTCTCCCTCGCCCTCTGTGTCTCTGCGTCTCGGAGGCGGCCCCTCCGGCCCCTCACTCCGTGCGCCCAATGGCGATCAATTGCGGCGATTCGTCGCTGAATGGCTCGCCCGCATAGGAGCCGAGCAGCCGTTCGAGCACGAAGCCGGTGGACGCGAAGAGGAGCGCGAGTTCGCGCGGGTAGTAGACGTGCATGGCGAATGGCGAGGCGTAGCGACGTTCCTCCCCGTTGGGAGCGCGCACGACATAACGATAGTCCATCAGCGCCTCCTGGTTCGCCGCGTCGTAGGAAACGGCGACCGTGCGGCGTAGCTGCTGCCCCTCATCGCCCTCGGCCACGAGATCTTCCGCGCGCGGCGTCGTGCGCCCGCTCGCCGCCGCGAGTTGCGCCAGATTCGGCGCGGAGAGATCCACCACCAGGAGACCGCCCGGCGCGAGGAGCCGATGAGCGTTCCGCCAGGCCGTGAGTTGATCCTCGATCGTCGTCAGGTGGTGCGCCGCGCCATAGGGTAGCAGGATGATCTCGAAAGGCTCATCGAACGCGCAGTCGCGAATATCGCCCTGCACGAAGTGGAGCGCGGTGCGGGTTGTGGCGGGGGCGTTGGCGGCGCGCGCCGTGGCCTGTTGGAGCATCGGCAGCGCCGGTTCCAGCCCGACCGTCGTGAACCCCTCCGTCGCCCCGAGCTGCGCCAGCGGGAGGGTGAGTCGCCCGGTGCCGCAGCCGACTTCCAGCACGCGCCGGGGTCGCTCGCGGCGGACGAGCGTCGTCCAGAATGGGAGATCGCGAACCGCGTGTGCGGCGACTTCCAGATCATAATCAGCCGGATTCTCGTAGATCTCCTCGGCGACCTCAATCCGCTCGTTCTCTGTCGTCATGTCGTGCATCCCCTATCGTCCTCATCCGCACCGTCGCCACCATACCTTATGTGGTCCTTAATGCATGGCATGTGCCACCTCGCCGCCGCCGGACGGTCCCTCTGCTCGCGCAGTCTTTGGCATTGCGGGCGGGTGAGCGCGAATCGGGACCATTCGGCTACAGCCCGCGCCCACGCCCGCTTGCTATGCTGGTCGTGCAGCGGCGGATCGCCACGTCCCGCGTAATGGAGCGATGTACGGCAGTGCGTACCACCATAGATGTAGACATGACCCGAGCTGTTCGGTCGCGTTTCACGCGCGGCTTCCTGCTCTTCGTGGTCTGTTGCGTCGTGGCGGTGATGGGCTGGCGTCTGACCGCGACCTACCCGACCGATGTCTTCGATTTCTACCCGGTGTACTTCGGTGGACAAGCCTGGCTCCAGGTTGGCAACGCCTACGCCACGCAACAGATCGCCCCCGCCTATCATCAACCGTGGGATCTCTACCGCACCGGCAACATGTACCCGCTCCCCGCGATCTTGCTCGGCTTGCCGCTGAGCTTGCTGTCGCCGACGCTGGCCGCGACGCTGTGGGTGGGCTTGCTCACGGCGGGGGTGTTGCTGGCGTTGCGGGTCAGCGGCCTGCCCCTCTGGTGGGGCTTCGCGCTGCCGATCGTCGATGGGATCCGCATCGAGCAGTACACCGTGCTGATCGTCATCGCGCAAATCCTGGCGCTCTGGGCGCATCGGGAGCGGCGTCCCTGGGCGCTCGCGATCTGTTGCGCGCTCATCCTCACCAAGCCGAATCAAGGGCTCTTCTTCGTGCTGGTGCTGGTGTTGCTCGCGCGGAACTGGCGGCAGCAGATCGCGGTCAATGCCCTGGTGTGGGGCGGGAGCCTTTTGCTCGATCCGCACTGGGTTGGTGAATGGCTGCCAACCCTCGATCGCTACCGACAGATCACCCACCAGCCGATCCTCTGGGGCTTCGCGCTCTTCGCCATCCCCTTGCTGCTGATGCGGCAGTGGCTCGCCGCCGCCACCATCGCACAATTTTTGATCTTGCCCTTCCCCACCGCGAGTACCTATGCGGCGGGCGCGGTGCCGCTGACGCTGCTGGACGATCCGCGCAGCAAGTGGCTGACCCTGTTGAGCTACGTCTGGGTCGTGCCCGCACTCTTCTTCGGCCCTGCCTGGGCGACGGCCTTGACGATTCTCTTGCCGATGGTGCTGCTCGCCGCGCTGCGGCATTATGAGGGGCGATCTCAGTTAGTGGCAACCGGAAGAAGTGGCCCGAGACGCGCGAGTATTGAAGCGCTTTGATGGCGCGTGGATGGTGAAGATGATGCGACGAGTTTTGAGCAGGTCACGATGATGAACCGTACACGCTGGACACCCGCATTGCAGCAACGAATGCGCTCCTGGCTGATGCTGGGGTTGGCGACTCTCGCCATCCTCCAACTCGCCATCTGGTCCGTCGTCCTCTCTGGGGAAGGCCTGGACCTCTACGTCCGCCACCATACCGACTTTTTGCATATCCTCACGGGTGCGCTGATCGTGCGCGAGGGGCACGGCACGCAACTCTACGATCTCGCGCAGCAGCAAATGGCACAGAATGCCATCCTCTCCCCATATCTGGCCCTCGAGCCGGGGATGATCCTCCCATACAATCATCCGCCTTTCGAGGCCATTCTTCTCGCCCCTCTCTTGAAGCTCCCCTATCCGCTCCTCTTCGCGCTGTGGGATCTCCTTGCCTTGGCAGCGATTGGCGTCAGTCTGTGGTTGCTCTTACGGACATTGCCCCTGCCTGTCACCGCCCGCACCTTGCTGATTGCGGCGGTATTGTCGTATCACCCCTTCCAAATCGCGCTCTGGTCGGGGCAGACCTCGCCGCTCCTGCTGCTCGGCGCGGTGGGCGTGTACGTCGCGATGAAGCGGCGGTCAGAGGTGTGGGTCGCCGTAGCGCTTTTACCCCTCACCTTGAAGCCGCAAGTTCTGCCGCCAATCCTGCTCCTCTTACTTCTCACGCGCTATTGGCGGAGCATCGCCCTCTGGATCGGGATACTTTGTGCGGGCAGTATCGCCGCGATGCCGATCCTCGGTGCCGGGTGGCCCCTCCAATATCTACGGTTTGTCTCTGAGGCGGCCCAACTCGGGGAGCGTGCATACACCGATGCCACGCATATGCCGACCGTGCGCGGGGTATTCGCCAATCTCGCTGGCGAGCGTTTCCAATATCTCGTTTCTCCGCTCACCCTGGCGCTCGCGGGTGCGGGGTTAGTACTGATCGCCGGAATTTGGGTCCGCTCGCGCGGTATGCTGAAGATTACGCCGCCTGGCGTTCATGGGGCCTTTGATTACTTCTGGGGGGCGACCACGTTGATCGCCATAGCGACGGCGATACACCTTGGTCCCCACGATCTCGTCTTGTTACTACTGCCAGTCTGGATCGGCGTGGTCGCTCTTCTCGCTCAGCAGCCCGAGCGCGCGTCGTATGCGCGTCTAGCGTATGGTGCGCTCGTCGAACTCTACGGGATTCCGCTCCTGATGCTCTTCTCGCCGCGTGCGATCGTGCTCATTATCGTGCCAGTGCTCACCCTGACGGGAATCTTCGCACGCTGGACCTTGCGCGCGAACGCGAGCCTCGACACTCCTGTGGCGTGGCAACAGGAGCAAGACACGCGAGAGAGGCGTACGGTAGTCAATACCCTGCAACGGTTGTGAGTCCGCGCCAGCATTGGTCAAGTGTCCAGCGTGTATGCGTCGCGCGATGAGCGTGCGCGTTCCAGCTAACCGCGACACCTGGCACCTTCGGTGCATATGTCTTAATGGTCTATCTGAGAAAGGCATATCGTGCCTTCGCCCGCAGCACTCTTCCAAAAACAGCATGAGGCGCGCGAAGTGCGGCACGCGCGTTCTACCTCCCTTGTCGGTGTGCGCTGGTGGCCCTCGGTGGCGGCGCTAGCGTTCGGGGCGTTCGCGTTGCGGCTGCCGTACCTCGCGGTGCCGCTGAGCGCCGATGAGGGTGGGTACGCGACCGCCGCCTACTGGTGGGCGCGCGGCGATACGCTTTACCAATCGATCACGATCACCCGCCCGCAAGGGATCTTCGTCGTCTTCCGCGCGCTCGATGCGCTGGGGCTCGGCTCGCCGTATGGCATCCATCTGGTCGCGGCGCTGTGGGCCACCCTGTCGGCGCTGGCCCTCCTGGCGCTCGCCGCGCGCCTCTGGGGGCGCGGGATTGGGCTGGGCGCGGCGGCGCTCTACGCGGCGGTCATGGCGACCCCGTGGGTGGAGGGCTATCAGGCCAACGCCGAACTCTTCATGACCCTGCCGCTCCTCCTCGCCCTGCTGGCGCTCGTCCGCGCCGACGCCACCGCGCTCGCCGCCCGCCGTGGCCTGCTGTGGCTCGCGGCGAGCGGGCTGCTGGGGGCGCTCGCGCTGTTGCTGAAACCCGCCGCCGTGGCCGTCCTGCCGCTCGGCGCGCTCTGGCTCCTGCGCCGCCGCGCGGTGGAGGGCGCAGCGTGGCGCGACCTGACCGTCGCGCTGGCGGCACTGGCGGGCGGTTGGGCGCTCGGCCTGCTCCCCGCGCTGGCGCACGGCCTGCTGACGGTGCCGGACCGCTACCTCGGCGCGGTCGTCTTCTACCGCCTCGGGCAAGATTCGCTGCTCGGCGGGGCGCTGGCGCATCAGGTCGGCTACGCCGCGACGAACACCCTTTACCTGCTCGGCCATCTGCCGCTGCTGCTGCTCGCGCCGTTCGGTTTCCGGCTGGCGGCGCACGGCGGGGATCGGGGTGCGCGCGCCGCCAGCCGGACCTTCCTGGCGCTGTGGGCGCTCACCGCGCTCGGCGGGGTGTCGCTCGGCGGCAACTGGTTCCTGCACTACTACCAGCAGTTGCTGCCACCGCTGGCGGTCGCGGTGGCGCTGGTGACGCGCGGGCTCCTGCGCCGCCCGCTCGCGCCGCCGCGTTTCGCCGCGCTCTGCCTGGTGGTCTGTGCCGTCCTCGCGCTGCTCTTCCCGATCGCGCGCGGCGTCGTCGCGGGGGTCGATCCGGCGACCCTGCCGGAGTGGGAGCCGGGCGTCGCCGCCGCCGCGCCGGTCGCGGCGTATCTGGCCGCGCACACCGCGCCGACCGAGACGGTCTACGTCGCCTACGATCACGCGGATATCTACTACCTCGCGGCGCGGCGTCCGGCGGCGCGCTGGCTGCACTTCCGCGAACTCGGCTGGACGCCGGGCGCGTTCACCGAGCAAGTGGACCGGCTCGGCGATCCGGCGACCGCCCCGCGTTACATCGTGGGGGCACAGGCGTTCGACTTCCGGGGGTTCGACGCGGATGGGGCGTTGCGCGCGATCGTGGCGCGCGACTACATGCTGGAGACGGCGATCGACGGGGTGCCGCTCTATCGGCGGGTCGGGAAGTAGGGGCGGCGCGATGATCGGACGGACACGGACGGAGACGGGGTTGGGCGAGCACGCGCGCGGACGTTTCGATCCGCGCGCCCTGCGCGAGCGGCTGCTCGGCGGGATCGATGATCTGCTGAACGAGCCGCTGGAGGAGCGACCGCGCCTCGTCGCCTTGCCCACGCCGCGCGCGGGGCTGCGCGCCCTGCTGTTGCTGGACCGGCGCTTGCTGGTGCCCCTCTGCGTCTTCGCGGGGCTTTTCTTCCTCTGCTTCCTCCGCCAGACCGACTACGATTGGTGGTGGCACTTGCGCGTGGGTCAGGATATCTGGCAGCAGCGCGCCCTCCCCGCCACGGACACCTACTCCTACACGCGCGCGGGGCAGCCATTCGTCGTCCACGAATGGCTCTTCGAGGTGCTGACCTATCTCGGCTATCGCGCGTTCACCTATCGCGGCCTGATCGCGGGGATGGCCGCGATCGTGCTGGCGACCTATCTCCTCCACTATCTGCTGCTGCGCGCGTTGGGGGTGGGGCGGGTGCTGGCCGGGGCGCTGCTGACCGTGACCCTGATCCTCTCGTTCATGACGATCACCCTGCGCCCGCACCTCTTCAGCACCCTCTTCCTCAGCATCGAGCTGTGGTGCCTCTATCTCTACCGCGCGGGCTACCGTCGCGCGGTCTGGGTGCTGCCGCCGCTGCTGCTACTGTGGGTCAATCTGCACGGCGCGTGGATCATGGGGCTGGGGACGCTGGCCCTCTTCATCGTCGGGGAGTGGCTGAACGCGCGCGCGCGCGGCGAGGCCGCCACCCTGCGCCCGGCGCTCGGTGCGCTGGGGGCGTCGCTCGTCGCCACGCTGATTAATCCGACCGGGCCGAGCCTGCTCCTCTACCCGCTCACCTTCATCGGCGGCGGCAGCGTGACGATGCGCTACATCCAGGAGTGGCAGCCGCCGAACTTCCGCGACACGATGGGGCTGACTTTCGGCCTCTGCGTGCTGCTGCTGGCGGTGCTGGGGCTGCGCCGCCCGCGCTTCGACTACACGCTGGCCCTCTGGGCGGGCGCGTTCAGCTACCTCGGCTTCTCGGCGGTGCGGCACATCCCGCTCTTCGCGCTGGTGGTGATCCCGATCATCGCGCAGCAGCTCCCGACGCGCTGGAGTGGCCCCGAATGGCCCGCGCGCGAGAATCTCGGCACCGGACTCATCAACTGGCTCCTGCTTGGCGTGGTGGTGGTGACGATGGGGGTGGTGGTGCTGGGCAATCCGCGCGCGCAATTGGGGCGCACGCCGAACCCGGATGGCTACCCGACCGTGGCGTTCGACTATCTGCGGACCCATCCGGGTGGCAAGCTGCTGAATCAGGATGCGTTCGGCGGTTATCTGATCGCCAATCTGCCGGAGCGTCCGGTCTTCATCGACACACGCGTCGATTTCTATGGGCGCGACTTCCTGGAGCGGTACATCGCGGTGACGAAGCTGCAAGCGGGCTGGCGCGAGACGTTGACGCGCTACGATATCAGCCTGATCCTGCTGCCCCCCGATTCTCCCCTCGTGGTGCTGCTGCGCGACGATCCGGGCTGGCGCGTCGTGGTCGATGCCCCGGAGGAGAACGGGACGGCGGTGCTGCTGGAACGGCGCTGAAAGCCCGGCGATACCCCGGCGAAGGGCGAAGCAATAGCGGGGAGCGGCGAGATATTTCTCTCGCCGCCCCCCGCTACATATGCTGTTCGGAGCGACGATCGCGCGACCAAACCGAAGCGCCGATGAACACCACAGGCTGCACCGTCGCCGCCCGGTCCGCGCGGGCGGACATTGTGCCCTTCACGGGTAGAGTATGCCCTTCATGGGTAGTGGCTGTCCTCCGGGGTACTTCGTGGCCGGAGGGCAGCCAGCCGGAACCTCGGTCCACCGGCAGCCCACGCCCGCCGTGTCCCTCCCACACGCGCTGCGGTTTAGGCGAGTTTCCCGCCCGCGTTAACCCGCTGGGCGGCGGTGGCGTCGAGCTGCACGTCGCGCTCCGCCTGAAGGTCGCGCACCGTCACCATCGGTATGGTCTTGGTGACCCAGTCGAGCATCTTGACCGTCTCGACCCGCTGCGTCTCGGCGAGCCTGGCCGACTCCTCGTCGCCACACGCGAGGGCGGTCGTCTGGAGCATGACGTAGCTGATCGCCGCGAGGCTGGCGGCGGTGTAATCGTCGCGCAGATCCTTCGAGGTCCGGTGGGTGCGAAGCGCGCCGACCACGCCCGCCGCCTGCCCGAAAAGATTGGTGACCGCTTCCTTGGCCTTGTCCACGACCTTGTCCTGGTCGCCGAGCGCCTGCATCCGCGCTTCCAGGCGGGCGACGTGGGTCTTGGTGGTGGCGAGATAGCCCTGCAACGCGGCGTTGATGTCGGCCTGGTCCTTGGTCGTGCCGACCTGCTTCTCCAACGCCTCCTGGATGTGCTTCTCCAGGACGTGCATATCGGAGAGATACTGGACGACGATCTCGGTCTTGGTGTCCATCGGTTGCTCCTTCGTGGCGCATCTGTACGCCATCTTTTGCGCGGGAAAGCTGAGCGCCGCGCCTTCATCGTGCCGCCAGCGCACCGGGATGGCGGCGAACATCTTTTGCAATGGCAAGAAGGATGCCATCCGTTATTTGCACCGCTTGCCCCGTCGCCTGCGCTCGGCTACGATGCTCCGCGCGACCGCGCAGGGTGGCCGCATCGTTCGACGGAGTAGGAGGGGATGCATGGGCAAAGCAGTTATCGTGACCGGGGCGGCCCCGGCGGCGATCGGGCCGTACTCGCAGGCGATCACGGCGAATGGTTTTCTCTTCACGGCGGGGCAGATCCCGCTGGACCCCGCCACCGGCAAGCTGGTCGAGGGGGACATCACGGCGCAGACCGAGCGGGTGATGCAGAACCTCGCGGCGGTCCTGGCCGCGGCGGGGACGAGCTTCGAGCAGGTCGTCAAGACCACCTGCTTCCTCGTCGATCTCGCCGACTTCGCCGCCTTCAACGCCGTCTACGGGCGCTACTTCACCAGCGCGCCGCCCGCGCGCAGCACCGTGCAGGCCGCGCGGCTCCCCGCCGGCTCGCAGGTGGAAGTGGAGTGCGTGGCGCTGCTCGGCGAGTAGCGCCTCGGTCGGCACGCGCGCGAAAGGGGTGCCGCGCGGGGTCGTTCCGGCGGCTTCGCGCGGCACTTTTGGGTGCCAATGACCGCGATCGCGGCTCTGGCAACGCGGTAGCTACGGGCAAACCGGAAGGAGCCGCGAAGCGCCGGAACTGCGCCTGACGAGGCGCGGCAGGATGGTGGGCGAGGTGGATGTGCCTACTCGTGATGGGAGGAGGAGCGTATGCCCACAATCCTGCGCGTTGGCTCCTATCGCTTCTTCTTTTATAGCAACGAGGGCACAGAGCTGCCCCACGTCCACGTTGAACGCGGCGAGAAGTATGCGAAGTATTGGCTCGATCCCATTCGGCTTGCCTGGAATCGGGGGTATAATAGGAGTGAACTTGCCGTTATCAGGGCGGCGATCGTGGCCCATCAAGCCCAACTGTTAGCGAGGTGGTATGCGTACTTCATCCCCTAAGAAGCAAGGACGCACGGTGCCCTCGAAAGAGAAGCTTGGCTCGCCGCTCGCTGTGGGGGTGACGGTCGATAGCAAGCACCTGGGTGTGTTGCTTGCCGATGGCCGACACCTGAGCGTCCCGCTCGACTGGTTCCCACGATTACTCAAGGCGACGGACGCGGAGCGTGGTGCCTGGCGACTCATTGGGGGAGGCGTTGGTATCCACTGGGAATTGCTCGACGAGGATCTCTCGGTCGCCGGACTTATCGCTGGTCGCCGGGGGATTGATCGGGCAATCGATCAGCGCGACGACCGCATGGACGATGCCGCTATCCAGCACTCCTGAACCGAAGCCCGGTCGGTATTCGGGTACAGGGATAGGGTAGGGTGCGCGCCTGTGCGGCGGCGGCAAGGATTAGGGGGCGGCGATGACGATCTTGCGCGTCGGGCTGGTGCAGTTGAACAGTCGGCACGATCGGGCGGCGAACCTCGACGCGATCGACGGATTGGTCGCGGAGGCGGCGGGGCGTGGGGCGCGCTTCGTCCTGCTGCCGGAGCACGCCCCCTATCTCGACCCGGCGGCGGGGTATCAGGAGGGGGTGGAGGCGATCCCCGGCCCGACGAGCGCGCGCTTCGCGGAACTCGCGCGGCGGCACGGGATCTATCTCCACGCGGGCTCGATGGTGGAGCGGACCGACATCCCCGGCAAGTACGCCAATACCAGCCTCGTCTTCGACCCGACGGGGGAGATGATCGCCAAGTACCGCAAGATCCATCTCTATGACGTGGAGATACCGGGGCGGGTCAGCATGCGGGAGTCGGACAGCGTGGCACCGGGCGACGCGATCGTGACGGTGCCGATCGACGGTGTGACGGTGGGATTGGCGATCTGCTACGACCTCCGCTTCCCCGAACTCTTCCGGTTGCTGGCGTTAGGGGGGGCGGAAGTGCTGGTCAATCCCGCCGCGTTCACCCTCTACACCGGGCGCGATCACTGGGAGGTGCTATTGCGGGCGCGCGCGATCGAGAACCAGGCGTGGATGCTCGCCGCCGCGCAGTGGGGGACGCACGAGCCGCACGGCGTCTGCTTCGGGCGCTCGCTCGTCGTCGACCCCTGGGGAACGGTCGTGGCGCAGGCGTCGGATGGCGTCGGCGTGGTCGTGACCGAGATCGACACGGCGCTCGTTGGCAAGATCCGCACCGAAGTCCCCTCGCTCGCTAATCGCCGGACGGATGCCTATCACCTCGCGGCGGCGAGAGTCCCGGTGCGCTGAACCTCGCTACGAGTGGCATGAGGCATGGCTTTCTCCGACGGGATGCGAGTACGCCGAATAGTCCTGACGAGGGGGAACGTGAATGGTCTGGGGAGCGCTCGGATTGGATAAGTCGGACGTCACCTTCTCCATCGGGGCGGCGCTCGCGATGTTTCTATTCACCCGCCGGGCGTTCGCGCGGGAGCCGTTCGGACACGCGCAACTCGGGCGTTTGATCCTGGCGACCATTGGCATTCTCATCGGTTTCGTACTGCTCGGCCTCGCGCTCGATGCGATCTTCGGTACCGCGCGATTGCCTGCCGTGTTGCCACGGATAATCCTGAACGCGGTCGCCCAGCTCCTCGGTTTCCTGGCAGCGCGGTTCATCTTCCCGCCGCGTCTATCGGACGAACCACGCCACGCTCGGATACATGTCCGCCGGAGGAGGAAGCTGTAATGGTCACACATCTGATCGCGCTCGGTGCGACGTTCGACCATCTCCCGGATGATACGGAGGAAACCCTCTTGGGCAGCTCGCTCCACCAGGGCGTGATCGTCGCGCTCGCTACGGGCCTGACCTTGTGCGGCCCACATCGGGGGCTGCCCTGGTTCATCGGGAATCAGATCAAGGTGATCGTGCCGCGCGAGGGGCGGCGCGCGTCCTACATGCCCTCGCCAGATATCCTGGTCCACCCGACGCTGACCAATGCCTCGCGCACCTCGCTCGTCCTGGCGACCGATGGACCGCCCGCGCTGGTGATCGAGGTGGCGAGCCCATCCACAGTGCTCAGCAGCGACCTGAACCTGACCGACGCGCGCGGCAAGCCGGGGGTCTACGAAGCGATCGGCGTGGCGGAGTACATCGTCTTCGACCCGACCACCGAACTCGTGCGGGAGCAGGTGTGGGCGCGACGGCGCGTGGCGGGGGCGTATGCGCCTTGGGAGCCGGACAAGCGCGGGCGCTGGGTCAGCGCGGCGCTGGGCGGGATCGCCTTCGCCCCGCAAGGTCCGTTGCTGCGCGTCTACGATCAGGAGGGCCACCTCGTCCCGCTCACCGAGGAGATGGCGGACCTCCTCGGTGAGCGGGAGCGGCAGCTCACCGCACAAGAGCAACAACTGAGCGAGCGGGAGCGGCAGTTGAGCGATCGAGAGCGGCAGATCGCCGCGTTGGAGGCGGAGTTGCGACGGTTGCGCGGCGACGAGCCCGCTTAGCTCGCCCTCGTCAGTTCGATCCAGCGCCCTTCCCTGGCGGACAGTTCGGTCGCGTCCAGCACCTCCTGGCAGCGGACGCCGTCGGTGAAGTTCGGGCTCATCGGCGTGCCGCTGCGGATCGCGTCGATGAAGTCGTCCATTGCGCGCTCGGGGTGGCTGGCGAGGTAGCTCGGCGGCACCGACACGGCGGCGAAGGCGTTGTAGCGCGCCTGCCCGGCCCCGAGGCAGAGTTGCAGGCGGTCGCCGCCGACGTCCCACTTCTCGATCCCGTAGATCAGCGAGCCCCTGGTCCCGTACACTTCCACGCGCTGGTGGTTGCTGTGGCCGAGCGCGGTGCGACTGGCGTTGACCGTCCCCTCCGCGCCGTTGGCGAGGCGCAGCAGGCAGGTCGAGGCGTCGTCCACATCGACCGTGGCCGTGCCGCCGCCGGGGGCGGGGCGCGCGGTGGTGAAGGTGCGGAGATGCCCCTGCACGGCGGCGATCTCCCCGAACCAGTAGCGGTAGAGGTCGATCAGGTGCGAGCCGAGGTCGCCGAGCGCGCCGCTGCCCGACTCCGCGCGCGCCTGTCGCCAGGAGAAGGGGGTCTGCGGGTCGACCATCGAGCCGTTGAAGTAGTCGCCGTAGACGTGATAGATCTCCCCCAGCTCGCCCGCCGCGATCAGATCGCGCGCGAACCACGCCGAGGGGATGAAGCGGTAGCGGAAGTTGACCGCCGTGATGACGCCCGCCGCCCCCGCCGCCGCTTCCATGCGCCGCGCGCCCTCCTGGCTGAGGGCCAGCGGCTTCTCGCAGAGGACGTGCTTGCCCGCCGCGATCGCCGCCAGGGTGATCGGCTCGTGGTAGCTGTTCGGGGTGCAGATGCTGACCGCGTCGAGCGGCAGCTTCAGCAATTCCTGGTAGTCGGTGAAAGCGTGCGGCACGCCGAACGTCGCGGCCGCCGCCTGCGCCGCCGCCCCGATCGGATCGGCGACGGCCACGAGTTCGACCTTGCCCGCGTCCTGCGCGCGCTTGTAGGCCGGGAGATGCCGCAATGTCGCGATCGCCCCGGCCCCGATGACGCCGATGTGCACTGGTTTGGACATGGTTACCTCCGGGTGAGTAGTCAGTAGTCAGTAGTCAGTAGTCAGTAGGGTTCGCTGCTGGCGCTGTGCCTGACACCCCTCCGCCACTGACTACTGACTACTATTTATCACTCGCCCCCAGAATCGCCGCGCCGACGATCCCGGCGTCATCGCCGAGTTGCGAGGCGACGATCTCGATCCCCTGTGCCGCTGCGGGGAGCGCTTCGCGCAGCGCGATCGGGCGGACGAGATCGACCAGTTGCGGCACCGCCTCCACGACGCCGCCGCCGATGATGATCCGCGAGGGGTTGTAGAGATTGATCGCGGAGGTGAGGCCGTAGGCGAGGAAGCGTGCCGCCTCGTGCAGCACCTCCAGCGTCAACTCGTCCTTCTCCTTGAGCGCCTGCGCCAGGAGGCCGGAGCGAATCGCCGTGCCGCCGGGGGCGTTGTCGTCGGCCTTCTCGGCCTTCAGGAGTTCGCGCAGGATCGAGGGGCGACCGCGCCGCAACTCCTCCTGCAAGCGGCGAGTCATCGCCGTGCGCGAGGCGTAGGCTTCGAGATGGCCGCGCCCGCCGCAGCCGCAATAGCGCCCATCGGCATGAACGATCAGGTGGCCGATCTCCCCGGCGGTCGCATTCGGCCCGCTGTCCAGCACGCCGCCGTTGATCAGCGCGCCGCCGACGCCGGTGCCGACGAAGACGCAGAGGCTGCGCGCCACCCCGCGCGCCGCGCCGAAGTGCAACTCGCCGAGCGCCGCCCCCTGCACATCGTTGCCGAGGCGGATCGGCAGGCCGAAGCGCGCGCCGAGGTTCTCCCCGATCGGGATGTTCGCCAGCCCGCCGAGGTTCGGCGCGGCGGTGAGCACGCCGCGCGCGGGGTCCACCTGGCCCGCCGCCGCGACCCCGATGCTCACGACCGCGCCCTCTTTCAGCTTCGCGGCGGTCAGCGCCTCCTGCGCCGCGTCGCCCATGCGGGTGAGGAGTTCGCCCGCGCCCTGTTTCGTGCGCGTCTTCTTCTTCGCGGTGGCGATGACCGTGCCCTTGTCCAGATCGATGACCCCAGCGAGGATCTTGGTCCCGCCCAGGTCGATGCCGAGTCCGTAGCGTGGCTCTTCGCTTTTTGCCATTGTCCCCCTCCGGCTGCGCGCGATCCTCTCCGCCGTGGTCGCCCACAGGCGTATCGTAGCACGGCGGGAGATGGCTTGTAGCGGCCACGGCCTCGGTCGCGGAAATACCAAACGAGATAAAGGAATGGAACAGGGGGCACAGAGACACAGCGGGGGAACGGGGGATGAAGATCACTGCGGAGACGCGGAGACGCGGAGACGCGAGGACGGGGGAACGGGAGAAGAAGTGGATCGGCTTGGCGGGGCAGGTCGGCCCGGCGGCGTCCGGCGAAGCTGCATGTGGGCAAGGGCGACGTCGCTTACCCGCTCCGCTGTCGCGACACCCGCACACGGTTGCGAAACCCTCGGCAAGTGCAGAGGGTAGGAGCTAAACCGCAGCGCGGATGAGCACCACCTACCTCGCTGTATCCCCCCAGTTCCCGGAGGGGGATAGTATGCCCTTCATGGGTAGTGGCTGCCCTCTGGGGCACTGCGTGGCCGCAGGCCATCCAGCCGGGAGCCTGTGTCCCCTTGTGGGGTGGTGGCCGCCCTCCGGGGCATTGCAACCCCTCGGCTACCCACGCCCGCCGTGCCCCGCCCCACAAGCGCTTCGGTTTAGTTCGCCGGTCGCAGCGAAACCAAATCCACAACGGTGTTTTCTCCCAAGGTGAACTGGGAGAATTCGTATGGTGCGAGCGCACGATAGAAGGCAGCGGCACACCCCGCCCGTAAAAAGTCGTGGAGTTCGATGGCGATCAGGTCCACATGCGGCAGCCAGGACGCGGCACCTGACGTAAACAGCTCCTTCTCGGCGCCTTCGATATCCAGTTTGAGGAGATCGAGATGCGTGTTGGCGGTGAGCGCGAGGAGATCGATGACGGTGAACGCCCGGATCGATCCGGACTCCGCCGTAGCTGCCTCTTGAACCTGGAAGGCCCAGTGTTCGGCCTGGGGATTGCTGATGTGCAATGACCCGGCATGAGGCCACAGCGCGCCGTGCAGTGCCGTTATCTGCGGATAGGGTCGTGTATTGCGAACGAGCAACGCAAAGTTCGACGCATCGGGCTCAACGGCGATGATGCGGGCCTCGGGATATGCCCGCGTAAAGAACAAGCTGGTATAGCCAACGTTGGCTCCACCATCAACAATGCTCGCTATATTGCGCTTTTGCGCGCCTCGGGACGCCCTCTTTGACCCGGTGAGGTCGTATTCTCGCCTGACAAATACTTCCAGGAAGGTGTCAACATCGGTGGTGTGTGGTCGCACGTGTACCGGGCTCGGCAACCCGGGTACGGCGATGTGTATCGCAGAGCGGCGCACGAGGAGTTGGATCAGAATCCATGCGCCATATACCGGCCCGAAGGAGTACAGAAACCATGAGGCGAAGAAACACCGCACCAGACTTTGCCGCACAGTCGCAGACCGCGACTTGATACGATCGCTGAGCCATTTCCGCGCTGCTGTTCGCATCGAGCCCCCTTCGCAATCATGCTGCCAGGCGTGCCATCGCTGGATTGTCGGGTTGCTCGATGCACGATAGCAGCTACAGCGGTACTGTCAACTGCGAAGCTATTGCCCTGCCGTGGGGGCTGAGCGCACAAGGCGGAGCGAGTGGGCAGTGCGCGCCGCCGAGCGTCGTCGCGCGGCGTTGCGCTGCGGCTGCCGCAACCCGCGCGGTGCCCGATCCGGCGCACCGGCTCCGTGCGACACGCCCGCCACCGGTCGCCTGCGTGCCAATTTCCATGCCTGCTATACTTTCCGCCGCGTGGGGCTACAACGCCGGTGGGGGAGGGCATGGCCAATCTGATCACCCTGGGTCGCCTCGTTCTCTTCTTCGTGACCCTCGGCCTGATCTATTCGCGACAGGCGACGCTGATCCAGATCGCCACGATCCTGCTGATCGTCGTCATCGCCAGCGATGCGCTCGATGGGTGGGTCGCGCGGCGGCAAGGCAATACCAGCGATTTCGGCTCGGTGATCGATATCGCCGGGGACCGGGTGGTGGAGCAATGCTCCTGGGTCGTCTTCGCGCACCTGGGGCTGATCGGCGTCTGGATCCCGCTGCTCGCGATCACGCGCGGCATCCTGGTCGACACGCTCCGCGCGGTCGCATTCCGGGATGGGCGCACCGCGTTCGGCCCGAAGACGATGGCGCGCTCCCCGGTTACCGAGTGGCTGACCGCCTCGCGGACGATGCGCGCGGTCTATGGCGTCGCCAAGGCGTCGGCGTTCGTCTTCCTCGCCGGGTTGGTCGCGGATGCGGGGACCGGGCAGCCTGCGGTATCGTTCTTCACCGGCGGGCCGCTCTGGTACTTCGGGTGGCTCTGCGTCTATGGCTCGGTGGTGCTGACGATCGTGCGCGGCGTGCCGGTCCTGGTCGATTCGTGGGGGTACATGACCGGTAGCGACAAGGCGCGGGCGTGAACGCGGCGGGGCGGGGCGCGATCGAGGAACGCCAGCCGGGCGAGATGGCGGCCACGCCCGGCACGGTCGCGGCGCTCTTCGACGTGGACAACACCCTGCTCCCCGGCACGACCTCCGAACGCCTTTTCGTGCGCGCCCTCATTCGTGGCGGCCACTACGGCGCGCGCGCCGCGCTCGATACGGCGACGACCGTGCTACGCCACGCGCGACTCGGCCCCTTCATGGCGCTCCGGCTCCATCGCCCCTACCTGCGCGGACGCACCGTCGCGGAGGTGGCCGTGCTCGCCGAGCAGGTCTTCGCGCGGGAGATCATGCCGCGCCTCGCGCCGCGCGGCGCGGCGCGCGTACGCTGGCACCAGGAGCGCGGCCATCACGTCGCGCTCCTGTCCGGGGCACCGCACTTCCTGGCCGAACTGCTGGCCGCGTATCTCGGGGTGGGCACCATCCTCGCCACGCCGCTCGCCCTGGCGGCGGGTCGCTACACCGGCGGGCTGGCCGATCTGCACCCGTACGGCGCGCGCAAGGCGATCCTGGCGCGGCGCTTCGCCACGGCACACAAGGTGGCGCTGGACGACTCCTATGCCTACGCGGATCACCACAGCGACGCCCCGCTGCTGGCCCTGTTCGGCCATCCGGCCTGCATCAATCCGACGGCGCGGTTGCGGCGGATTGCCGCGCGCGAAGGGTGGCCGACCGAGCGCTGGGGCGCGGCGAAGATGGCCGTATCCTGAGCCGGTGTCGGCAACGGTGGGGGCGGGCGTGTTTGTCCGTGCGGGGCCTTAAAGTATAGCCGATCGGTGTGGCGGGTGGCATCGGTCGAACGATCGGTGTTTTTGGGGCGTGCGCGGGCTATAGTGGTGGACCGGACCTGGCACGGTGGCACGATCACTGCCGTGTGCGGGGGCGCTGTACGGGCCGACAATGCTGCGGCGCACAGGCAGCATGAGAAATAATCGCCCGATGGGCGGCGCTGAAATGCTTCATACGAGCGACACATTGAACCGGGGCGACCCGGGCAGGGCGAGATGCTTCTGTCCCGTCCCCGACACGGGAGCACCGATGATCGCGGCCCAGGAAATCGATCGGATCGTCGAACGAATCAAGAAACTCCTCGCCCTCGCCACGTCGCAGAACCCGCACGAGGCGGCGCTAGCGGCGGCCAAGGCGCAAGAACTCCTCTTCCGTCACAACCTCAGCATGGCGATGGTGGAGGCCGCCACCGAAGGCGGCGCGAATAGCGACTACGTCAACGATCGCTTCGATAGCGGCGGCTGGATGCACTGGCGGCGACGGTTGCTGGCGGCGGTGGCGCGCAACAACTTCTGTCGCGGCGTCAGCTATCAGGGGACGCGCGAGGTCGGCATCGTCGGCGAGCCGCACAACGTCACCGTCGTGAAACACCTCTACGCCTTCCTGGTGCGTGAGATCATCCGGCTGGCCGACACGGGGGTGCGCGCGGACCGGACGCTGGACGAGGAGGAGCGCCGCGCCTGGAAGCGGAGCTTCTATCTCGGGGCGGTGCGGACGATCGCGCAGCGCCTGACCGAGCAGCGTGAGCGCGATGTCAACGCCGATCCGAACGCGGCGGCGCTGGTCGTCCGCAAGGATCAGGAGTTGGAGGACGCCTATCGCGAGCATTTCCCCGGCCTGCATCCCGATGACCATGCGAGCGATGAGGAGGAGGAAGCGCCGCCGAAGCGCGCGGATCGCGGGCCACGCCGCCCGCGCCGCGACGACGGCTACCGCGCGGGGTTGATCGCCGGGAGGACGATCCCGCTGAATCTGCCGCTCGAAGCGCCGCGCCGCACGACGACCGGGCGGCGCGGCGCGGAGGGGCAATAGCCCTCCGCGCGTTCCCATTGCGCCGCTACGGGAGCGGTTGCCCACCGGTTACACCGATGATCTCGCCGGTGATGTAGCGCGAATCGTCCGAGGCCAGGAAGACGTAGGTGGGCGCGAGTTCCGCCGGTTGGGCGGGGCGTCCCATCGGGCCATCCTGGCCGAATTTCGCCGTCTGCTCGGGGGGCATGGTCGCGGGGATCAGCGGCGTCCAGACCGGGCCGGGGGCGACGGCGTTGACGCGGATCCCCCGCTTGATCAGGTCCTGCGCCAGCCCCTTGGTGAAGGTGACGATCGCCCCTTTGGTGGCGGCGTAGGCGAGGAGGGTGGGGGCGGGCTTGTACGCCTCGATCGAGGCGGTGTTGATGATCGCGCCCCCTCTGGCGCAGTTGCGGCAGCGCCGCCTTGCTGAGGTAGAATATCGCCAGGACATTGGTGCGGAAAGTCCGCCCGATCTCCTCGCTGGGGAGGTCGGCCAGGCCCTCGTGGCTCATCTGGAAGGCGGCGTTATTGACCAGGATATCCAGGTAGCCGAACTCCTGCATCGTCCGCCGCACGAGCGCCTGGCAGTGCGCCTCGTCGCCGATATCCCCGGCGATCGTGAGCGCCTGTCGCCCGGCGTCGCGTACCAGGCGCGCGGTCTCCGCTGCGTCCTCATCCTCGCTCAGGTAGGAGACGCCACATCGGCCCCCTCGCGGGCGAAGGCGAGGGCCACCGCCCGCCCGATCCCGGAATCGCCCCCGGTGATCAGCGCCACCTTGCCGGTGAGGCGATTGTGGCCGTGGTAGGACTCCTCGCCGTGGTTGGGGATCGGCTGCATCGCGCTCGTGCTGCCGGGCGGGGTCTGCTGCTGCTCCGGGAAGGGCGGCTTCGCCCCCTGTTCCTGCGGATTGCGGGTCTGGCTCATCACCTCTTGCTCCTCTCTCCTCCTGCACCCCGGCGATGGCCGACGGTCATCGTTCGCGACCAGGTACGCACGATGCAGACCCCGGCGGGCCGGCATTTGCCCCGCTGGCAGGCGGACTGCGAGGACAGGGGATGTGGGAGGTTTTTTGCGCCCCAGCGAACGGTGCTACACTAGGGCGTGTGAGGGAATGGGTGCCGCGCTCGTCGCGGCGCGGGCGATCCGTGGAGAAGGAGGTACGGCGGTGTCAACAACGAGTAGCGGGAAATCCCCGGCGTCGAGCGGCCTCGAAGGGGTGGTGGTTGCCAACACCGAGATGAGCGATGTCGATGGGCAACTCGGACGCCTGACGGTGCGCGGCTACGATATCGAAGAATTGGCCGGGCGTGCCACGTTCGAGGAGTTAGCCTACCTCCTCTGGCATGGTGCCCTGCCGAACGAGGGCCAGCTCGCGGCATTTAAGGGCGAGTTGCACGGCTATCGTGCGCTGCCGTCCGAGACGGCGGCGGCGGTGGAACTGGCGGCCAAGCGGATGGAGCCGATGGACGCCCTCCGCTTCGCGGTCGCGTCCCTCACCGCCGACGAGACCGCTTCCGAGGACGATTCGCGCGCGGCGAATCTGCGGCGCTCCGCGATGCTGCTGGCGCGCGTGCCGATCATCATCGCCAATTATCAGCGCCTCCGCAACGGGCAGCAGCCGGTCGCCCCGCGCGACGAGTTCGGCATCGCGGCCAATTATCTCTACGGTCTGACCGGCGAGGAGGCGGACGCCTCGCACGTGCAGGGGTTGGACACGTATCTCGTCACCGTGGCCGATCACGGCATGAACGCCTCCACGTTCACCGCGCGCGTCATCGGTTCCACCGCGTCGGACTTCGTCTCGGCGGTCACGGGGGCGATCGGGGCGTTGAAGGGGCCGCTGCACGGCGGCGCTCCCGGCCCGGCGCTGACGATGATCGAGGAGATCGGCACGCCCGACCGCGCCGAAGCCTGGATGAAGGATGCGATGGCGCACGGCAAGCGGATCATGGGCTTCGGGCACCGTGTCTACAAGGTGCGTGATCCGCGCGCCGAGGTGCTGTACCAGGCTGCGGTTGCGATGGCCGCCGATTCCGGGCAGCGCGAGGCGCTGGAACTGGCGAAGGCGGTCGAGGACGCCGGGGTGAAGGTGCTCGCCGAGGCGAAGCCGGGGCGTAACCTGAACACCAACGTCGAGTTCTACACCGCCCTGCTGCTGCGCGAGATCGGCCTCTCCCCCGATCTCTTCAGCCCCACCTTCGCCATCGGGCGCACCGCCGGGTGGCTGGCACACCTGTTGGAGCACCGCGAGGGCGGGCGCATCATCCGCCCACAGTCGGAGTATGTTGGCCCGCGCGATCTGCATTACATCCCGATCGCCGAGCGCTAAGGAGTCCGTTTCATCATCGCTGGTGGGGCTCCCGCCCGCACCCCCGCCGCCTGCGGGTGGCACCCCGCTCCCCATCCGAGGAGCGGGGGCGGACCACACCCTACCGCCGCTTGCGAAACGCAGCGCTTAGCCCTGACATCACGGACCGAGCACCGAACACGAAGCCAGGATGGAACGTCCCGGACCTGCCCTGCGGGTCCGGGGCTTTCGCGTTGTGTAGGCGCAACCACGCTCAGCGAAATTCGAGGAAGTCGTGGACGAGGCGGGTGAACCGGGCGGGGATATCGCCGTGGATGCCATGCCCGATCCCCGGCAGCCGCACGAGCGTCCCCTGCGGCAGCAACTCCGCCGCGCGCTCGGCGTCCGCGTCGCCGAGCGCGCCGCCCGCCGCCGGGTCGGCTTGCAGAAGGAGGGTCGGGGACGCAATGGCGCGCAGGCAGGCGTCCTGATCGTAGGTCCCGATGGCGCGGTCGTTCACGATCAGGTCGAGGACGTCGGGGTCGAGCCGGGCGAGCCGCGACGCATGGGCGTGCAGGGCGACCGCGTCGGTGTTGGGGCTTTGCGCGCCCAGGATCGCGGCGATCTCCGGGATGCTGCGCCCGGACGCGGCCAGGTCGCGCATCGCCACGAAGTAGTCGTGCTCCGGGCGATCCCCGAATGGTGTGCCCCGGAAGGCGGCGAGGGGCGGGTCCTCCAGCACGACCGCCGCGACCTGTTCGGGGGCCGCCGCCGCGACCGCCACGGCGATGATCGCCCCCAGCGAATGCCCGACGAGCACCGCCGGGGTGCCGATGACCTCCCGTAGGAGGGCGACGATATCGGCGGCGTACTCCGGGATGCTGTACGCCCCCGGTGTATGCCCCGAACGCCCATGCCCGCGCAGGTCGGGGGCGTACAGCCGCCAGCGCTGAACGAGGGACGGCGCGACAGGTAGCCACCCCTGCCAACAGTTGGTCACGCCGTGGAGGAGGACGAGCGGCGGGCCGTCGGCGCGGTCGACCGCGTAGTTGAGTACCACCGCCCCGGTGTCGAAACGTTCCTCGCTTAACATCGATGTGCCTTTCCCTGCCGTACAAACGGTCATGCGTGCGCGATGGTACGCCGCTTTTTTGCAAGGACCGCGCTGTGTGCGGACGATGGCGTCGACAATCCCCTCTCTGGCGCTGGCCCGTGCGGTCGCCGAAGACCGCACGCTGCCGCTGACAGGGCAGTGTGGGGGCAGCCCCTCCGCGCTCCTCGCGCTCGATGAGGCGCGGGTGATTGCCAGACGATCGGGGTCGCCCCGGCGCTCGCACGGGTCGAACTGTTGACCACGCGGTTCGCTGCGCTCACCGCGCCGTTGCCCGACACGGAACACGCGCGGTCCGGCGCGGTCGTGATCCCCCGCAGCGAGACGGCTGCCGCCCCGATGCCGGGGCAGACGCCGAACCCCGGTCAACTCGGGGTTGGCGCGGCGTTGGCCGGGCTGACCCTGCGCGAGATCGAGGTGCTGCGCCTGGTGGCGACGGGGTTGAGCAACCGCGACATCGCCACCACACTCTTCCTCGGTGTTCGCACCGCCGAGCGCCACATCGCCAATATCTACAAGAAGATCGGCGCGCACAGCAAGGCGGACGCGACCGCCTTCGCGATCACCTTCGGCCTCCTCTGAGGAAGTACGAAGTACGAACGACGAAGTACGAACTGGGACGCGGCTGCTATAAGGCGTGGAGCAGTTCGCCAACCAGTTCGTACTTCGTACTTTCTCACTCGTACTTGCTCAGGCCCAGGCTTCGAGCGCACCGCGCAGCATATCGAGCGAGGTGGCGAGGCTGACGTCGCCCCCCTCCCCATCGGACTTGACCGAGACGAGGCCGATCGCGATCACCTTGCCGGTGTCGAGGACGGTCCGATAGGCGGCGACGGTCTCCGCCACGCCGGGGCCGTGCGGCTCCTTGGTGCTGTGGTTCGGGGTCAGACCCTCATTGAGGATGTCCGAGTCGATGTGGAGGTAGAGGGCGTCGCAGCGCGCCGCGAGGTCGGCCACCGCCTCGGCGAGCGGCAGATCGCCCGCGTAGCCCGGTGCGATGCGCGCGATCCGCACGTCCGTGGCGCGGATCAGCTGCTCCTCCGCCCGATCGAGATTGCGGACATCGACCATCAGGATGCGGTCGGTGGGGATCGGGGCGACGAGGTGCGACCCCTCGCGCCAGCCCGGATAGCAGAGCCCCGCGCTGACCGCCACCGGCATCCCGCCGAGCATCCCGCTGAGGGTCGTGTGCGGGGTGTTGAAGTCGCCGTGCGCGTCGAACCAGATCAGCCCCAGGCGGCTCCCCACGCCGTGGGCCTCTTGCAGCCCGCCGAGGATGCCGGGGAGGACGGTGCAGTTGCTGCCCAGCGCCACCACGCGCTTCCCGGCGCGTACCCCTGCGGCGACCTCGTCCGCGACCGCGCCGCCGTAGGTGCCCAGATTGGTGACGCGGTCCGCCACGCGGCGTTCCTCCGCGAACTGCGGCTCGCCATAGCTGACCGCAGCCCCGGCGATATCCGCGCAGACCTTGCGCCCCTCGTCGATGATCTGCACCGCCGCATCCTCGGCGCGGGTATCGTTCCAATAGCGCAATCCGACGACGTGTAAATCCATCTCTCCCCCTACTCTCTCACCGTCGATCACTTGTCCGCGAGCCTGCCGGGCATTATAGTCCGTAGTCGGCAGTCCGTGGTCGGTAGTATCGCGCTGCCAGTGGCAATCGTCCTGCGAGCATTGTCGCCGGTGTTGGCGAGATTCTACGGACTACGGACTACGAACTACCGACTGGAGGATACAATGGCGGATTTCTCGTTCGATGTCGTCTCGCAGTTCGATCGGCAGGAGCTGAAGAACGCGGTCGATCAGACGACGCGCGAGGTGCAGACGCGCTACGACCTGAAGGATACGCAGACCGCGATCGAGCTCGAAAAGGAGGCGATCACCTTCAACACCGCCAGCGACATGACGTTGGCGACCTTGAAGGATATCCTGGAAAGCAAGCTGATCCGGCGTGGCCTCTCGCTGAAGATCCTCGACTATCAGAAGGCGGAGGAGGCGAGCGGCGGGCGGGTGCGCCAGACGGTCAAGCTGAAGGAAGGGCTGACCGACGAGCTCGCCAAGCAGATCAGCAAGCAGATCCGCACCGAGTTCAAGAAGGTCAACCCGCAGATCCAGGGCGATGCCGTGCGCGTCTCGGCGAAGAACAAGGACGATCTGCAAGGGGTTATCACCGCGCTCAAGGGCAAGGCCGATGAGTTCCCGGTGGCCTTACAGTTCACGAATTACCGCTAGCGAGTAGGCGAGTAGGCAGGAAGAACGTCACCAAGTCCTTGCCTTCTGGAGATCGCTACCGGCTTACGATGCGACTTTCTAGCTACTCACCTACTCGCCTACTCAATCACTCGTATCGGCTTCCCGGCCAGGAACGCCGCGACGTCCGCCACGGCGTCGGGGTAGAAGACGCGATAGGCGCGGTCACTGACGTAGCCGAGGTGCGGGGTGAGGACGGTGCGCGGTGCGCTGCGGAGCGGGTCATCCGCCGGGAGGGGTTCGGTGTCGTAGACATCGAGCCCCGCGCCCGCGATGCGCCCCGCGTGCAGCGCCGCCAGCAGGGCGGGCGTATCCCCCCGAATTGCCCGCTAACCACCCCGCGAACGGAGAGGCGCGATAGGCGGCGATGGATGATGACGGGAGTCAGCGGCAACTGTTTGAGGCAAGGGTGCGATTGAAGGCGGTGTAGCTCTGGTCGAACGACACCAGCCGCTCCCTGGTTGTCTGACCGAACGCGGCATCGTTTCGCGCGGCGCTCGTCTTCATCTGCGAGAAATAGTCGAGCGCGCCGTCGAGCAGAATGTAGTAATCATGGGCCAAGCCATCGCAGATGAGCGGTGTCCCGCCGAGTGGCATGAGTTCGGGCGTTTGCAGGACGGCGGACTCCTGCTCCTTGAGCATCTGCTGGCACTGGTCGAGAGCCCCGATGGTGCAGCCGCTATTCGCAATCCTGACGGCGGCGGCGATGTGTTCCACGCGCACCGTCGCGCCCTGACGATACCCGACCGGAGTGCTGAGGTCCGGCCCGGTGGTGCGGTCGAGTCCGCTGCAGCCGGTCAGGAATAGCAACGCCAGGGCCACTGCCGCCTTCTTCAATGGTGCCCTCTATATGTCGCGCGCCAGCGGCGCACACGGCGAATAGCAGATGCACTCCTATATGTAGCAGATTACGCGACGGCTTGCACCATCCGACGCCCGTGGCTCCAACGACTGCGGGCCATCCGGCGTAAGGTTGGATGGCCCGCAACCCGCCTCAAATACCCCATGAACGCCACGCTAATCGCCCGTGCCCTAACGCTTCATCGTCGGTCGGCTTAACGGGCCGTTGGGCGCGCTTGGCGAGTTGCGCCCGCCCATGCGCCTCGGTGTAGTGCGAGTAATGCTGAGGGTTTTCTGCGGATTAGCGCGGCCTGCCCAATGCTGCACCATAGCCAAGTCAATACCCGACTGGATGCAGTCGGTAATGTGGATGTGCCGGATTTCGTGCAGGATATGATAGGGCAGGGTCGCCGTCATCAACTGTCGATCGTGAGGACCACCTTACCGCGCGTGTGGCGTTCCTGCGCGTGGCGGTGGGCCTCGGCGGCGGCGGCAAGCGGGAAGGTCCGGTCGACGTTGACGGTCAGCTTCCCCTCGTCCGCCAGCGTCGCCAGCGCTGCCAGATCGTGCGGGCGCGGCTGCATCTGCACCATCTTGCCGCCCATGTGGAAGACCTGCGGGTCGATGGTCGAGGCGATCCGCGTGGGGATCTTCAGCAGGCGCGGGAAGACTTTGAGGTCGGGGCCGCCGTGGAAGTCCGCGATCGCGTCCAAACCGTCCGGCGCGAGGGCGCGCACGCGCTCTTCCAGGCCGTCGCCATAGGCGACCGGCTCCGCGCCCAGCCCGCGCAGATAGTCGTGATTGCGCGGGCTGGCGGTGCCGAGCACCCGCGCGCCGCGCGCGACCGCGATTTGCACCCCCATGCTGCCGACCCCGCCCGCCGCCGCGTGGATCAGGATCGTCTCGCCCGGCGTGAGCACCAGGGCGTCGTGCAGGGTCTGGTAGGCGGTCAATCCGGCGAGCGGCAGGCCACCCGCCTGTGCCCAGGAGAGGGCGGCGGGCTTGCGCCCGATCGTGCGGATCGGGGCGGCGACGAGTTCGGCGTAGGTGCCGTATTCGAGCCAGTCCAGGCGGGCGTAGCCGATCACCTCGTCGCCGGGTGAGTATCGCGTCGCGTTCGGCCCGACTTTCTCGACGATCCCGGCGACATCCCAGCCGAGGATCAGCGGGAAGTGCGTGACCATCCTATCCGCCAGTTTCCCTTCACGAACCGCCCAATCGACGGGGTTGACCCCGGCGGCTTTGACGCGGATCAGGACCCCCTCGGTGCCCATCTTGGGGTCTTCATGGTCGGTGTAGCGCAGCACCTCGGGGCCGCCGTATTCGTCGATCACGATCGCTTTCATGGTTCCTCCCACCTCGTTCCTGGTCTTTGTGTCCGTCGTTTCGCGGCGCTGTTGTCGCGCGCCGACGGGTTGCCTATGCAAGTCATGGGCCGTGCTGGGGGAGGGGTGAGAGGGGCGTGAGTGGGAACGTTCGGGGAGTGAGAGAGCGCTACGGAAAGTGGTGGCTTTGCCTACGTGAGTAGCCGATGGACTGGAGTGCCCCGGAGGGCAGCCGCTACCCCGGAGGGCGGCCACTACCCCTGAAGGGCACACTGTCCCGGCTGGATGGCCTGCGGCCACGAAGTGCCCCGGAGGGCAGCCACTACCCATGAAGGGCATACTATCCACCTGCGCGGACTGGAACGTTGCAAGCGCCTTGCTTTCCCATGTAAATGGAGCCCTTGTGACGGCGATGTCCCCTCTCCTCGGATGGGGAGAGGGGTGCCGCCCGCAGGCGGCGGGGTGAGGGTGGTCTCGGTGCCGTTACGTACATGAGTGAGTCCGGGATTGAAATACCCCGGAGGGCACACTGTGTCCCGGAGGGCAGCCACTACCCATGAAGGGCAGCTACTCCCGGCGAAGGGCGGCGATAGCCGCCACAAAGTCCCAAGACCCGGCTTGGGAGCACCTCCCCGCTGGGGACTGGAATGTTGTAATCTACCTTGGGTCACGGCCAGAAGCGCGAGGGGTGGCGCGCAGCGCCGGGGTGAGGGTTGCAGCAACGCCACCCATTCCGAGGGTTGAAACCCCCGGCTCATGGTGCCTCGCGGCACCGGCGAAGTACCCATGAAGGGCATAATACCCGCCTGCGCGGGCTATGGCAGTGTTCTACAACGAAGCCCCTCTCCCAGAACGGGAGAGGGGTGGCGAGCCGGGTGCCCTCTGGGCGGACGAGCCGGGGTGAGGGCCGCACCCCCGCCAACGACCCCCGATCCCCGACTCGCTTACGGCGGCGGCGGTGGCGGCTCGGCGGCGCGCGAGGAGGTGTCGCCGCCGAGGACGCGCCCTTCGAGCGGCGAGCCGACCGGGAAGACGGCGAGGGCGGGCGGCGGGCTGCTCGGCCAGACGCGCTGGAACATCACCCACTGCGCCGGATCGGCCCGGATGTGGCGTTCCAGGATGGCGACGACCCGATCGAGGCCGCGTTGCAGATCGGCATCCATGTCGCCGGTCTTGGTGACGTAGAAGATGTCGTCGAGGAGGACGGTGTGGTGGTAGCGGTGGCGGCGGCAGATCAGCGGCACGATCGCCGCGCCGGTCTCCAGTGCCAGCCGCACCGCCCCGATCGGCAACGTCGTCTCCTCGCCGAAGAAGGGCACCTTCCTGCCGTTGCGGAGGAAATCGCGGTCGGTTGCCAGGCCGATCGCCTCGCCTCGCCGCAGGCCGCGCAGCATCCGTCGCAGGCCACCCGGCGTCGCTTCTTCGAGGTCGAAACCTTTGCTGCCACGGAGGTAGGTGACGCCCTCGTGGACGAATTCGCTGACCGTCCGCACCGTCATCAGCACCGCGCGGTAGCCGTGGTGGGGGATCATCTGCCCCGCGACATCGAACGCGCCCATGTGGCCGGTGACGAAGATGATCCCCTTGCCGCGCTCGTGCGCCCGCGCGACCGGCTCCCACGAGTCGAGGATGACGATCTGCTGCGCCAGATCGTCGAGCGAGATCCGCCTGAGGCGGGTGAGATCGTAGAAGTTCCGGGCGCTATAGCGGAACGTCCGCCGTGCCAGGGCGCGCAACTCGTCGAGCGAGGCGTCGTGGCCGCGCGCATGGCGCAGATTGTCGATCACGTTGGTGCGATAACCGGGTGCGAAGCGATAGAAGAGATCGCCGAGATGGTCCACGATCAGGTAGCCGAGCGGCAGCGGCACGACCGTCGAGAAGAGGCTGATGGCATCCGCCAGCCGCCTGCTGAGCCACTGCTTCGTGGTCAATCCGCGCGGTGTCTCGCCCTTGGCGCGCGCACCTTGCGGCGTCGCCCCAGCGGCCTGTTTCCGTCCTGTTTGCGCCGTGTCCTGCCCCATCGTGCCCGCCCACCTCGCTTCACGCCATTGTTCGGCGCGCGCACGATGGTAGCACAAAGAGTCGGCGGTCGGCAGTCAGCAGAGGGAGAAACGGCCACCGCATCGTAGCAAGCCAATTGCGGTCGCGCGCCCCAGCTACTGCCGATCGCCGACTGCCGATTGCCGACTCGTATAGCGCTTCAGCAACCCATCCAGGTACGCGCTATAGCGGGCGGCGAGGGCGGGGCTATCGAGGATCAGCAGATTCTCGGCGTTGAATTGGGCGCTGCGGGAGAAGTTATAGGAGCCGGTGATGACCGTGTCGTCCACGATCAGCACCTTGTTGTGCATGAAATCGTGCGGGGTGTCGGGGTGGTAGCGCTGCGAATCCTTCCCCGCGAGCCGGGCGCGCGCCACGATATCGCGCGCCGCGCCGATCTTCCAGACGTTGTGCGGCACCGTCTCCCACTGATCGAGGACATCGGCCATCTGCGTCCGGTCGTAGAGGCCGTCGATAGCGACCTTCCCGCCATCCAGCAGATCGCGCACCGCGCCGAGGAGGGTGCCGGAGTTGAGGAGCATGCTGCAAATGCGGACGCGGCGCTCGGCGCGTGCCACGCGAGCCGCGACCGCCGCGTCGATCTCGTCGCCCCGCCCCGGCGAGAAGAAGAGTTGCACGCCCAGCGGCGCATCGTCATAGCGGAGCGTGACCGGCGAGACATCGAACTTGCCGGTATCATCGTTGTGATGCACGCGCCAGAGGTCGGCGAAGTCGTGGGTATAGGCCGTCGCCAGTTCCGGTGAGGCGATGACGACGATGTTGTTCTCCTGGAGGGTCCAGGCGTCATCGGTGAAATTGGTCGAGCCGGTCCAGACGCGGGCGGCCGGTGTCCCGGCGTCGCGCACGATGTATTTGTGGTGCATCAGCTTCGGCCCGCCGATGCGCGTGTAGGGGAAGCCAAGCGCGCGGACGAAAGTTCCGGTCCCCGGCCCGGCGGGATCCATGCCGGCCTCTGTCGTTGGCGGCTCCGGCTTATCGGCGTCGTAGACGATGCGGATCGCCACGCCCGTCGCCGCGCGCTCGCGCAGCGCCGCCGCGAACGTCTTGCCGAGATCGTCGCTGAGGCGACAGTCGTACAGCGCCAGGTCCAGGCTCTGCCGCGCGCCGCCGATGAACTTGGTCAGCAACGCCGCTACGTCGCGCGCCGTCTGAGCGCCCTGTGCCAGGAAGCGCACCGCCAGATCCTGCTCGCCCGCGCGAAGCTCATCCCATCCTTGCATCGGCCACCTTCCCTTTCCGGGCGTCCCGATGCATGATATGTGCCCGCGACCACTCGCGCAAATGAGAAACGGCGGTCGGTGCCAACCTCACCGACCGCCGCGAAGGATAGGAGGCTGGCACGCTCGCCACAAGGGCCAACCCCTATTGATATATACGCTTGGGTGCCCTGAGCGGTTCACTTCCTGGCCCGATCGGGCTATGAACGTTCGGGACATGCCCGCTGCTGGCTTCGCTTGCGGTGCCTCGTGCAGGCGGCGGAGTAGCAAGAGTCCCGCCCCGGAGACGATGCCATAGATCGTGCAGGCGAATACGACTGTGCGCCCATTCCTTCTCCTGAAGCGGTACGATAGGGCGGCGCGCTTCATACTCGGCATATGGGGATGGAGGCCGGACAACGCTACATGTACGACATAATAAGTACAGCGAGGATTCATGCCGACCACGATACGCGAGGCACAAACCGAGGATATTGCGGCGCTCGCCGCGCTGCTCGCCGAATTGATGACGCATCACGGCGTAGCGCCGCTCTCGTCCGAGCGGGCGGCGGCGGTGATCGCCGCGGTGCTGCGCGCGCCGACCGCCTGGTACTTCGTCGCGGAGGTCGAGGGGCGGCTCGCCGGGATGGTGCAAGTCAACGAGCGGTTCAGCACCTGGGACGCCGCCTCGTATGGCTACATCGAGGATTTCTGCGTCGCCGAGGAGTGGCGCGGTCGGCGGATCGGCACGCTGCTCCTCGATCACCTCGCGGCATGGGCGAAAGGGCGCGGCTGGACACGCCTCGATCTCGATGTCTCCGCCTCGCTGACCGATTCGGTGCGTTTCTACGCGCGGCGCGGCTACGAGGATACCGGGAGCCTCTTTTACCGGCTGCGGCTCTGAGCCCGCGCGGCGACGATATGATCCCTCCTACGTCCATCCGTCCATCGCGATGATGCCGCGTTCACTCCGCGCGCCGTGGCGCTGTCGTGCTGCGATGCCTAGAGGCCGAGGTCGCGCCTGGCGATGGCGGCGCGCGCGGAGGTCGGGGAAGAGGTCGGGCGTGCAAGCGAACGTGGGGATGCCGAGCCCGACTAGGGTCGCGGCGTGGCGCGCGTCGTAGCTCGGTGCGCCGCGATCGTTGAGCGCGCGGAGGCACACCACGGTCACGCCGCTCCCCATCGGGGCGGCGGCGCGCTCGATCATCGCGGCGGCGTTGCCCCCTCGTAGCGGTCGGTGATCAGCACCAGGATCGTCTGCGCGGGTCGCCGAGTCTGATGTCAGAAACAGCATAATGCAGAACAATTGTTTCGTTCCTCGTGCTAAGTGCAGTGCTGGTAGGGGAAATTGTGTTGCGAGCGGCGCTACATTTGCCCGATCCGGTACACTTTGTCGCAACAAAGTTGCCCGTACCCATAAGGAGTGCGCCATGACCACGACCGAGCGATTGATGACTGCGGATGCGTTGTTAAGCCGCCCGGATGATGGCTTCCGGTATGCGCTTGTGCGCGGAGAGTTGCGCCGTATGTCACCTGCTAGTCATCAACATGGTCGTTTCGGTTTTAACATCACGTTATCTCTGGGTCGATACGTGCGCGCGCACGATCTTGGAACGCTCTATGTCGCAGAGACAGGATTCCGTATCGCCTCGGACCCCGACACTGTTCTCGCGCCGGACGCCGCGTTCGTGCGACGCGAGCGTGTGGAGGCGATCGGTGATAGCCCTGGCTACTGGCCCGGTGCGCCCGATCTCGCGGTGGAGATCGTCTCGCGCCACGATCTGTATACCGAGATCGAGGAGAAGGTGGGCGCGTGGCTCGCGGCGGGGACGCGGCTGGTGATCGTGGTCAACCCGCGCCAGCACCGCGCCACCGTCTACCGTAGCCTGCACGACATCGCGATCCTCACCGAGGATGACACGCTCGATGGTGGCGCGGTCGTGCCGGGCTGGCGGATGCCGGTGCGCGAACTATTTGTGTAGTCATGGGTCGTGAGTCGTGAGTGGTGGCGCGGTGCTGATGGCGGGCTGTGCCTGGTATGCGGGCGCGATACCGCCCGCCGGTGGGCTTAGCGAGGAGGAGTGCCGTGAAAGTGAAGCGAATCGTCGCCAATATCGCGACACAGGATAGCGCGGCGGCGTAGCGCTTCTATGGCGATCTGCTCGGCCTCGAGCTGCTGATGGATCACGGGTGGATCGCGACCTATGGTTCGCGCGAGACGATGGGCGTGGCGATCAGCTTCGCCGCACAGGGTGGTTCGGATACGCCCGTGCCCGATCTCTCCATCGAGGTCGATGATATCGATGCCGCCCACGCGCGCATGGTGAGCGCGGGCCTTGCCATCGAGTATGGCCCCGCCGACGAGCCCTGGGGTGTGCGACGCTTCTACGTGCGTGACCCGTTCGGCAAGCTCGTCAATATCCTCGCGCATCGGGAGTGACGGCAAGCGCGGTGTGAGGGATGACGGGGCTCGCCGGGAATGATGCCTGTCAGGCGAATGAGGGCCACTGGTGGCCGCTACGGGCGCTACGCCGTGGCTGTGCCAGCGAGAGGTCGCAGCGCTACAGCGATGCGGCGAGGCGGATCGGAGGGCATCCATGAACATGAAAGACCACATGCTGGCCGCGCTCCGCGAGCAATTCGCACGCTGGGACGCGCTGCTGGCGAGCCTCAGCGATACGGAGATCGTGGCACCGCGCTTCGACGCCAACTGGTCGATCAAGGATATCATGGTCCATCTATGGGCCTGGCAGCAGCTCTCCGTTGCGCGCATGGAAGCCGCCGCCGCCGATCGCGAGCTGACGCTGCCCGCGTGGGTTGGAGAGCTGGGCGACGGTTGGGAGGAGGACGCGGACCGCACCAATGCCTGGGCGTACGCGACCCACCACGACACACCGTGGCCCGAGATCGACCGCCAGTGGCGGGCCGGATTCGTGCGCTTCATCGAGACGGGGGCGGCGATTGCCGAGAAGGATCTGTTGGACAGTGGCCGATACCCGTGGATGGGTGGCTACCCGTTGGCGAACAGTCTCCTGGCATCCTACGATCATCACCAGGAGCATCTTGAGAAGCTGCTCGTCAGCCTGTCGCCGGGTGGAGCAGGGCCGCGTTGAGGCGCTGCGCGCTCGCCCCTTGACACCGCCTGCTATACTCCACAGTGGAAGTCGGCAATGAAGCAGGACGAGTACGTCGGAGCGCGGCAGACAGCAACGCGGGGCCACCGGCTGAGAGCCCCCCGAGCCAGCGGACGACCGAACGCCCCCTGTGAGCCCGCCCCCCAACAGCGCCCCGTGCGCCTAGTAGGGAGCCCCGGTAGCCACCGTTAGCGGCGCGAATGAGGGAGCCTGCGCTCGTTGTAGTGCGGTTCCGAATTCGGGTGGTACCACGGAAGGAGAACCTTTCGTCCCGGTTTGGGGACGGAGGGTTTTTTGTTTTAAGTACGAGCGACGAAGTACGAAGTACGAATGAAATGAGACTTCGCCAGTTCGTACTTCGTACTTCCAACTTCGTACTTCGACTGGGGGAACACGATGGTGACCGAGTTGACGACGCAGGTGGACACCGGGGAACGCTTCGTGGCGCGTCGGGCGATCGCCTGGGCCGCCGCCGTCGTCGCCGTCGTCGCCGCCCCCAGCATCGATCTGGCGCGCGATGACCTCGCGCGCCCGGCGGCGCAGCACATCGTCCAGGCGACGATCGATGCGCTCGATCGTGGGGCGACGCACTACACCGATCGCACCGGCATCGCGCCGTTACGGGCGGCGGTCGCGGCGCGCTTCGCCGAGCAGGACGATATCGCCTACGACCCGAACGGCGAGATCCTGATCGCCGGGGGCGGGCACGAGGCGTTGTTCGTCGCCACGCAGATGGTCGTGGAGCCGGGCGATGAGGTGCTGATCGTCGAGCCCGCACCGCCCGCCTTCGCGGAAGGGGTGCGGCTGGCGGGCGGCGTGCCGATCCCGGTCCCCACCTACGCCGAGGATCGTTTCGCGCTGAAGGCCGAGATGGTCCGCCAGCGGATCACCTCGCGCACGCGCGCCCTGATCTTCGCCTCGCCATCGGTCCCGGCGGGGGGCGTGACGACCGGCGGCGATCTGGTCGATCTGGCGAAGGTGGCGCGGGCGCACAACCTCTCGATTATCTGGGACGAGACCTATCGGGACTACGTCTTCGGCAATAGCCCGCAGGCGAACATCGCGGCGCTGCCGGGGATGCGCGAGCGGACGGTGATCGTCGGCTCCCTCTCCGCGCGCTACGCGATGTCGGGCTGGCGCGCGGGCTATGTGGTCGGACCGGCGGCGCTGGTGCGCCCGATCACGATGATGAAGCAGGCGCTGACGATCTGCTCCCCGGCCCCCTCGCAATGGGCCGCACTGGCGGCATTGGAGGGACCGCAGGAGGAGGCCGACGCGGCGGTACACGAGGTGGCGACGCGGCGGGCGACGGCGCGGCGGGCGCTGGTCCTCCTCGGCCTCTCCGGTGTGGGCGCGGGCTCGCCCTATCTCTTCATCGATGTGCGCGCCCTCGGGATCACCGGGCGGGCCTTCACCGATCTGGCGCTGCGCGAAGCGGGCGTGCGACTGATGCCAGGGGATACCTACGGCGCGGCGGGTATCTGGCACGTCCGGCTGACGCTCGATGCGGCCGCCGCGACGCTGCGCGAGGCGATCGGGCGGCTGACACCGCTCGTGACGCGACTGCGCCGGGAATTGCATGAGGGACAGGGGGAGGGGCGTTAACATGGTCGTGGCGACACCGGCATTTCTCGACGAGCGCGATCAGCTGATGTCGATCGCGTCCGGGCTCGACGGGGTGATCTCCCTCGGCCTCGGCGATCCCGACCACGCCACCCCGGCGCACATCGTGGCGGCGGCGCAGGAGGCGCTGCGCGACGGGCGCTGCGACGGCTACACCGACCCCGCCGGGCTGCCGGAACTGCGCCGCGCGATCGCGGCCAAGCTGCGGCGTGACAACGGCTTCGAGGCCGACCCCGAGACGGAGATCACCGTCACGACCGGGGGGCAGGAGGGGCTCTATCTGCTGATCCAGTGCCTGCTCGATCCGGGCGACGAGATCCTGGTGCAGGATCCGCGCTACAGCTCCTACGATGAGGCGATCAAGCGGGCGGGCGGGGTGCCGATCCTCATGCCGGGGCGCGAGGAGGACGGCTTCGACCTCGACTCTGCCCTGGTGGAGTCGAAGATCACGCCGCAGACGAAGGCGATCCTGCTGATCACGCCGGGGAATCCGACCGCCGCTGTCCTCGCCCCCGAGCGGCTGCGCGCGATCGCGGCGCTGGCGATCCGCCACGACCTGCTGGTGATCGCCGACGAGATCTACGAGAAGTACGTCTACGACGACGCGCGGCACCTCAGCCTCGCCTCGTTGCCGGGGATGTGCGGGCGGACGATCACCCTCAATGGCTTCTCCAAGACCTACGCGATGACCGGCTGGCGGCTCGGCTACGTCGTCGCGCCCCCGGCGCTGACGCGGGCGATCCGCGCGCTGAAGGCGATGGTCAGCGTCTGCGCGCCGGTGCCGTCGCAGTGGGCGGGGGTGGCGGCGCTGGCGGGGCCGCAGGAGTGCGTCGACTTCTTCCGCCGCAGCTACGACGAGCGGCGGCGGGCGCTGATGGCGGCGCTGGACGACTGTGGCTTCACCTACGGCTATCCGAGCGGGGCGTTCTACATCTTCGCCAACACCACCACCACCGGCCTGCCCGCGTTCGAGTTGTCACGCCGCCTCCTGCTGGAGGGGAAGGTGCTGGTCTTCCCCGGCACCGCATTCGGCGAGAACTGGAAAAATTACCTGCGCTTCTCGCTCTTACAGCCGACCCCGGCCCTGCTGGAGGCGCTCGACCGGTTGCGGCGGGTGCTCGGCGCGGCCTGAGCGGCGCGGCGGACCTATCGCGCGAATGCGGCCCGTGTCACAGAAACAGCTGGGACACGATGGAGCGCGACCGGCGGGCTCGATGCCACAGGCAACAATGTTAGAAATCGATCAGGTTGACGGAGTATGGCAAGGTGCTCCTTCTATATCGTTCTCTTTGTACTCCCACCACGATAATGGTTTTCAAGGAGATACCTGGCACGGAACGTTGCGTGAGGCCGAAGCTCAGGCGGAGTATCAGCTCGGGGTGAAGCCGGACCAATGGCAGGCGGTTGGGGAATGAGTCGGGATCAGGGCGATGGCGGCGCGGCGAACAAGCCGATGAGCGATGAACGAGCGACGCGCATGAGTTGGCGGACGCTGCCGTTCCCTGCGGCGCGCGCGGCGATCCCGATCGCGCGGGAGTACACGGCGGCGGAGCACGCACAGATCGCGCGCGGCTTCATCCCGCGCGACATGGACGACCGCTGGTTCATCTACCTCGCAGGGGACGAGCTCTTCCTGCACCGCAGCTGGACCGGCGCGTGCATCTTCCTCGTCCGCATCGCCCCGGTGGGTGACGGCTATCGCATCGCGGAGGCGTGGGCGAACCGCGACCCTGAGCAATACCGTGTCACCGATGTGGATGAGGACGCCACTCACATCGCGCGCTTGATCGATCTGCTGCTGCTGAAGCAGCCGTTCCTGACGCCGGAATGGCCCACGACATAGGCGGCGATCGGGCGGTCATGCGCGAGCGCTGAGAGGCGATCAGTCGCGCATCCGTGTCAGGGAGAGGGCGCGGACAACCGGTTCGGTCGCCCGTTGTCGACACTCGCTGAGCATCGCGCTGACGAGGTGTGCTCGTCCTGTGCCGTCGCCAATTCGGCTCTCTGCCGGTAAGTCCAGGTTTTAGCTAAACTGCGGCGCTGGTGGGCGGGACACGGCGGGCGTGGACTGCCGGTGGACTGAAGTACCCCGGCGGGCAGCCACTACCCCGGCGGGCAGCCACTACCCCGGCGGGCAGCCACTACCCCGGCGGGCAGCCACTACCCCGGCGGGCAGCCACTACCCCGGCGGGCAGCCACTACCCCGGCGGGC
>JAABUP010001070.1_pt1 | contig 58357 bp, 84 predicted proteins | sample 5559201 | NCBI WGS metagenome assembly JAABUP01 (sample SAMN10711887, study PRJNA513373) | rock metagenome | isolation source: Antarctica rocks | place: Antarctica | reverse complement strand
TGTCTGTGCATGCACTGTCTCACACTCAGTGACTTTACAAACCCCCTGCGCAGCACACAGCAGGCGCTATTGGCTTGATCTATCAACGTGCCGGTTTTACTCCATGTCATATCTCAGGCCTGATGCTGCTGAGTAGCATAGTCATAGCTCAGTATTGCTGAGCAACAGCTTCTGTGATTTTGCAGGAGAATGTAGATGCGTTTCTGCTGAACAGGGACATTGACTGTGCTGCATGATACTGCAGGTGCAAAAGGAGGCAGTGCAGTCTGTTGAGCAGGACGGCATGGTTTTCATTGATGAGATTGACAAGATTGTTGTGGGATCTGAGATGCGATATGGTAAGCAGTTGTGTCCCCTCTACCCCCCCCCCCCACCACCACATCCCCCGGTCTGTGCAATGTCAATATGCCCTACCTGTTATGCGCTGGCAGTTATCCCTTATGCTGCTTCAGAAGGTACAGTCAAATTATACTGCCTGCAACTATGCTTCCACAAAAATTCCAAACTGCAATGCAGAGTCTGCCGACAAGAAACACTCTGCTTTTGATCCAAGCATGTGGTCCCAATATGTTAGTTGGCAGCACATACTATATAGTACATGCAACAAAAACAAATTGCTGTGCATGCGTGAGGTTCTGATCTGCCAAATGCCAGCACACATCAGCCATGGCAAAGCAAGCAGACATGGAACTCATCTCACAGTAGGATAGCTCTTGCTCTTTCTGAAGTAGACCACCAGTGTCAACCACTCCATCCTAACAAACCCCCATGTAAACATGATCTTAACCACTCTATATTGGAAACACAGCTATGACATGCACGCCTTGTGTCTGCAGGGGCAGATGCCAGTTCAGAGGGGGTCCAACGCGACCTGCTGCCCATCATAGAGGGCTCAGTGGTGTCCACCAAGTATGGCAACGTCAACACAGACCACATCCTGTTCATTTGCAGTGGTGCCTTCCACTCATGCAAACCATCAGACATGCTGGCAGAGCTTCAGGGCAGACTCCCTATCAGAGTAGAGCTCAAAGGACTCACGTAAGCTGCTACTTCACATTGCCGTACTCTGTCTTAGAGGACCGTGCTTGCTTTGCCTTCATTATAACACAATTGGCACAGCTTCAGGGTGGATTTTGTGTTTGGGTAGAGCTCAACGGACTCATATAAGCTGCTATTGGCTTAGACGGTACTGCTAAGCTGTGAGTCCAGGTTCTGAGCATCAATGTTACAAAGATTCTGTTCCACATCCTCTCCATACTTCTCTGAGAGGACCATAATTGCTTTGCTTGGACCAAAAGCAGTCTGGGCTTGGGTAGATCAATGAACAGGCAGCACTGCCCTGTGTCATGCACTTAGCATGCTATGCAAGGCATGCTATGCATGGCACATCATGTACATTATGCATTATGCATGGAACGCTATGCACGGCATGTTGTGCTTGGTGTGCTTTGCACAGCCCGCTATGCATGGCATGCTACCTACGTCCCTCAGCTACCATCTGGTGTTAACATCAGGTTGACTCCATAGCATATACACTGATACCAACAATCACAGCTGAGGTAGAGGCCTTGTTGCATGCAGGTCACATGACTTCTACCGGATACTGACAGAGCCAGAGAACAACATGATAAAGCAGCAGCAGGCGCTGCTCGAGACAGAAGGTGTGCAGATAGAGTTCACAGATGCTGCCATCAGAGAAATCTCGCGAGTTGCTGAGGAGGTTAGTCTCATAGTCTCACCCTGCCTGAACAAAGCTGCAGACCTTCCTGAACAGAAATCAGTATCTTCCATGTTGCTGGTTGCCCAAATGCTTATCAAGCATTCACATATGACAGATGGAGCAAGGAGCATAGCTGGACATGAAGTACTGGCTCAGGTTGCAGCGGTGTATTGTCTCACAGTGTGTACTTCTACTGTTGCTGTGCGTGCTGACCAGCTGTCTGTTAACCTGCACACACAATTGGCATCACGGGTCACCCCTGTGGTTTTGCAACCACTAAGAGCCAGCTTCCATATTGCACAATGATTGAACAAAGACTCAGCATGACAACACCTGCTTCTCCTTCAGAATGCTGTATGCCTGATCAAGAGCATCAACCTGAAGAACCTATCATCTGCCTGTTGCAGGTGAACACATCTGTGGACAACATTGGTGCAAGGAGGCTGCACACAGTATTGGAGCGCATAGTGGAAGATATCAGCTTTGATGCACCGGAAAAGGTGAGTCATACACCATGACAGCATATGCATGATTGCTCTAATATAGTAGGCAGCATGAGTAAATCACAATGCAAAGCTGCTGTTCCAGATGCGAAGCTGTTGCATGCTGCAGGCAGCAGTTGTGTTCTCATGATGACCACTATTGCTGTGGTGGTTACTACAATGTCCTGTGACCGATGTGGATTGTGCAGGTCAAGGAGCATCAGCAAGCAGGACAGCCCTTCCAGTACATTGTTGACAAGAAGGATGTCAAGGAGCGAGTTGGCGAGCTGTTGAAACGTCAAGACCTGTCCAAATATGTACTATAAGCAAAGTCATGTTATGCAAGTAATCAGTTGAGTTTGTACACTTCTGCTGCAGTATGTGAAACCAGCTGCTGCTAGTGCTCAGAGCATAAATGAGCATCCCAGCATCGTCACTTTGCTGAAATGGACATGCTATTATGGCAACAAAACCAATGGCAAATCCTATGCTTACTCTTTTACGCTGAAGGGAGCTATGCTGCAGCTCAAGTGAATCTGCAGGCTGCTGTTTAGCATACATGTGCAAGGTTGCGCAGAACCACGTTGAGGTAAAGCAAATGCCATTGCACTGCTAGGCAGACCTACTGCTAACAGTCTTGAGCGCCTCAGTCCGAGTTGGCTAGACTAGTCTTCCCTCACGATCTCGCAACACATTAACGCTTCTTTGCGGGTTCTAAGCTAATCAGGTTTACACTGCTACTTTGCGAAGGAGGAAGCAGGTCAGTTCGAGAAATGATATAAAGGAAGCAAGCTTTCAGGCCTATCAGCCAGAAATCATCAAAGCCCTGTGGCAGCCTATGAAGAGTGGGGCCAGACAGACTGTGTGTGCATCGAAGGCCCTGCAAGGGCAAGTGGAATGGTGGCAAGTGGGATCCCACTGCTCCGATTTTACTCCGGAGGCAGCAGCGGCAGCAACACCACCATTTTATGTAGTACCGTAAACTTGTAGTAAGTCGCCGTCACTGAAAAATTGAGTGGGGCTCTGAGTGGGGCTCTTCTCAGCGTTTCCGGTGCAGACGCTGCAGACGGAGCAGGAGTCGCAGCATGCAGTCGACGTATCGCGAGGTCGTTCGTGGTGCTTCTGTCCACCAAACAGTACTGTTGTACGTGATGAATAAGGACGAGCAGTTGGTCGACAAGGCGCGTCAGCTTGGGGTTGAAGCTGTTGCTATTCCTTCTGCGAGGAAGCTCATTGCCTGCACCGAGGAGTTTTGGCTGGTTGGTAAGTTACGTCAGGTCTGAGCGAAGCTGCTGCGCGTCACTTGCAGCTCAAACTACTGCTCTTGTAGTCTCGAGATTTGAGGTGTTCCTTTGGACCAAAGAGGCAGCAAGTCTGCTCAGACGGGCACCAGCCGTGTCTCGTCGCATGCTGTGCAAGGGCAGACGAGTTGCGCGTGTTGACTACGAGGAAGCTGATCTTTTTAAAGACCTGGTAAGCTGACCACCTCGCCTGCCTTGTCACTTCTCTTTGCAATTTGTGACAAACGCCGCAGACAAACGCCGCAGAACAGCATTGAATTGCCCTTATCACGTTGCCTTTTGAATGTGTGTTCTGTTTTAGGTTGCTGAGAAGACTTGGGGTGCAAGCATACTATTGTGAAGGATGACCCCAACTCAGCGGGCTGTACTTGCCAGACTGTGTTGTCAAGCATGCGAGCCCACATTGGCAAGACAGCGTATTGCACAGCGGCTACAGACAGCGATTGGTGGTGATGGCAACACACTACTCGAGATTCTAAAATTTTGTCTGCAGTCAATCAAGAGTCTGCACTCACTTTACCCCCATGACATTTGCTCCAGTTCGTGGCAGCGGTGACTTGGCTCAGATTCTGGTAGCTGCGAGATCCATACATACTAATGGATTTGACGATCGTCAACTTGGAGGTTCTGACGACCGCAAAATACGAACTTTGTGGGAGTATTGTGGAGATCAGCATACACTATTACGGACGCTGCAGATTGGACTTTGAGAATTGATGGGAGTCAGAGCCCATGCTAGGGTGGCCTCAATATCATTTCTCATTTCTCTGGTTTGCATGAGGAGGTAGTTGAGCCCTGGAAGGAACAAGGGTTACTTTCTGGATGGTATGACCACAGCATGTTACTTTGGTTGTTCCAAACAGCTTTCAAAATATGGCACAGCCCTCAGGCACCACAGCCCACCATGCAAGCAGAAGTAAACCCGTGTGAGGGAAACCTGTGTGTCATGCTATTCTGCAAAGCAGGCCAGCATAGCTGCAGAAGTATGTTTTCATATGAAGTCTATCATCAAAGCCTTGTTGCAGCCCGCACACATTGGACATGGGCATATTCGACTAGCACATTGTCCTGCACATTCGCTTGCTGCCTCCTGGTGTCAAGTCTTATCGGGAGATCAGGACAAAACTTTCAGCATCATACTGTTGTAATCAGCGCAATAGAATGCTACCTTAATCTCAGAGAATCAAATCAATTTACATGTGCCATGACATAGCGGCAACTGTACACGGCCTCAATGATGCAGAACAAAAACAAACACTGACAACCTGAAGGACCAAACCAAATCTAGCTACAAGCTTGATCTGTGCTTTCGACATTCGACATGCAAGGCAGCATGTCATTGGACGCCTTCAGCAAATGCCTGGCAGACCTCATCCTCCTAATGCCTGGCAGACCTCATCCTCCTAAGAACAAACGCTGACGCCGCACAATCTCCTTCCTACAGACTGGGCAGCGCTGCAGTCTACGGCTGCAGCGCCTACACATGCATGCATGTCCACAAGGAATGGCAACAACCTGCACACATATCGGACAGAGTCAGCAAACTTATGCACAACCATGTCTTTGGGCATTCTCCAAATCACCTGCCTTCTGACAGCAGTATGGCTTGTTCAGGCGGCTGTGCAGGCAAGTGCAGCAGATTAAGCCAAGACAAACTGCACCAGGGGCAGCAGACGCAATGCTGCAGTTCAGGGAAGCTGAGCGCAACCAAACGAGGGCTTGCACAATGTCAGGAGTGACAGCAAGCACAGTTTGATTGAATCAAAATGCAAATGACCAGCTGTAGCCAGAAGGTTGTCTGCAAGCTATGCAACTTTGAGTGCAGGCGCTACCTGAACGGGCCTGTTCATGCACACATTGCACTCTGCCCCACGCAGGAGGCCGGCTGTGGGGTCTTCCTCACTCTCTTGTGATCCGACAACCACATCCTGTATCAATGTTGATTTGTCAGACCATTGACATACCATGCCAAAACTGAACCATGATGTTTGTAGCTGGTCCTAAAGTTGTGATACAGAATTAATAAAATGATACTAATGTACAGGCGTTCCCGGTAATTGTTTTTGCCAGGTACCTACTTGGTGTGCCTACACCCTGGTTCCTCAGTGGTGACATGCTGATTTCTCAGGCTTCCGTGATACAGAATTGAGCGGGCATAAAGGCAGCAAGCATAGGTGTGACGTACACAATTTGTGGGCGCCAGCAAGTGCTTGCACAGGAGGCATGTCACAGACTCTGAGCAGCTCACAATTGCGCGCAATCTAGACAACGATGCACTGATGCAAAGGGCTTGTATACCTTCTTAGCATCTTTCACCAGGTCATCATCATTGTCAACAACATCCTCAGTAGGTGCCTCATGAACAGATGCATTGTCAGGCGCCTCCTGCATCAAGCCCACCACAACAGCTCAGCATCTAATGCTGCCAGTGATTTTGTGCACATCACAATTGATATTGGACGAAGCCATTTTTTGGGCGCAACAATGCAGGCCAACACCCTTGCCCTTGACATGCCTGCCTCTTTGGCAGCAACAGCGGAAAGGGAGTCTACATACAGGAAGCTACTCAGGACTGTGCACACCTGACCCTAGGGGAAGCTACGTAGTAAGCAAGAAAAGGGTCGAATGGACGGATGAATGATTTGAGAAATGGATTGACAGCCTGACATGCATACATCCTGCGCAAGTCATGGATGTGTGCACCCTTGCTACAAAGGCGGTCCACGCCAAGTTGCACAAGCTGTGCAGCACATTGGGCCAGTGCTGTTTTGACCGCAAATCCTGTCTATATAGCCAAGTGCCCAGCAGATGCATTAGATGAATCATTGAAAGCAGCATGCAGAGAGGCTGACCTGGATTTCATCCTGCAGGGGAGCCACAGGGGACTGTGGCAGGCGTTGATTGATAGCAGCAGCCGCAGCTTCAATGCGCTCTAGGTCTTCAGCTGTTTCAGCTTCGTCCTCGCTGTCTGTGACACCCACCTACGGATGGACATCGTGCAAGGTGAAAGTTGCATTGCCATTGCTGATCACATACTGGTCATTGATTCTGTTTCATAGATTTCAGAGCATGTCTGTTGGGTCACAAAGTCCTTGGGAAAAGTCACCACAGGACGAAACTTTATTGCTGTTGCCATCAGGATGTGGGTAGCACATGGTCATTGTGGTGCTGACAGGGCAGATTAGATCACAGCCCACTGTGTACCTGATGCCAGTTGCACACAGCCAACGATAGCTGCAGCAGACATTCACAGCAGTAGCGAACATTCACGGCAGTAGCAGCCATCACGGCAATGGCAGACATCCACACTTACAACAGTCACAGCACTTGTGAATATTCACAGCAAAAGCAATGTCTGTGAAGCACAGCGACGCCTGTGAAACATGGCAAGTATAAACAGGTTGCATTTGGGGGCTTACATCCTGAGCAGCATGTGTGGGTTGCTGCCTGGTGCGGCGGCGAGTTTCCAGCTGAATGCCATTGGCCACTGGCACCACAAAAGATTGCACCTCTGCCTCCTCAGAACCCTCCCTGTTGCCTTCTGGAATCAACACGCCACCGCCCACAGCCTCTGCAATGTGACCATTGCTGTGAGGCCCATTGTGCAAGAAATGGCAGCCAGTTTGGAGTCGATTGACAGCATTTATTGGTTGTTTGGCTCCGAGCTGCTGCCTTAGGAGGCTCCCGTTATGATTGCTGAAAAGCGTAAGCTTTTCTTTTTCTTTTCTATCTATTGGTTGCTTGTATACAATTGGAAGCAGACATTGTCAATGACGTACAGTCGGCAAGACCTGTCTGTTGCAGTGCATACAGATAATGCTGTTGACATGCATGCCTGTAACGATCATGTTAGTCCCCAGTAATCTTGGAATGACATTCGAGCTAGCTTTACAGAGTTGTGGCAGGCTCAATACAGCCCCAACAGCAGGAGCACTGGTCTGGGGATTGACTTGTCGAGGGGCTTGGCATATCTCTACTCAGCAACAACTGTGCAGCATCACAGAGGGCCAGACTAACATGACCAGGTTTTGCTGTGTGTACGCTTGTGCACAAAGGTGGCAGTACACTTGCTACATCTGCACAAGAGGATTACCAGGTCTCACAACAGTACCATCAGCTTTAGCCTGCATGGCGTCCCAGCCTCCAGCAACGGTCAACATTCACATGGTTGACACATGTAAACTGGAAACTGTTTTCACATGGCTGAGCTCAACCGTACCTGCCTGCCTTGTACGCTGTTCATGACTTATATTGGCAACTATTGTGAATGTTTTTGGCTTTGTTTTTGGTGGTGTTATCATCATTGGTCTCCACTGTGCTGTGATTGTCATCACTGTTATGATGTTGATTATGACTAGTACTAGCATTAGTATTGTTATTGTTACCTGCTTCTACAGGTGGCATGTCATCATCTGAATCAAAGCCTGTGGTGTCCTCAGATCCAACACTGCCTTGATCATCATGATCAATACGCAGGATCAGTGGCTCTCCCAAGCCCTCCTCATCCTCTTCATCTTCTGCAAAGAGTCAAGCATACATGCTGAGACAATTACGCTGTAAGAATGCATGGCAGCAAACTGTAGCAGCTACCAATGACACGCAGCATTTCCATGAAGACTGCTGTGTTGCAGCAAAGATTGTCTGTGACTTGGCACAGCAGGACTTGAGGAGCTCATGAGATTTGATGCCCCCCTCATGGGGTACCTTAGCCTTGCCAGGAATGTACCTTCATGCCGGCAACCAATGGGGTACACAAGGCTGATCGTGGCTAAACTAAGCATGCAGTAAAGCTACCTAGCACACATGCATATAAGCACTACTATCCCAAAAACAGCTGCTCGAGATACTGGCATCCATCTGCTGTTGATGTTTACTACCTTGCAAACAACTAGCTTGCTCAGTGTCTCATTCACTGCTGCAGGCTGGCCCCAAACCATGCAACCCAAACACTGCTGCGTGTACAGCCCGGCCACATTCAGGTGCTGTAAACGCAACAGTGTTTGGGTTGCATGGTTTAGCATGATGAGCAGCACAACATGGCAGAAAATTAACAGCAGCAGCAGCAGCAGCAGCAGCAGAACATGGCAAAAGATTGATAGCAGCAGCAGCAGCAGCAGCAGCAGCAGCAGCAGCAGCATGGCAGAAGATTGATAGCAGCAGCAGCAGTAGCAGCAGCAGCAGCAGCAGCAGCAGCACAACATGGCAGAAGATTGATAGCAGCAGCAGCAGCAGCAGCAGCAGCAGTGGTGAGTCACCTGCATGGCGGTCAGCAAAGTGGTGCACCAGCCTTCCAGCCACCAGCACTAGGGTGGTCACAAGAACACAGCTGCCAAAGATGATGAGCGAGGTAGCCCACTGGGGCAACTGCCCTCCAGCCCCTCCAATCTGCAACAGCATTGAACAGAGTCACACTTGAGTGCCGAGAATGCTGTTGTTGGGGAGAACGACAGTGTTTGCATGTGCAGGACTGATGATGTGATTGATGATGATGAATGTGGCACAGGAAGATGTTATGACGACTGCTCTTGTCCCCAGCCAGATTTATGCTGTACCAAGTTGCGTGAATGCACCCATAAGTAAGGACACATGCAACACCCATAAGTAAGGACACATGCAAATGTAGTGGCCAGCCGCCGCTGCTTTACAAATGCAAAGTGCCACCAGTGAGCCTTACAATCTGTACTGAAGGTGCCTTTGCATGAAAGCAGCCCACAAGCATCGTGCCAGTGACTACTTTGACAATACAGATCTGGATGCTCTTGCCAGGCTCTGCAACAAGTCATAGGCATGCTTGCACAGACTTCAGACAGACTGACAAGGGTCGCAGCAACAAAAGCTCATGCAGCAGTCTGGCAGCAAACGCTCTAGCAACAGTCTGACAACAAATGCCCTAGCATCAGTCGGGCAGCAAGCCCTCTAGCAGCAGTTTGACAACAAGAGCCCTGGCAGCAGTCTGACAACAAAAGGTGTAGCAGCAGTCTGGCAACAAGCTCTAGCGGCCATCTGACAACAACAGCTGTAGCAGGAGTCTGACAACTACAGCTCCATTAGCAGTCTGACAACTAAACCTCTAGCAGCAGTTTCACAACAGCTCCAGTAGCAGTTTCACATCAACAGCTCCAGTAGCAGTCTGGCAACAAAACCTCTAGCAGTCAGTGACAACAGATGCTGTAGCAGCCGTCTGACAACTAAAGCTGTGTCAGCAGCCTGACAACAAAAGGTGTAGCAGCAGGCTGACAGGGCTGACCTGGCTGCTGCAGTCAGGTCCGCCGAAACCATCCAGGCAGTCACAGCTGCCCAAGTTGCACACCCCATGGCCAGAACAGAAGTTGAGGTCTGAGCAGGAGTCCAGGGGGTGGATAGTTTTGGACAGGCATGTCTTGCAGCACTGTGCTGGAGCTATTGGCACAAGACCCAATGCTGTGATCCTGCATTCAATAACAACAATAATAATCACAAAAGTAGTAGTAGTAGTAACAATAATAATAACTAAGACGCTTTCCAGCTCATGATGAGCTAGGTATGTGCAAGACAAGTCTTGTCTCTCCCGAGCAGCCTGGCTTGTGCACCCCTTTAATGTCCCTGTAGGGTAATGTGCCTGTAAGGTGCAATTGCAGTTGCATATCTGGTGGCCATGTCTGATGTAATGAGCAATATCATGCCCATCTGTGACCAAGTGTCTGCAATGGAAGAAACAGCTGCTGTATGCTGTGCTGTGCGGGGGTGCAACACTTTCAAAGCACAACTTGGCTGTGGGCATGGTCTACCAAAGCTTTGAAAGCACAACTTGCATGCCACTGATCACAGTATTCAAGTCTAGGACTGCCAGGTGGATAGGTCACCTCCAGCGCTCAAAACCTTGGAGCAGCCTGTTGCTGTCTGTTTCGCCGCAGTTGATGTCAACGCTGAACTCGCAGTCACAGCGTTCTAGCTCCCATGCCTCGCCTGTGCTGAGCAAGACTGAAGGTGTGCAGCAGTCCACTGCCCCAACAGGGTAATAGTAATTGGCCGCATTTGACACTCTGATGGCTTGTCCGAAACCAGTCACAAAGCTGCTGCCTTGAGGCTCGCATTTCAGGCCGTCACTGCCCTGGCCTGAGGACTTGTGACAGCCTATTGAGACTACAGCCACTGGCTTGGCATCTGGACTGAGCTGGCCTTGTGAATCTGGTAGCTCAGCTGGGAGGCAAGGGCGACAGCATCTGGCCCTTGATAGAGGCACCAGGCCTCCCCCAGTCAACTGCAACAGCAAAGGTAACATTGCTGAGTGCAGGTTTGTACAGTCTGCAGAGGTCACAAGAGGTGGTATGGGTGCTACGCACCCAGGACCCTTCTCTCTCAAAGCTGGAAATAAACCACCCCTCCTTCTCGCAGGAAAGGCCATTCGGGGGACCGGTGGCAACTTCGCAATCGCATAGTGCCAATTCACCAGGGTCTGTGCCTACATATCCTGCAGATAGCGCTGAATTATAGCACCATATGTGAAGCTTAGGTAAGGCACACAAGGGCTGATTTGATGCCACCAACCTGTGAAGTTGCTTGCAGCTGGTAGATCCTCAACAGCTTGAGAGCGTGTCGAAAAGAAGCAGGTGCTGACAGTCAAAGCGCACAACACGACCCAGCTGAGATGCAGCATGAACGCTGAGCACTGCGCTTGTCGGCCCTGTAAAACGTGATCTGACAATACAGCTACCCGTGTCGGTATTTCGAGCTCACAGACTTATGCAAGAGTCCTGCAACAGCGGATTTGTTGACCTGTCACCTGATAGCATTTCGTGGATGCAAGTTGCAAACACCGCGCGCAGCTTGTTCAGACTGTGTTGTGGCTTGTAAACCGACATCGTGTGCGTTGTGTTTTCCATTGCGCCTGCTTCTGTGCATCTTGAGCTGTGTTCTGCTGCTCTTTGCATGGGTGCTATGGAAGACCCGTCAAACAGAGCAGCACGTCTTCGGGCTCTTAGAGAGGCAGCAGGACTAGACACTGGTGAACAACAGTTGAACGGCGCTGCAACAGACACCGCAGATCAGCCCGTTCTCAAGTTCAGAAATTACACGGTTAGAGACGACAAGATCACTCACGAGAAAACGGCTGTGGCAAACCCTCCAAAGTACGAGCAGCCAGTCGTAGAGGCCGATGTTGACGTCGAGGGAGAGGTAACCGATGCTTGCGTTATAGATCAGCAGTCAAACAACTTTTTGTTCGGTCTTTACCAGTTGTCTTGCATACAGGAACTGCTGTTAAGTGTTGCGCCAAAGAAGCCAAACTGGGATTTGCGAAGAGATGTTGAGCCAAAGCTTGCCAAGCTGGAACGGAGGACGCAAAGAGCAATGATTCAGTTGATGCAAAATCAGCAGCACCATGCCAGCGAAGAGCCCACCTGACAGCTTGAGTGCTGCAGCCCCTTGACAGGCTCACGTTGAGGAGCGAAACCACAGACGGCAACAAATACACAACAGACATTCACAGCATACACACATGATGTATGTGCATCCATGTGCCATAAACTGCAAGACTGGTGTCAGCCTGAGGGTAACATGCTAAGGTTGGCCATGGCGATGCATGCGTGTTCTTGCATTCAGACTGCGACAGTCTTCATGCAGCATTGGCATGAGTAGACATCACTGGTGTCAGGTGCTCTGCTATACTATAAGCTACACTGTGATGTATAGCAAGATATCACGGCAATATGATCTTTACAAGGCATGCTGCAGACTACACCAAAATGGCTGAAACCAATATATAAGGTGCAGGTGGTCCACCAACTAAAGTCAAGGCTGCAGCACTCATACCTAACACACACTGACATCCGCTGAACTCGTGGGACTCAGCACACCAGCGATGTCCAATGCAATCAGGGAACTGCCTTGCTTGTGCCACCCAACCAGCTGTGCTCAGTGCAGAGCATAGCGAGGAATTGTCGCTAAGCGTACAACACACCGGGCATAACTGATATCACCATCCGGTAGGGGCCAGCATATGCAGCCCATTAGTGGCAGCCTTTCACAATGCGCTGCTATAAAGCTACAACCAGTTCTACCTACTACAGTGCATGGGCTACAAAGCATAGCAGGCCGCTTTGCTGGCGGCCTACAAGCTGAGATCCATGATTCCTTGCATTGAGCCACAACCTGCTCGAATGGGCAGCATGGTACACCTAATGTCATCCAGTCATGCATAGATCATACGCTCGCAACCACAGCCGTATCCTCGTGCCACACGAAACCGTAGCTAGCCCATGGGCTGCTCTCGAGGGGCTGTTGGGGCTTGTCAGTATGAAATCATCAAGCTGGGTCAGGGAGATGGTGATACTGCCACCACACTGTTCAGTAGAGCTGTAGGCTGCTGTAGCACTGCCGGCCCAAGTGACACAACGTCGGTTTTGAATGCACTGGCAGCAACTGTGACCAGCCCAGTTATGTCCTGTTAGAATCTGGTGTGTGCTGCACAAAGACCTCAGAATGGTCTTCTACACTCTAGCCTGGCTTGACCTAACGAAGGTCCTGCAGGCAACAGGTGAATGGTATGATATAGTGTCAAACTAAGGCTGGAACATTGCATGACAGCAAGTGGCAAGCTGCTTGACATGAGCAACTCACAGGAACAGCACAGCAACTCAGGACATGTGAATGCTCATGTTCTGCAAATATGTTAAGGAAACATGATACATGCCAGCAAGACACTTTGCAAGCAAGTTGGCAGCAGGTGTCCAACAATTTGACTGCAAAGTCGTATCACATATAGCCTGTCCAGGAACACAAGTGTTGCTGAGGAGATTCTTACCACACAATAACTGAGAGAGACGGACGTATAGACTCAGCTGCCGAGGGACCACCATTGCTCAGCAGTTGCAGCCATGTTCACCCTGTAGGGTGCATACAAAGTCAAGAAAACACTTGCGTCCCCTGTGATGTGGGATAGGGCAACCATGCTAGTGTCTCATGCAAATTAGTCATAGTCAGTAAACCGGCGTAAGCAGTTTGATGCAGCAGACTATGCAAGCAACAATAGTTCTGCAAGTCATGTTGTATGCCACATGCAAAGCAAATCCTGCAAATAGTGACAGACACAGAAAGGCTAGGATGGCTGTTGTTTCGACAAGTCAGTGCATGCCAGAATTATACAGCAAGGCACTTGGTGTCACAGTCAGTTGTTACACCTGTTGCGCAGTCTGGTGTGGCTTAGTCACCAAAACTCAGAGCCAGCAAGTCTGCTTCTGCAGAGATGAGAGGGACGCAGGTGGGCGAGTCATGAACTGCTCCCACTAAGTAATCTCAAGCGGGGTGTTTCGGTCTGTCCAGACCACTGATGGCCCCATCAGTGATGGGGGGCCCCACCAGCAAAGGCTCCATATGCCGAGGCATGAGTGTGTGCATCTGAAATTAGCAGAGGAACTTGGTTGCTTGAGTGTTGATGCAAACAGTGACAGCTGCCCATGGCAGCTCCAATGACAACATACAGCTTCAACACAGACTGCACTGCCACTGTCCCGGAGACACTCACAGTCTACTTCTTGGCACAGTGTACTTCCATATCAGCAGCTGCAGTACAGAAGGCAAAGCAGGCTCTGTGTTATACACCTCTGCTGCTGCTGCCAAGCGCAACATATACACAGCATGCTGCACTATGTTGCCTGCTCAGTGATACCAACAATGTCGGAATGCAGGAGGATTATCATGATGATATCGGTCTTAATGTAATGAAAGCAGCGATGCAGGACAATCAGCGTGATCTGTGAGAAAGCAATGTGCACTGCAAGTAGCTGTTAGGTGCAAGGTGTACCTCAGCGCTGGCTGCAACTTGTGTAGCTATGCAAAGCCCCACTGTGGCTGCAGCCCCCGCCTGCAGCAGGTCATGGAAGTGGTGGTGGGTGCTGCTGCACAGTATGGCCTTCATCACAGGTCAATTTCACTTCACTACTGAAGAAAAACATGCTAGACATCATTTAACAAAAACCCATCAGCATGTGAGAAGGGGGACCAGAATTCTGCTTTGCGGCAATGCCTTATGTTGCACTTCGAGTGTTGGTCAGTTGCTACTCTTACGTGAACCCAATACAACATGCACCATTCAGCCATTTTGGACAGGGCAGTTGAGACAATTCACCTAAGCTAAGCTAATTGGTAGGAGAGATGTGAGGACAGCAATGTGCAGGCACATCTAGGGTCTGCCTCTTAACCCAGGCTGACAAGGGCATGGGCCAAAAAGATGCATGTCTGTCACACACAAGCACCAAACTGTAAGCACCTCCTGTACTACAAGTGCACAGTCCTGGCCCAGGTGTGTCCACTCTTGAATCTTGGAAGATTCATGTTAACAGAGGCGCTATCAATGCAAGCAACAGTTTTGTTAACAGCGACAAATGTGGGTACAGGTGAAACGTCACAGTAGGGCAGCATACTCACATGAGTGAAGGCTCTCTTCCTCGCCTTGCCCAACAGCTCCATATCGTATCGTGCAGCTCAAAGCTGAGCCTCAGCAAGCCAAACTGGTGCCATCGAATTGTCACCAGTCAACCCACTGCCCAAGATGGACATCCTAGATTAGATGCTCACCCCAGTCATTGACCCTGCAGGAGCAAAAGAGTGAGCTACAGATTCACAGCTATCATGCAGCATGCACATGAAGACAGATGCATTGTTGTGACTATATCACAAGTAGTGCAAAAACACCAGCAGCAAGGTACGTACAACAGGACATCAGCCTGCCAGCCATTTGCAAGCCAGGTGTTAGCTATGTATGGGAACCAAAGCAGTGGCTTTGAAGCAATGACAGGCTGAGCAGACAAATGCGCAAGGGTTTCAGTAAGGAACAGTTATTGAGGTGCAAGTTTGATCAACTACCCACCTGGGAACTACATGGCACAGCACCCAATTGTTGAGGGGCGGCCATATAGTCAAACCCAGATGCCGTCTCAGGAAGCCCCACATATCAAGGACCAAGGCTATGTGAGATGGGTGTTTAAGGCTCGCTGCCCAAAAGCATGATGCGGTGCATCCACAGCCTTGGACAGCGTTCTTGATGCTGCTGATGCTGACATAGGACTGCTCAGAGAGCAGCAATACACTCAAGCGTTCCACTAAGAATCTTCAAATGGATTTCTACCCACAGCATGCCTGCAAAAAACTCAAATGATAAAGAACATGCTTTGACGACGCCTGTCAGCTTGTGAGCAGAGGGCACGAGCCCTTGCACTGTATATAAGCGCTATGTTTGAATCTTGCAGTACCTGCTGCAGCAATGCGACCACACCCATGTAGCGCCTGGCTCCACTAGGTCAACTGCAAGGGACAACAGACAGGAGTCAGCAGCTGAGCGCTTGCATAAAATGGCAAAGGATTCTGCCTCTCACCATATACGCAAACACCCGATTCTTGGGGGCATTCAGTACATTCCTTCCACACTCCCAGAGCAGCTGCCTGGGAGACTCTGCTAAGTATATTCAAGCAGATTTCGACACTTCCAAGAAGTTGAAGGCCACTGGTGCACAAGCCCCGCCAGCAGGGCAACGACCGTCTTAGTGCCGTCCGAATAAAGGTTCTGCAATCACAATATTACGGAAATTATAAAATTCGGTGTGATCAAGGCAGCGAGGTCGAGCTGATAGAGCATTTCTAGTGTCGTGTGTGATCAAGGCAGCGAGAACGGGCAGGAGGTGCAAATGAGACGAGTCCGTCGTCATACCTTACGCACTGGTCTCGGTATCCCCGGTTGGTACTGTAAGGTATGCTGCTGTAGCTCTTTGCGGGTCTGCAGAGAAGCAAACGTATTGACATCAAGTGCAATACCTCCGTGCCAGACTACAAAAACATTATATACTGCTGGACCTGTAAAGTTCAGTACTCCACCATGCCCACGCCAATATACAGCATGAAACAACAGCAATCTTCTATGTCCTTGTAGCGCAGAACAGCTTATGCACCAGTGTCTTGTGTGATCGAGCCTTCCTGCGTCTCCGGCTGCCTCCATCGTCGTGAATGTGATGAAGCAGAGTGTGTTTGCCACACCGAAAAGACGCAGAGGCGGTGAAGTATCTCAACGAAAGTCAGCAGAGGCAATGCTGTGAGAGGTTGGTTGCCAGCTTAGCGGAGGAAGGGAACCCTGCGTAGGTTTGCGAATTCGCTGCAAATTACCATGGCTGATGGATTCGCTGCACTTCATTATCTGGCTGAACACAACAGCACGTCTATTGGAGCCATCAGGTCATGCTTATGGCGACATGGCAGTATCAAGAGTATGAAGCTCGAGCATCAAGGTCCGTGCATCTGGCCAGGACCAGTGCTGCACCTGGGCACCTAAGGTCACTTGAATTCCAATCATATATATTACGTAATGATAGTGCATTCACTCACGCCCACACTCATGTCTTGCTGACACACAGAAACAAAAACTTCTGTATAATCTTAATGTGGCCACATACTGTTCAACAATGACAGCAAGTGCATAAAGCAACAGGTCATCGATTTGGGAACTGATCATCGAATTCATACCACTAAGGAAACTGGCCATCAGCTTACTGCAGATACTACCCTCTGTCGATACTGTGTCTGCTTCATACATGTCACAAGAACACTGAACATCATGAACATGCTCACAATCCGGAGTTAGATGGCGCTTGCAGATGACCAAGATCAGTTTTTAAGCAGGGGGCAAGTCATGTGTCAAAGTTTCTCAGAGTTCATCAACAAATTTCTCATAATAGGTAAGAGATTATCCTGGGTATTGATTGCATACTATGCTGGCAACAAGACCACCATTTGACAGTGATCTGCTTAATGAAGTCTGTCCAAAATCGGGTACTGCAAGAGAATACATAGCACATGCCAAACCAATCAAAATTTCAGTACACAGCATCCCTCAATGATGCAGATGACATTCAAAACTGTTGCTGAGTTTGCCTGTGATGCCTTGTTTCGCAGGCCCACAACAAATGACAAAGCAGGAGGTTGCAGTTGCGCCCTTTCCCCATCTACTCAGACGAGGACAAGGATGGCACATGGCTGTGTGCTGACACAACATGCTGCAGCGGCATAACTCGTAACAGGACTGCCTGTGCACCAGCCAGGGTGCCTTTCAGATCATGTGCAACCATTGGAGTGAACTCAAACTCTGCGCCGTCATAGTCCACACCGTACCTGCAGAGTGCCAAGAGACAGGTATTGAAGGTAGGCGTGCATGTATATCACACAACAATATAATACTGTCATAGTGAACGGCCACCAAACACAGCTGCAGGACCCCTTAAGTTAGTGCAGGGGTTAGTACGTCAGTGTCTGAGTTGTGCCTGGCCAAGCCTTCACAGAGTTCCCAATTGAACAATTGTTTCAGAAAAACCGAATATACTTGGTGTACGTACACAGCTACTCTGGTGTCTTCTGGAAGCTCCCATTCCTGCTTCAGCAGCTGCTTGAGCCCTTCAACGCTGCCGTCTGCGGCCTTTACCAGGTCCTTCATTGGAAGCTTGCCTCCCCTTCGGATGCCCATTGGTGCGTTGTCTAGTCGCATCTGAAGCAAAAGACATGGTTGTCATTGACAACATTCATCTTGATACGAGACATCGAGATCTGAGTTTCACAGCCATGCCCTTCCATGATGATGCCAGCTCAAGCAAACAAGCATTTTACCAAGTCACTGTCAGCATGATGCATTCAGTTGCTCAGATGAGGCTACATTTACAGAATTGTGACTGACCTGAATGGGTTTGCTTTCAATCTTCAACTTCTCTAGCACAATACCAGCAGCTACACTGGCTCCAGCGCCCCATGTCAGATTGAGTAACTGCATTTGTCATGAGACCATTGTTAGTTATCGTGTGAACTACATGCTACCTCATAGCATCATCCCCAGCAACGGCAAAACAGACTTGCTTATTTTGCTGTTAATATGGCAAGTCATGCAGGCTCTGCTGGCACGTGCACAGGTTGCTTGTTGGTGCTTGAGGTGACAGCAGGTGGTGCAGCAAGCAACATCAATTGCAGCAGGCGAGAAGCATGGCGACATTTGTGGCTAACAAGCTGTACAGCAGCATGACAAGCTGCTTGGTGTAAGCCGCCTCGTACCACGAGCCACTCTGGAAGCCCCGCTCCCTCCGATAGCATAAGAGCGCCCCAAGCAGATAAGAACGGAAGCAGATTCGACAATTCTGGAAGAATTTTAGTGGTTGACTGCAGCAAATGAGGCAGGTCATACCGCCTGCGCTGACACCATAGCGATCGCTGGACTGCAGTGCGAACACGAATCGGAAGCACGCACCCGAGTCTGAGGACTCGCGGACGACTGCTGGCGGGGCTTTATGTTCAGATAAGCAAAGTTCTGGGCTCTGGCTGACGTGACCACACGGCATCGCCGCTGCGGGGCTGCAGAGGACTTGGGTCGCAGACTGTTGATGTGTTTTGCTGGTGACAAGTCCGCGGGATTAACAGCGGAAACCGAGCTTGCTGTGGAGGTGCAACATGTAGGCATGTTCTGGATTCTTTGACAGCGGACACACGGCCCAACTTAGTCAAAACTGTTTGTACGCCTGTGCTGCATGTAACGAGAGACGGCGGATACGTTTTGGTGGCTGCAGGTCTCAATAAGACCACGCCTATGCCTCTCTAGTGTGTATTGCAAGCGATTGAAGTACCTGTATTTATTATTGAGCGGGCTTAGCTGTTGCTGCCAGATTGCTCAACTGTCGCAACTGCTTTGCTTGGTGCTTATCCAGCTGTTGGCGTTATACAAATTACTAACGAGCGTTACGTTGCAGATTCCCGGTCACCCAAAGCTGACCTACCGCGTACTGCATTTCACCACCATCATCAGCGGCAAAAGGGCTTGGCGTTTGGGTATCCTCGACATAACGCAAAGTCGGATGGGTCTCAGGGTTTTGTTTGTGGCTTTGGCAGGTGAGAACAGTGACGTCCACCGCCGGATGTGGGCTAGACCGGTCTCAGTCCAGCTTACACGCTATGCAAACCAGGCAACATTGCTTGCTGTACATCGCCTTAGTGTCTGTTGCATTTGCAGCTTGCAGTGTGGTGTCAGGACGGTACCTTCTGGATAGCGACACCTCATCAACAGATACCTCGAGCTCTCAGACCCTTCCGACATACGCTCAGTGTGGAGGGACCGGGGGCAACTGTGCCCAGTATAGTTCTTGCTCTGACAGCGCGTATGATGGCTACATTTGCTCTGCCGGAGATGTAAGTCTGCGGGGAACTGATGTGTTTGTGTGCAGTAGTCTTGCTGCCGTAGGGTGCATTTATGTTAGTGGTCAGCAGTGGTGCACAAGTTTGTGTGCTGGCCTGCCAGCAAAGCAGTCAAAGCATGCCCCCATGTACTGCTGTATACCAGCATGCATTGAGGCACCTCTGTGCTGCTGAGCCTGTGTGTCCTCTGAGTTTCGCAGAGCTAAGTTGCTTGGTATTGAATCTTCCATTGAGACAACATCGCTGTACGTGCTTCAAATCAAGCTCAATGCAGCTGGTGTTGCGTCACATCTCATGCTACCCTTGTTAAACCATGGTTTCTGCTGCTGCAGGTCTGCAGTGCTGTCAACGAGTCATACTGGCAGTGCATTGAAGCCACATCTTCCCCTGTGATGCAAATAGCTGCTTATGCCCAATGTGGTGGCGTCAACTGCGTCCCTGCATTAGGAGCTGCAGCTAATGGCATCACATGCTCAAATGCTGCCTGGTCAAATGCTGAGTGCTCTGACAGCAGCACCAGCTGTCAGAGAGTTGATGACTACATGTGGCAGTGCCTGCCCACCAGCACCAGTGCTGAAGCTTCTCCTGAAGCTGAGGCATCCCCAGAAGCTGAGGCATCCCCAGCTGTGATGACCACTCAGGGTTACACAGATAAGCACAAGTCAGACATCAACCCTGGGAATCTGAAGGCTAGTGTGAGGGCTGTCAGCAGCAGCCCTGTCCCTGAGGAGGCTACCCCAGCTCAGGACTCAGGAGATGACTCAGACTCTGAGCAGGAGTCAAGTCTGGCAGTGCTGATTCTGCCTGATGGCGATGTGGACCTTGTGGATGACTCAGAGGATGACTCAGGAGAGATTGGTGACTTGGATCTGGACATCCTGACTTTTGCTTTCAATTTGGAATGCCTACAGGTGTGTTCCATGTTCTGGAGTGCCTTGCATGGTTGATCACATGCACAGGTTGGCAATCTACACACGTGCATCACCAGCACACATATTCCATGTTCTGGAGTGCACTGCATTGTTGATCACCTGCACATGTCGGCAGTCTTCACACATGCATCATCAGCACACATGATGTAGGAGCTGTTCTGGGTGCGTGCCTGTGGGTTGCGTATAGTCTGATGACATGGATGACATGTAACTTACTCTATCAAGGCCATTGTGACCTCACATCTGTCTGTGATGCTCGCATGCACACATGCTGTCAGCGCATTGCAACATGTGTCAGCTGTCATATCTTTAGCAAATTTCGCACACAGTCATGAAGCTGGCTGTCAATGCACAGGCTGCTGAATATATTTCCTGTTTGTATACGCTGATACACCAGTTGTCCACACCACAGTGTATTTGAAATGCGCATGTGACACCACACGTGCTTCTTCTCACACCATGCACACACAAAAACCATCTGATGCCAATTTAACACCTGCCTTTACAGGTTACGCTGAATCCATTTGCTGTGAGTTAAACAGGGACTTGTTTCTGGACAGACTAACAGTGGCCATGCTTTGTACAGCACCCTATCTTACACACCAATGTAGAGACAATAATGTACAGCACCCTATCTTACACACCAATGTGGAGACAACAAACAAGAAAGTGACAGATCAATGTATAGTACTATAACTATAGTGCTGAAGGACATTGTGCTGTTGCAGAGTGCGCTGTACTCCTGTGCATTGGATGGGGATGCCGGCCCAGCAGCATCTGGGGGTGGGGTCACGGGCTGCACCTCTGCCAACTTGCCTGAGGGCTATGTGACTGATGAAACCAAGGAGCTGAGCCATGCCAAGAGGCGCCACGTCCAGTAAGTTTGTTCCCACATGTCACAGTGCGTTTAGTCAGCATGCGTCTGGTTGGTCACCCATCACAGTGTGTTTAGTCAGCGTGCTTCTGGTTAGTCACACATCACAGTGTAATTAGTCAGCATACTTCTGGTTGTCACACATGGTTGCTGGTAAGCTGACTGCCAAAACAGTGACCTCCTATAGGGAGCTACTCAGGACTGTATGTACATGACCCTAGCGAAAGACACATACCTAATGCATGAATGCATGACTGCTTGTGGTTTGGTGTTGCTGTGGAATTGTGCATTGCCTGTTTTGAGGAGACAAAACAGAGCTGAAATGCTAAACAACAAGACAGCCAGAGGTGTTGTGCTGTGGACATTGTTGCAGAGCTCATGTCTTGCTGCTGTGTCATGACAGCTGTTCAAGCAATAACGTTATGCACATCTGCTACAGTTGTCACAGTCTGATGCCATGTAGGCTCAAAACATGCAGTGCCCTTCATCATCAAATTACCAACGAATAACATGCCCTGCATGCTGACATGTGCACATCTCAGCATATTTGTATAGGTCATAGGCGCATCTGCTGCTCATTCATTTGTGCATGTGCCATAATGGCAGCTGTGTTCCCCAAATTGCATGTCCTGCCAAGGTCAAAGGCAGCTTGTGCAGCCATGCAAGACCAGCATTTTGCCAATTGTGGCCAAGAAGACCACGCCTGGATTCTGTGACTGTGCAAGCTAGCAAATGTCTGTATTCGTCCCATTGTAAAGCTGTTTGGGTTTTCATAAGCTTGAATCTGATGCAAGCAGGGCATTTTTGCTGACACATGTTGCTTGGTCTTTAACCCTTGTATTTGCTCCTGTTCCTTGCATGCAGGCGCTGCAATGCTCCTGTAATGTCTCTGTACTACCCCTGCGACGTCCTTGGACACCTTTGTGGCACCCCTGTAACGGCACTCATGCCCTTGTAGCACCCCTGTAACAGCATGCAGGCCCATGCAACGCCCCAATAGTGCCATGCAGACCCCTGTAACACCCCTGCAACACCCCTGCAACACCCCTGCAACACCCCTGCAACACCCCTGTAACACCCCCGTAACACCCCTGTAATGGCAGTCAGGCCCCTGTAACGCCGCTGTGATGACATGCAGGTACCTGCAGAGCGTCCTGCAGATTTCTTGCCCAGCTATTGACCTGACAGCCTTCACAGCAGTGGCCAACGCAGCAGTGGATGTGGGCAGTGGGCAGACCTACACTGCCTTGACCCCTGAATTCACAGTGCCTGGCTCCCCCATGAACATCTTCCTGGCAGGCTTCTTCTTGGAGGATGTAGCTGTGGGCATGTACCAGGACCTCATCCCTAACATCGTGTCTAGGGATCTACTCATTGCTGCAACTGGTGAGCACATCTTGACTGGCAGGGCATGGTCATTGCTTAGCTGTGTTTCCTGTGTTTTGTGGTGTGTCAATGGGGAGGAAAAGTGAAAGGAACAGGCAGTTACTGATTGCCAGTGGTTTGAAGAGTATCATCAGGGAATCCTCTGAATGGCTGTGTGTATTGGCATGCTTTATGTTTGCACAGAGTTTCAGAGGATCTGTTTATTGCTGCCATGAGCATGCTTGTGTCTACTGTGCTGTAGATTGACGAGCCATGTTGTGGTGTCTTGTGCAGTCTCTGCACTCAAATCTTCGAACATGGCCTGTGCCTGCATTTTGCCACCTGTACAGGCCGCACAGCCTGCACTACATCACCAGACACATTTCCTTCCATACTGCAACAACAAAGCATGTAATGCGACTATGCAACCATCATGATAACTGCCTTGGCACTACGACCACAACACTGGCGGATCAATATCTTCTTCCTGATGACAGTATTGTAGCAACTTTGCCATTGTTTTGTTGTGCAGGCATCATGGTTGACAACACCTACCATGCCGGCACTGTGCGCGATGTGGCTGCTATGAATGCTGCCAGCAGCACAGGCTACACCATGACCAATGCCGCCACGAATGCATCTGCTGACTCACAGCTGACTGTGCACGACTTCCTCAGTGGCATGGCACAGTTGCGCGATGTCTTGGATAACACCAATGATGGCAACAATGCTGTCAGCTCTGACACGGTATGCTGCTGCCTATGACGCCTTTCTGCCTGCTGTGTTGACCATTCAATTCACATGCTACCCGAAAAGAAGTGTGTGACATCTGTGACATCACTTCAGCATGCTGAGATGCAACAGGCATCTGATCATCGAGCAATGCAAACAGACTGTGCTTTCTGTCCGTACTAGCTCATTCAAGCTCAGCTTAGAATCTGGGAAAACCTGATACCTGATGTGATGTTATGCTTGTGTGATGTTGCTGAAAATGTTGTGCCTGATGGTGTGCAGGGGCTGGCAAGTGTGTCTGGCAAGCGCAGTGCAACCGGTGTTCCCACAGATGACAACGGCATGACTTTTGCCAGAACCCCAGGCCAAGTAAGCTCATCGTGCATGCGCATGATAATACATGCATTGCGCGTGCATGTAGCGACTGCCTGTCCAATAGGGATATCTGTTTCCTGTCCCATTTTGAGACCTGTTGTGCCATTGCCATGCTACCTAAGACTTAAGTCTCACACAGCTGGCAGAGGGTTCTATGTTTAGATTTTAGGGTTCGAGGCTGGGAGAGGGTCCATACTGCATGCAAGATGCCCATGGGATACTGAAACTGCATGTGTATTTGCAGGTGCTGGCCATTGTTTTGGGCAACAGCAATGTTGGCACAAACAGCGGCCTGTTCTTTCCCCAGGGCGTGGCTGGCAGCAATTTCATGTTCACAAGTGTGTCGTAGTCTGCTGGCTATTACATGCTTTGTCTGCAAGTGTGCGACTTGTTGCTCTTGTTATGTAGCAGATTTTCTTGGTTGTCTAGCATGTCAGGACTCCCTTGCTTTGCAGTCCAAGCAAGAGATTCATTCAGACATCGAATCAATAGACCAACATTTGAAAGCCAGCCCAATGATCTCTTCGCCAATCATGTCCCACATGCTTGGCCCCTCATTATAAAGCCTTTGCAGGCGTATGATCTTCAATCAGTCAATAACGGTTTTAAAATGCTTGGAAACCTTTCACCCTGAAATGGTTCTGTTGTAACCGTTGCATATCAGGACAGTCTAGTCACTAGACAATGATGATTTCACCTGCCGCTGAAGCCTCTCAAGACATTCCTGGGCTGTTTCTTTTGACTGATGGTGGCATCCCCTCTCTGGTGATCATGCAGTAATTTCAGCATGCTGTTGTCAGCATGTGGTCAAGTACACCAACGAAGGATGTAGCACATAAAGGAGTTACAGAAAGCAAACTTATGAAACTGCAGCATACATGTGCACAGAAGTGTCTCGCTGTCCATGTCACGATAATGTACAAATGTGTTCCTTGCACATTACACCCGCTGAGGTCGAGTCTGATGCCAATTCCACACGACTTGATTGAACATTGCAGTGTATTGGAAACACATACTACTGCACTTTCCTACAGTCACAGTTACTTTATACTGCTGAAACAGCTGCAGTCTGAGCAACAGACAGAAACAATTTGGCAGAGTGGCACAAGGTACTGTTATTGATGAATGCTCTGCTGACTAGACAAGAGCGCGACATCAGCGCCGCTCTCGATGTCTGCGTCTGGCAATGTCGGTCTAGCGAAGTTGGGCAGCTGTACACTGGGTATATGGAAGGCGGTAGGCACACTGATGTGTTCCCTCAAACTGTAGACACAGCCTGTGATGCAAAAAAAAGGGCCTCAGCACTGCGCATAGGCACATGCATCACATGGGTTTTGCAGAAATGGACAGGCAGAAGGAATGTGTCAGCAAGCTCTGTACGTGCTACAACTGCATACACTACACAAGCGATTCTGCAGACTCACTTGCATCGCATTGCAGACATGTCACACATGTACAACCGGCAATGCTGAAGCTTTGATGTGACAGCAACAACCACCGCAAAGTCATCAACTGCGTGAAGACTGGCTATTGCATGGAGTAGCAAAGCTGCCACAGCTAAAGTATGCAATATGACACGTCTCTGCAAACATGCTCACCTGCAGTTAGCAATGCTAGCAGCGCCAAGGAACACCACAGATTGACTGTCAGACCATACAGCACATAGGCCATGAGGTACCCCATTAAGATTCCGCTCAAGTGACCAATGAAGCTGGCTTGAGGTATGATGACTGATGTGATGACTAAGGCTCCAAACGGTGCCAAGCTCATAGGGAGTTGCACCATCCCAAAGATGCTGAAGTTACTGATGCCGCCTGCACTTACATTGCAATTTGTGATTGAGACAACACTGATGCAGTGTAATGGTCCTGTTGTGAGCACTGGCCTGCAAGGGTGATTGACAACGGGAGCTTGACAGCATGCTGCATTGCACAGAAGCAGCTTTCTGTATAAAGACTACTGGTGGTGCAGGTGCATGCAAATGAAGGAGTGGGAAGTGTGCATGTAATGCAATTAAGGGGAAGAAGAAGTCAGGGAGAGGAGCATCTTACGTGCTGACAGCAATGCCATCCAACCAAAGATGACTGCTGAATATCCCACAGCTGTGACATGCCTGTAATGCTCCTTGTGGAAGAGGTAAATGGCAGCGTGGTAGATTGCCAAGCATATCTGCATCAAAACAGCTCTGATCAGAGCAGAGCATGTGCAGCGTCACAAATAGACACCAGTAAGTGAGTCTGTCAAAGATGTTCCTGCATTATGCAAAGGCTCCTTGTTTTGTTTGACAGACTTACTTACCAGACCACTCCCGACCAGTAGCCAGAGCGACTGCTGTAGCACAACTATGCTGTTCTGTCCACCCTGCTCAAAGCCCCCTAGTGACCAGAGACTGGTCATGTTAAAGAGCAAATGTATGAAGTCTACATGACTGAGCTGAGAGGTGACTATTCGCCAGAACTGCCGGTTGTGGATGACAAGATCATGGCTGAGACCGACGTCCTGGTAGCCTAAGTGTCGATGATTGAGCCACGCCCACACAGAAGTGCACAAAGTGATGAGGATGCTTGTGACTGGACGCTCTAATATCTGCAGCAAACTGAGGTGAAAGTGTGGTGCAACTGATCAGTCAGGATGTGAGCCAACGATCCGTGTCATTCGTGCCTGCAAGTGCAGCGGCGTTCCCATAGCTGAACGCTATCACAGCTGGTAAGCGTGACAGGTATGTGACTGCTGCTTAGTACTCGCGCTGCTAGTCTCCCCGAGAGCAGTTCCGGAACCAGTACTTTTAGACAGACCGCAGCGCGAAATGCGTTTGATCGGAGCAGGTGAACACAGCTTGATCTGCGCTGAGAGTTTCTGGCGCCAGGAACTGAAGACTAGTGAACAGCTCGCTTCAGCTTTGCAGTGCGAAAGTGCTGTCTAAGGCATGCAAAAAAAAAGGATGCAGACAGGAGTGAACAGCTACACCGCAAGCAGAGCCAGCATACGACTTGGCGAAAAAGCAATCCTGCGACAATAACACCTGCGTGATCGGGATTATCGTACTCAGGCTTTAGGCTTGCCCGGTTCTCAAAGCTTCCTCTTAAGAGGAAGAGCATTTCCCAAGCTTCCCAACGACAGTGCATGTGGAAAGCTGTTCGCACGAGGTTACCACGGTACAACCAGTACGACTTTGCAGAAGAAAAACAAGGCACACATCCAGCAGAGCCAAGTTGTCTTGCCATGGGTCGAAGCCTCCTCACCATGACATGGTCCAAATGATCCTGATGCAGACATGTTGCAACAAACATGTACAACAGAAACTTGCACGGGTGGCATCACCCACATGTGCAGCACATGTGATCAAAACAGGTGGTGAAACTGCTCTTCAGCAAAACAATGATAATAGGTGCTTCGGCTTAAGCAAAGTCTGTGTCCATGAACCTGGCACAACATGGTTGTTAAGGACCTCACAAGCAGGTTGATGACTTGCAATAGATCTAGAGCACTCAGTACAGGCTCAGTACAGCTCTGCAAACAGGCTGTGATGCGCTCGCGCCTCAAACTACAAAACAATGATGACCGACGTATCGCTCTATTCTATGGGCAGCTCCATTTGCAAGTGCTGCAGGTCCTCCTCATCTACAGCTGGCATGAGCTCTACCTTGCCCGAGCATGCCAGGCTGGTTCGCAGGTAGCCCCAAACATTGACGGCCTGTGGGTTCAGGCTCAACGCTCGCACATAGTAGCGCGCTGATGCATCGTAGTTGCCTACATTAGCCTGCAAAACATCAAGCTGAAGTATGTCATGTTGTCTGAGGGAGCGCACCAACTTGCAGGCATTCAAGTTCGGAACATCTAGCCAAAAACACGTTGTCTGGAAGCAGCCTGTTCAAGAAAGCTTTGCAGCTCAGACTTTGCACTGGATGTGCTAGCCATCGCTGTTTGACAGTTACCGTTGTCTCAGATTGCAACAGCATGATGCATGAGGCAACAGACAGTAGGGCCTTTGACCCAGCAAAAAGAAAAGAAAAGAAAAGACTATGCCTTTTGGCGTCAATTTATTGAGAAGCCCAGTATTATACCGGGCTGCCCAGGGACCCAGCAAAAAGCTTCACCTGACTGATGCCCATGTTTGTCCAGGCACGCATGTAGTTTGGCTTCAGGTCCAGAGCCTTCTGGTAGGCTGTGATGGCTTCCCCACTCTGACTGGAGTTGGCTAAGGTTGCTCCCAGCTTGTTCCACAGGGAGTAGTCCTGAGGTCGTACTTGGAGGGCTGTTCTGAAGGCTGTGATAGCCCTGTCATAGTTCCTGGACAGGTTGTACAGCACCCCTAGTGCAGCCTGCAAGGAGGAGGAGGAAGGTTGACGTTTTCAGCCAGCCCACTGAATTGTTGAGATGCGCAAGATTTGTCAGAATGTGGGTTAAAAAAGATTATTTCTAAGTGTCTATGAAGCAGAATATGTTAAGCTTTATGTTGACAAGGAGGGCCTGGTGCCATGAATCTCCACTGCAGCAAGTTTTGGCACAGCAAACAGTTGTCGCGAATGCCTGACAGCGCCAAGTCTGCAAGCATTCAGCACATGCAAAGAAGTGCTGAGACACCAGCAAGGAGCAGAAGCAACACAGAATATTGTACAGAGCCTTTGTAACTAAGTGCCCAACACAACAAAGCTTAGAGCAGCACTGTGATCCTGATGCCGGTGCCGACCCAGAAAGGCTGCACCTGTAGAAAGCAAGAAAAGGAATACACCTTTCGGCGTCATTTCAATGAGAAGCCAAGCATTGGCCACACCTGTACATCAGCATCAGCAGGCGCTGCAGCAGCAGCTTGTTCAAACAAGCTGACAACCCAGCTGAGCTTCTGGGAGGTGTCATCTGGGTGCTGCATGCCGGCAATCTGCGGCCCATGCTTGGCGTGATTTGCCAGCCAGGTGTGCAGGTAGCTCAGGGCTCGTCGCTGATCCAGCTCGTTGGTGTAGCTCACACCAAGTGACAGCAATACCTGCATGTCGAGGTCAGATAGTGTGGTTAGCAATAGCTTGAGCCACCAAGTACCAGCAGATGAAGATTGAAGCAGGAGGGAGGGTGTGCTATAGTTTTGTAGAGGCAGCAGCATGGCAAAGCATGGCAAAGCATGGCAAAGCATGGCAAAGCACAGTGGTGGGCTCTTGCACACATGCAAGCTTACACTGTGGGCATCAGTGGCTGTGTGATAGGGCCAGACAGGAGCCAGCTGCAGCTATGCGACACAAATGTATCATGGCAAACCATGTGTGGACTTGTGTGAACATGTATAACACCACCGCCCTTTGCAATTGCGCCACAGTGATGTCAGTGTCCCTTGCATGTGTGTGCTTCACTCAACAGATGCTTTGCCTGTCCACAGCTGTCCATGTATGCTAACGCATGTCAACCATTTGCGCTTGAGACGATCCATTTTGATCTGACAAAGCATGGATCACTGATCCGGCACTCAACAAAGTTACATCTTTGGCATAGGCATGAGTCATTGGCATGAAACACAATGACCCACTTTGGCATTGGTGGGGTCTGTCTGCTTTGAGGGCATGAGCCATGGCAGCAATAGCCTTGACGAAGGCATTATTCCTTAAACAAAACACAATGACCCACCTCAGCATTGGTGGGGTCTGCCTTGAGAGCATGTGCCATGGCAGCAATGGCCTGGGTGTCATCATCATTCTCAGCATGCACTGTGCCCAGCAACCGCCATGCATCCACATTGCCAGGCTTCCTTTGCACCTGCTCCCAATTCAAAACAGCGGTGAACACAAATTTCCCCACATACGCTGTGTTGTGACAACAACTGCCATGGTTTATAACATATACTGCCTGCCATGGGGGCGGTCTGCAAATGATAGACAAGCTCCTCTGCAGGGCATCTCACGACATGTCATTGCTTGAGATCTGGCTTCATGACCTGTGCACACATACGCTGCACTGTAACCACAACTGCCATGGTTTATAACATATACTGCCTGCCATGGCACCGGTCTGCAAATGGGAGAGCAGCTCATCTTGTGACATGTCATTGCTTGAGATCTGCATGTGTAACCTGTGCAAGGCACAAAGCATGCTTTTGCCCTGAGAATCATGACAGGAGTGTACGATAATGGTACGATCAGGGAACTAAAGTACCAGCACAAACCAGGGCCAAGGCCAGAGGCAATAGACAGGCATGTGTCATGGAGAAGTGATACATCTCCACAATGTAGAAACGTGTTTTTACTGTCCCCAAACGTTTCTCTATTTATACTTCCAGTGTAGGGACTTTTCTGAGCTAAAACAGACATTTCTGAGTTAAAACAGACGTTTCTGAATTAAGACGTTTCCGGATTAAAAAGAGGCAATGATGGCAGCTTGTGTCATTTGCAGGGCTTACTTCAGCTTCAAGGGCATACACGGCTTCTGACAGTATGCCATGCCTGAAGAGGGACTTGGCCTTTGCAAAGCTGTGCAGGTCGTCCAGGAAGGGGTTGTTGGCCTTGAACACATACTCAGCTGCGATGCCGTCAACATCCAGTCCTGCACAGCACACAAGTTTGCATTATGACCACTGCTGAACTCACGCAGCCACTCTTTGGACATCTCCATTCCTATTTGCCCAGACCAGTGACCAGCAGCTGCATGCAGCTCAGCTGGCATAAGTTGACAATAAAAATGATAATAATTATGCTTTCCAGCTCATGATGAGCTAGGTACGTGCAGGACAAGTCTTGTTTCTCCAAAGCTGTCTGTCGTTGCCTAAGTTGCCTATCTCATGACGCTGTACTGCTGCTTTCATGGCTGTGGCAACTGTGAGGATCTGCCGCTACACGCATTGAGAAGTGCCAGAAATAGCAGCGGATCAGGGAAGTGTGTTGCAGCAGCAATTGCAGTAGGGAAAGCGGTCCAAGCTTTGAGCACAGAGTCTTTAACATGTAGCACTCAGCATGCTGCGCAGCTCTTGATGCTGTTTTGACATACTCACAGCATGCTATGTGAGTAATCAGCATAAATGAAGCATGTAGTAGTTCCTGCCTGCTGAACTGAGCATCGTTAATGGACGCTTTGGCCTCTGGCATGCATGGTGCACTGGGAAATGGATGTTGGTCTGTGTTAAAGACACTGCTTGTCCATTAGAAAGTGCCAGAAAAGAATGGCACCAATGCTCACCTGCTTCAGCAGCAGCAGCGCGTGCATCCATGTCTTGTGCAAACTCCTCCATCCATTGGTTGGGGTCGGTGCCATCTGCAAACTGATTGGCAAACTGGTCGGCCCAGTCCCCTTCGGCATTGCCAGCTGCAAACTGGTTTGCCCATTGATCAGCAGGACCCTGCAGCACCCAGCAGCCGTCTCACAACATTCTGTACATGGCATCTGCTGCAAGTTTGTTACCAGCAATCACCCCCACAAATAGGTGTCCTATCTTTGCATTCCATGCGAGCTTGTGAGAGCATTGGTACAGGGTCAGCATCCCTTTATGTAGTCACATCCCCTTATGTAGTGACATCCCCTTTGCATGTTCACAGACGGCTGATTGATCACTGGGGGTATTACAGTGGTTGTGAGAGACATGCTCTCTGTTTCCAGCATCAGGCTACTGTCTGTTCCAGCTTTGATGCGCGTAAGTACTCTGGATGAATGCGACTGCCTGATATGCATGCAACTGCCCTAAATGTATAACTGCCCTAAATGCATGCAAATGCCCTGAATGGATGTAACGGCCATGAGTGCATGCAGATGCCCTCCACGCATGCTATTGCCCGGATTGCATGCAACTGCCTTGCAAGCGTAAAATTGCCTTGCCCATGAATGCGCAGTCTGAAATGCTGTCTGACATCTTGACCTGCTGTGCAGTTGTATGCCAACAGTGGCAACAGCAATTTTGCAAACATGCTAGACTCACCCCATTGAATTGCTTCCAGACATCCTCGTGGTTTTGAGCTTCGTGCTGTGTGTCAAACTCTGAGGCCCAGTTGTTGCCAACAGCAGCTCCAGGCACCTCCTTTGCCTGAGCATCACGGAAACAAGTTAATGATGTTGCTTGTACTATGTCTGCTTGTACCACGCTGCTCATACTTTGAACGACCAGATGTGGAGTCCGGGCTCCAGGCTGCCGCCTATGGAGGCTCCTGTTACGATGGCTGAAATGCATAAACTTTTCTTTTCTTTTCAGATTCGGAGACAGATTTTGAGACAGCGCAGACTACAGGCGGTAGCCATGCAGCAGCTGGGATCTTCCAAAAACTTCAGTAGAGCCAAAACGTGCTTTGACTAATCCAGGCGACACCACTTTTGCAATGCTGGCAGCTTCCACAGGGACTATGTCTTGAGATACTATGGGCTCCTTTTCATATAATGCGAGGCTTTTGAGACATGACAGTGTGCGTGACATACTCAACAACAAAAAAAAGGTTTGCAGTTTTCAGCAATCATAACAAACGCCTCCTGAGGCAGCAGCCCAGAGCACACATACTCAACTATTTCCATGGAGAAACAGATTATGAGCCCAGCTTATATATGATGCAGTCAGCATGTCCTGTCAGGCATGACAGCCTACAGGTCCACACAAGCAGGTGCATCAACTAACATCCAGCTGCAACTCGCATGCATCACACTCTTCAGTGTTTGCATGCACAGCTGTTGCTGCGTGTAAGGTGATGCACCTTCTTGCGTGACCAGTAAGCTGTCAAGCTAAATGGAATACCAACCTTTTCCGTATAAGTAATGACAATAACAATGATAATAGTAATAATAACAATAATGATAATAAAAAACACAATAATAACAACATGACAGATGAAGCACATACATTTGGTGCATCATGCCACTTGTTGCCCAAACAAATGGTGCAGCGTGTTGAAGGCATAACAGGAGCACATATCATACTTGGATGTGCAAACAATCAGGAACCTTTCTGCCAAAAACAATTGCAGCAACAGTGTACCATTTTGAGTTCAGAGGCTCGCCTGATTATCTTCCACAATAATTTCGCCTCGACTCATTTTACTAATGAACTGCAGGAACTTGCTGTTCTTCATCTTAGGGTTTGCGTCCTTGCTCAGCAGATCTGCTAGGGCCTTTGTATCTCCCTGTGTTGCTGCATCACTCTGCTGGTCTGTCCCGCTGACTGACGCAGTTGCACCTGTCTGAGTCCGCTCAAAGTCATTCGCCCATTGGTGACCGGGCTGCTGCTCCACAAACTCGTCTGCCCATCGTTGCCTTTGTGCATCGGCCTACAAGGGGTCATGAAAGGCAAGATTACGCCCATGAATGGCCACTGAATGGCAGGCGCAATGCTGCTGCAGGTTGGCTCAGTGCTATGCTGCAAGCAGTTGTTTGCGCCGATTAACACAGCCCTGATTCTGCCTGACACATGATACAAACCAGCACACCCCTCACAGCAAGGCATGCTGCTGAGAGCGAACAATGCTGTACATGTGCTGTGCATGCTTTCACAGCAGCCACACAAGCAACATCTGCAGCCACTCTACATTTGACAATGCAGCTGCAGCGCTGCATATATCAAGGCTGAACTCACATCACTGCTGGAAACTGACCGCCCAGACAGTGACCTCAAACAGGGTGCTACTCAAGACTGCATGTGCCTGACCTTGGGGGTATACATATGAAACGTGATTTCAGTGACAGGGCATGACTTCAAACGTGACCTCAATCAGGGCATTTCTCATGACTGCATGTGCCCCTTTCCTATTTGGGGAAGACATACGTTTGAATGAACGGAATGAATGAAAGACGAGGCTACACCTGTGCAAACTCGTTTGCCCAAGCGCTTGGCGGACCAGCTTGCTCCAGTCTCATGTTGCTGAACTGGTCTGCCCAATCGTTGTGGGGCCCAGCGTTGGCCGCCAGCTGGCCTGCCGCCACCTCTGCTGCAACTGAAGGCTGCTGCATGTGCATGTGTTGCCCACCTGACCACCACACAAAGGTTCACACAGAAAGCTGGGACTGTGAGCAAGGCTTTGAGAGTGAGTCTATATAACAGAGATAAGCACAATCTTGTCCGATGCCATACGCTCTGCCTCTGAAGTTTGCTGTGGGCTAGATATACACGCAATCGGTGTTAGATAATTGTGCATGTGTCGCCCGCCTGACCACCACACAACGGTTTACATGGAAAGCTGGGACTGTGAGCAAGGCTTTGAGTGTGAGTCTATAGGACAGAGATGAGCACAACCTTCTACAATGCCATACATTCTGCCTCTGCAGATTGCTGTGGATGTCCGCTGACTAGATACACATGCGATTGGTGTTTGTAAGTCGTGCATGTGAGTTGAGTGACATATTGTTGACCACTTGATCTTCTCTGCTGCTGCAGGTTACTTTGAATTGTGGGCCTATTTGGTGTCAAACATCAGATAAATGATGGATGCGTATGTGTGTGCCTGCCAATGTGAGAGAGTGTGCGCCTGCTAGTGTGGGATGACACTGATCAACATTTGGCTGACAATGCAGACATATGCTCCTGTTGGGGTCTGCTGCATGCATTCTGGCAATAGTTGACAAGACAAGTGCATGCGTTCCAGTGACAGTGACATGTTGGGGGCTGCTGCATGCATTCTGGCAATAGTTGGCAACTGCATGCACTCCAGTGACAGTGACATATTGGGCTGCTGCATGCACTCTGGCAATAGTTGACAAAACAACTGCATGCATTCCAATGACAGTGAGTCAGCTGCTGTTGTGGGTGCTCCCTGTTGTACGCGCACTATGCTGAAATGGCAGGTCATGGCAGCAGAAGCGCACCTTGGGCATACAGTCTCTCCCAATCCTGTGCACCAGCTGGCCCAGACGGCAGCTGCATCGGGTCAATGTTCAGCGAAAACAGCAGTTTTCCAACCTGCCACACAGCAGCGACTGTCAGCCATAATGAGACAAGTCAACTTCATGTGTGCATATGCTCGCACTAGATTTTAGACACGTTTGAGTGCTTCCACTAGTTTTTGACGAGACCAGATGTGATCCCCATATGTGCACTGTCTACGCCCAGCTGTGCAGATACTGTCAAGAAATCCTTTCCTTTGCCAAAAGCAGGGAGAGAGCAGGGCATGCAGCTGCTTTTGTACTTCAGTGGACACCAGTTGCAGAAAACCTTATAGGCCATAGATGCATATTGGCTTGAGTGTGTGCAAACTTGGACTTGATATCAGGAGTATGTAACTACACACATGGACAATCAAATGAATGTGCATACCTGAGCATCAGCATAGTCACTGCCCTGAGTGGCATACATCTGTCGTGCCATGATGGTGCTGCGGTCTCGAAGACGGCACTGATCCTCCACAGACAGACGCAGCTGCGGCAGCGGCATGGGCTGAAAGTCTGCCTGAGCCCTGCCGCTGGCCATGAAGGACTGCAAGCCAACTGCCCTTGGGTGACATGATGATGGCTAGCTCATGCATTGCATAGGCTTGCTCTACTAATACCCACAATCTATATGGCAGGCCTGTGCTCTGCCATGTCCCAGAGGCTGCAGCGCAGAAGTGGGCAGAAGGACTGCAAAGCCAAGTGCCCGTGGGTGACATGATGATGGCTAGCTCATGCATTGCGTGGGCTTGCTCTGGACACTACATGTGGCGAGCCAGTGCTCTGCCATGTTACAGAGGCTGCAATGCAATAACACAGAAGTGGGCAAAACGGCTGCAGCATCTGGTTTCTGCTGGCACAAGAGCCCTCTTGGGTAGTCACTTCTTTTGTGCCAGCACGAAACCCAGTGGGAGACACATGCTAAGTGGTGGGTGTTAATTGCACTGACTACAATAAAGCAGGCATGTTTGGAAGGTGAATCAAACACCCCGATGCCAACCTGCAGGCATGGCTCAATGAGTTGGGTCTCATGTCTGTCAGGGGGCCGGAAGCCTGGACCAGGGGGTGCCCCACGCTGCCTGCCCTGCTCAAAGATGTTGTCAAAGTGCTGGTACTGATCTGACAAGCCCTCGTGCTGTTCAAACTCCCGGAGGAAGTTGTTGCCAGCAAACTCTGCTGGTCTTGCAGCGCCAGGAATGTCGAATGCACCACCTGAACGAAGACTGATGCTTGGTGTGCTTTGCATCTTGCTTGCATTGGAGGATGGGAACAGGGACAGCTTTTTTGTACATGGACGGCAGCAATGAAGCAGAGTACAGGTGGTAATGTTGCAGGTTCATGTAGACATCCTTTTAGTCAAAATTGCTCATGTAGTGTAGAGCACTGCAGCTGGATGGCCAACTTCCTTCATTGCATGAGTGCATGAAGAAATCATTTGCCTGGCATTGGAAGCATAGGTCTTGCACTGACCTTCAGCAGCTGCTTGTGCAACAGAGTCCACTGTTGGAGCAAAGCCTCCACCATACACAGATGGCCCTGGCAAGCCTTGCACACCAGGTAGCTGCAGCACCGAAACGCAGCGTTTCCAGCATGTTCAAGCACGCACCACGGATCGGTGCATGTACATATGCATGCTTTTGGCTCAAGACAGAGGACATGCTGACTGAGTTGCAGCACAGCGATGCGCTGTACAAAAAGCGCTCACCTCCCTGAGACGTTCTTGATCTTTGGCCGACCTTCCGAGGAGGCTGTTAGCAAGTGTTGCAGCTGCGTTCGAAGGTCCGGCGCCCTCGTCAGGGGTGCACATATCGTTGCCCGTCACAAAGTCGCGCAGCGTCATCTTTGCCGATGATTCAACGCTTGGGATCTACCCAAAACAGCCAGCTATTGCCTCGCAACAAGCTATTTTGACATGCGCTGAGCTGTGTTGACTTGGAAGGCATGCACGTGAACCTAGCAGTGATGATTAGTCACAAATTCTGTCATTTTCTTTTGCACAACAGGTTTGACCATGGTGAAGGTCTGGCCCGGCACGACGTGACGTGGGGCAAATCTGATCGTCTGCATGTTGTAGCGCTTCTGCAGGCTTCGTTCTGGACATGGTCTGCGAGATAGAAGCTCCAAAATATCAACTCAGAGTGACGGGATGTCACGTATGCTGACGTTCTGTCTTGTCCAAGTGAGCTTTGAAGCGCACGAGCACATCGTGAGCTTTTCACACCAGTACGATCACAAAAGATACTAGCTGTCATCAGAAGTCGCAAAATGTCAGGTGAGCAGCAGGTTTTTGGCTGAGGGTGTGCAGCAAAACGCCTAGAGGAGCAGCAGCTGCTCTCAACCTCTCGTGAAACACCAAAAAAATCATGTTGCTGCAGATGTCGGTCGAGAGCTGCACGAAGCGTCACTGCTTCGAAACAAACTGCTGTCGAGGGCTGTGAGCGTCATCACCAGCCTGCAGTCAGACACAGACAGCCTCATAACAGCAGCAGACCTGCAGCATGATGCTGCTTTGCATCTAGGAGCAGAGTCGCCCCAGAGGAGGCTCCAGGCTGCCAAGTTGCCAAACCCACAGCAGTACAGCACGCCTGCCATTCAGATTCCCACACGTTTCAAGTCCACTGCTGCTGGTGCCGCTAGCTCTGACCATGCCTATCAGCGCAGCATATACGGCGCAGCTGAGCAGCGAAATTTGCTGCTGAAAAGGGCGTATGATGTTATCAGCAATTTGCAGGTATGCCGTGCAACGTATGCACAACGATAGTAGGCTAACTCTGTCTCAGGCACCACTGCTTGATGACAGAGCGTCCTGTCAACATTGCTAATCGGTGGAGATTACGCCCCGTTACCCCTGTATGCATTTTACACAATGATGACAACCAATATGCATTCACACAATGATGACAACCAATATGAAGCAGTCTTGACAGCTCAAGCAGTTTTGCGGCGCCCTCCGCCTCTGGGTCAGCAGTCACGGTGTACACAATCATGAAAGCAGCAACCTCACAACACGTGCCAATCAATGACCAACTAGAGCTTCTTTTGACCACAAAACTTGGTTTGCAGACTGATGTGGATGGGCTGGTGGAAGAGGTTTCCATTGCCTCTGAGGCCTCACCCAGCAGCCCTATCAGCCCTCTGCAACAAGGCAGCAGCCCTCATGCTTTCTTGCCTCAACAAACAGGTATACCACCAGCTGCTCCTGTTGCGCTGCATCCTCTCAGGCTTCACTGTCTTCTGCACAGGTGTACTGTCCTTACCTTGCTGAGCAATGTTTGTCAAGCACATTGGGCAGGCAGCTACGGATGCAGCAAGAAAGACGTACTGTAATCCCTTCATATTCGATGCATTACATTGTTCAGCACACGGATTGCATAGAGCATTCGCAGACAAGGCTATTGCAGTGCTAGATAGCAGCAGTCCAGACTTTGACATTTGCAATACTGCTTGATAAGAAGGCACACTCAGCAGGCCTATTGCTGTGTCGATTGCTGACTGGCTGACACAGTATGATGGAAGCTCTCAAAATTAACAATACTGAATGTTAGCGCAAGCACAGTGGCTTGAAAGACCGCCAATGGCTTTTATTACACTCCATTAGTTATCAACACAGGAGGAACCAGCAAAGAGACAGCGTTCACTTCATCTCATGACATTGGTTCTTCACCAGCATTGTTTCACCACCTTATCAGCTCACTGGCATGACAGCTTGGCACGCACAGCTATTCGGCATGCACAGCTATCTGGACACCTTCTCAATGAGCTGTATGATGACACTACCTTCTGTGCTTGCTGCAGGTGATGGTTTGGTGGACATCATGCGCACAGCTGCAGCTACCTCGGCAGCAGCAGCACGCCTGAGATCCCGAGCAGGCAAGCCCGTATATTGCCTGCACTGATTTGCGCTGATAAAGCAGCAGCAGCTTTTGTACAACTGTTGCTGATGTCAACTGCAAATACATGCAGCAAAAAGGCATGCAGCCTGGTAGCTGCTGGCAATGACAGGCAGCTTGTTAATGCATCTGTCCTTGCTGCCAGTCTATGTGCACAGCTGTGGAGTCAGACTACCATGCTTGCCCAGCAGTGAACAATAGCACCAAGCAGATCTAATGGCAGCAGGCTTCTCGAGACCAAGCTCTTTGACTACAGAAAAACACTTGGGATCAAACAGTGGCTTCCAGGCGCAGTGTTTGAAAGACAGTCATGGCCAGGATTCCCAATGCAACACTGCATTGCAGCAATTCTGTAAGCAATCATAAAACACCAGCAGTCATGCCTCAGTGTCCGTGTCTCAACATGAGAAGTCACAGCAGAGGTTGCAGTTGGGTCTGACTCATCAGGGTGTGGTACAGAGCAAGCTCAGAGGCAGGCTCAGGAAGCCGAGGAGTCACAGTCACATGCAGCAGAAGAAGAGGCAAAGGCAGAGCGGCTGGCAGACCAAGCCGAGCGGCGAGCCATGCAGGAACAGGACAAGGGGAATCTGGCCGCAGCTGTGGCTGCATCCTCCACAGCTTCCAGGTGACCTTCGAGCTAAAACATCTCCACAATGTAGAAACGCAGTTTTACTGTCCCTCAGACGTTTGTGAATTTAGATTTCCAGTGTAGGGACGACATTTCTGAATTAAAATACACGTTTTGGGATTGAAAAGAGCACTGCTGTACCAGCGCAGGAAAATTAGCCTCCTGACGCGCTGGCACTATGCCTTTGACCTCAGCTCTGCTACTTATGGTTTTGGAGCCAGTTGCGCAGTCTCACACTCAACTTCGTAATCATGCTTGCAAAGTCTGCCTGTCTCACTGTGCGCTGTGTCTTGTCTGAGTGACCGATTGTCAGCGCGAAACCCTTGTTCATGATTGTGTCAAAGGCAAGCCTGCCACAGCTGTGGGCTCACACACAAGCAAAGTTCTGTATGTTCATGCTCAATGCACAATAGCTAGAAACTGTATACAGTCAAATTGTTGCTGTCAGGCAACAGTGCTTTCTGCCACATAGGTTACGTAAAGCTGCTGTATCGGCTCAGACTCAGCTTCGTCAGCTCAAGGCTCGAGCTGAGATGAAGTCCCGAGAAGCCAAAGACAGCTTTGCTCTGGCTCAAGCTGCAGAGGAGAAGGCGCAAGCCCTAGAGGCAGCAGGAATGGCCCAGGCAGGGCCCTTCAGTCCTCTGCCCTACAGCCCCTCAGCAAACAGCCCTGCCCTGCTCCTGCAGAGCCCTGCCCTGCTCAGGGGCTTAGCTGGGGGTGCAGGGGCTGTTGTAAAAGGCTTCACTCCACTGCAAAATCAAGATACCCTGCAGCAAAACAGGCTGTCTGAGACTGGGGCTTTTTCTAGTAGCCCTGCTGCTGGGGCAGCTCCAAGGCGCCCTTCCACACCTGCTGACCTGCAGGCAAAGCTGCAGTCAGTTGCCAAAGAAGAGGAACAAGCACAGCTGTTGCAGGCAGCATGGTGAGCATTCCATAGCTTTCCTTTACCAGTCTGGCTGCATGTAGTTACTCCCCTACACTGTTACCACTAATGGGCAAGCTTAGGTTGAAGCATTGGCCCAAAGCATGCACAGCATGTGACAGCAGCAAAGCAGCGTAATTGACAACCAGCCACATGCATCAGGGTGATGGCGCATCTTATGCTGTCCTGTTGTATGCTTGTAAGCATAGGGCAAAGCTGCAGACAACAACAGCGGCAGCACACAGCTTGATCGACAAGCAGCCATTTGCATCAGCCTAAAGCAAGGCTGTTGTCGCAGCTAGTACTGTCGCTGAATTCAACACCACACTCTCATCTTGTGTGCTTGTGAAAAAAGGGCACAGCTACAAGCAGCAACAGCAGCCATAAGACTCAACCATCAACCAGCCACTTGCATCATGTTGCATGTTCAGCCAGTGCTACTGCTGAGGCTCATCCCCTGTGCATGTCATGTGTGCTGGTCAGTGCAAGGTCCAGCTGTGAGCAGCAACAGCACCAGCCCAGCATAACTAACAACCAGTCACCTGCATCAGGCTGATGGCTCAAGCAGCGCTGTTGCTGAATCTCATCTTACCTTCTCATGTTGTGTGTTTGCGATTGCAGGGCACAGCTGTAAGCAGCAACAGCAGCATTGCAGCCTGATCTGCATCAGGCTGATGTCGCAGCCGGAGCTCTTGTTGAATCTCATCTTACCCCTCTTCTTGTCTGCTTGCAAACACAGGGCACAGCTGCAAGCAGCAACAGCAGCAGCCCAGCAGAGCGAGGAGAAGCAGTCTGCAGCAGCACAAGCCAGCCAGCAGGCTCAGCGTGCAGCTGCTGAGGTGGGGGAGAAGCACAGGGCAGCCAGCAAGGCCCAGGCCCAGGCCGAGAAGCTGCAGAGCCAAGTGGCAAAGCTCAAGGTGGCTGGCCGGGCAGAAGAAGCCAAAAGGGCGCAGCAACAAGCCAAAAAGTGAGCGTGCTGGTGTGCTTTGGGTGTTGAAGTTGGTGCATAAGGCCAATTGGCAAGGCGTACAGCTCAATGCAGACGGTCTTGGTCTTTTGCAAGTGGCTGATGGCTAGGCTACAGTCTGTGCAAGCTGGTGAAACAGCATAGCCGAGATCAGACAAAAACACCAGACAAACAGCACAGGGCTTCGCCCACCTGCCTGCTGCCCCTACATCTATTTTTTGTGATGTTATGTTGGGACTGTCACCTCCGTTGTGTCAGTAGACCTTGTAGGGATGCTCAGAACACACAGCTTTGGAGAGACAAGACTTGCCCTGCACATACCTAGCTCATTATCAGCTGCAATGTGCGTACACATCACTAGTCTTAGTTAACAGCAGGAAGCTGTCACTAGGTCATACTCAGCTACCATGCATTGACGCTAGATCTGGTGATGGTGGTGCAGGTGGCTGCAGACTGCGCTACAAGCTGCCCAGGCAGTGGAAGCAGCTGAGCAACAGGAGAAAGCAGCTTCTGAAGCAGCTCAAGCAGCAGCTGCTGCCAGCTTTGAAGCGGAGGCTCAGGCTGAAAAGCTGACTGGAGTTGTCAAGCAGCTGCAGGTACTGTTGCTGCTTCCAGATTAAATGTAACAATAATAATCATCATGATAACAATAATAATGATGATAATAACAATAATAAATAATAGCAACAACAAAAGTAACAATAATTACAATAATAACAATAATAAACAATAATAATAGTAATAATAATAATAATAATAATAATAATAATAGTAATAATAATAATAATAATAATAATAGTAGTAGTAATAATCCAGATGAACTGTGACAGCAGCTCTTTGAGGCAGCAGCCCTCAGCTTGCGCAGAGCTTGGCTGTTTGCACACTGGTCAAAACCCATTTGCTTGTGCCAAAACCTGCCGTGTATCTTGTGTGCTGCTCACTTACCTGATGTGATGCACAAACCTCTTGCTGCACTCAAAAAGTGATACTGCTTCTTTGCAGGAGGCTACAGAAGCTGGAGTGCTGGCAACCACCTGGAGGAAGAAAGCCACTGAAGCAGCCCAGAAGGTGAGCACATACGCTGCCACCATGCTGCATTGATTCATTTATTGATTAGAGTTCACAGGTTGTTGGGGCCAACCGTGACCATTTGACCAATAGACTGAGATGACACACAAAGCATTTCAAGGTCACCCCTTGGTGAAAGCCCTTCCCTTGTCAACAGTCCCACAGTGTACATTTCAACTGTTTCTCTGTCAGTGCATCTTGTTTTGAGCCGGCAGTGCCAGGGCGCAGCTCTGCCAGTGACTATCACTTTTGAAATATGTTTTTGCTGATGCCCACATCACATCTGCACCAGGCTGCCTCTTCCTCACATCATGATGGCCAACAGATAGTGCACCCTTCCGGCTGTCTGCTGCAACAGACCTGTTGATTATGTCATGCAGGCAATAGACATACACGAGCTGGCTCAGCAGCACACTGCGCAGGCGAGTGCAGCAGGCAGCAGAGCTGCTGCAGCAGAAGAACAGGCGCAGCAGTTTGAGGCCCAGGGCAAGTTTGCTGATGCTGCTGCAGCAGCCCTGCAAGCAGACAGGTCAGCCTTGCTGCTTACGTCTCTGTCTGTGGCATCACAATGAACAGCAGTTTGCTGATGCTGCTGCAGCAGCCCTGCAAGCAGACAGGTCAGGCTTATGGCTTGTGTCTCTGTCTGTGTCATCATGATGTGTGACACTTGATACAGTGTACATGTTCATCAACACAATGAGGAGGGAAGTTTGCTGATGCTGCTGCTGCAGCCCTGCAAGCAGACAGGTCACCTTGATGCATCCTGCACTGTGTATATCAAGTTCGTTAAAGGAAGACAGGCAGCCTGACTGAAGCAGTAACTTGATTGCTAGCTGTTGTGTCTATGTCTGTGGCATCACAATGTGTGGTACTTGGCACACTGTTCATGTCCATCAACACAATGAGCAGTGCAGTTTGATGTGTAGTAAAAGAGAGGTGCTGTAGTGTTGTCGCTGCACACTTCTACAGTTGTTGCTGTGACCAAAACTTGAAGTGCCCTGTGGCCAGATTCATGCAAAATTTGCGGCTTTGCTGAGTTGGAAGTTTGGATGTGCTGACAGCAAGCAGCAGGCTATGCATCAAGTGCTGATGCCATCAACTACAAGTACTGCTGCTGCGCATATTGACGCAAGCATCGCAGCGTTGGTGGCTGAGATTTACTGCTAAATTTGGCCCAAATATGCAATTGGTGCTTGTTGAGTAGGCAGCAAAAGAAAGAAAGAAAGAAAGAAAGAAACAAAGAAAGAAACAAAGAAAATAAGAAAGAAAGAAAGACAGACAGACAGACAGAAAGACAGACAGACAGAAGAAAAGGAAAAAACCTGCGTGTGCAACAGGTGGCACAAAGCTGCAGGCTGCCGCCTCAAAAATGCTCCCTTTATGACCGCTAAAAAGCCCAAACTTCCCCCCCCCTTTTTCAACAGGTGGCACAAAGCTGCAGGCGACGCTGCCAAGCAGGCAGCCAAGCTGCAGGCAGAAGCAAAGGCAGCTGCTGCCCAATGTGATGCAGCCAGTGCCACAGCAGAAGAAGCCAAGAGCCTGGCCAGGCGCCTTGACATCAAGACAGGCCACCTCAGGAGGTCTGCTTCCCTAGTGCCTGAACAGGTACCACATCTGACACCACCTGTGCTGATAATACTGTCAATAATAAATTTGCTTTCCGGCTCATGATGAGCTAGGTACATGCAGGACAAGTCTTGTCTGTCCAAAGCTGTGCTACTGTGTGCGCCAGGTGTTACTACAATGCCATGCTGTGTTTGTGCATAGCACATCGTGGCGCGGAAGATTTAAAAAAGATTTCAAAAAGTAATAAGCAATGAGTTTATTATGAGAGAGAAAGACAAGTTGTCTTTGCAAAATGTGTTGGCTGCAATGCTGTGCTGTGTGGTGCGCTGTACACGGGTTTAGGTGACTGGTATGAGCTATGTTCTGCTGTGCTGAATGTCTCACATGGCTGCCCATGGTCTGGATGAGCTACGCTTTCCTGCACTGCTGTGACGTGTACTGTGCAGCCTTGCAATGTATGTTATGCATGGCATGCAGTGCATGCTAATTCTCCAAAATTCACAGGGAGCAAATTCCTTTGTTGCAACAAAGCAAGCTCAAAGGTTAAGCCCAGTGTGGACACAATTTTATGATTTGTAGACGGTGACAATGTCTGTGTTATGCTCGTGCTCGCATCAGACATATCAGCGCCTATCTTTCTGTACAACATCTGAAAAATACAATTTTTGCTTGTGCTGATTTTTGCTGCTTAGATTCACTGTGTTTGACACCGTCTGTTTCATACAAAGTCCATCGCATGGCTGGCCCTGACAATCAATGTATTTTGGGTACAGCAGATGTCAAGGAGGCAGACTGACTCTCAGACAGACTCACAATCCCAATCAAAGGGGGCACCCTTGCCCTCTGCAGCAGCCAAGCCCCCTTCTGCATTGCCAAACAGAGGGCAGACACTCAAGCTGACAGGCAGCCCTAGCAGGCTTTCCAGAATGACCATCCAAGACCCTCAGGACAACGAGGAGATGGATGAGTCAACTCAGGGCTCAGCTGATGGTGCAGAGGATCATCTTGGGCAGCTCAGCAGGGGCACCTCCGGTGTAGCTGCACAGGCAGGTATAAGAGAGATCGGCAACCCTAAGCAGCAGGCAGAGGCAAAGCGTGGGCTAAGACTGCAGCTGGGGAGCAACCCAGTGGTTGGCAGGATCACCCAAGAGAGATCATCCTCGGAGATGAGCTCGCCCAGGGGAGGATTAGTCAGCAATGACTCAACCAATGCAGCTGTGCCGCCATGGGAAAGCAACAGTGCAGCTGCATGGGTGAAGCAGAAGAGTCTGGAGAAGACCCAAAGCGCTGCTGCACAGATTGCTGAGTGGAGGCAGCAGGAAGAAGAGGAGCGATCATTGCAGCAGCAGTCCGAGCCTGATCAGGACTCAGGCACCAGCCCTGCCTCAGGCAAGGGCAGGGCACTGGGCAGTTTGCACATTGAGGTTGGGGAAGCAGCTCAACAAGGTGGACTTCAGGAGTGGACAGAATCTGGGCTGGATGATATTGCAGCTGCTGTGGCACAGTACACAGGCGCATCACCAGATGATCTCATGGTCCCCATGGATGATCTCATGCTCCCCACAGATGGTCAGCAGCTACCTCCAAAGCAAATTGCACAATTGCGTAAGACTGGTTCCAAGCAGTTGAGTCAGTCGCCTAGACCCTCAGCAGGCAAAGCATATGCCACACAACAGGACCGAACTGGTGCAGACAGCGTTGATCCTGCAATGGGTACTGATGCAAAGCGTGGTGCGGCGCCTCAGTATGCTAATGCGCAGGAGCAGATGGAAGCTGAGCTGGAAGCTGCCATGGCAGCTGACAATGACTCAGCTGCTACTGGTGCACCGGTTTATGCCAATGCACAGGAGCAAATGGAAGCTGAGCTGGAAGCTGCTATGGCAGCTGATGCTGGTCAGGCTGTGACTGAAGCTCAGTCTGCTGACCCATGGGCGCAAATGGAGTTGGATGCAGCACAGGCTGCTGATGATGCTCTGGGTGAGTCAGATATTGCTATCAGTAGAATCTGCAGGCCAATTCCCAAGAGAACAACCTACCCTGTGCCCATCACTCCAGTATGACACATGCGTACATAGGTCACCCTGTCTGTTATGGACTGTGTCCAAAGCACTCTTGCCTAAGTCATAAGTGTTATAGTGTATGACTGCTCAGATGGAACAGGGTGAGTGATAAGCACCTGGACGCGCTGACACATGACTTTCAGCCTTCACCCCACAACGTCAGGCTGGACTGCCTGTTGTCCACCATTGAGTAGACGTCTGTCCACTTCATGTGCCATGTACACACTGCATCGTTTCACTGCAAAGCTGCTAGCCATGCTGCTGACACTGCCTCTCCTTCTGACTTGACCTCTGTGCCACCATGTGAACCCATATCTGCTCAACAGCAAGCCTTATGCTGCAACTGGTACACACCATGTTCACAGGTGGTGCCCAGAAGCCAACAAAGAAGGTGTATGCAACCCAGCAGGAGGAGATGGATGCTGAGCTGGAAGCTGCCATGGCAGCTGACGCAGCAGCTGCCGACACTGACACCCAAGGCAGCCCCCTAGCTGCAGTGGGGTATGGTGCATCCCCTGGGGGGTCATCAAAGGGCAGGAATGGACCCAGGCTGGAGCTGCCGGGGGACGGAGGGGGGATCGATTTTGATGCCCTGGATTTGGCAGCACCTCAAGATGACTCAGCAGGAGGGGACCCACAACAGGCAAGGCACACTTGTAGGGATGAAGACCTGGTGTTATTATTGTTTTTTGGTCGTGATAGGCCTGTTGTACAAGGCATAACCCGATGGCTGCCAGCATAGAATTACAAATCCTGCTGAAACTAAGGCCCTCACCCATGAGAGGGCATTGGCTCTTGTGAATAAGGAGCTGGTGAATGGGCTTGCGCATTGTGAGCAACATATCTGATGCTGCACTCACATTGGCATGCATGAGTGCTTGACTTTCCAGCTCTGTTTGCGCTTTCAGAGCATCCCTGGGCCTGCCTCGGCTGCAGCACTGATGTGTGAGATCCTGTACATTGCAAGAAGCCGCAGCTAGGCTTAGCTTGCACTGACACACAGCTCTTGATGATCAACAAGCAACAAACGTGGTGTTTTTGGGTACGCTGCTGCTGAGCAAGTGGAGATGTGAACCTAGCGACGCCTAGTGACCAGTCACAAGATATCTTCAAACTGGGGAGATGTGCTGCAAGTCTCCATGTTCGTTTGCCCAAGTGGGATGCATTGAAAGCCTTACGCCTTTCAGTGCCTGAGAGAGACAGAGATTACAATGCTTTAGCCAGCCAGCAAGTCTGATCACATATAGAAGAAGCCAACCTGTGTTTGAAGTTGCATGGGATTGCAAATGCAGGATGCCAGCAGAGCAAAGCTGGAGGAGGTGGTTCAAAAGTGGCAGACCAGCGCCCGCAAAGCACAGCGCTACGCTGATGCCTGCTATGCTGAGGCTCAAGCCAAGGCTGATGAAGCTGCCGAGGCAACTGCTCAGGTGACCACATGCGCCTTCTTCAGTACACGTCCCCTGCTGTGCTCTATCACATACCAAGACAGTCTGCTGTGAAGTTGACAAGCCAGTGACTCTTTGGTATGGTTACATTTGTTCCACCACATCTTGAGCATGCTGACGATGGACTACAAACACTGGCCACACAAGGCTCAATGCTTCTGCCTCAGACATCACTTAGAGTGAAAACAGATAATCCCGCAAGGCAGGCTTCCTGCTGCACAGGGACTACATGTATCGCAACTTGTATGATGTTACATCGTGTATCCACAGGCTCCGGGCTGCCGCCTTAGGAGGCTCCCATTATGATCGCTGAAAGCGTATACGTTTCTTTTTTCTTCTGTTTCTTGTGTATCCACAGCCTGACGTGATGTGCAGGCAGCTGCTGCTCAGCAGGAGGCTGAGAAACTGGCAGAAGGCGGCAGGCACAATGATGCTGAGGCCGCCACTGCTGCAGCCCAGCGCTGGTCACGCCGTGCTGCCAAGGCTCAACAGTGAGATATGCCTGAGATACCCATGTTTGCAATCTAGACGCGTGATGTCTGCCGTTCATGTCGAAAGTTCCAGGCTAAAATGCATGATGCTCATCATGTGTCCGTTGAAAGGACATGGCACATGATGGCGGGATGTAACAGTGAGATATGCCTGCACCCATACTTGTGACCTAGACACGTGATGTCTGCCGTTCATGATGCAAGATGCCAGGCTGAAATGCATGATGCTCATCGTGTGGCCGCTGAAAGGAAATGGCACATGATGTGGCTGGATGTCTTGTAGTACATTGTGTTTTCTCAGCTTGACTCTTACAAGCCTGGATTGTTCGTGCTGCACAGGGTCATGCAGTATATGTGTGTGCGTGCATGCGCTCGTGTGTGTGCACGCGCATGTGTGTGTGTGAGTGTGTGTTTGTGTGTGTGTTGCACATGACTCTAACGCTGCCGTGCTGCTTTGGCACATGCAGGGAGGGTGATGCAGCTCGCAGTGAAGGTGACACAAAAGTTGAGGAGGCGAGAGAGGCTGCCACTCAAGCTGCTCAGGTTCATTGTGCAACTTGCCAGCTTTCTTCAAAGCCAAACTGCTGTCCAGAGCTATGTGACAATGTCATGTGGTGTCGTCTGCCGTGTTGACCAGTAACGATGTTGACCAGTAATCTGCTATGTTGACCAGCAAACTGCCATGTTGACCAGTAATCTGCCATGACTCTTGCACAGGATGCAGCAACTCATGGCAAGAGTCAGCTCATGGGCTGTCTACTCAACAGCTCATGGACTGTCCACTCTTGAGCTGCTTACTTCAGCACTCGCATGGCCTCTAACGGTCTTCTTGCACACACATGTTTGGGTTCTGCATTCTGCGCTCTAACAAGGCAAAGTCAGAAATCATTTGTCAGCTGCATGCAGGCTCAGCAGGAGGTGCAGTTGGGAGGGGCAGCCCGCAACAGCCCCTTGCAAGTGCCCCTGATCATTGAAGAGCCCCAGGCCACTGAAGCCTCTTCTGATCCTGCTTCTCATGGCAATGCCAATGGCCTCATGCGGGAGGCTGCTGAAGCAGTGCATCAGGTGCCTCATGTCGATGTCTTTACCAATGCATTCTGTGACAGTGTTATAGTCACCTGTCTTGATCATTGTGGGGACCAAAGCGTTCTTCGATGTGAAAGTTTGATCATTGTGTGGACCAAAGCGTTCTTCGATGTGAAAGTTGGACAAGGACGAGTGACAGTGACGTTACATGGTGCCGTTTGTTGATGCATTGTTGTCATTGTATTTTCTGATGGGCTGCTGCAACCTGTCTTTCGTTGCTTGCCCAGCTCAGCTTATCTGCAGGCTGATCACACAGCAGGGCATGTCAGGTTGCTGTCAAACCACTTGTCACATTCCTGTTTCTTTTATATTCTTATTTTCGTTCATGTTTATTACATCTGCATGTTTGTTTCATGTTTGTATATACTTCTGCATGCATTTGTTTCGTTGTTTGGTTCATAGCTACCCAAGTTAGGTCATGCAACGTACCTAGCTCATCATGAGCTGGAAAGCGAATTTAGCATTTGTTATCATCACTACACAGCAAGAAGGGCCATGAATCTGCTGCATGTACAGGCTGAGCTGTCACAGCAGGAGGCTCAACAGCTGCAAGAGGCAGGCTACTTTGCAGAGGCGGCTGCCCTGTCCACCACTGCCCACAAATGGCGCAAGAGAGCTGCTAAGGTAAGTCTGACTGGCGCCGACAGCCAAACCTAAGTGTGGATAGCATGCGGCCTTCATTGCTGCGTGATAATACATTGCATGTCACATTTGCGGCATTGCTCATGGCTTTTGTCACAGTCTCAGCTGAGACTGGTGGTTTGTTGAACAGCCTCAGTTGCTGCATCACAAACTCCTTGCAGCATGTTTTGACCAAGCCCATCATCACCCATCATCATTGATCAAGCAAACAAGTCAGGTTCATGCGGTGTAACATGTGCAATGTGAAATGATGTAATTGTGATCAAATGCCTACACCCTTTTCATGTTTGTAGTCTTAGTAGCAAAACAAGTGTTTGCGGTATTGTAGGCTAACAGGGCTGTTGAAAGGGCAAGAGCAGAGGGCAGCCTTGTCTCAGGGAATGTTCCTGGCAGCCCTAGGGCAGGCCTGTCTGCAGAAAGTTCCAGGACTGAGGGCTTGGCAGACAGCCCTGCAAGAGGGCTGTTTGTGGACAGCCCTCGAGCTGACTCTTCAGCACGCAGTCCTCGAAAAGGGCCGTCTGGGGACAGCCCCAGGAGAGGTGCATTCACAGAAAGCCTCCACCTGGGGCTTGCTTTTGACAGCCCCAGGCCAGGGCAGATGGACACCAGCCCTGGCGGCAGGGGCCGTTCTGTGCCAGATTGGCTCAGCAGCCCTGAGGGCCCTGAGGCTCACAGTAGCTCAGCAGGCAGCAAGCGTCTCACTCCAGATTCCTCATTTGGTGGAGGTCTGCTTGGCAGCCCTCTAGGGCATCCCCCTCACAGGGCTTCTGAGAGCACCAGCCCTGGGGCCATTCACAGGACGAATATGTTTAGTCATCCTGGAAGCCGCCCTGTCAGCAGTGAAGGTTCTACAGAAGCTGCACCTCAGGCAGTCCGTGAGCATCAGCCAGAAAGGTTTCTTGGAGAGGATCTTTCTGGGGGGGTTCAAGCAAAGGCTGCATCTCAAGTGTCACCACCAGAGGTGATTCACATCATTGCATGGCATGCGACAATCTTCCAATCATGCATGGAGATGAGCAGTGCTCTGCTCAGTTGCAAAGGGGGTTGGAACAAACAGCATAGAACGTTATCTGCACTTTATTGCTCTTATGCACTGCAGCAGGGTACATCGAGACTGGTGAGCAAGCACACGGGTACATGACAACAGTGCAGCACTACAACAAACAGCAAACAATGTCTGTCTGCCAGGCTGCACATCCAACTTATCAGCTTGACTTCAGCAGCTACTTAGACAGTGAATTTACAGCAGGCATGCTGAGAGAGACAAGACTTGTCCTGCACATACCTAGCTCATCATGAGCCAGAAAGCGTTTTGATTATTAATGTGTTGTTTATTAGACATGCTGACTGTACAGGCCAGGGCTGGGGCATCTGACATGTTGGAGGAGGCTGCAAGGTGGGCCAAGCGCAACGCCAAGGCCCTCAAGCTTGCAAGGTATGCCTTGCATCATGGCGTTCACCAGTCAGTGCCTACTCTATTGTAAACCCAAATCAAAGCTTCATTTTTTTCAAAATTTGTGCTGTAAGAGCCCTGCAGAAGCCCTCTATGCTCAGCATCAAACACTGGCTGACTTTGTGTTTTTAAACAATGATTTTTGCAATTTTTACTTTTTACTTTTACTTTTACTCACTTAAGGAAGATAGGCAGCATGACTGAAGTGGTGACTAGCTGTCTCTATCACGATGGACTTACTACTTTGGCTCTGGAAAGCTTTGGTACCATATGCAGCAGCGCCCACATGTACTGTATGGGCACTGCATGGAGCGCATGTGGTCCTCAACAGAGTGCCCTTGTTTGCATATTCTTCACCAGGGGCAATACAAGTGCCTCCGTGCCGGCAGGCAGCTGCCATGTGGCATACCATTCAGGTTACACATCTGCACTGTCAGCACCATAGACTGCTAGCTTCGGTTGCTGAGGCAACCACTTGTGTCCTCATAGCTGATGTAAACCTCTGTGAGCCATGGAGCAATGAAATCTGTTTAGCTGTTGAACACTCCAGGTGTGTGATGCAGGCATGCCAAGGAAGCAGCAGCAGCCAGCGAGCAGGAGGCGGCTGCAGCAGCAGAAGAAGCTGAGCGCGCTGCTCTGCAGGCTGAGCAAGCAGAAGCTGCAGGCATTGCAGATGACTCAGCACTCGCCCTCAAACAGGCGGCTGCCAAGTGGACCAAACGGTGCTTTCTTACTCCTGGCATGGCTGTGCGATGAGTCATGCGACAACAACTTGGTACATTTGCCAACACTAAGGGATTTGACTCCGATTTGAGCCCTAGCTCACAAAACGTGTATGTCATGACAGTTTATTTACTAGGGGGTTTCTTATGTAATCACATGCCGTTCCTTACGTATTTACATGCTGTTTCTTGCTCTGGGTTGCAGGGCTGGTAAGGCTCAGAGGGCAGCTGCCAGAGCTAGAACAGAGGCTGAAGCTCAGGAAGCTGAGGCAGCTCAGGCTGCTCACCTCGCTCAGCAGGCCACTGAGTCACATGCACAGGCTGAGGCCCGGGCACAAGCCCAGGCCGCTGCCAGAGGTGCAGAAGCAGCTGCTCAGGCAGCTGCCACAGAGGCTGAAGCAGCTTCAGAGGTAGCTGCTAAGGTATGTCATGACGCACAGATGACACAGGGTATCAACCGTAGGTATCACCGTAAACGTGCTAAGTCCTCCCCTCCTTTGCTGTGACTTGCAGGCAAGGGAGCAGGCAGACAGCACGCGAAGAAGCCAAACGTGCTGCTGAGCAAGTCCTGGAAGCAAAAGCAACCGGTGCCGCTGCATGTGTTGTTTCACTGATCAGAAAGTATGTGTGTATGACATGCAGGCAAGGCAGCAGGCAGACAGCATGCGAAGAAGCTAAAAGTGCTGCTGGGCAAGTCTTGGAAGCAAAAGCAGCTGCAAACGCTGCATGTGCTGTTTCACTGATCAGTGCGTGTGTGTGTATGACATGCAGGCAAGGCAGCAGGCAGACAGCATGAAAAGAAGCCAAAAGTGCTGCTGAGCAAGTCCTGAAAGCAAAGGCAGCCATCGCCACTGCACGTGTTGTTATGATCACTGTGTGTGTGTGTGTGTGTGTGTGTGTGTTCTTGTGACATGCAGGCAAGGCACTGCTCAGAGTGTATATGTGACATGCAGGCCAGACAGCAGGCCGACAGCTTTGAAGCAGAGGTGAGTGATGCTGCTGGGCAGGCGGCTGATGCCTGGGCCCTTGTTGAAGCCATGGAAGCAAAGGGAGATGCAGCTGCTGCAGCTGACAAGGCAGCTCAAGCTGTTGCTCTGCAACAGCAGTACCAGGAGAGACAGGCTGCTGCAGATGCTGCTGCCAATCAAGCACAGCAACAGGTACATAGCTCTGGTCTGGACACATGCTATAGCACACCATGCATGGCAGGTTTAGCTCACATGACATGCAATGATTGACAACTCATTTCAACTCAAGAACAACGGCTTTGGTGGAAGAAAACACTGAAGTGTTCATCTGAAACAGCTGCAAAGTCACTCTGCACAGGCACTATACAGTGTGGATGCAAGCTTCCTGCAGTCAGCCTTGCATCTAAGCTGAGTCCCTCACGTGTTTCAGCATGATGAAATATGCAAGCTGCAACATATGTTTAGTCCGGCATAATCATGCAGGAGCTAACAGCCATCAGCTTGAGATCAGCAGCAGCTGCTGCACTGCAAGCAGCACGCACTGCAAGCAGTCACCCACAGCTGCAACAACAGCTGTCCTACCCACTGCAAGCCTTGGCTTCAGCTACTTCAGGCCTGACCCTTGGACTCCTGCCCAAGGGTAACAGTCTGCTGACTGACCACACACAGCAGCAGCAGCTTGTTGAGAGCCAGTCAGCGTCTGGCCTTGATGTGCGTGCTGATGTCAGACATGCAAGCTATGCTGTGGGACAAGAAGAGGCACAATCCAGCAAGGATCCTGTTGCAACTGAGGCTGACCAGCTGAGCAGCGCATTGGCGGGTCATAAGCAGCAGCAGCAGCAGCAGCAGCAGAAGCAGAAGCAGCTGTTGCATGAAGGGTCAAACCTTCCATGGAGTAATGATGATCAAGCAGACAGTCCACACCTACAGCAGCAACAACAGCAATCCCTGGAGGTGCTTATGTCTGGCATTCAGTCTGGTGATGTTGGTGGAAGCGCTGAGGGTGGGGTGGAGGGTGGGGCAGAGGGTGCAGGCGGGGGGCAGGATGAAGCTGCAAAGGCAGCCTATCGACAGTGGAGTGCTAGCTTTGAGGCGCGCATGGTGAGCTGCAGAGCTTCTGTGCCTGCACATCTTTTGACCTCTCTTGTCAGCTTACCCCAAAACACAGCCCTCATGCTGTGCTCAAATGTCATGGGGTACAATTGCATTTTGCAGATAGAAAAAGAAAAGAAAAGTTCACGCTTTTCAGCCATCAGGATGGGAGCCTCCTAAGGCGGCAGCCCGGAGCTGCATTTTGTGGATATTCAAATCCAACAGTCAGCATGCAGAGATCATTTCCAGAACAAAAATCAGCCTCTGCGCTAAGAGCAAGTGAAGCAAAAGCAGCAGGCATTCTGAGCTTGAACTGCCACTGTTGTCCATTGCTGTTTCTGCTAACTGCCATGATATCACTTGCTCGCCACTGCTATACATCGCCCTGAAGTTGGGGCTACGCATCTGGGTGATGGGAGTTTGATATCTGGCCACTGCGTGCTGCTTTTGGTAACCTTGCCACGCTGGAATTGGGAAAGGGTGCTTCTGATTACCTTGCGGCCTGTCAGTGGAATGTGTGCTGTACAGGCAGGGAAGTCAGCACAGCACTCCAGTGGGCCTCAAAGGGCTGACCAGCAGCAGCTGAGGAATCTGAACTCTCAATCGAGTCTCCCTGATAAGGCAGCTTTGGTAACCTGGCAAAGCTTCAAATCCCTGGCGAAGCCTGGGGACCGTCTCAGACTGGTTGGGGACAGCCTCAGCCTGGCTGGAGAAGCAGGAACCTCGGCGGAGGGTGTAGTCATGCCAGCTGGCAGTGGCATGCCATTAGTCACGGATGGTGACGTGGCGGCATGGGGATCCAGCACAGCAGCTGGGGACAGCACAAGTCCCAGAGCAGCATCAGCAGCACTGAGCGGGGCTGAAAGAGCAGATCCTCAAGACAGCAAAATGTCTGCTTGGGATGGAGCAGCAACTACTGGGGATGAGGCGGCATGTGTTGGGGATGGTCACGGTGCTTGGGGACACAGATTACAGGCTGCCAGCAGCCAGGCAGAGAAGCTGCTGGTCCTGGCAGAGGTGAATTTGTAGAATTGACAATCATGCATTGATGAACCTGCTGTCTAGTATGTTTCAATTCCATGTTTCATAAGCTGCTATGAGCAAGTGAACATGTGGCTCATCCAGAATTTAGGTCCTAGAACAACGTTTCTTTTGCAGAAGGTGATTAAAAAGTACGGTAGTAAGACGAAGTAGATGTTGTATGCAGTGCTTTCCAGGCAAATTGGCTGAAGAGCCACAGAAGTGATGTAGAACGGTATAGAGCTGTAGATGCTGCTGATCTCTAGTGTGCTTGCATTGAACTGGTGCATGACAACAGCCGACCTTGTCATTTGGCAGCGTTTTGGGGACAACACTGTAAGTAATGGGTCACTCGGACCCTGCAGCGGCGGCATGCTGAATGGCTCAGGCAGGGAATTCCCTTTTACGCATCTCACAGGACAGCAAGGTAACAGGTTGTCTCAATGCTTTTATCTGATCAGTACATGTTGAGCTGGACTGTAATGCTTGCTTTCAAAGAGAAAAACGACGCCAAAGTTTGAGCTTGATGCGTTGCCTCGGTTTGTATTTGCATGCATGATGGTGACAGGCAAAAGCGGGATGGGTGTTTCATAAACTTGGTATATACCAGGCCAGTCATTTTGCTGCCTAAGTTTCCCAACTCACATATCAGTACAGCAGATACAGGACTCTAAGGCACGTACCATGCCAGCATTTGCAGAGACACTGTGACCTGAACTGTAGACCGGTTAACCTGGAGGGACGCAGGGATGACAGGAGTCTGTGGGGCATAACGTGCACATGTTCACATGAAGAGTCTGCAGAATGCAGTCAAAAGTACACAGCAGCTTGATTGCAGCTCTGAAAGTTAGAGCAGGAATCTGGACCAATGTACATCTCATAATTGGATGTGAGGAAGCCAGTGTATATCGTATACTGTGTAATGTACCAAGTGTGTACTGTACACTGTGATTGTCATATATTTGCTGCATTAAACATGGAATCAATGAAATGTGAGATGGCAAGTGCATATGCATGTGCCCACTACCTCCCTATGCACCTGAGCCTCCACCAACAAGCTGGATTACTTCATAATGGTTGTTGTAAACTGGCTTGCAACATCTTCGTGGCAATGCTTGGAGGAACTCCCTCAGATGCACCGGCCAACAAGCATCACCACCATTGCCACCACCTCGCCAACATCCTGAGGCACAACACCACTGTGCTCTGTCCATGAGGACAGTGCTATCTGAGTCACAAACAAGGCTGCAGCAACAGCCAAGTTTTGATGCACCGGTCACACCCTGGCTCTAGCAAGTGACACTGGTGTAGGTCTGACCCAGGGGGGTAAGTGTCCCATTGCCCCTCCCACCCACACTCTCATTCACCATGTAGCTGTTCTGGATGTTGGGATCATTGCCCTCGGGGGGTGTCTGCAGAAGAAAAGAAAAGAAAAGACTACGCCTTTCGACGTCAATTCAATGAGGAGCCAAGTCGTATACCGGGCTGCCCAGGTGGGGGTGTCTGCAACAGACGCTACAGCTTGTCAGCTTGCTGTTGATTTGCCTGCTGATGAGCACCATGTAATCAGCCGCTGTAACCAATGCCACATGCAGAACGCAGATGTGTTGCACCAGCATTGCCTTGCTCAAACTACAACATGCAACATGCCACACTCCAAAGGCAGTTATGGGAAGCCATTACTGGGGCTACAACATGCATGTTGTATATGCTGATAACCAAAGCACTAGACTGCTGCACATCCGACTTTTGAGAAAGAGGTATGTTCAGTGCGCAGACACACATGCCTTTGCTTGCAGTTTGGCTCAAAGACCCAGGAGATGGTTCAGTACCAAAAAACACCAAAAAACACCACAAGACCACAGGACTGCTTACCGCTTGATTCCAAAAGTAGCGCTCAATCCAAGACTGGTTATTTGCCCAAGGGACAAAAGCCTCCATCAGTTGGATGTTAGCTTCCATGGTGGAGTTGGAGCCTGAAGCAATCTCAGTGACCCAGATTGGCTTGCCAAACTGCTCATACAGGCTGGTTGTCTCATTAACTATGGACTCAAAGTTGGTTGTGTAGGTGTGGTAGCTCAAGGCGTGGATGGCGTCCCATGCACCTGCTGTTGATGCATTCTTGTTCAGGGCCTGCACACCATTCAATGTGAAGAAGACATGCTAGCCTGCCCACAGCTGTTGGAAAGGGATGTTGCTATACCAACTTATGACGCAGGCTGTGCCAACATGCATGCAGTGCATGCATGCACAGTCGTGATGACTCATGGCAAACAATCAGTCATTCTGCGATGGGTGTGAAGATTGTGGACTGCAAATGCTCAAATCGAAGTCAGTTTTTGCACATGTGCTTGAAGTATTCAAATACAGCTTGACAAACCAGCAGGTAACACTGACCCTGACATGCAGCTGCACAGATTGTCATTTTGAACACAAGCACAATAGTCTCTCCACATAGGAGCACATCACTGGTATAGACGTAGGCATCAGGAAAACTGCAGAGAGTGCAGAGCATAGAGACGCTGGCTCTACAATACAAACTGGGAGCAAGCTCACCGTTTGAAATGCACTGAGCCAACCTGCAGCTGTTGGCACATTCTGACAGTCCGGGTCCCCTTCACAGTTGATAGCACTGGGGGCAATCAGCTTGATCCCCAGGGGATTGAAGTAACTCATCAGCTGTGGCCACAGACTTGCAGCGGTGGCAGGATCTAAAACATTTGTGTTGTCATTGCTTGTCCCATAGCTGTAGATGTAGTTGGGCTCATTGAAGGCGAGTAGGTAAGCTGGCATGGCATAGCTGGGTAATGCCGTAATGGTGTTGTAACTGGAGGGAATTCGGTCAGGGCTTACCACCATAGGCTGATGCCTGGCGATGACGTTTGGATCTGCATCATACAGCAGTGACTGCTGTCAGTAATGCAGTCATCAAACCCAACATGCGCAACAGTACATCAGCAGGGACATGCATACAGCATGCATACAACATGCATACAACATGCATACAACATGCATACAACATGCATACAACATGCATACAACATGCATACAACATGCATACCATGTCAGATAGATCTTGCATGTCTTGCAAGCCAACAGCTGCACTCTACCATCCAGCTGCACTGCAGCTACATACGCATGCATGATGCGGCATATGCATGCATGATGTGAATTGTTGCACAAGCATGTGCAGCATCATCAGCAAGCATCACACACTACGGCCAGGCAAAGAAGCTGCGCCCACACAGTCAGCAATGCTGACTCAGCATTGCGTGAAGCAGCAAAGCATAGAAGGCAGAGACTCCATCCCTGCATGCAAGGGTGAGTGACTGTGTGTCTGAAGCCAACCTATGCATGAGCTGTCAAAGCCAGCATCAAAGTTGAGCCAGTAGCTGGAGTTGGTCAGCGTCACAGAAGGGCAGTACTGGTAGAAGTAGTCATATACCAAGCCCTTCTTGCTGCAAGAGCCCTGCGACTGCACTCACAATGTCAAGTTAGCGGCTAGCCATCAGTCAGCTGCAAAGGAATTGGTCCATCACATGAGAAGCTTTGCCGGGCA
>JAABUP010001069.1_pt1 | contig 58394 bp, 75 predicted proteins | sample 5559201 | NCBI WGS metagenome assembly JAABUP01 (sample SAMN10711887, study PRJNA513373) | rock metagenome | isolation source: Antarctica rocks | place: Antarctica | reverse complement strand
ATGGTCAGAGGTGACAGCTGGACCCGCAAGCACAGAGCCAGAAGAGAAAGCGTGGATCCTGTCAAAATGGCAGCTGACAATGCTTACAGGCGCCGTACCAAAGATCTGGAAACCTTGGTCAGTCCTCAGCTACAACCGTGACTGCTGCTTGTACCAAAACTGCTTTGACAGCATGCAGACTCAGGCTGCATTCTTTTATGCCATCAGCTGCAGATCCCGCAAACGTGCTTGTGTACAAAACAGTACGCACTCAGCTGCAGCTCATATGTCCTGATGCATATGCAGACTGAAGATGGTGAGCAGAAGGCACCGGCTGCGAGTGATTCAAGAACTGTTGACCTAGCCGGTGGACAGCCAGCAGACAAGACGCTTGGCTTTGCAACAAACAACATCAAGACAGCAAAATACAACTTGCTGACCTTCTTTCCCATCTTTTTGTTTGAGATGTTCTCCAGAGCAGCATACCTGTATTTTTTAGCTCAGGTAATGCACTTGTAGGTTGCTGCTGCTGCTGCCTGATGCATAACGTCTTGCTGATGATGGCAGCAATGCTCTTGCTTGATAGACAGTGTACTGCACCTCACTCTATACTGTGCGTGTGCAGATGCTTGGCCCTGCATGCTTACTCTGCTGCTGCGATCTTTTCTTCTTTATAAACCCATCACGATTGCATTGTCAATCTAGCTTGCTGCTATCCCCTCCCTACTTGCATTTTACACAGGCAAACATCACTCATCATGCTCCTGCACACATGTAGCCTGTCTTACACAATGTGAATACATTCCAATGCAGGCATGCCTTGCCTGGTGGAATGTTGTGTCTCCATTTGGTGGCTTTGGCTCTACAGCAGCACTGGCTTTTGTGCTGATTGTGGCAGCTGTCAAGGCCATTTTTGAGGACAAGAAGCGGCATCAAGAGGATCATAGAACAAACAAGAGCACAGCGCATGTTGTTCATGCCGATGGTGAGAACCTAACATACCCTGGCTCATAAAGTTTGTGGTCGCAATGTCCCTTCCAGATTGCACAGACATAATACGCTGGCCACACGGAGTGTTGGTCCGTCATGAATTGTGTGATGCCCTGTCAAGCCTTTGACCCACAAGCAGTTGGTTGTGAAAGATGAGTTCTGCAGGTCACAGCTTTGCATCAGATGATGCTGATGCACTCCTCACCTTCTGCGTCATCTGTCTGCAACATTTGCCTAGATGTATGCAGTCACCTTCAGTCCTGTTATTTCCACTTTGCAGTCTAGGTATGCAATGAAAAGGCAGAAAATGTTGCTGCTGGGGTGCAGGCAGCGTTGAAGACATGAAGTGGGAGAATGTGCAGGTGGGACAGGTGCTGCAGGTGAAGGATGATGAGCTGTTCCCAGCAGACCTGCTGTGCCTCTACACAGCCCTACCAGACAGGGTGAGCCCTCCTTACCTTCCACACAGCTTCTGCACGCAATGCTGTTCTGCATCATCTGTCACCCTAGGTGTTCACTTTTGGCATGTTCAAGGATCGTGCTTTTCTTTATGTTCATTTGTTGAGGTGCAATATGTTTGGCTGGAAGGCATGTGTAGCTGGGTTGATGCTGCATGATGAGATTTCAATGGATGAGTAACATCCGTGTCTGCTGTGATGGCTGACACCTAGCAGGTCCCCCTTGGTTGTAGTTCTGAGCATGTATTGCAGCTGTAGTGCAGTTTGACATGACTAGGATGTGTGTGCAGGTGTGCTTCATCAAGACCACCAACCTGGATGGTGAGTCCAACCTCAAAATCAGGCGGCCTGTGGATCTTAAAGAGAATGCGCCTGAAAACATCAATGAGGTGTGTCTTCTTCTGCATCAAGGCCATTGTCGCAACACTACATTCCGTTGTTGTTATTAGAAGACCCAACAAGTCTGAAGCGCAAGTCATGTATCTGTTTCTGCTATTTCACAGCAGCAAATGCCCAGTCACATTTTTTGTACAGCTTGGGTTGTTTCTGAAAAAGCCATTGCAGTGAGACCTGTGCTTCAGCAAGTGGAACCTTGGTCACAGTCAGGCTTGCATCAATGTAGTCACGGCTTGCTGCAATGACAGCTGCTTGCTTGCATGGGAAGCAGCACAAGGGTTGGTGTCCGGCACTTGTTATGTTGCAATAGCAGTTAGAAGCATAAAGCATGGAGTCTCTGGAGCCATGCTGTGTGCACACTGACTTGTGGAAAGCCAATGCAGTCACTTGCAACTCATACAGCTGTTTGTTTGCAGGTCATGAAGACAACAGGCTCATTGCAGTGTGAGATCCCCAATGCCAACCTGCATCACTTCAAGGGCAGATTCCAGTTCCTAGCTGAGGACTCAAGTAAGCCCAACACACTGAAACGTGACAGGATTTGATCATGTATGGAAGAGATGTAAAGGCCCAGAATCTCAGCAGACTGCAGCTCAACAACATAGCCTCATTCATGACATGCCACCTGCATTATGACATAAAAAGCTACCAATGCTACCTCCTATGCTTGGCAGTCCATGTACACATAAGCTCATTCCTCATGGGTGCACGTTCCCCTGGCCATGCTGCTGTGCAACAGACATGCCCTTCACACGTAAGCAGTGCAACTCAATAGCAAAGGCTACCCAACCTTCTTTGTCATATCCTCCACCTGTGCCATGACAAGCCCTGCTTGTGCATTGCAGGCCAGGCGCAGGCCAGGGCAGTGCCAGTGACCATGAATGAGATGCTGCTGCGCGGCTGCACTCTGAAGAACACCGGCCACATCCTGGGTCTCGCTGTGTACACTGGCAATGAGACCCGCATCCAGAAGAACTCTGCCAAGACCCCCAACAAGATAGGCAAGTCATCATCGGCAATACACTGGTGCTTACTGAATACGATTCAAAGAGGCTGAACATGCATGCTTTGTTGGCAAATTGTGCGTTGTGCCTGGGGTGCTCTTTGCATGTCTTTGCATGCGTGCAACTCACTTCAAGGATTGCTGGGTAATGCATCTGTGACTATAGCCAAGTATTTGAACTACCCAGAGGTGTTGTGAAGCCGCTGTCTCGTCTATCAGCTAGAATAGTAAGCAGCTCGGGATGTTGAGTACTGGTTAGATTCATGACTGGTATACTGACTGTTTCCACTATGGGTGCAGGATCATATGACCGTTTCCTCAACCTCCAGATTGGGCTGATCATTGGCATGCAGCTGCTCATGTGCCTCTTCTGCTCCATCGCATCTCTCATCTGGCGTGAGAAGTCTGGCAAGGAGCGCTACTACTTGGGCATGACTGAGTATGTGCAGGTCAGCGTCTCTTTGCCTCATGTGATTGGCAGCATCTGCCTGGATGGCTAGTTGACGTGACAGGTGTACAGGCATTGTCATCTATGCCTGATCAGACAATCCTACCGGTTCTCTAACCCTGTGCTTTGCAGCGATTGATCTATGTCCCCTGCACTGAACTGCCTTGTCCATGATGCATGGTTGACTGAAGCAATGCATGTTAAGCACACATTGTTGTGAAGTCTGCAGTCTGTGAGATTGCCATATTTACGATTTACATGTTGAGTCTGATGTGATGGAGTCTGCTAGAATGGATATCTGCATATACAGGGTAACTACAAGAGTGGTGGAGTCTACTGGATTATCCTCATGATCACCTTTTGGATTCTGTACTCCTACCTGGTCCCCATCTCCCTGTTTGTGTCCCTGGAGATTGTCAAGTTCTGGCAGGGCTTCCTGTACATCAATCACGACCGGGAGATGAAGGTATGCACTCCTCACTGAATGCCACTTGCATGCTACATTGACTTCCTGCGCCTTGGCGGGTCCTGCATGACTTTCACCTGTGGTGCTGCTGCACATACTGAGCTCTTTTCATTGGCGATTGCATTACTATACAATCATGCAAACCCAGGCTCAGTACTGCTTGACCAAGCCGACACAACGCCTGCACACATCATTGTGTTTACTTGCAGAAAAATAGCAAAAACACTTGTGCGCACTGTGGTTTAGCTATCTTGCCAGTACCTGCTGCACATACTGTGAGCTGCATGCCATTGAGCCAGCATCTCACGTAGGCCTGTGGTCCTGGTCTATACTCAGAGTATCTCACTGCCAACGGGTAGTGGGGTGAAGCAGCAACCAGGGCATGCACCACTCAGTCAGCTTTTGGCACTGTGCAGGACCCCACAAGCGGGGAGTACGCCAAGGCACGCAACAGCAACCTGAACGAGGACCTGGGCAAGGTGGAGTATGTCTTCAGTGACAAGACCGGCACCCTCACCAGCAACGAAATGCAGCTCAGGGAGATTGCTGTCAAGACCATCCCCCTGGGATCTGCTGAGTTCAAGTGAGAGCTAGCCCAATTGTTCTTGACTCAATACAGAGCATGTTGCATTCAACTGAGCATGTCCATTCGTGCTCAGCTGATAGAGTGCATGCTGACCTCAAGCAAGTGTGTTTAGTTGTGCTTATGACAACCATGCCAAAGATGCAGACATTTCGTGGTACATCAGGCGCAGAGCATGAGAGGTTGTCATGGGTTACACTCCAAAGCGCCCTTTTCCCTAACATGAGAGGGAAATCTGTGTGCTTTGTTAACGAATGCACGCAGAGTCAGCTTTCAAAGCTTTCAACCAAGTATGACAAAGTACTGTGAGCACTCCTGGGGACCAACTGCAGCGTTGAGCTCCTTTGCCCCATTCCAGATTTGAGGTTCAAGCAGCCACACCCCCTAATGCATTGCCGACATGGCCTGAGTCCACGCATGCCTTTCTTTTCACTCAGCACATGCAGGCCTTGACATCAGCCCTTGTGCAAATCTGGTGTCGTGTCTGGCAGCTCTCGCCAGTTCTCGTGTCTCATGACTTAGTCAGTCATTACGTCACCCACAGTATCTTATTCAGTGTTTGGTGTTTGCCAGTGTGTGTTGCTCGTAGTGTGTTGGTGTCTTAGTGTGTATGTGTTGCAGGCTGGAGGAGCACGTGGAGTGGACAGGCCCAGAGACTCTGAGGAAGTTTGACAAGCGCATGGCTGCTGCCACTGATGGCCTCAAGGAGGGTCTGAACTGGGGCGAGATAGTCAACTCGGGGGGCAGCCCAGGCCCCCTTCTGGCCATCCACACTAGCCACCCCACTGAGCAGGTCAGTCCACCAGACAGTCAGGGGTCACAAACAGTCATGCTGACCAGGTGGCTGTAATGTTCACATGGATGACAAGGTTGTCGCACAGGTCTGGTTTGCCAAATTGGGTAGTCAGAGTTCCAGGTTCACTTGCATGCTATGGCTGGGTGGCACAGCATGCATGCTGGCTGCATTGGTGCTGTGCTGACCCTTACATGCTCACAGTTACAAGCAAGTCTTCCTCTCATTCCATGACAGCAGCAACATGTGAGACTGCCTGTAGCTGTTGCTGACTGTTGTTTTCTGCACATGAACAGATGCTGGAGGAGATGGATTTGGGTGATATGGGGCCATCTCCAGCCCCAACACCCCAGCCCAGCACTGTGTGGAGTCGTGGCGCACATGCTCACGGACATGCACATGCACATGATGCAGACCATGATGCTAATGATTCTGCAGAGGACGAAGGTACCCCCCCCCTCCCCCTCCCTTTCCCACCCTGCTCTCCACCATCTGTGCTTCTGGACACCCTGCTCTCAACTATCTGTGCTTCTGGATTCACCTTACACATCAAGACTTAGTAGGCTTGACCATACCATTGTTACCATATGCTTCACACAATTATTGTCCTCTCTTGTCCGGTCTCATCAATGTGCTTGAATATGCTGAATGGAGATATGTCTATAACATGGGAGTGTGTACAGTGATGCCCTCTGTGTGGTGCAGATGTGGATGACACGGTGTTAGGATTCCACACAGCAGACTTCTGGCTCAACATCTGTGTCTGCCACTCTTTGATCGTGGAGCACAAGGAAGGTGCAACCAGACCTTCATTCCAGGTGTGTGGGTGTCTGTCTGTGTTGCATTTGCATTGCGCCTTGTTCAGCATATGCATTGCACACTTGCTGGTGTCATGTAGACTAAACTCCACAATGCCATTGTCAGCATGATACAGTCTTTGAGGCATGACAGGACCAATGCATGCAGACTGGCCTCTCCATTTGCTGCAGGGCATAGTCAGCTCAACAAGCCTGCTGTAGAAACAATTTGTTTTCTTGTCTAACTGTCCACTGAACTTTTCATGGTTGAAGTCATCAAAGTACGCAACAAACAGGCTTTGACATGCCTTGCTCACTCCGCATCACAGCATGCCGTAAGCCAGGCTGGCCATGCAGGGACCCTCTCCTGATGAGGTAGCTCTAGTGGAGGGCGGCCGCCAGCTGGGCTTTGAGTTCCTGAGCCGCACCATGCAAGGTGTCACGCTGCGCATGCTGGGCCACGAAGCCACCTTTGACGTTTTGAACATGATGGAGTTCAGCAGTGAGAGGGGCCGCATGAGCGTGATTGCCCGCAGCCCTGACGGCACCATCCGCCTGTACGCCAAGGGGGCAGACAGCAAGATGATGGCCACCCTCAACAAGAACACCAACCAAGAGCTCCTGGACCAGACTGCCAGGAACCTGCACCTGTTTGCCACTCAGGTATCCATCCCATGCCTGGACTGTGAAAGGCAGTGTTCTGAGTCACTGTGGCCATCTCTCATGGCTTGCAGGATCGTTGTGGCTATGATTTTTTCAAATCAGATCAGGGTACACTTGGTGCTGTGCATTCACCAGGATGTATGATGTGCACTGCCTGCTTGAAGGTCACCTCACATTGTCTTGTTCTCTTGCACACATTATTGGCATCGAGTTTGGCATTCCCACTCCTTGGTTCATCGCACCACATGCGTCTACCAAAGGGCGGCCTTACTTTGCATGGCTTGCTCAACGGCCATTGCACAACACACCACTGCAAGACATACACACATCCACCAGAAGTCCATCAGATGTCACAACTGGTTACACCAGTGTGCAACTCTGCTGGAGCTTTTCAGCCCAGGTCAACAGCCACCCCTGACGCTTCGCTCTCTCTGCAGGGGCTGCGTACTCTGGTACTGGGCACCAAGGTTCTGAGCGAGGAGGTGTGGGCTGACTGGGACTCGCGCTACCAGGATGCTGCTGCCCAGCTGGACAACAGAGACGAGGCGCTGGCAGCCCTGGCAGTGGAGATTGAGGCTGACCTGGAGTTTGTGGGGGTGACTGCCATCGAGGACAAGCTGCAGGAAGGCGTGCCTGCTGCCATCCAGTCACTGCTGGATGCTGGCATGAAGGTGAGCGCCTGTTGCAGGTTGACCAGGAGTGGAGCGAGAATCTCAGATGTGGTGTCATGCTGTGAATCTCACTTGCTTTGTTGAAGTGTTGGGCTTGTCAAAGCCCATCTGAGTCTTTGCAGCAATCACAAGACGGCCTTGGACAATATTGGACTGCAAGATTGCACACTCTCATGCTTTTTGCAATTGGTGGCTGCACGTTTACGTACCTAGGCAGGGCCTGTAGCCCAGCATCAAGGCGCTTGATTGTTACGACTGTGCTGTTCACTGGCCTGTCGTGAGCTGTTCATGAGCTGAAGACAAACTTTTTCCATGTAGATGCCCCAACAAAGCTGGGAGCCCCATTTTGGGTGTCAAATTTGCTTCAAACTGTCTTGGCCTGGCGTGTTGACAGGTGTGGGTGATCACTGGTGACAAGCAGGAGACAGCCATCAACATCGCCATTAGCTGCAAGCTCATCCGCCACCCGGACTCCCTGCTCATCTGCAACGCTGACTCACCTGAGGAAGCTGCTCAGCGCATCTCAGACCTGACTGCCCAGGTATGCTTCTTTACTGTTTGTGTATGCCGCTTGTTCAACTTCACATTTTATGTACCTACAGCATTGCAGCAGACAGGCATAATATCAAACACCAGCTGATGTTGTTTTCAGCCTCTGCAATGGGCTTACATTCAGCAGCTGTGGAACAAGGTGACAGTTGATGTTGAATGCAGCTTATGCACATCGGTGTGCTCAGTCAAACTGAGCCTTTGCTTGGTCCAAGCGGGTGTACAGCACAGCTGTGATCATGTGTCTTCTGCTTGTCAGGCACTCCAGCAGACACAGCACGCTGCAATTTCTGCATTGTCTTTCAACCCTTATGCAGCACAACAAACTTTCACGGCTGATTAATGTACTTGTCAGCGCATCTTGGACACATCTGACAGCATTACTGTGCAGGTGGGCCAGACCAGGGGGGTACCCAAGGGAGCAGGAGCCCCGCACCCTGCCCCAAAGCGCAAGACTGGCTTGTTTGGCCGCCTGTCCAGGATGTCCGGCAACTTGAACCCCTTCGAGGAAGAAGAAGCCAACCCAAGACATCAGCAAAACCTGCAAATGACTGTCGGCAAAGTGGGCGAGCTGGTGATTGATGGCAAGACCCTGGAGCACGTGTTGGGGACCCCTCAGGAGCCCCTGCTGGCACAGTTGGGGTCCCAGTGTGGCTCTGTTGTCATCTGCAGAGCATCCCCGTCACAGAAGGCTGCCATTGTCAGAATGATGGCTGAGTTTGAGGTACACCCCCACCTGTCCCTTCCTGTCTCATGCTGTTTATGCTGATTGCCACACCAGGGCCTCATACCCTAGACCACATCAGCACACATGCTATACTGAGCGGCAAGGCAGGACCACAAATGGTCAGCATGGCAAATTCAGGGTCGTGACATAGCCATGAGGTGTTGGCACTGCTGGGTTTCGCGTCCAAAAAGCAGAGTGTGTCTTGTCAGGTGCTAAGCAGCAGCAAAGCAGCTTGTACAAGCCTGTTCTCTGGACATGATTGGTTGCAGCTTGCAGCCCATCATTTCCTCAGGCCAGCACCCTTGGGCACACAGAATTGCACATCAAGATAATCAAAGATGGCTCATTTCAGAAACGCAAGTTGTACAAGGACGTTGTGGGACCTATCCTGAATATTACATAGGGCAGGATTCAGCAAGAGTCGCAAGGCACACTCTCATCGCATACCGCATACAGGCAGCTGCTCAGGACACTGTACACACCCGACTGTAAGAAAGACACACACTTCATGAATAAATTCTTGAATGAATGAACCGATGGATGGTGGTAACATCTGTGCGTGTGTGTGGTGCAGATGAAGAAGGCTGAGGGTGGGTCCAAGGGCATCCAGAGGTGGCTGAAGCGCCAGCAGCGGCGCTTGAGCGGCAAGATGCTGGGCATTGGGGACGGTGCCAATGACGTGGCCATGATCCAGGCCGCAGACGTTGGCATTGGCATCATGGGCAAGGAGGGCCGCCAGGTCACCCTCACATCTCAAATTAACCCATTTTCCTTCTTGAAAAATGTTGATTGCAGTCACCCTCACATCTTTGTTGAACCCATTTTCTTGTTTGAAAAATGTTGGTTGCAGTTTTAGGTGGTTTGCTGCATCGAATTTCATATGGTGTGTACGCTGCAGTGACACACTTGTGTATCCTGGCTCAGGATGAACTGGGGTGAGAACAGCTGAGCTGTTTGTACAAGCTCATTATGTCATGCATCCTGTGCACTCAGCAATCTTGCATGAGAACATGACAATCGTTCCACTTCCTGTTGCAGCTGGGTTACAAAGCTGTCACAGAGTATTACAATTCTCTCTACTGCTAGTTCATGAAACAATCACATGGTTGTTCCCCTTGGTCAATTCATTGCTGCTTAGCTTCTGGTCAACATGTCCACTCAAGCAAGGCTGTCCAATGAGATGCAACTGGCTCCACACCCCAGACTGCAAGTCAGTATGGACGACGCCCTTATACCTGAGCAGCCCGGTATAACACTTGGCTTCTCATCAACCTGACGCCGAAAGGTGGTAGTCTTTTCTTCTCTTTTCAATCTAGATCGGTCAATGAAAAGTCCTTTTTGATAGATCTTCTGAAAAGTTTCCAAGACGCCCTTGTTCCCGGCTGCAGGCTGTGAACAACTCAGACTACGCCATCGGGCAGTTCCGGTTCCTGGTGCGCCTGCTGTTGGTGCACGGCAGCCTCTCCAGCTACCGCCTCTCCCGCCTCATCAAGTACTCCTTCTACAAAAACATCTCCTTCGCCTTTGTCCTCTTCTTCTACCAGTTCTACAACGGCTTCAGTGGACAGGCCCTGGTGGATGACATCAGCGCTGCCGCCTTCAATGTCGTCTTCACCAGTATTCCCATCCTGCTGTTTGCTGTGCTGGACCGCCCAGTCATCAACTTCTCCACCCTCATTCAGTACCCACAGGTGCGCTCAGCTTCTCTGCTTCCTTTCTTGGACTGCAAAGGTTTCCTGGGATTGCAAAGGTGTCCTGAACTGCAGCAGCCAATGTTCTGTACACTCATTTGCATCATTGTGCTGATCGTGCTGTCCTAGCCTGATTAGTCAGCAGCCTCTCATCCTCCTTGGTCAGCAGCTCTTCTAGCCTGCTTAGTCAGCAGCTTCGCATGCCTCATACAGTGCTGTCATATGGCTTGTTGCAAATGGGCAGTGGCCATATGTCTTGCATCAGCTCTTGTTCATGGCTGACGCTGGGTTTGTCTATGAGTCCATGCTGCTGTTCTGTCAAGCTGGATTGAGGTGTTGGATCATCACTGCATGAAGAGGCTGATCTTGATTCACAAACGCAAGAGGCCAAGCTTGATACGCCTGCAGTCACCTTTTCATATCTCTGCACACCGCGTCACATCATGCCCAGCCTTGCCCTTTCAAGGCAAGGTCTCCCTTCAGTCTATCTGAATTGTAGACAAGCATGCTGTCAGGAAAGCCTGCTGCTGCTGCTATAGGTGTACAACAATCAGAAGAGCCTGACCACACGTGTCTTCTGGAAGTCTGGTGTGGGCATGGCTCTGCTAGACGCCGCCATCGCCTTCTTCATCCCCTACTACAGCATTGTGGAAGCAGGCCAGAACTCCATCACAGATGTCTACTCAGTCGGAAAAGTTGTCTTCATCTGCCTGCTGAGCGCAGTCACGCTGGAGATCTGTGTCATCGCCCGCTACTGGACCTGGCCCTTCCTCATCTTCGTCTTCCTGTCCTACTGGCTGGTCTACCCCTTCGAGGTGGTCTTTCCCGCCATTGAGAAGGGCATCAGCTACTACGACCCCGGCCAGTGGGGTGTGGGTGAGAACGTGTTCCGGTCGCCCACGTTCTGGTTTGTGCAAATCACGGTGGCTTGCACATGCTTTGGGCATAGGTACCTGGAGCGTGCTGTGGTGTGGCTGTTCCACCCCCAGGACAACATGATCCTGGAGGAGATTGAGGCACAGCAGGGGGGGCCAGATGGGGGTGAGATGGGGTGGCAGACCAAACAGCGCCTCAACATGCTAGGTAACCTCTAGGTGACCTCCAGATGATGCAAGATGTCAGAACCTGTCTGAAGTCATGGAGTCCAGTCTTGACACCCTTTGCATTGCTGCAGTGCAAAGCTAATGTCTGCCAATGCCAATGAGTTAGTGAGGTATAAGCCTGGTGTGCTTGAGAGTGTCCTACTTTGTCCTTGCTTGATGTCCTTGGTCATGAGATAGTCAGCCTCATTCCGGGGCTTAGCATCCCTGCCTTCATGACCTGAAACAGGGCAAGTAGACACCCCCTAGCAGCACTTGGTCTGTTCAGTTCTGTGTCTCAGATCTTTGCAGCTCCCTTTGCTGTTGCTGGTCTGTCAAAACGTGTTTCTGATTGGTGTTGTGTGCATGCCAGGTGTGTCTGGAGTGGGTAGCCCTGCTGTCAAGGTGGACCCAGAAAACCCCGAGGCTGCACGGAGCCTCATGAATGGTCACTCCCACTCAGATGCTCAGCAGCACATGCATGAACTGCCAATCTCAAATGGAACCGGCCCATATGGCTCCCCAAATGGGAGTGGCTACAGCACTCCAAAGCCTCCTACTGCCCCTGGGTCACTTCCCAAGTCTGGTCGGCCCACCAGGGACGTTCCCATTATCCAAGCAATTAATGATGACCGGCAAAGGCAGGCAGGCCAGGCAAGTCAGGCATACTTTGCACAGCAGCAGCAGCAGCCGCCAATTGGGGTGAACATCATGGATCAGCCTCAGGTCGCACCCTTTGATATGCCAGCTGAGCTGGAGATGACTCATCAGCCCAGCTCAGGCAATCCATTTGGGCAAGGCGCTTTGCCTTCATCTACTGCATGGCAATAAGTGCCTTCATCTACTGCATGGCAATAAGTGTCTGTTCTGGTTCTAGTCGTCTGTATGGGATCAGTGAAATCTAGACATCACTCTGTTGAATGCACTGTCAGTTCAAGGACTTTTCGCTTTCTTGCTGTAATTGTGTGTAGATTCATGGCACTCTGGGCTGAAGCCACACACAATGGCCAATTTGTGCATCAGCCTCGCGGTTATCAAATTCATGATGGACACTGAGTTCCCTACTAGCTGTGTTAAGCTTTCATGCAACTCTGAAATGTATTTTTGCTGTGTTTGCATTCAATCCCAGCCCACGTTGGCAGCGTATTGCCAAAGAGTACACACCTATCAGGCAGGAGGCACATGCGGCATGGCCCCTGGCATCAACTGCATTGCATGGCTCAAGGTCCTGTTGTTTCAAGCCTTGAAGTGAGACCGTAGACCCACGTAAATGATGCAACTCAGCGGTTGCAGACAATCAACGGCCAGCGAAAGTGCATTGCGCTTTTGCTCACGGTCCAACTAGACTTACAACCTTTAACTTGCAAAAACGGTGTCAATAAGCGGAGCAAAACCTTGATACAATGTGTATCAAACTACACTTTTTGACACACACAACGAAAACAAGGTTTGAATGCTGACTATCCACAGGTATAGCATGACTCAAGAAATATAGCAGTCAACTGTTGCACTTAGGCTTGACCGGTCAACGCCCTGGACTGAAACTCAGTAACTGAAACAAAAATATCGCTTGACGAAAGTCAGTAGTCCAGAGCAAAATGACTGAACTTGATGAAGGCTTCCTCCGACAGTGATGCATATGACAGCAAATCCCAAATCGCTTCTTGAGTGAGCCCATCATAGTCCTGCTGACGCTTCATAATGATGTGACCGCTTATTTCAAAGGAAGCAGGGTCCACCTGGCTATCCAACAGCTCACTGGGCACCCGTCCCTGCATAAAGAGCACCACTGCTACAACAGATTACTTGACAGCTGGACATTTACAGCTGACCCAAGGTCCACTCAGTAGATAATATGGCAAACGAGCACATACCCAAGTGCTGTGCATTGTCTTGCATAAACTGTAGTGCACCCAAACAACTCTGGGTAAAGGCCGTAAGCTGATGACAATTGCATGCAAAATGACATCAGGTATCAAGTCATGATCAAAACTGATGCAACTCAAAGGATCTGCTCACCTCAGCCTTAGCAGCAGCAAAGGCGTTGGGGTACAGAAAAACCCTCATGCCACAGTCCACAATAAATAGATTGTGGGGAATGTTGCCCTCCTGCAGCCTCACACACACCTCCGCCACAAAGTCTGCCATGTCAGGCAAGTTCTGGCCACACTCAAACACCAAGCCCCTAACAGGGTACTCTGCCAGCTGATACACACGCACATCCTTGAAGCGACGGCTGCCAGAGTAAGCAGGGAGGGGTGCAGTAGGGGCGCGCTCAACAGGAAAGGGAGCTTGCAGGTAATAGCCCTGCACATCAAGATCACTGGTTTGAATACAAAAGCTAAACCAGCCGTCATACTCAAAAATGTGTGCAGGCATTGCACCTATATGTATGGTCTTATTTTTCAGCCTTACACATTTCATGCAGCACAGACTGCACTAGAGCATGGCCACGTAAAAGTGTGGAGCTCCTAGTAAACACATGATGCAGAAGACAGGAATGCTCTGACAACTAGGTGCATTACATGTGACTTGGCAAACAATTGATGAAAGCGGTGCAGCTGATGCAGAGGCTGCGCACCTGGAAGTGCAGGTGGTTGATGGTGCCATAAGCCCCCAACGAGTTGTAGCACAGTCTGAAGTATGGGTTGCTGCTGTGCTCACAGAACTGCAGAGCCAGGCGCATGGACTTCTGATCCACAAGCTGTGTCAGATCATCCATGACACGCGGCACCAGCAGAACATGGCCGTACTCGATGGGGCTGACATTGATGAACACCAGGTTGGGACTGTTATTGGCTGGCGAAGCTGGGATGAACTTTGGCTGGTTACCATCATCTTGTAGGCCAGCCTCGTATTGGAAAAGAATCTCCTGCTGCAGCGCTTTCTGGAAGTTGAACTTCTTTGCGTCCCAAGGCTGACAAACCTGCGCATGCAGTGCAATAGTAAGACGACAACCCACGAGAATAGGATAACTGCTGTACTTTGATGTGCTGAGCACTTTCATGGTCTACCTGTGCAAATGCTTATGCAAATGCTTACGCAAATGCACAGCAGAATGTGCACTCATCATGTCATAGTCAACAAAAGTTGACCTCCCTTGCTACGCATAACACGCTTGTGTTCGTGCATAACATCTACATGAAGACCGTGACCAGCATTGCTGTGCAAGCAATATTGCTCAGCACAATACTGCCTAGCTGCACACATTGCTCAGGACTCACAGACATGTGAAACTGATCCGCAATGCCTCAATGATTGAGCATGACAGGACATCCACCTGGTCAACCCTGAACTCAGTAGCACGCTTTTTGGAGGCACGACCTTCATTGCACTGGGCAATGAAACCATATGTGCCGGGCACAAGCTGTGTTGGGCAAGCTGTCACATCATATCTGAACAATCCTTGCTCAGCTCGATCCTCCCATTCAGCCAACAGAATAGAGTCCATGAGGTTGCTTCCACCAGCTGATGGGCTGTCTTGGACAAATGGAACTTGCGCATCTCCGACGCTGTCTGTGTCTGAGCCAGAAAATAAAGTGCTGCAAAGCACAGATCAGTGACTCAGATCAGTGAGAGCTGATCTTGGCAGCAGAGCTCAAACAACCAAGCTCACACCTGCAACAGAGCAGAAAGCAAGCACAGCAGCTGCGCACCTGGGCTCGTCCACATCTGGCACAAGATGGGCTTGCAAGTTGCCAAATGATCGCACGCGCTTGGACGTGGTACCAGCAGCTGGTGAATAGCTCAACTTTGGCAGCAGTTGCCCTGGAATGTCTGAAACTGGGCTGTATGGAGTTGGGACAAGGCCTTTGCCAGGAATTCCGTCATCGAGCTGATGCAAGCTGTAAACTGAAGGTACTCTAGTGACATATAAAGGAGTCATAACACTGGCAGTTCAAAGAATAGGTGGCTAAAAGCAAGAATACGCTGTCGCTACTGCAAGCTGCTATGGTACAGGCTAAATGAGTGAGTTGCTGTCTCAAAGCCCGCCCCCAGCCAGATGTAGCCCGTCCTGCACGCGCGTATCGCAACATCAGTTTCGAACGACTCTGGTTTTCCCGAGCAAGACCGGACCATGAAACTCGAGCGCACCGAAGGACAGCCGCCTAGTGAAGGTCTGACACCACGTCCACCTGCGGCGTGCAGGACGCGAGGAAAAGTTACAGCAGGCCTAGGCCTCGCCGGGTATCTGCCACGCTCCGTCTTGGCAAGCTGTATCAAACCAGCACCCTTGACGGCAGGCTACCGTGAATAGCCTGTCCAGTGCGACTGATCTGCGCAATCGCGGTGATCCTGAAACGCTTAATGCAAGGTGTAAATTGCGCTGTCAAGCAAAGCACATGCGATTGAGGGATTGAACACACGCAGCCAGACATTTGTCGGACACGATACCTCGCGAGCGCTTTCAGATTCCTGGATTATTCTGTCTGGTTATGTCATCCATAACATACGCGTGACGTCCTTGAGTACCAAACCTTCTAGATTTCCATGTGGTTTTCTTAGTGGTATGAACCCGATGATCAGTTCCCGAAACTGCACTCTTCAGCAAAGCTCGGTAAACTGTCGGGATCAGTGTGTACATAGAGAGTGTCACTGCAAAATATATCGGCAAGTACGCATGAGTTTCATATGCATGTTCAAAGTATTGCATTACAACAGTGGCTGGCTGAGTGCTGACTTATTGCAAGCTGTCGATCTGGGGCTGACTTTAGGTCAAGCTGATAGAAGCACTGCCGGCCACGAGCTCAGACACAAAGCATGTAGGTCCGTCGCAGGATGAAGCAGTGTTTATACCTATATCAGCAGAGTAAAAAGCCCTCAGAATGTGTGTCAATGCTGATTCGAAGAGTCCAGGCAGGCATAGGCAAGCAATTGTCCAGGCACAAGGCAGACAGGCTCGTGACCGGCGCGCTTAAGCTGTGTTCTGTGGTTGCTGACTGAGGATCTGAAAACGCTCCAGCTGCTAGTGTGACAAAGGTTGACGGCACTCAGCCAGCCCTTACTGCACAACACTCCCTATATGCATATGAAACCCCTTCATGCCTACCAACATATTTTGCAGTGACACTCTCTATGTACACACTGATTTTGACAGGTTACCGAGCTTTGCTGAAGAGTGCACTTTGTCATATCTTGGTCATCGGATTCATACTACTAAAAAAAATGTTGACAACGAACCTTTGGTCAAACGCCTTCGACTTCGAGGTTGAAACAAGGAATCAAAAAGCAAACAGGTAAAGAGTGGTGACGCGGAGGAAGCGGATCTTCTTCGTCATTGTACATGTACCGCGTAAACTACAGACCAACATATACAGCGCTAAGTACTGCAGAGGTAAACACCAATTTACAGCAACCGTTGCTTTGCCTCTGACGTTTTCGCGTCACAGCAGGTTACTTTGTGTAAACAGCTGCGACAGTTCAAAGCAAAAGTGTAAACGGTTGACTTGACCCGCTGCGATTTTCGCCACGGCGTTCCTTGGTGCGCCCCTGCCGTCTTCGGGCCCAGGGTGCATGGTGTCCCGCTTGCTGCCCCCAGGAGTGCACCACGACGGGCTTGAGCCTGAGATGTCAGCGTCACTAGACACCAGACCTATACCTACGAGAGAAATGTCCGGCGGTGACGTCGGTACACCACTAGGCGAAGTTCAGAAAAACACCAACAGACACAGCAAACGATGGGTCAAGGAGGCTTTTGAGCACAGACCAGAAAACGCAGAGAAACAAGCCACCTGCCGATATTGTCACAAAGTCAGGTCGACCTTGAACCCAACCCGGCAGAAGGAGCACTTGCTGAACAAAAAGGAATGCCAGTTCCTTCAGAGCGAAGACGCTCGTATGTCAACAGACCCCGAGGTCCAGTCCATTTTGGCGGGGGGCAGCCTTCACCCAACCCCTCGCAGACCGAAGTCCGAACGAGAACCGGGAGCGTCAGGTACAGCTGCCTCCCCATGTCTGTTCACAACCAGTGTGGTAGTTGCTCCTTGATAGACAGCTTCCCTGTTGAGCTGAGCCTGGCAGTCAAGGTTGCCTGTGTTGATCTTCAGGAGGGCGCGTAGTTCCCACAGCTGGCAGAGGGTTAAGGAGAGAAATGAATGAGATTGCTTTGAAGTTTCTTACATCTGCAAACAGGCCTGAGTTGTGGGCTGTGTTCTCTGGATGGGTCACAGAGCTTCCAGCAGACAGAGTGGAGTCAGAATATGACCGCTTGGTGATGCTGCATCAGTCTGCAATACAGGATCATGCCATGCAAGCAGCAATGCTGCAGTACTTTGAGACAGTATGCGCCAAGGTCGGCATTGGGTCGGTGGCGTAGCATTCAGACTACAACATAGCTGCACACCCTCGACTGAGTTTTCGTGCATAGCACTGAAGTTTTTGACTTTTGTCTTGTTTCTTGGCAGTCTTGTGTGTGATAGGACTTGTTCAGTCTCTGATTGTGTGTGCTGTTGTTACTCAGCCACAATCAAACAGTCTATTCTGCGTTTGTTTCCCTTTTGCTGATCATGTAGATTATGTGTGAACCCAAGTGGCATGCAGTTGAGCAGTTCTCAAGTCAGCTGTGGATGAGAGTAAGTGTTGCGTCTTATGAAATGGTGGTACTGACAGACATAAGCTGCTGTTGACAATTAAAGTGGATCGTATCATGGCAGCTATAAGCAGCAGAACCAATCATTCGCCTATTGTGCTTCCTTTCATGCGGTTTTCAGTGCGTACCAATGTGCAGGGAACCTTCAATGCAGCTCAGCCAAGCACTGCCTGCCATCAACTTGTCAATCAAGACTCTCAATGAGTAGTGCATATGTATATAGCAAAGTTGAGTCATGCTGCAACAACTTCAAGGTCAGTCTCTGCTGCTTGCAAACCAGGAGCGCTTCCATGTTTTGCATTGAACAGCTCTTGCACCTCCTCCAGACTCAGCCCTGCGGCAACACAAGCCAGTAGAAATGTGGCAATGCAACGGCAACCTGACAATGTCGCGACAGCAAAACTGTGAGGGTGTCAAGCATGGCATGCACCAATACTGTTCAACTCCGTGCCTACAGCCTCATGTTAAGCAGTGAGACTGCAGAAATCCAGGCAGAGGTGTTGGCAATCTTGTACTAGAGCAAAAAGTGTGTGGGGCAGAAGTGCATTGTGGGAGTCACTGTGCAAGGTATGGGCCCACTCTAATCTCAGGCAGCACTGAGTGCACATGCTCAACACTTGCCTGTGCTGAGTGCATGCACTCACACGCGCCTAACTTTGCTGATCATTTGGGGAGTCTTTGATCATAGTGGGTGCCTGCTCACCATTGGTTTCAGGCAGTGCAGAGTAAACCCAGACTGCCCCGGCCAAGGCAATGACTGCATACAGCCAGAAGGTGCCAGAGCCCCCTAGATGCTGAATCAAGGTCAGGAAGGTTTGGCTGACTACAGCATTTGTGATCCAGTTACAAGTTGCGGCTGCACCCCCACCCAGACCCCTCAACTGCATGTGCGTAACATACATATTGGCAGCATGCAATGCAGCTGGATACACATGCATGCACATGTCCTGACTGCTGCAGCAGCAAAGTAGTTGCTTCACTGGGGGTTGGAAAACGGCAAAGGGCATTTTCTGCAGCCTGTGATGTCGTTTACGGCCCTCAAAAACCTGCTGCTGCGACCATGCAGCAGCAGCGCAAGTACAGCAGATAGCCCTGCTCACACTATTGCTGGTGCGCTGATTGTAGGGACAGGAGCTCAGACAGGGAGCTACCCATGCCTGACCCTTTGGGGTTCAATGAAAGTGTGTAGCTAACCCTAGGGGGTGCAAGCAAGGCTTAACAAATGAATGCACGAAGATGTTAAACAGTGCCAAGCTAGCCATTAGGCCCTGAGACATGCTTCAACACTGCAGCTGTTGTGCCATGCACACACCCCACAAGATGTGCATGTTACATCATACATATATCTTGCATTCGTGTCGCCCTCAAATTTGTCTCAACCAATGATGGGGTTTCGCAACACAGCTTGCCCTCATCAAGGCCAACATGTACTCTGAGTTGATGACCCTGTACAAAAGTGTGGCTGTTTTGATGAGTTATCAGCTGCTGTCACCTGTACAGGGTATATTTCAGCATTGACTGCCCAAGGTACTGGGCCCATGCCTGGTGAGAACGCAGCCAGGTACAGCATCAGCGCTCCTATGATTAGCCAGTTGTAGTGACTTGGACAGCCGCTACTGTATGGTTGCACTTCCTGCTGACCCTGTGCTGCAGCTGGGCACTGCTCATCTGATGCGATGCAGAATCCAGGCATCATGGGATCATCTTTGGACCCACAGAATGTACAAGCCTGCATAAGCACCAAAGTACCTGAGCCAGTCGAGCTGGGCTGCTACTGTCATGTATGCGTGGTTGCTGCTGTTGCTGCTGCTGTTGTCTTTGCAGATAATTGATACTGCTGTAGCTGCTGCTGTCATGTGGTTGCTGCTGCTGTCAACTGCCACTTTCATATGTGTGTGTTTGCTGCTGCTGCTGCTGCTGCTGCTGTTGTCTTTGCAGGTAGTCGACACTGCTGCTGCTGCTGCTGCTGTTATCTTTGCAGGTAGTTGCTACTGCTGCAGCTGCTGCTGTCATGTGTGTGTGGTTGCTGCTGTTGCTGTTGTGTGTGTAGTTGCTGCTGCTGTTGCTGCTGCTATTGCTGCTGCTGTTGCTGCTGCTGTTGCTGCTGCTGCTGTTGTCGTTGCAGGTAGTTGATACTGCTGCTGCTGCTGCTGTTGTCTTTGCAGGTAGTTGCTACTGCTGCAGCTGCTGTTGTCATGTGTGTGTGGTTGCCGCTGTTGCTGTCATGTGTGTGTAGTTGCTGCTGTTGCTGCTGCTGTCGTGTATGCATGGTGGCTGCTGTCGTGTGCCTGTAGTTGCTGCTGCTGCTGTTTCTGCTGTCCTGGGCGTGTGTGATTGCTGCAAGTGCTGTTGCTGCTGCTGTCATGTGTGTTTAGTAGTGATCACGGTCCTGATCCCCATCGGGCCCCAGAACCAACAGAGTATCTGCAACGGCCATTTGCAGCAAGCATAGGATGGAAGCAACTGGGTGAGTTGGGAAGTACAAAAGGCAAAGAGGGAAGCAAAAGGTGAAGCCAGACCAGCAAAAACACGACAGATATGAGTGAGATTGACGGAAGAGAACAGGGGCAGGAAGAATCTGTTCCGGCAAGAAAGGGTGGAAAGATACAAGCATGAGCAGAGTGAGTCAGCATTGCAAAGAGCATGTGCATACCTGATGCAGGCAGGCAGCACAGTCAGGGGCAGGGCAGGTTGTAGAAGCCCCGGGCGTGACCTGTGGTGAGTCACCTTCCGCCAAGTGAAAGGCATAACCCAACAGCAACAAGGTTATCACCACGCCAGCCATGCTGCTCAGCATCAGCTTCCTGCAGTGCACCTTACTACTGCTTGTCAATGCATCATGTGTTGGAAAGAAAAGAAGAGACTATGCCTGTAGGCGTCAATTTCAATGAGAAGCAAGAAGCCAAGTATTATACCGGGCTGCCCAACACCATGTGTTCATTCGTCCATGCGTGCAATCTTTCATTCCTCCGTTCATGCAATCATCCTCCATTCAGTCAGGTATTCCTTCATGCATGCATGCATGCACTCACTCCCTCCCTCCCTAAATGACACATTCTCTCAAATACTTACAAAGCACATAATGGTGACAATGACAGCAACAATAAAGACCATGATGACAAAGACAATGATGATGACTACAGCTTGCCTGCGGCCACATTTGTCAATCTGCCACATGCCAACAAGGGTGCCTACTGAGTTGACAGCAGCAGGTAGCATAGCCACCAGCAGGGCTGTTCGGTTGTCCCTCAACCCTGCCAGCTCCAAAATAGCTGGGGTGTAATACTGCAGCGCACAAAGTGTGCCCCATCAGCATCAGCCTGAAAGGCAGTTTAGAGGATGTGACAGGCATCTTGGAGGCGCTGTAAGGCAATTTGGGTACTACAAAAGGCATTCTGGAGAATCTGAAAGGCAGCAACAAAGAGATGTCCAGACTGACAGTGAGTTAAGAGGCCCACATGACACATGCAGTAGACTGTCATGATCAGGATGCAATGTGCAACACCACTGCTGTCAGATAAAGCAGTCATGCATGACTTGTCACAACTTGTGCAGTGATACCATGTGATATGACAAGCAACGCACTTGCCTGAGGAAATAAGACTTGCTGTTCAGAAGGAACAGACTATGCGGCTTATGCATGACATGTCATAACTTGTGCAGCAATACAATGTGACTTCCAAAACAGCAAACTCGCGTGAGAAAACGGTACTTGTTATTTTAGAAGGAAGAGGCCAACTGGCTTATGCATGACAGCAGAGAGATGCCTTGCAACAGCCAGTCAATCAACAGCAGTCAATCAACAGCAGGCAATATCATTTGTGCTGATGGTTAGATTGTGAAACCCTCAAGCAAAGTCAGGAAGCAATCCTGCAAGTGACAGTGTCCATTGACAGCATGGGCATGGACGGCTGTTGGGACCATGATTGATACAAGGCACATACCATGACAGTGTTGATGCCTCCCAGCTGCTGCAGTATCTGCAAGCCCAGGCCTGCATCCAGGCTCACACTGTTGTTTATCTTGCTTGCCAGTCTGCTGAAAAGCAAAGCTGCAGCTGATGTGACCGACTCAATGTTGGGCATTGGCCCACAACACACATGCAGGCGCATGCAGGCGCATGTAGGGGCATGTTTGAAGGCAGATCACTGAGATCATTCATCAGCTCTGGCTGATCCATTGATACAACCAAAACTGTCTGTGGGACAACAACAAAATGCGATACATTCAGGAGGCTGCCATCATGCTTGCTGAAAGGCCCATAGCAGTGACTTTTGTGTTTCAATCCATGAGGCGACTGTGCAAAGGATTCAGGATTGTACTGCGTGATGAGGTTGTCAGAGGGACATTTTCAAGTATGTCAATGATGTTTCAGACGTTGCAAAGGAAGATTATCGAACCGTCCTTTGCAAAGTCAGAAACATCACTGACAGACTTGGAAATGTCTCCTGACAACCTCATCACGCAGTACAATCCTGAATCCTTTGCACAGTCGCCTCATGGATTGAAACACAAAAGTCACTGCTATGGGCCTTTCAGCAAGCATGATGGCAGCCTCCTGAGGCAGCCATACACTAAATGCGTGAGAGACACAGTTTATATGCCTTTCAGCAAGCGCAATGGAAGCCTGAGGAGACAGTCGAGAGACATGCACACCACAATCCAAAAAAGATGGAGCACAATACTACCTTGTGCCCTGGTAAGTTGGTGAGTCGCTGCTGCTGCACTGACCACTCAAAATACCGACGGCCACAAGTGCATGGCACACCACAATGGAGACAACAAATGGCCTGACCTCAAGTGCATGGCACACCACAATGGAAACAACAAATGGCCTGACCTCAAGTGCATGGCACACCACAATGGAGACAGCAACTGGCCTGACCACAAGTGCATGGCACACCAAAATGAAGACAACAACTGGCCTGAGGGTCTGACCTACTTGCAGTTCGCCCCTCACTGCAGGTGACCGCAGCAGAGTCCAGGAGCGAGCCTTGGACTCTTCTTCAGCCGCTGCCTGCATCTCAGCCAGGTCAGCTTCTATCTGATCTGGCCCTCTCAATCTTCTCAGTGCCTGCTCTGCAGCTTCATGTTGCCCCTTGCTTGCCAACCACCTGCACACACAAGAATGCTGCTTGAGGCTGTATCCTGACAAAAATTGTAAACAAAAGAATCTAAACTAGAAAACGAACACTCTGTGTTGAAAGGGCTGCAACATGCTATGCTGTAGGATCTGACGCTCTGTTTAGCTGTGCGGTGCCTGCTGTGCAGCTTCATGTTGCCCCTTGCTTGCCAACCACCTGCACACAGCAGTATGTTGCTTGCAGCTGCGAAATGCTACATTGCAAAATGTGACGCTCTGTTTAGCTGTGTAACGCCTGCCCTGCAGCTTTGTGTTGGCCCTTGCATGCTAACCACCTGCACAAACAGCTGCATGTTGCCTCAAGCTGCGACATGCTATGTTGTGGGATGTGACGCTCTGTTTAGCTGTGCAAAGCCTGCTCTGCAGCTTCATGTTGCCCCTTGCTTGCCAGCCACCTGCACACAGCAGTATGTTGCTTGCAGCTGCGAAATGCTACATTGCAAAATGTGACGCTCTGTTGAGCTGTGCATCGCCTGCTCTGCTGGTTTGCGGCTTCTCTTGGTGGACAGCCACCTGCAAGAACAATAATGCTGCTTGAAGCTGCAGTCCAGACTTACAGAGTGACATGTAGTCCCTTGTTGCAGTGTGACGCAAAGACAAGAACGTGTCGGGCTTTGCAGTGCCTGCTCTGATGCTTCGAGTTTCCTCTTGCTTGCCAAATGCATACAGCACAACCTACTCACAACTCAGGTTGTGCAATGAAGATATGATTGGACAGACTGCCTGGTGTAGATGTCAGATCACCTGTAAGAAGGAGAGGCATACCTCTCTGCTGAGACTTGCGTAGCGTTCCCTTGCTTGCTGCTTTTGCTTGTGCAAACGTGTTGCTTGCTGGTCATCTGCACACGATTGCTGTAAGGCCTTTGCAGCAGAGGAGTTACCCCTTTAGGACCGGTATGGCACAGAAGTTTCTGGCATCAAGGGCAAGGACATAGGTCATTGATGCAATGTTTGAGTTTGCTCACGCAGTGCAGTCCATAGGCTTTCTGGCTGCACCCCGCATCCAAAGTTGTCTTCATTGCTGCAAACTGAACAGGCTAAGTACTTGCAGCCATGTATCAGTCTCTACATCACACTCATGGCGCAAAGCTGGAAAAGTTTCTCACTTGGGTGACTCTGGGAGAATGAGTAGCCCAGCAAATTGCAGGATGGATGGCACAGCTGCAACACCAAGCATCCACCTGCATCAACATGACAATATTAATGATGATGAAAATGACGATCACGACAATAACAGTAACAACGATAACAACTGACCATAATTTGCTTGACATGCAGTTTGCATTGACCCTCAAAAGTGATAGTTTGTGTCAGTGTCAGATGGCTTTGCAATGCTCAAAATGGATAAGGACTCATGCTGATCTGCTTAAAGCTATAGGGCTTCTTGTCAGGCACAATAATGACATCAGCACCCTTGCAGATCAAAGCAACAAGCTCAGGTGAAGCAGGAATGGATACCTGCAAAGCGTCGTGCCATGCAAGGCAGCTCCATGCATGTTTCTAATGCTTTGTATGCAAAGATACCTTGCTCAATGACAACAAAGATCGGATCGAGTCTGAAGTTCATGCGATGCAGCCTTTGCAATAGCAAGGCTGCATTGCAAGAAATCAAGAATGGTTCAACGCGATAACGACTCATAACATGCATGTGTGCATCTATGGAAGACAAAGTGGTATGTGCACTTGCACAGACAGACAGATAGATAGGGTGTGGCGAGCGCACTCGGATCACCTCCAAGTGCCAGGCAGGAAGGTGCACAGGAAGTCGACGAGGTAAGCCACAAACTGGCCAGTGGTGATCATCAACACATTCACAGTCACCAGGGTGGCACGCACGCTCGGAGGCGCTGACTCAGCAATGTAGACTGGCACAGTCACGCTGGCCAACCCCACCCCTAGCCCCACAAAGGCCCGGCCTATGCGCAGTTCTTGCCGTAAGCAGGTGCTGAGAAATCAACTGTTTGATGGTTGTGGGTGATGGGTGGCTGGAAAACAACTGAAGCGTTGCCTCCGAGAACAGAATAGCAAACAATAATACGCATGTGTGACGTCGCATGGGTGTGTCGGAGGTAGGTGACCAGAGACATGAGACAAGGCATAGGGGAACACAGAGGCTGCTCAGGACTGTGTGTACCTGACCCTAGGGGACACAACATGTTGAGTGAGTGAGTGAGTGAGTGAGTGAGTGAGCGAGCGAGCGAGCGAGCGAGCGAGTGAGTGAGTGAGTGAGCGAGTGAGTGAGTGAGCGAGTGAGTGAGTGAGTGAGCGAGCGAGTGAATGAATGGCAAACAGGTAGAGACCGGACCACATTATGATGTGTGGGTCTGCTATCAGAGGTATACTACATCACATGTCATGTACAGCCTGCAAGATGTACCACATATTGCGCCATTGCTACATCGGCTCCAGGCAAGATTCATGGGTCTGCAGACTTTGTGGACCAAAAAATGACGCCTGTGTGTGTATTCTTGCGGTGGGATTGAGGCAATCTGACCTGCAATGAGGGCATTTGGTGATCCAGCTGCAGCCATGAGTAAGGCGCCGAGTGTGAAAAGCACATCACCCACAAGCAGTGCCTTCTTGCGACCTACTTTGTCGCTGAACCAGCCGCCAATGGCAGAGCCCACTCCAGCACCAAGCACTGCTGCACTGACAATGACTTCCTGGATCCAGACCAGCCTGCAGGTAAAGCAACCATATCGCTGCCAGACCGATAGCAAAAACTACCCTGAAAGCGAACGCTGATCATGCAGCAGTATGCGCTGCACATGTATAGTTGTTGTGCAGCAAGTCAGGTACTGGTGTACAACAATGTACACTTGAACATAATCTGTCCAGCAAGTGAGATTGTTTGCAAATTACCTGCTCTTGGCAGCAATGTGGTGGACAAGTAAGTCATCTCTGAGATATGGAAGAGCTCCTGAGATGACTCCGGTATCGTATCCAAACAGAAACCCTGCAGGTCAGACCTTATGCTGCTGCAACTTTCATGGCAAGCTTGCAGGTATGCCAGGCTTGCTTGACAACACAAAGCTATTTGTCACCTCCAATGCCTCCGAATATGGTCAGAAGAATGATGTTGTTGCTCAGCGTTGACCTAAAATTATTGACTCACAATTAGTGACAAGCAGGTCAAAGTTATATCGGCTTGCTCGTTCTGTACCTGATCTGCAACGAGTCATCCTCCATTGAGATCGTTCTGTCGCTGAGAAGAGGATGTTCATCGAGATTTGAGCCGGTCGCTTCTTGCGCTTCAGCTTCTGATCGCTGCATCGGCTTTTTAAGAACTCGTTTTCTGGCTTTCTCCATCAAGCATCACGACGCTTACTGATCATCGGGGGCAGGCTTTGTGCGCCCGTTTCTGGAGTCGAGGGGCGTTTATGAGCTGTCGGGTCTCAGCACCACTAGGGCATCTCTCCAGATCAAACGCCATGCAGCATTGAATGATGATGCTCTTAATTTGCATGTGAAGAAGCGTGCACAGCAGAAGGTGACTGCTTCAATGTGGCACATTCAATGTGGCACAAGGGCCTCTAAAGAATCTGCTGTCAAAAATGGCATTTACTTCACGCAATTGCTGACAGCAATTTGCTGTTGCAGAACAGCCGACTTCTGCATGCAAGCGCAAAACAACCCCACAGCCAAATATTTAATAGCTTGTCCTTCATCATGATCAGGAAAATGGCTTCGTCTGGAAGGACATGCCATTCTGCATCACATGCTGCTGGTGTGCAAGGTTCCCAGGATTCCTGGGCCAGGAACACACGTCATCTGCAGACCGTCTGGGGCCCAGTGTGGGCAAGCTGTGTGATTGTTGCAGTTGCTGGTTCAACGTTGAGAAGCTTTCATAGCGCCACCCAATTCCCGCCAAATCTCACCACCACTCCTTGTTTACCACCTTTGCTTTTTGGCCCCGTGCATTTCATCTTGCACCGCTAAATGATCTTCCTGCCAGACTTGCTGCCCAGATTCCTTGTTTTCAGAATCCCCAGCTTACTGCAGATTTCTGCGCTCTGCAACATCGACCTGTCGAACCTCGTCGCTGTGACATGAGCGGAGATGATTTTCACAAAACCAAACAAGCAGACCAATCACTGCGGAGAGCGAGGTCAGGGCACCTTCCTTGCGTCATCTTGCGCCACGGCCGAGCCGATCAGGAGAGAGACACGACCGCAAGGAGCCTGCGCACACACCGTTCCTCGGCTTTGTGCGGTGCGAAGGCAGCACAGTCTCGTTATTTGTTGATCACAATACTGACGTTGCCGACCTCAGGGTGGGCCGTGCCATTCGAAAGCTGGCCGCATCTTGTAACGCCAGCGGGCATACAGGCGTTACAGTAGTTTCAGTTAGTCATGTTGACCTGTTTTATTCACCATGCCAGCAGAGCATCAGCTATTGACCTGTTGTGGTAAACAGCTTCAAACAGGGCTTTTTGCCTCACAGGTACAGTCTGAAGGCACAGTCAGCTTGATATACAGGATGCATCCATATGGTGGTCAGCAGACAAGCACTGTAAAGGTCACACTGCAGCCAAGAGTACAGAAGGACAAAGGGTCCATGTACTGGAAAGAGAGCATGGCTACCAAAACAGACAGCTTTGCAGCCGTCACAGTTGAGGCAGATGTGAACACAACAGTTGCCAAGCTGCAGCAGGTATGGCAAGTCACTGGTAGCAGCTTAGCTTGCAGTACTGCCAAGTCCAAATGTAGTGCAAATGCGCTAAAAGTCAATCAGTGGCACTGCTGCTGCTGCTGCTGCTGCTGCTCAGCAAAACAGCTGACGGCTGTTTTGCTGAGCTAGTCTCATATGACTGCAGCAACTGGCAGAAAGTCTCGGGTGGCAACCAGTGGACAGTCTGGTAACGCTAGAGGGATTCAGAGGTCCATGGGAATGGGCTGTGTGTAAGGGCAGAAACGTCAACCCGGCTGTTTCATTAAAAGCCAATGGTATAACTACAGATGCCACCATCACAGTGGTGAGACAGGTTCTGATACCAGAAGTGTGGAAGGTGCGTCTACTTTCCAGCTGAAGAGTTGTATTGAAGCAGCATCACACGTCTGTTCACTGCCAAGCTGATGATACTACGCTAGTCTGCTGCACATTGTGCATCATTGAAAACATACCTGGCCACACTGTGGCTCAGTGGCTGCAACTCTGCTGACCTCAATTGAGCCAATTCTGTGGCACATCACAGTCAACTGTCTCTGAAAGATTCAGATGTGGATCACATGTACTTCAGTGTTTCTTGGGGCTTCAAAGTGCTGAAAGACCATACGCACTGTAACATGCTCTGTATGTGCTGCAGAGCATCACAGATGTGCAGAGCACTGCAGAAGATTCGTCTTCTGAAGAAGACACTTTCTGAAGAGATAGCAGCAGAATGCATGGCCTTCAATCAAAATTCGGTATTCATAGCATGCAGTCTGTGTCTTACACAAAATAGCGTGCAGTCTGTATCTTACACACCTTTACCTAACCTAAACTAAACGCAGATGAAATTCAGCACAATAAACAGCTAGCAATGCATGCATTTCAACAAGCTAGTCATTAGCAGTCATTGACATACAGATTGTGAGCTGTTGTTGCATACCTACACTAAGCAAAAGCTAACCAGAGTGTTGGTTCAGAGCAGCATCTATCTGACCAGGTTATGATCACTGCACCGTGATGTCACACAAGTAATAACATACATCTACACAAAACTGCCTACGAAGATGTAAATAGGTTGAAACCCAACCTGAAGGGCAGCTTTGGGGCCATACTGCCAAAAGTATTGTTCCCAGATTATTATATCCTGGCTTAGGAGTTTGTGATACAAGAAAACGTACACTACCAAGAACGATTGCTGTAGCAGAAGAACAGCAGGTGAGAAGCTCAAAGAGAAATGATTGAAGCCAGATTATAGATGAAGCCTGTTTCATTGCTGCATGCTGCACACAGAAATCGAAAACCACCTTTCTGAAGAAGGTTACAGTTGCCATCATATCAAGGGAAAAGCTCAATTGTCAGGTGTATGTGCAATAGCCAAAGCTTGATAGGGACATACACCATGGGGAAAGAAGAACAAAACCGTAACATCAGCAGTACACATGTTTGTGCGAAGCGTGTGACATTTATTAGTCGCAAGTGCAATGTACTAGTGCAGCATCTCAAGTTCATATGAAAGGGCACATGACTGCTTGAGTGGGAGAGGACCGATAAAAAAGAGGTAAACTACACAGTGCAGCAGGACGGTGGTGAGTACAAATAGGCTGAGAAATAGACTTTGAAACAGCCTCACAGAACATGTACTGTAAAGCACAGTATCATCCTATCCTGACACCGTACGACCATCGGCTGATGTGCATGCGATACATACCAAACTGAGTGGTCTGAGGGTTTTAAATATCCAAGGTCGCAAATTCACCATGACAGCGACAAGGCAAACCAACTGACACGACTTTCTTGTCTCTCGGAGGATGTGACACGAAATTGCTGATGCAACAAAAGGAGGGGTGTGTTTGCTGGCCAGCATGAAGGTTGTGCCAACATAGCCAACAGAACCAAAACTGCATTGCGCAGGGGGACAAAACACTGACAAAGGCACAAAGGTGCGCAGGGCCTCCGGGACATTGACGCACAGAAAGCTGAAAGGTTGACAGTAGGAGCTGCATTCGTCCGGCGGGTGACTGCAAGACTCCACAGAGGAAACGAAACGGAACGGAAGAGGGGAGGAGGCAGCACCAACAATGTGTGCTCCTACCCTTGACACAGCAGTGATGCGGAACAGTAGTACTCAGGACGGACGAGAATGAATTGCAAATGACTGTATAGCTCTGCTCCCGCCTATGGTTCAGTCCTGTAGACGGGCCCCAAACGCCAGTCCAATGCTTGCAAGCACTCCAGCTCCAGATGCGTGACGACATCCTTTGACACATTGCATGGTTCTGCGCCGTAGACATGAGCCATCATGGTTTGCAGCATGTTCTTGCATGGGACGTACTCCAGGACCTTTGCAGCCAAGTAGATGCAAGTGAGGTAAATCAGGGTCAGCCAGGCTTCTTTAGTGGGCAGATACTTGGCGTGGATGGCACCCACAAGGGGCTTGGCAGTCTGTCCCAGAGGAAGCACCTCCATGGGAAGCATGAAATCGCAGAATTGGGCACTTTCCAGACCCAACTGTAGCATGGCGTAGTTGGAGGCGGCCAGACGGCGGAAGTAGGAGGTTCCTAGGCTGACCATGAGAGGAGTGAAACTGTATGTGGTTGCAATCTGGAAAATTGCATTGCATTGCCCAGGGTCAGTGTAGCCCGGCCGAGCTGCAGACACACAGACAGACAGTTGGTGATTGGTGACAATGCAGGCCAAGCAGAGCAGTATTTGCAGACAGGCACCCACTGCTGCATGTCATGCATGCACGGTTACGTGAATATGCAACTTGTGAGGAAGGACTTTGATGTGACTGCCAGAAGTGTAGACTGCTTGCATGCGGCACGTCCCATTAGCAAACTTGCAGGCAGCTCTACATAAGCAGATCAAACTATGCAGCAGGCAAGGCATGCTTTGCAGCAGGTGCACCTGAATGCATATAATGCTACAGTGCGTTGCATCTCAAAACGTCACTGCACTTGCGCAGCAATAAGCAGGAGGGGCCAGTGCATGTGACTGACCATGACAAGCAACACTCTCAGTGTCCCAAAGGGCCTCAGTAGGGACTTCTGAAGGGGAAGGCCTGCTGTCTTCCAGCCTTGGAGAACGCATGCCTGAGTGTCTGTTGCCTGGCTGGGGACTGCAAAAACTACTAGGATCATGATAGCTAAGGGCAGATGTGTTGGAGTCTTGCGGACTGGACAGAAACTGGTGGCGCTCCTCACACTGTAGATCACTCTCGAGCTGAACCTCTGCTGGACTGGACATTTGCATGTCGCTGAATGCACTGACAGAAGAGCCTAGCTGGCTGCAGCAGTCCTTTTCAGAATGACCATATTGGCTGAAGTGGTCTGCAGAATCAACTGGTAGCTTGCAGGGTTGCGGTGCTGATCGACTCCGAGAATGGCCTACGTGTTCGGCGCTTGAGTGATGCATGATTTGATTTACAACGCTGCGGCTCTGACTGGCAACAAAGATACCGCACTGAAGGCGTCAAAAGGGCTGGAGTCGAGAGCGGCTGCCAAGCAACCCTGACAGGTGCTGTCCTGGTGATGGAAGGTACCTGCAACCATTAGGAAGTAGTACAGATCAGGCGGCACGGTAAGCTGCGCAAAGCTATGCCAGTGCATGTGTACACAATGCGAGGCCGCAACGCTGTCAGCAGTACCGCTGACAATGCCGATGGGAAGCAACTGACGACCTCGCTATGCTGTACTGGCTGAGAAAACTAAGACATGCCCAGGCTGAATGCAACTAAGCAAAAACAGCCTATTGACTGATCAGCGTAAGCCTGGGAAGATCAGTTCAACCGTTGCGCTGCCGCAGGTCAATGTCAGGAATACGTATTGCTGGTCTAAGATCTGGTCTAAGATGCAAATGCTGTTTCATGTCAACAAGATTGCACCAGCCAAGCAGTGGAGAACGGTGCCACTGATGGGGGCCACATATGTCGAAAACAGGTGCAGTGCCAGGACCAACAAGGTTAGGCATGCGCAACCCACCTATGCGAGATCGCAACCTTCAAGCATGGTGCCAGCGCTGCATCGAAGCTTATGCAATTGCCGACAGGCAAGTTTGGCTGGAATATCGATGGCTGCGCTGCTGATTCAAGCCGACCCAATAACCAGCACAAGAGGTTGGCCACCCGCTAATGCTATATGCTGGTCCTGTAGGTATGTCAAAGGAAAAACTTCAGATCGCAATGCGTTTGGGTTACCATCGTGCGATTGAAACCCGCCTGGCAAGGAATCAGCTGCCGGGAGATTGAGCCACGGATTCGCAATGCAACTCAACAGTTCCCTTTCTGTCGGGTTCAGGTTTATTCAAAGGTAGGGCACATTCCTCATAGATAGCATGCTGTAATACAAACTCTCCACTTGCCCATTTGTAACTCCACGCGGAGCATAGGGGTCCCACGGGGGCTCAGTAGTAATTCCAGAGAGCTGCTGACACCGCTTTGCCGCATCTTTTTGTGATCTGGTGAATTCAGTCACGCGTTCAGATTATGTTAGTTTGAAAGTTGGTCGATCCTAAGTCCGCATTTAATATCGACTCTAAGCGCGCTCTTGCATTCCCCCAGCTTGAAGCACTCACGTGCGCAAAGGCGGACTCAATCATTGCTTATTGCATCACATATTCCATCATGTAGACAGCGTTTGTGACATGTTCACCCGGTGTCATGCACGTGTGAACACCTCACAAAGGCCTCTATTGTGGCATTCTTGCGCATTACTCTAGACGATCGACCAGCGTGACGTGTTCAGATGCAAGCAGTTGCAAATGTCAGTGGTGCATATCAGCCGGGTGGGATGACTATGTAGAACAATTGTGCCACAGGAAATCCTGCTTTGAGGCACTTTCAGCAGCATTGAAACCCGCTCCAGAGTATAAAGGAAACTTACTCACCATATGGAGCAGTCTGTGCCATATATATATGCACGCTCTCCTTGCAAAGTCAGCTGGTTAAAGCGCCTTTTCACATAAGCCATATGGCTTATGCATAGCAAACGTTCTATGCACTACAGTAGCTACCAGTTGGACCTTAGTCTACCTTGTGCTTAACACTCAGTTCTGCAAGCTACCTTCAACTACAAGCTAATCGAATGTTGCACAGCAAGTATTGGTACAGTGCTCTGACAAAAGGCAGTGTTCCGTTCAACTATGATACCATTGGATTATTCGTACTCAGTCTGTTACGGTAAATCAGGTTACATGTCATTGTAAACGCCTGTAGCTACACATCCCCATCATGTGAGCATATCAGCAACATTAATGCTCTGGCCAGTGCGCTGATCAAGACTTGCCAGTCCCTGTTCATACAACACTTGCAGTCCTACAGTTTTGTCAACACAATGCTGCAACACCAGTCACACTTAGAGTCAAGGACACTGAGATACGCACTATATACCTAAGGTACAACAGCAGATTGTCAATACCACGCTCAAAGCGCACTCTTGTTAGTCGTATATAAGTGGGTACTCCCCATCATCATCATCACCAATACCCCCCAGATGCCCCCCCAGGAGCTCATGAATGGGTACATGGGCCAGGTGGGCACCCATCTGCAGGCCCACCCCATGCGCCAAATCCATGGGGTCTTCATCGTCGCTGTCATCCAGCACCGCAGCAAAATCCCCATCGTCGCTGTCACCTTGCAGACTGTCATGGTCAGAAGCTGCCTCGTCCATCAAATGCTGCTCCAGCAGTAGTCTACCCATCTCTGAGACACGGCGCAGGCCGCCGGCTGCTAGCAAGGGGTCTTGCAAAACAGCCTTCAGAGCTACTGCAAGCAACAGCGCTACACGCACTCAGGACAGACTGCTTTGGACACACAATGTGTGCTATGCGAGCTCTCATAGAAGCCCTTGCGAGAAGTATCTGTATGTTACGCACACAACAATGGATGAAGCTGACCACCAGGAGACACTGCAATGAGCCACAGAACACATATGACTTGTCCTGCACGTACCTAACTCAGCATGAGCTGGAAAGGGTTTCAGTTATTGATATTTTCACTACCAATGCAGTCACTGCAGCTCGTTCTGCATGACTTTGTACCCCAAACATTGCTCTCTGCAGCAAGGGCTTGCTGCAAATGCCACAACTGCATCAACACACCAAACACAGAATGTCAAAGCAGCACTGGAGAGGGTTACCTTTGCCAGATGCTGAAGAAGGAGAAGCGGCTGCAACTGTCGCAGCAGAGTCACTAGATTCTTCTTCTGCTGAGCTTGTGTACGATGTAGGACGTAAATATGCCAAGCGGCTAAGGTGTTGATCCACTGAATCGTCATGCTCATGACCTGTTGACATGCATGCTGATGCACATGAGTGGAGATCCAAACTTCTGCTGGGCTGGGTGGGTGAAGGCAGGAACCCATACACGGGTGTGCCCACAACCTTGACATAACGAATGCAGGTATAGTAGCGGTTGTCCTCTTGCTGCCGCTGCACTCTGCCTATCAGCTCCACCTACGTAATACTAATACTGTTATTGATAATAATAACAACGCTTTCCAGCTCATGATGAGCTAGACATGTGCGGGACACGTCTTGTCTACATGAGCAAGACCACTGCTGGTTCTGCATAAACTTGCTACTGTACAGCAGTGCAGGACGGCCTCGCACAAGCTGCTCTACCCGTTTCAACAAGATCAGTTGCAGTCTCAAAGGACATGGTGTTGTGCCACACACTAAAATGTGCTGCTCAAGTGCCAAGTTGAAGCAGAATGGAGGCGCCGGCATGTCAATACAGCACATTTCCACATGATCTATGCTGTGGCAGAGCGTTCATGCAGCACGCAGCGTAAGCACAGCATGCAGGCTAAGCATAGCATGCAGCCTAAGCACAGCATGCAGCCTAAGCAAAGCATGCAGCCTAAGCAACGCATGCAGCCTAAGCACAGCATCACCACAGACAAGAACCCATGAATGCTTCAAGGAGCACTGGCCATACACATTGACAGTGCCATTTTCCACATCAGCAACAAGTGAAGTGAAGACAATGAAGTGATGACATCGCTCACTCTGACAAAGCCGCCAATGCACAGCGTTGATGGGATGCTGAAGCGCTGCAAGCTGTCACTGTTTTCAACTGGGTACTCTGCAGTGCAGAAATGGCAGCAGGAAGAAGAGGAGTTCTCCCCAGCTGCACACTCCAGCTGCTGCAGGCTGCTGGCAAAATGGAATCTCACAGATTTTGAAGGATACAGGGGTTGGCCCTGCATACGCATGAGGAAGTGAGCTCCAACTCAGAAACAGAGCGATTGACACGCAGCAGTAGGGTCACAGACAGCATGGATGCTTGAACTGCTTTGCAGCCTGAAGTCATCAGCAGCTTTGCAGGCGGATGCTCTGAGCAAGCTAGGCTGGCCATCAGCAAGAGACGTTGATCAGCTACTTTGATGTACACAACAGTCAGACGCCCATTTGCGACCATAAGAACCAGCAACTCAGCACAGGGCAAGAGCAGGAACTTGCAGGAAGGCAAGCAGACCCACCGGCTGGAAATAGGCTTTGAATGGCTGCAGGTGCACTTCATGCACCACACACACAGGGTGTGCTAGCTTGAAGTCCAGCGTCTCTGAGCTGTTGACCTCGTCTGATGGACCGCTGGACCAGTAACAGGCGTTGAAGAAGCCCCTCATGCGCGCACTGGGTTGCAGCACATTCTGGATACGCTCCTCATCATTGTCTGCAAGTATCATACGGCAACTATCATACAGCAATTGTCATGCAACGAGCTGAACCACAGACGACCAGTGCTTTTTGAGTGCAAAGCCTGCAAAACACAGAAGATTTCTTGGGAGAGTAGTCCTAGTGGCTGTCAGAGACTCTCATGGTAGCACCAGGGTATATGATGGCTCTCTGTATGAGCCAATGGGCATCTCATGCACACATGGGCTTTGTTCACAGCACCTGACAGGGGGCTGTCAACATTTTGAAAGCCAGAACTACTTTTTGAGTCAAGTCAGCCCAACATGACCTCATCTGCGTGCAGTAACATGTCCAAAAACTTCGAGCCACAAAAGGAAGCTTGTTCTGTAGAGTCATTGTTTTCAACTTGATGAATAAGGTCAGGCAGAGAGGGATTGTTGAAGAATGCCAGTCAGTAGTGTCAAACAAAACCATACCTGTTGAGCTAGCTTGCACAGCCTCTGCTATGAGAGACTCCTTAGCTGAGCAAGCTCCCAAGCGCCAACACAGGCGCTTGTAGAACATGGACCTCAACACATCCTCTGACATGCAGATGTCAAAATGCCATAGCTTGCTGCCGCTGCTGCTGCTATTGCTGCTGCTGCTAGCTTCGTCATTGTCCCTGCTAGCTGTTGTTCTCAGGTTACGCTCCCCAGAACAAAGCCGTTGCAGCCTTGATAGGATGGATTGGGACTGGGGGCTGTTGCTGGGGACTGAGGCTGGATCTGCTGGGGTCAATCCTGGTCCCCAGAAGGGGGCTGCTCTGGCCTTGGGACTGTGGCGAAGCAACTGCTCATCAGACTGAAGAAGAGGGCTGGATCCAGACCTGGGTTCTGAAGGGAAGGGGACGAGTCTGATTGGTTTTGCTGAGGTGGCGGTACTGCATGGTGACTGTGCATCTGACAAGCATCTCAACTCTGTCAAAACTTGCCGGAGGCTCTGCAACAGAAGCAACATACAGCTCAGACATAGAGAACAGCATGAAAGTACTCACATGTGAAGAGTATTGTTTCTCTGCTACATGACGATTTTGACACCACAGTGGCTTCTTTCATCAGCACTGACTTGTGTAAGACACCAGCTTTTACAGCACGCATAGACTGACATGGGAGGGCTCTGCTCTGGATATAATACGGCTAGCGCAAAACAGTGAGCATGTCATGATAGGCTGAATGGCTGAAACAAACAACAAGTGCAAGATCAAGACACCACAAGGTCAGCTGGCTGTTTACCTCTGTATCGGATCCTACCACAGCAGCTTGGAAGTTTGTACAGCTTCTGTTGCAGTGTATGCGCCAAAGGTCATGTTGCACCACTGCAGATCAGCTCACCAACTTTCCAGATGACTTTGGACTAGGCAGCAACCTGGCAGGATTTGCTTTGTGCAAAAAACCTGAAAACTTGCAAAGCTCATGGTGATTGCACCTGAATTGCGCAATCGCTTGTTGACACGTTCCACCCAGTGAAGCTGGCATGGCTGAAGCAGGCTGAGCACACGAGCAAGAACCTCCTCCTGCAAACAGGTTGGAGTGCTCAACCTAGTGTGCTTTTCAGTATCAGCTTACGGCAGCTGAAAAAGTCGGTGATCGAAAGCTGTCAGAGCTCTAAGGTGTCGCCGTCTCCGTTTCTGGTGGTACTGTGTTGCGTTCGCACCACTGGGACCACAAGACACCATAGAAAAAAGGAAGCTCACCGGCAGAGAGTCGATAGCACAACGGTCCAGACCCAAAAGCTGAGACTCTGGAGAAGACTGTTGATGCGCCATGCTGCCTGACACTTTGACAGCACCGGCGCACAGTAAACAGAAAGCTGCTGACTGGACAAACTTGACGTTTTCTTCTAGGAACGGTTAGGCTGTTAACCAGTATGCGTGATCAGCCGCTGCATGCGTGGTGGTCAAGTGGGCGCTGTCCTGCTCTTCATACTCTTCCTCTTCAACATCACCAACCTCTTCTTCTCTGTCAGCTGGATTAGCTGCTGTTTGGGTGATGATGAAGTGGGCACTGTCCTGATCAGCATTGCTGCTATCTGTCTGATTGACATGCCCTTCTTTCAGCTGACAATCAGGGCTGCTGCTGTCAGCATGTTGCCCCTGGATTACCGTCTCAGAGCTGTCAGCATGCGCCGAGTGCTGAGCAGCCAAGGAGGGCGCACTTATTGCCTGTTTGGGCTGTGATGAAGGGGTGTAGGCCAGCTGAGCTGGGGCAAGAGGGGAGTCGCCAGACAGGGTGGGGGAGTGTTCTGGCAGTGGCGGGCGGGGGGTGTCTGGCCGCACCTGCAGATCCAGACTTTTATTTCAGAAGGCTGCCATGAAATGCTTTCCAAACACTGCTACACAGCTCTGCACTTGTGCAAAAATTTGCTGTGAGGTCAGCGTGCGAGCAGAACAGGAGAAGTTGCTTCCTCTCTAGACCTTGCTTGGCAGAAAACGGCAGACGTGTTTGTATACAGTAGGGCTGCAGAATGACTTTCTGCCTGGCCAGCATATTATGAGCTGTGCGGACGGGTAGGTAGAGCTTGGGAACAAGTCTCAAGCTACTGGCAGGACCACCCACAACTTGAAAAAGCAGACAGTGTGTTGAGGTTTGGACACAGAATACAGCCAAAGCTGATGGTACAAAGCATGAGAGAGAAGCACACCTCTGCGTACACGTCCTGTGGTGGGCTGGACTGGGTTGGGGGGCGGCGGGGAGGTGGCACAACCTGCCAGTTGTGGTGCTGGCCTGTCAAGTAGGTGGCCGCCCCTTCTTCTAGCTGTGCAATTTTGTTCATCAGATGGTGCCGCTCATGCACCAGGCTGCAAACCCAATTCAGGTGTCAGTACATTTGACCAATTCTGTTTGCTGTTCTGGCTGGAGAGTCAGCCATGATGTTACAGGAAGCACAGTGGTGGGAAGAGGTGTAGCCATGCAACTGGGCAAGTTTGTTCAGCAGATGCTGCCAACAAGCTGCAGATGCACAGTGTCAGCAACCTTGCGGATTGGATGTGATCGGCAATTGGGCAGTCGCGTGATGGGAATGCTCCAGCTAGGCTGTGTGGTCCTTCAGGTGGCACTGCTCACTCATCCAGATGCATGCCAAGCTCAGCTTTTTAAACAAAACAAAGGATCCACTACCAGATTACTGTATTTTTTGTTGAGACTGTATTGGAAGTTGCAGTGGCCCTTAGGCAGGATAACCAAATGGGTCTCCTAAACACATGAAGCAGATGGTGCCACAAAACAATTGCAGGCTCTCATGCCTTGCTTCTATGATGATGAGCACCCTTTGAAACTGCATGTGGAACTGTAACGGCAATGGCGCCTTGAAGCACAGACACATTTTCAGCAGCAACAATATCTTTTGACTGGCATTTGCTGATGTGGCACCAATTCAAGAGATGAGGCGGTGTCAGCAGACACTGAAACTGCAGACCTGCTGTCTGCTGACACCCATGGATGAATTGCATTCATTTATCAAATCTGTGTCCTCCCCCAGGGTCAGATATGCACAGTCCTGGGTAGCCCTGTGTATGAGATGTACTGTTTGGGCAGTCGGCAAACCAGCAACAGTGTGGGTTGATGTGATGACTGCAGACACCAAGACTTGCCTGAGTGCAAGCGAGGACTGCAGCACTCACCTGATCTTGTCATCAACCAGCTGCTTGTAGACGACAATCCAGCACTTCGCATCCCTCTCAACTTTGCCCAGCTGGTTCTCGGTGCACCTCAGCTCTGCTGCCAACTCAGCTGCCTCAAGCTCAAACCTGCAGCATGCAAGGTCTTGTCATTATTGATATCTGAAAACAGATGGGCCAAATGGTTACTGAGTTACAGATATGTCACTCAGCCAGTTGCTTGGTTGAATAGCCATTTGCTTGGTTGAATAGCCATCTGCTAGATTGAAAAGTTCAGCTGCCTTGGCCTCAAGTGCCGTTGTCTGCGGCACATGGAGATGGTGCAAATGACAACACTGACATCAAGGGTGTTGACACAGGCATGTGCACAGATGTGAAAGCAGCAGGATGATGTCATGCCCCTGGGTGGGTGAAAGCTCAGGTGTGTCAGCCTCAAAATGTTTTCATACTCAAGGCCAGTGATGATGTAACTTGGATAAGACACTCTATAAGGGGATGTGCAGTGCAATACAGCACATCGCTCATTGCTTGGCTGACAGGCCAATTGCCTGGCCTCAACTGTGAACCTGGAAGTCGACCAATAGATGACAACAAAGGATGCAGTGCAAGTGCCTGGCCATAAAGACCTGTTGTTCTGGTATGGCAGCTAGTTGCCATATCAGTGTCTTGACAGCAGCACACATGCAAGAGCTGACTTTTGACGTCCAGGTGTTACATACTGATGATTGGAAGGTGCTCAGTTGACACGAGGGGATGTGCTGAATGGATGATCTTGAGATGTGGAGACTGTCGCAAAACTGGTTCTGAGATGCCTATAATTATTGGAAAGCATACCGGCGTGAACCTTGCTTGCTCTCATGCAGCTCGCTCCACATTTGCTGCACCATGGTGTCCTTGGCAGCTAGGCCTGCCATGTGCTCTTGCAGTATTTGGTGCTCACGCCGCATGCTGTCCTCCTGCTGACTCTCAAGCGCTGCTTGGAGCTCTGCCACCTCTATTTGGAGGCGGCCAGTTGCCTTCTTATGAGCTGACTTCTCATCCTCAAGCTTCAATGAGTGCTGCCTCATTTGAGCAGCTACAGCGCTCTTGGCTGTGTCGCGCAGCTCCTGCAAGTCTCTGGCGCTGTCAGCCTTGGCTGACTGCACCTGCTGCTCTAGCGCAAGCTTCTCGGCCTGCAGCGACTCGCAGTCTTGCTGACAGGCCTGCAGCTGCTGCTGCAGTGGCTTCAATGAGTCATGATGAGCTGCCTCAAGCTGATGCTGCAGATGCTGTATGCGGTCCTGATGCTCTGCTTCAAGCTGCTGAGCTTCAGACCTTGCTGCTGCCACTTGGTCTTCACAATCCTGCTGCAGGATTGACAGCTTCTCACCAGACTCCTCGTAAGCTGAAAATTTTGCTGCATGCACTTGCTGATCAAAATCAGCAGTAACTTGGTTCAGCTGCTGAGCAGAGGCTTGCTGCGTGGTATGGAGCTGCTGTTCAGCTTCTACCTGCGCATCATGTGCTTGCTGAGTGGCAAGCTGTGCTGTCTGTAACTGATTCAGTAGATCAGCATGCTGCGCCTTTGAATGCTCAAAAGTCTGCTGTGCATCTGTCTGGGCAGACTGCAACTGCTTGCTGCGCTCAGACAGTTCAGAGGTCACCCTGCATGTCAGCAAAACCCCTCGAGACACGACTTTGAGCGCAAGAGATGCATGGGCAGTCAAAGGTCAAGGTTTCCAATGATACACAGGCATGGGCAAGCTGACCATGAGTCAACTGCATGGAGGTATTCATGATTCAAGCTGGCATCTGCTTGGACAGGATTGCAAAAGCATTCATAAAACATGCATACCTGGCCAGGGAGAACTCATGCTGGTTGAGAAGCTCAGCGTATTCACTATTTTTGTCCTCTAGCAGACTCTTGAGTTCTGCCAAGTCTTTTGAGCGGGCTGTGTCAGACCTGCCAGGCAAGTCAGGAAGTTGGTTCAGTTTTGTCAAACAGAGAGAAAATGCATATGCCTTATGAGCTACAGCTCCTGATGCAGCAAAACACTGCAAAGACTGTGAGACAAAAGACATACCAGGTTGCAGTAATCTGCTCCTCAGTCTCCTTGCCCTGCATCTGCAGCTGGGAAAGTGACTCCTGTTCACCAGCAACGTCAGGTCAGACCAGAGAGGCAAAAGGCAAGTCAGGGCTTGTCGAGTGGTTCAGAAACAAAGAGAAATAAGGCGAGTGGTTCAGAAACAAAGAGAAACAAGGCGAGTTGCCTCACCTTAACAGAGCCTTCCGGCAGACTTCTAGCAGGCTCCACGTCTGGAGCAGGATGGGTCGGAGCGGTCTTGCGAACAGCCTGCACGTGTTGGAAGCGCGAGACTTAGTACCTGGCAGTCAGGTTGTGGCCAGCCATCAGGGGCAATAACCCTGAAGGTATGACAGGCTCAAGTCAAACCTGGAACGACTTCGAGGCAGAATGAAGTGGGCGCCATGCTCGGCGCCGAGGTTGTGGTATGTCGCTCGCCATTGTCTGGCGACGCGGTTAGGTGTAGTGTGGTCTCACAGAAGGCTATACGACAAGCTCGAACAGTGCATGACCCTGAACAGCCTGAGACCAGCCAACACCGCTATTCTTGCTGACTACTGATCATAGCAGCAATCCTTGATACAGTTCAGCAGAAATCCACGGTGGTCACGACTCCTGAAGTCTAGAGAATTTTCAAAACAAATACTTTGTTACGCTATTTCCGGAAAGTTACGCTAGGTTACGCTACTAAGTAAAGCATTAGTAATTCAGAAGATCAACCGTTTGTACGAGCATGCAAAGTGCCATATCGCTGTGGAGACGGTCGGAAGTGTTGTTGCCCAAACGGCGTACCCAGTGCCGAACATAACAACTCTGTCGATAGTTGCTCAAGTCCTGAAAGCTGGGACTGTCCCAACCGTGCGGGGAATCAAGCTGAGCCATTTCTATGTCTGAGGTTTTGACCTGCTGCAACTCTGTAAATTACTGTGGCAGATCTGACGCTACAAATGGCGGTATGCAGATACCTGCAAGCTTGCTTTAATACTGTCACTCCCCAGGCACAGCAATGCAGCTTGCATCACCCGAAACTACAGTGACTCCAATTGTCCGAAAGCTGCGGCGTGGTGGTTGACCACTGCAAGGTGCCAAGATTGTGCTGGTGCTCACAAAATTGCAGAGTGCTCAGAGTGCTGGCAGCTGTCAAGCCATACACTTGGCAGTGAAAACAAAGAACAGCTGTTCTAATGCAACAAAAGGCTACTAGCTATGGCTGCAACAGCTTGTTGTTCCTCAACCTTTGATGCAGCATTTCAGCAACATCGACCATCATCGTAGACCACTTTTGACACAATTGCACAGTGAATGCAATGATTTGCACCACCAAATGTCCCCAAACAACTGCTGTCACAAGCTATGGCATTCACCTAATGTGCGCAATGCTGCAGCTCAAATGGACATACGTGCTGCATCTTCTGTGGCCAAACATCTAGGCTGTACACCAAGAAAGTTAGTGCAAAGCTCCTGGGCAGGCCAGCTATACAACTACCCCAGCAGCTCTGCAGTGCTGTAACAGTGTGGCAGTGCTTGACGACAGCCCACTCCTGGGCAGCCCATTTGCCTTGTCAGGATATAGCTCTGCAATCAAGCTCATTTTAAAGACAATCATGTGGTGTGCGAGCTTTGACGTGTACCTAAAGGCACTAAGCCAATTAGCTGTGTAAGTGTCACCCTGTCACCAATGTCTCAAACGGAAGTGCTTAGCAGCCTTCTGGTATTCAGGTGTGCATCATTGGACCTAGCTCGGCAGAGGACAACTGCAGCAATATGACCATCTGCTGAGCCTTTCTGGCTCATTCATACACTGACAGCGTCCGATCAAGTGCACTTGGCCTGGTCGGGAGGACAATAAGATTGAATTGCCTTGCTGAAGAGCAATGCAAACAAGGATCTGCATGCACCTGACATGGCTTATGTAAAAAGACATGAAGAGCTATGAGTTTGTACCCAACAGGCATATGTCATGAAAGATTGATTCTACAGGAAACATAGACTGTATGTCATCACCAGCTTTGCAGAAGCAGCGCTTTGCATAAAGACATTGCATCCGGACTACAAAACAGCAAGGTAAAAATGCTGCTGCCACATGAAGGCTCCCATATACTAGTATATGCTAGTACCAGCATCAGCTAAGTTAGCTGCTGTTTGCAGGAGGGACATCTGCTGTCTGTATGCCATTGCTTTCAGGTAGCAAGTCAGCCGACCGATCCTTAGGTATGCAGTGTACTGTCATGATATCCTTAGTTGCTGCATGAGCTGCCTCTCTCTCCAGAATGACCAACTGCAATCACACGAAGGATAAGATACAGCACACGTGAAATATATGCAACGGCCAAGAACAAAGTACATTAAATTCCAACCCCCCTAGAGAGACTTTGGCACAAGCAAATTGCAAACTGCACATATCTTGTTTCAGCACATGAAAGCCTGAGTTCAGGCATTTTACCATGTCTGCATACAGGTGTATCCGCAGCGACGTGTGTGTAAATTTCAATCGTCAAGGAAAAGCCTGATGGCATCCCATGTGTTAGACATAAAACGCTGCACGGCAAAATCTGTAAGAGTGCTCCCCTTACCTGGTTGTACTCCAAGTCAAATCTGAGGTACTGATCCTGGCAGCCTTCAATCTGCCTAGTGAGGTTTAACAGGTTTTTGACTGGCTTGCCGTTCACCTGATGCACTTGTGTGTTCACAATCTCCTCGTAACCAATGTTGACATCAGAAGCTAGTACCTGCGCATGCAGCAGGTAATCCATGTCAAGGATCTGATTGCCCTGCCTGCCATGCACTTCAGCTGATGCATCACACACATCAGAAGCTAGTACCTGCACATGCAGCAGGTGACTCATGCCAAGGGTTTTGATCCTGCTTTGTGACTGCACTACCTGCCATACTATACTGCTGCATGCACCTACAGCTGATGCGTTGCACACATCACAGAGAGGTTTTGCATGCCACTGCTTACTTGCATGACGCTGCTTACGGCTGATGCTCAGCTCACAGCAGAGAACACTGTCATCAGACACAACAACTACAACAAAGGAAATCACAAGAGCCTGCCAACATCAAGAAAGCAATCCAGATTATGCGTTGCCTGGTTGCATTGTAGCTGAGCAGATCTGCCTCTGACAGGACTTCTCTGTTCACTCAATCAACACAAAGCAAAACCCTGCTGATCAGCAAATTCAAACTTGGTGCACATGTAACTCCCAAACGATCACAAGCCAGCGTGTCTAAAGCCATTGAAATAATGACTTCCCGTACATGGCCTGATCACCTACACGCATGAGTGGAGACAAGTTGATGAGGATGTAGTTGCTCACCTGGCACAGCACTACGACTTGTTGGTCTGGTTTGTCAGCCATGGCGTGCATCATGGAGTCCAGCAGCTTGACAGGAGCGTCAAAGTCATATTCCTTGCCATATTCACTACGCAGGTATGGGACGCTAACCTGTAGGTCAACGGAAATGTATTGAACTGGTTTTTTGGAGAACTACCAACTAGACTTGGGGTGCAGCACCCCAGAACATTGGTGCAGTTGTTCAACAAGTGTCTTCCCCTGAGGTCAGAGCAACGAGTGGCTTGACATTGAGGATAGAGCTTGGCAACTGAGATTGCTGGAAGGGCCAAGAGATTGGGAAAGGCATGTTGTGAGAGATGGCCAAGGGGCAGGGCAGGGCTGGGCTCTAACATGCCTTTCGAGACCAGTTGCATACACATGACAGGCGTGTAGTGCTGGCATGGCATGCCTAGAGCGTAGGGGCTTTGCAGAGTGTTGATCATGATTGCACAGTTGCACGCTGTGATGCAAGCAAACCCTCATGCAGCTCAGCCTGCTCCCTGCTGCTGTACAAGACCTCAGTCACCAATGGTACCTACATGCACTGTGATGACCAGGCACAAAGACATCCTGTCTTACTTGGCAACCAAGACCGGGACCAGCAAAAGATGAAAGATGAGAGCTGTCAACATAAAGGCGTCTTACTTGACCGAAAAGGAGACCAGCGATGAAAGATGAGAGCTGGGGTGCAAAGGCGTCTTACTTGACCAAAAAGGAGACCAGCGATGATGAAGTAGGAGGGGGGCCGCCCCTTGGTGTGCACTGGGATCAGTCGCGCCGGCTGAGCCAGCTTCACAGTCATGTTCTCCACCTTGCCGTCGCTCAGCACTCTCAACAGAGCCTGCACAGCAGCGCAGCAGATCAGCAGAAAAGTCTTGTGTAGAGAGAATGTGTCTGCCTCAGCAGAAGCCATGACACAGGTTGTACGGATCCAGGAAGCATCTTGGCTATTGATGAGATGAAAGTTTTGAGATGAAAATGTTGAGATGACAGTATTGAGATGTTGAGATGGCAATTTTGAGGTGACAGTGTTGAGTAAGCAATGTTGAAATGACAATGTTGAGACTACTATACCAGCGCAAGCTTCACCATTCCAAGGAATGCCCAAGGTGCTTGCGCAGGTTTGGTGATCTCAACAGTGTCATCACAACATTATCAGCTCAGCATGTCATTTCAATACTGTCATCACGACATTGTCTTGTCATAGCAACAATGTACACCTGTGAGAGGTTGCTTCACAGCCTGGGCATGCCACCATGTTATACTTCAATGCCAGCCTGACCAAAAATTGCTGTTGCTCACCACCCCTAGCACAACGCACCCACATGCAGTCTCACCTCTTTAGTCCCCTGGGCAGCCTGGTATAATACTTGGCTTCTCATTAAGTTGACGCCGAAAGGCGTAGTCTTTTCATTTTTTTGTCTTTTTTCTCACCTCTTCATTTGTATACTTTTTGGAGACCAAATAGTTGAAGCTGATGCGCTCTCCGCTTCTGAAGGGCACAGTGCCGTCATTGGCAATGCCAACGCCATCAAAGCTCAGCAGGATGTCCCCTTTCTTGAGGGACTTGCTGACTGGGGCTGTTGGCTCCACCCGCCTTATCAAAACGCCCTTCTGGTCAGCCTGTCACACCACACAGATCAAGTTGCTGTTGCTGCAAGTCCCCATGATTATGTGATTTACGCTTCTGGTCAGCCTGCCATATCACGAAGGTCAAGTTGATGTTGCAGCAAGATTCTCCATGGTTGTGTGATCCACGCTTCTTGCACTGGTAAGCAAGCACATGATACATGCGTTGTGTCACTGCCTCGCTCCTCTGTCTGTACACAATTGCACTGTGATATGAAGATCAGCAAATCTGCAGCAAGCTTCATTGCAATCAAGACGCCGGCTCTTTATTGTGCAGAATAACAGCTGCTTGTGGATACACACAGAGTAGAGTGATGCAGACCGCAGTCATCCTCAAGCCTTGGTAGGTAAGGCATCTCCATTGCATTATCAAGATGTTGAAGCGCATGAACAAGCATGACCAGGGCCACACAAGGAACTCCAATATGCCCCATCTTGGGGCATTTCCTGCCCATGCCAGAAGGTGTAATGTATTTCTCTGTCCTTTTCATGATTAGGACCTGATGCAGAGCTATATTGGCTTTGATACTGGGTTATACTTGCATTGCCAAGTGCTTTGGTGCTGAGTCATACTTGCATTGTCAAGTGCTTTGGTGTTGAGTCATACCTGCATGCCGAGTGCTGTCCTCATGAAGGGACTCTCCATCTTCTGCCACTCTATGCCCAGGGCTGGGAAGGCTGTGTAATGCCCATTGCGCTCATAGTCATTGATGAAATGCTCCATCACAGGTGTTGGTATCACATACCCAATGTTCTCAGCATCTTCGTGCTGCAGCAAGCACAACAGTGTCTCCGGAAAACCAAACCATACAGTAGGAAAAGCCAATTTTCGGGACGATTGCAGCCACTCAGACATTTTGCATCCCAAACGTGCCGACACTGTGCTATTCATTGCATTGCGCTTTATCCTGTTGACAAGGCTGTTGAACAACAAGATGAAAGCAAAACTCAAAATCTATGAAAAGATTGTTAAAGTCTGCATATTTTGACTGGCAGTTGTCATGCAGAGCACAGCCGTTGCTTGCTGACACATCAACGTTGTATCCAAATCGATTTCCTTGCTGCCCATTGAGCTGAATGGTCCCGTAGGCATGCATGCGAGTAATGCAACTAGATTGGGCTAGTTGAGGCAATGTTGACAGAGTTACTCAATGTAACAACATGTGACTTGACAGCACAGGCGCCAAACAAGTACACAGTCAAAGCACAAGGTCAGCATAAACACAGCCAGTCCAGCATAACAACAAGCAATTTGTCGTATAGCACAGCACAATAGTTCTGGATTTAGTGAACAAGACCTGTGATGGCATCTGCTACAAGCCGCAGCAGCCTGCTTGTTGTGAGACACCGGACATGCTGCTGCAATTTGTTCTCTTTTGTAAGAGCCTGATTACATACCTTGAGGGACTGAAAGGCAATGCCAACACACTCCCCTTTGCTATTGAAGGCAGGCCCCCCACTGTTCCCACTGTTGATGGCAGCGTCTATCTGTATTGCCAGCAACTCTGCTGCACCATGCACGTAAGAAGTGACCTCTATTCTTGACACCACCCCGCTGGTAACAGACATTGTGTCGCCCCCAATTGGAAACCTGTGATGCAGCGTACACATTGACAGGGTGGGGCCAGACCCGCTGTAAGCAGCTGCTGCTTTGCATGCACATGCATGGCTTTGCTCTAGCTTTCATTTCAAAGCAAACAGCATGAAAAGACGGTCAGGATGCATGAATGGGTCTTTGTTGTATAGCATGCATGCTGTATGAGTGGTGTTTCCCAGCAATATTGAGAGAAGTAGTCGACTGTTCCTGACAGCTTGCCTAGTGAAGTGACCTCACATGACCACAGCATGAAAGAAAAACCACACAAGCAGTGCAACAAGATAAAGGGATACAAGCAGTGCATCAGGATCTACCAACAGCACATGCATTGCCATGCAGAAGCATGCCAGCCTCACAAGAGGCAACAGGCATGCTGTCTGCTCCCCCATGGCAGCAATAAAGGTCATGGCGCAATTGAGCCTGAGCTGGATGATGCTCAAAGCATGTTCAGACAGAGCTGTACCCAATGACTGTTACAGAGTCTTGTAGACGAGGCAGCACCCCAAACTTGACAGGCTCTACACCCAGCCAGAAGGCAGGATCCTCCACCGTCAACATTGCTGTATCATAGAACACAAACTGATTCAGAGCATTGGAATGCAACAGATAACAGACTAAATTCAGCATGCAGCACGGTCATCACACAGCTACACGGTCAACATGCCAGCCCATATCAGCATAAGCAGCACTGAATTGGTGGGTCAGGGCATGAGTTGACAGCAAGCTACACAGACAGGTACAGCGCAGCTTCATATCTGTTGCAACTGCTAGCCCACAGAGAAACAAAGCCAGACCAACAGGGCGTCTCAGTGTGGTTGCCAGAGCAAACTTTGCAGATGTGTTTGATCAAGCATTGGACTGAGCAAAGCTTACAAGTGGCACAGCAAAGACAAGCAGGCCTACCTATGTCACACTCTGTACCAACAGCTAGGACTTGTGCCACATACTTCATGTCAGAGCCACGCCGCCGCACTTTGACCTGTAGCAGCGCTTCATTTCTTAGAGACAAATTGAAAAAGGGAAAACGGTGCAAACGAGCGCAAGGTTTTGCTCAATCTGGGCTTGCAACAGGGAAGGGAAGCATCACTGTCAGCATGTGCAGACGCTGTGCCTTTAGACAAGCATGAAGGCTGAATGCATTGAATAAGCTATGCCTTGAAACAAGCCTGCAGTCTGAATGCACTGAAGAAGCTGTACATTGCAACAAGCCTGAAGGCTAAATGCACTGATAAAGCTGTGCCTTGAGAAAAGCATGCAGGCTGAAAGCAATGACGTACCTGTGTGTGATGATCTACGCAATGGGCATTGGTCAGAATGCGCTTGCCATCTGTGATGAATCCGCTTGAAGTGCTGCTGTACTGCCTCTTGCGCTGCCACGGTAACGAAAAGTTGGGCTCTGAGTGTGTGCAGAAAATCTGCAGAACATGACTGTTTTATATTGCACATTTGGAATGATTATTGCATACATGAGCATTGGACAGCACAATAGTGTGCAGTCTGATGTTGGCTGTGTAAAGATGGCATTCCCTGACACAATAAAGGACAACAAATGCAATATGGAATCGGCCTCAGCAATGCATTTGTCAACCAGCTGGTTTAGGTTTGGTCCTAGAGCTGCAACTCCATGTTGCATTGAGCTCATTTCAGGAATGTCAGACAGACAGGCACCTTCACAACACATTCCATTAGCATCTCCCCACTGCTTCTGTCACCATCAAGACTATCTGTCAGCATGTCTTCTGCTGGTTCTACAGCAGAGAGCCCCTGATTGTCTCTGGTGCTAGCTGATGCCTCCCCAGCCATGTTTCCTATACGTCCTCTTCGCTTGCGCTGCTGCTGGCCATCCTCAGCAGCATCATCTGCATCAGTCAGTCATGATTGCGCCAACCAGGCATAGTCACAACATGGATACAGTTCGCCAGCACCTGATACATTGTGATGTACCACAGACAGGTGCCGTCGTGCTAAATGCTTTTACCAAACATGCTGCAGCCTACTCTTGTCCCATAAGCTGCTAACCGAGTACACAAAGGTTTAATGCCCTTACCTGCAGGCGTATCCCTTGGTCGTCTCCTTGCACCTTTCTGTGCAGCCAAGACTTCAGCTACATTGCTATCACCAGCAGGCATACCGGAAGATTCAGCCTGCAAGGCAAACGAGAATGCTGTCAAAGAGTCCAAGGTGCTCCTCTCAAGACATGGCAGTGTCTGAAAGTGAGTGAAGGGGAGGGAAGACGGACCTGTGCTGGCGATGCGGGTGCGTCGTGCAAAGGCTCTGTCTCTAAAGGAGCACCGGCTGACATGGCGTCAGCCTTCCTGGTCCGTCGTTTCGGAGCCATATTGTACTTGCTCAATGGTTTACAGAGTGATCAGTCTTGGTGACGAGCAAAAAGCAGCGGAGATCTTGAAAGTGAATTGAACTATTGATCGTCCAACAGGTGTCTCTGTTCCACTGCGCGCTCAAGCCTAGTTGTCGCAATGCAGTTGCCAACCTGTAGGTGTTTCTACGGGCTTCCATGCTGGCGTTTTGACCTAAACTAAGGACAAAACGCCCTGGTAGTCAGGATTGGTCCCTGGGACCTGTCCCGGATCTTGTCCTGGGACTGATTCACGTCAGTCGTGACAAAAGTTGCAGCAATTCCGGAACGCAGGGTAGGATCCTGCAGCGCAGCTCTTGTCGAGCAGTGTAAAGACAGAACCAATCCAGGCGTCGTTTTCGTGGTGTTGGCAAGCTTTTGCAAATTTTCAGGAAGTCATGTCTTCTGACAATCGTCCGCAAGATCCTTTCTCCGCCCAACCCGGAGAGTTTCCGAGCGTGCCCGACTTTCAAGAAGAGGGCTTTCGACATTCAGTGGATCTGTTGGAAGGCTTTGAAGAGTTTATGGACTTGACCCCCAACGCTCCGGCTTCAAGCTTTGCGTTCGGCCTTGCAACTGCAGCCTCGGCTCCTATTGCGACACCCGGCACGTTCACTAACGAAAGCCCAGGCGCAGATTCGGCAGAAGCATTGCCCGCTGAGCAAAGCGAGCGCAGACAATTAAGAAACAGGATGTCACAAAGACGCTTCCGCGAACGCCAGAAAGTGCGCGCTGACTAACAACGACTCATGGGTCCTTCACTTCAAAAAAGATTTACTGACCTCGGCTGATGTTCAGGAGCGAACTCAAGCGCTTGAAGCCGAGCTTGCACAAACCTCAGCCCAACTTCAGCAACTACAAGCTCTGCAAGCATCTCTAAGAACCAAAAACCAGCTGCTAGAGAAGCTGCTTCACCTGAATAAGCAAGCAGATTTCAAGTCATCTCCTGAGCTCCCTCAAAGCAGTGCCGTAAGCTTCTCCATGCACTCTATTCTGCAAGCACACTTTGACACTAGTCTTGCAGCCTGTTCTTCTCAAAGCAGTGCTTACCAAAACGCCATCATGCAATCTTTATGTGCAAGTCAGGACCAGGACATCCCTCTGTCAAACAGAACTGCTTGAGGGCAGATGCTCATTTGTATATGTAAGTGTACATTGCTCACATCAGCTATCTGATCAGCAAATGCCCTTTCCATTCATCAACTTTGTGTTTGTGCCAGACTGTCTTAGATTTGTATAAGCAGCGGGGTTTCAAGACCGTGCCTGAGCCTATGCTGGCTGTGATGCAATCCCTGCCAGCGCTGCGCCTGACAATTTGGGAGGGCGGTGAGGAACTGATACCTGTACAAGACATTGGGAAGCTGGCTTTGCAAGAAGTTGCTAAACTATACACTGTAAGCTAAAGCTCGCCAACGCCTTTCTGCAGTGCATTGCTGTAGAGACGATGCGTCATGACCATACCTCATGGCTGCATGAGTGTTATGCTACTTTGCCAAGTTGTGACACAACATAGGGGAAGTGCAGCAAGCGTGTTGCATGCTTTGGATCCTCTCTGTCATGCTCAGTAATGATATGCTTGCAGCTGGGGAGCATGCCATCAGGTTTATTTACCTCACAAATCTGCACTCAACTGCACGCACTGCGGCACATCTGTGGCGACATGACGACTTTGTGCCTGACTGCAAGGTTGATGCAACTCACCATCCACGCTTTTTAGATTTGCTTAAAGTGCATTCCTGTGCTTCAGGCATACGTTCATCAAATGGCGGCCTGCCTAGCTCAGCTAACAGACACTCTGCTCACAGAACCAAGCAATTCCCCAGCAATGCAGCGTTTGAGTGAATTGGTCATTGAGTGCGGGTCGCTGGTAGTCATCACATTGATCAGTGGTCCTAAGGGCTTCAAAGACCTGCAAAACTGCAATATGGATGAGAGGATTGTCTGCCCAGATGCACAGCCACCATCGTTCTACTGTGAGGTCATGGTGATGTCCGAAATCTGTCAAGCCAATGTTGCGACATCATTGCACGACATGCTTTGCCATTTGAGCAGCATGTGCAACGCCGTGCATGTCAGCATATGTATTGCACTGATGATAAACCAATGCTGCCAACAGCTTTAGAGCAGTGTATACTGATAATGCTTTGTTTTTAGGCGGCTATGCAACACACTGACAGTCAAACACAAGACTGGCTCCACCTCAGACAGCTGTTCTACTTCAAGATAGGACAGCTGGCACGCGAGCGCAAGGCACTGCTCACAAACATGACTCAGTGCCAGATGGACATGGGTCATGTCAGCGATAAGCTGACACAGATGACTAAGTGGTCAGATCATTTGAAAGAGAATGGTGCAGAGGAGTATCGTTCCTACTGCATGTTTGCGACAGCCTTTCTGCGAGGGGTATGTTTCAGCTTCATTCAATACGCACACTGCTGCCCACCATGCTTGTATGGCCGATCACTCTCCCACTTCCTCCCGCCCCCCCTTTGCAGCTCATGAGGCTGTGTATAGGTGTATGTATATATAAGCACACATTCATGCATGCATGTATGTTTCTCCATAGGCACAACAGTGATCAGCATGCTTTTTATTGCTTGTATACAGCTTGGGTTATAGGTCAGACACAGAGTCTGCTGTGCACCACATCTGACTTTTTCCTGAGACGTGCAGTGTTCCTCCGGTTCTCTTGTCATTGCATGTTCTGAAGCTGGTAATGCCACACTTGAAGTATACAGTGTCAGATACAATCTGGCTATCACTGCCAGAGGCTGACTAGCAGAGGCTGCTGCCATGATTGCTACCGTTTCTGAGATGTCTTCTTTGTCTTTTCCTTCTCTTGCCAGACACAGGTGACCATTGCAATGGTGATGTGCTGGTGCTAGATAGAGTTGCCTGCTTCTGCAGATCAGCACATCCAAGCAGGTAGCCACAGGGCATGTGTGTGCCTTCCCCTGGATACCGACTGTAAACAAACTGCTGGAGGCTGAGGCAGTCAGGAGAGGCCACCCTCCCATGCAGACTTACGTAGAGGACACCTCTGTTGATGACTTGCATCATGCTGCAGACTTCACAGCAGTAGCCAGCTATTTGGAGACTATCACGCTTGAGAACTTGGAGGTGCATGTCCCATTTAGGTCTGATTCCCCATAGCGTTGGTCGAGAGTGCAAGGAGTCAACTGCAGTGCAGAAGCCTTCAAGCTTCCATTTGAGGCGTGGATGCGTGCTTCATTAGCAAAAACCTGTCATGCATCACGTGATTAACAGAAGTCTGAGTTTGTGAGTCTTATGGATCTTGATCAGAGGGTCGGATGGCTGGCACTGTGGCTGAAACCAGGATATCAGACGCCATCGCTTTCCCAAATGCTGAAGCCTATATGCATTATAAGCGGCTGCATACACAAGAGGAGTCATGCTATATGCTTCAAATATGAGGTGAAGCAGGAAGGCAAGAGGCGCCTACAATTTTGTTATTAGCATGTTATTCTAGTATGCTCATGAATGACTTGAGCAAAATGTCTAAGGATCACTGCATGATTCAGCAGGACTTGATCTCCAGCAAAGCTTTGGCAAGATCCAATTGCCTAAAATAACGGCGTGAAATGACACTGCAACAGCTGGATATGCATGCAAACATATTGCTATAAGCCCAGGCACAAGTGGCTTGGTGCATTCTACAAGCCACAACGCCTCATGGCTCCTACATGAATCCATTTTGACAAACCCCTTGCTTCAGAGCCTTGAACAAGATCTCTGTTCAGCTGCCTGTGGTGCCTACAGTTAGAATGTAAAGCATCAAAACCTATGACAAGTGACATTTTGAAGCACGAGCTGAATATTACTTCAATAAATACACATGCTGTGCAACAGCCTTGCAGAAGGAAGGTAGTGCTAAGTCACTTGTGTTGCTGCCATGTCATGCTGAGTCAAGTCTTTTGCACTGAAGGCTGCAACAGCTGTTCCTGAGGCACCAGCCACTGGAGGCTGGGCGCAAGACGTCTACTGCAGACGAGGCTCTTGGTTGTTGCTGTGTTCTTGAGCATAAGCAGAGGGGGTTCACATTGCTGTGACACATTGCTTTGCTTCCCTGTAGCCTGGTTGACACTTGCAACAGCAGCTGAGTCAGACAGGCTAGCCATAGGCAGTAAATAACCAGCAGCTGGGGTCCTTGCAGCAAGTGCTGCCGGGGCTGCTGCAATCTGAGCCAGCTGCCTTTGCACAACTTGGGGATGGCCTGAAGCATTTTGGAGATGCTGCGGCCTGTCTGCCAGCAGAACTCTTGAGACGGTGAGCCTGCGCAATCTTGTCAATGACACCTAAAGCCCATACACCAGGTGTCACCTTTGCACGGTGCCTTATTAGGCAGGGTCCAATTCAGGCGACATGGCCTAAAAAAATGCAAGGGGAGGTGATGACAAACATTTGGGGCAAGTTTTGGCTATGTGCAAAGATTTTTTATTATGGCACCTCAGCAGAAACGACATGTTCCAGGCATCCTGCAGAAGTTTAGGTGTGTCAAGACAGCGCACAACATATATACCAGGCTTGGTGATGCCCTCTCCAAAGATCTTCACATCAGCTTGACGTGACCATGCTACAGACACAGAAGCCTCATTTTGGTGCATACACAAGACTGAACGCACAGCATTGAGTCAGCAGTAGTCACTGCTTGTGCACTGCAGGCACAGGGCATGGTGTTTACCTTGTAATTTCTGTTCATCACAAAACATGTTATCCTCTGCACAGAACACACGAAAATTCAGCAGTATGTATTTGCTCAAGCCAGCTTAACCCTACCAAGGTGCTCACCGATCTGCACGTCGTTCTTAACAGGTTTGACATTGCTTGCCAGGTCACACTGGCCAGGTACGCTCCGTGCAGTGTTGCAGTTCCGCACACGCTTGGGTCATGTCGCTGTGGCAGAACTCAAGCGAAAGGCCAGCTTCAGTGCGCCGTGAAGTGGCGCAATGTCGAAGTAAACGCTTGCAAGCTTGCTAATTACGAAATACGATATCTATATATATTTGCTTAACATGGGACTTAGGACCTGGGTCAGTCGTAACGAAGTTGCAGCCGTTCCCGTCATGTGTGTATGTGTCGAGCAGTGTAACGTGTACAGCAAACAACAATCTAGGCCTCATACTCGTAGTCTTGACCAGCTGTTGTAAAGTGAGCTGGCGCCATCTCAGGAAGTCATGTCTGCTGATACAAGGTCCGCAAGTCCGCAAGGTTCTTCCTCTGCCCAACCCGGAGAGTTTCCGAGCATGCCCGATGTCAAAGAGGAGGGCTTTCGACATTCAGTGGACCTGTTAAAAGGCTTTGAAGAGTTCCTGGACTTGACCCCCAACGCTCCGGCTTCAAGCTTTGCGTTTGGTCTTGCAACTGCAGCGGCTCCTATTGCGACACCGGGCACGCTCAACAATGAAAGACCAAGCCCAGTGTCATCAGAACGAGCACCCGCTGAGCAACCCGAGCGCAGACAGCTTAGGAACAGGGTGTCATCAAGACGTTTCCGCGAACGCCAGAAAGTGCGCGCTGGCTCACAACCACTCGGGGTTGTGTCATTCTACACTTAAATTACTGATCCCGACTGATGTTCAGGAGCGAACTCAAGCGCTTGAAGCCGAGCTTGCACAAGCCTCAGCCCAACTTCAGCAACTACAAGCTGTACAAGCGTCTCTAAGCACCAAAAACCAGCTGCTAGAGAAGCTGCTGAACCTGCATAAGCAAGCAAATTTCAAGTCATCTCCTGAGCTCCCTCAAAGCAGCGCCGTAAGCTTCTCAACGCACTCTATTTTGCATGCACATTTTGACACTAATCCTGTAGCCTTCTTATCAAAACGCTGTGTCCAAGTCACGACCAGGGCACCTCTCTGTCAAACAGAACTGCTTGAGGGCGGATGCTTACGTGTGTGTAACTGTACAACGCCCAAATCAGCCATCTGATCAGCAAGTGCCCTTTTTATTCATAAACTTTGTGTTTGTGCCAGAGTGTCGTAGATTAGTACAAGCAGGAGGATTTCAAAACAGTGCCTGAGCCTGTGCTGGCTGTGTTGGAAACCCTGCCAGCGCTGCGCCTGACTATCTGGGAGGGCGCTGAGGAACTGATGCCTGTACAAGATATTGGGAAGCTGGCTTTGCAGGAAGTTGCCAAACTGTACACTGTAAGCAAAAGCTTGTCGACACCTGAAATGCGTTGCTACAAAGATGTGACGCAACATGGGGCCAGTGCAGCGAGCGTGTTGCATGCTTTGAAGTCCCTCTGCCATGATCAGCAGTGATGTGCTTGCAGCTGGGAGCATGTCATCATGTTTATTCAGCTCACAATCTGCACATAACTGTATACACATCTGTGGTGACAGGACGACTTTGTGCTCGACACCAAGGTTTACACAATTTGCCAGCCACACCAAAATTCCTTCAAGTGCACTCCTGTGCTTCAGGCATACATTCATCAAATGACGGCCTGCCTAGCCCATCTCACAGACAGACCGCTCACAGAAAAAAGCATTTCCCCAGCAGCACAGCGCTTGAGTGAATTGGCCATTGAGTGCGGGCAGCTGTTAGTCATCACATTGATTAGTAACCCTGAGCGCTTCAAAGACCTGCAAAACTACAATATGGACAAGAGGATCGTGTGCCCAGATGCACAGCCACCATCATTCTACTGCGAAGTCATGGTAACCTGCAAATCTGTCAAGCCAATGTTACGTGTTTGTTGCGCAGCATGTTTTGCCAGCAGCATGTGCAAACCCCATGCATGTCAGCATACATATAGCTTTGATTGTAACCTGCTTGTCCCACTCTTACGATGCTGCAGAAAGCTTTGGAACACTGTATATTGATCATGCTTTGTCTGTAGGCTGCCATGCAACACACTGACAGTCAGACACAAGACTGGCTCCACCTCAGACAGCTGTTCTACTTCAAGATAGGACAGCTGGCACGCGAGCGCAAGGCACTGCTCATAAACATGACTCAGTGTGAGACGGACATGGACCATGACAGTGATAAGCTGACACAGATGACTCAGTGGTCAGATCTTTTGAGAGAGAACAGTGCAGAGGAGTATCGCTCCTACGCCATGTTTGGGACAGCCTTCCTGCGAGGGGTATGTTTCAGCTTTATTCAAGAAGCATACTGCTGCCCACCATCCTTGTATGGCCGATCACTCTCCAACTCCCCCCGCCTCCCCCCCTTTTGCAGCACATCTGAGTCTGCTGTGCACACTGACCTCTGACTGTGTCCTAAGACACACAATCTTCCTCTTGTTCTGTTGTCATTGCATGTTCTGAAGCTGATAATGTCGCACTTGAAGTGTACAGTGTCAGATACAGTCTGACTGTCACTGCAGCTGTTCAGCGGAGGCTGACTAGCAGAAGCTGCTGCCATGAATTTCTACTGTTTCTGAGATGTCTTCTTTTTCTTTTCTGTCTCTTGCCAGACACAGGAGACCGCCACTGTTGATACTGATGTGCTGGTTCTGCCAATGCAATGATACAGTCAACTGATTCTGCAGATCAGCACGTGCAAGCAGGTAGCCACAGGGCATGTGTGTGCTTTCCCCTGGATACCACCTGTATACATGCTGCTGGATGCTGAGGCTGTCAGGATTGGCCTCCCTCCCATGCACACTTACGTAGAGGACACCTCTGTTGATGATGTGCATCATGCTGCAAATTTCGCAGCAGTAGCCCGCTATTTGGCAACCATCACGGGTGAGAGCCTGGAGGTGCATGTCCCATTCAAGTCTGATTCCCTGTAGTTTTGGTCCGGTATTGAGAGTGCAAGGAATCAACTGTACGGTGCAGAAGCCTTCAAGCTTCCATTTGAGGCGTGGATATGTGCTTCCTTAGCAGATACCTGTCATGCATCAAGTGATCAAAAGCAGTTTGAGTTTGTGACTCTTATAGATTCTGATCAGAGGCTGAGATGGCTGGCAGTATGGCTGAGTTCAGGATTTCAGACGCCACTGCTTTCCAAAACGTTCAGGCCTATATGCATCACATGTGGCTCCATACACAAGAGGAGTCATGCTATATGGTCCAAAGATGAGGTGAAGCAGAAAGGCATGAGGCGCCTGCAATTTTGCAGGGTCGTGCTTTGTGTCTGTCCTGCTTTCATTGCAGGTTTTGCAAGAATTTCTGGACAACATTGTGATTTTTGTGATCAGATCTGCCATCAAGAGTGAAAGCACTTGTAGATGTTGGTGTTGAAACTGTGGGGTCAGGCAAGCATACTTCAAATTTGTTTTTACATGTGGCTACTGTTTGCTCATAATTTTAGTATGTATATTTACACAAACTGAAGAGTATGAGCAAACAGTAACTGTTACAGTAATTTCATTACTGTCCTGGGCAGCCTGGCATAATACATGGCTTCTCATTAGATTGGCGCCGAGAGGCGTTTTTTTTTTTTTTTTTTTTTTTTTTTTGTTGAGTGAATA
>JAABUP010001068.1_pt1 | contig 58456 bp, 49 predicted proteins | sample 5559201 | NCBI WGS metagenome assembly JAABUP01 (sample SAMN10711887, study PRJNA513373) | rock metagenome | isolation source: Antarctica rocks | place: Antarctica | reverse complement strand
GCCGGGAGCGTGGCGACCGGCCAGCTGATCAAGGCCGAGATCCGGCCGGGGATGCAGATCGGCATCGACGGCCAGGGCGGCACGGTCGAGCAGGTCGGCACCATCTACACCACCATCCGCACGCAGAGCGGGCAGATGAAGGTGCCGAACGCCGCACTCGCCCGCCAGACCATCATGGTCGCCAGCGATCAGGGCGGCGCGAAGCCGCAGCGCTAGCACGCGCGGCGCGGTGGCGCATCCCGTCGCCGCGCCCCGCGTCGCCCGCGAGCGGGGCAGCGGGATACGCACGTCATCACATGTTCGCGTCTTCGCGATGCCGTTCGACCGGCCGCAGTCACACCGGTGGTACAGCGGTGGCGTGTGAGGCACGAGACGACACGCCGCCGGAGGCCGGCATAGGAGGTACTATGGGCCAGCTAAGCATCCCGAGCGAGGTGTTACCGGCCGTCATCCGGGCGGAGATCGTCGGCCTGGAGCGCGACTTTGCCCACCTGTCCGAGGCGGCCCGTGCGCGGGCGATACGGACCAACCTGTCGGACGAGGCATGGGCGTATATAGATGGTGAAGTCGCTGAGCGCTTGCAGTCCCTCGGCCCCGACGTGCTCGCGGACGCTTCGGGGGCGTAGCGTCGGGGCACATCGCGGGGTGAGCGCTGTATGCTGGTCCGGTTGGTGCCGCGCTCGACCACCGGTACGCCGCGCTGTGCCGCCTGATGTCGCTCGGCGAGTCGGGCGACGGCGTCGGGCATACGGCGCGAGGAAGTGGCTCGTGGTCGCTGGCAGTGCTCAGGAGCGACGTGGGAGGGGAAATATGGCGCGGACGTATCAGACCAGTTGCCCCCCGAAGGTTTCGGCCTCGGCCTGCTGCGCGTGCGGGCAGGGGCGGGGGGACGTGCAGCAGGCGCTGGTGGGGCGGATGCGGCTGGGGTCGGTCTGGCTCTGCACCGGGTGCGCCGAACGCGACACGAACCGGCAGACATTCCTGGCGGCCTATGTCGCACTGATGGCGCGAAGCGGGACGGGGTGGCACGGCGAGCCCGCGAGCGATCAGGCGGAGGAGGGCTGAGATGGCCAAGGTGGTCACGCGGATCGACACTAAGGGTAGGCATTGTCAAACTAACTGCCGCCGCCCGCGCCGCCAGCGCCTGACTACCGTCAGCTACCACGAGGCCCGTGACTAGCGCTTCGCCACCTGGCGAGCGGTCACCGGCGTATCCGGTGCGGCCTGAGCGATTGCTGCCCATCGCCTCGGCACCCTCCCACGCCCGCTAATGCATCGTTCCTGAGGTAAGGCATACATGCTCGCGCGCATACGTACTCTAATCGCTCGCTACGAGCGCCGAAATTGCGCGTTTACTGATGTGGACCGCATATGAGGGACGATGCACTAATCAGTTCATTGCGGGCTAAAATTGACAATAGCACACCTTCAGCTGGCATGGAGCGTGCGTACACGTAGAGAACGGACGTTCCCGTACCGGTGTCGTGGCGAGGGTGATGAGCGAGCGCGAGGAGCCGGTACGATGGCGAAGGCGACGCCCCGCAAGGGGATGCAACTATTCGACGCGGACGAGGCGCTGATCGGGATGATCGCGGGGGCGCGCGGCGGCACGATCGTCGTGGGCGGACGGCACATCCCGAAGACGGCGATCGCACGCATCACCCAGAACCGCGCCTACCTCAAGCCGGAGGCCGACTGGACGGCGGTGGCGCACATGGGCGTGCCCGCCCTGAGCACCACGCGGCCGGTGCGCCGACAGCGGCGGGCGGTCCGCGTGACTCGCCCGGCGGCTGACGCGGATGCGGTGCGGCCGCTGCCCGGGGAGCAGACATACACGGCCTTGGCACCGACGACCGTGGTGCCTCTGAGGGCCGAGCGCCTCCGGGCGGAGAAACGCCCGACCGACCTAGGCGCGGTGCGGGTCCGGAAGTCAGTCGTGGCGGAGGAGCACCGGATCCCGGTCGATCTGACCTACGAGACGGTGCGCGTCGAGCAGCGGGGCCTCCCCGCCCGCCCGGCGACCGGCACCGACCTCTTTACTGAGGGGACGATTGTGGTGCCGCTGCGCGGCGAGGAGGCGGTCGTGACCAAGGAGGCGGTCGTCACCGGCGAGGTGGTCATCGCCAAGGATGTGGCCACCGAGCGCCGCTACGTGACCGACACCCTGCGAGCCGAGCACGCCGAGGTGGTCACGTCACCTAAGAACCGGTACGACGCGCCACCCGCTGAGCCACCTTTAAGAGTATAGCGCGACGGCCGCAACCGCGGCGTATCCGCCGCGACCATGCGTACTCCTCGAGCGGCATGCACGTCCAGTGTTGTGGCCTGTCCAGCCACATGTTTCGGCACCGTGGGAAGCGCATTCCTGAGAATGCGGAACCCTGCGGGCCAGGGAAAACCCGCCACGGCGGGTCGAGGCGCAACCCCCACCACGACCCTGGCCCATTGGAAGACGGAGGCGCCTCGGCTCGTGCCGCTCGTGTGTGGCGACACGGCCGGCGCCGTGGTGCTAGGATTGCTCGGCAAGCCGGGGCCGACGGCACGCGGAAGCGGGGCCGTCGCGGTTCCCCGGCGCGGTGTTCCTAGCGGGCGCGAGGCGAGTGAGGGCGCGGGGAGGGGCGAGGCCATGGGGACCGATCGACCGGAGCGTCCGGCTGTGCCGATGCATCCGGACGGGACCGACCCCGCCGGGGCCGATGCGTCCCGGCCGCCCGTCGTCGGGTATCGCGCGGACAGCACGTCGGCCCCCGTCCCCGCCACCGACGCGCCGGACACCCCGCCCGCGCCGCCCGTGTCGCCCCCCACGAACCCGCGCCGCGGTACCCGCCCGGGTAGACCGCGCTGTGCGCGTGGCACGCCACACGCCCGCCGTCCCGCTGGCGTCCGACCTCCCCGCGACGGCAGTCCGCACGCGCGAGGTCGCCCGGCCCGCGGGGCCGTTCGCGCGCTGGCTCCTGCAGGGGATCGTCGAGGAGATCGACGCCCCCTACGAGCGCCCGCGCGACGCGCATACGCATCCCTGGTGGAAGGTGATGTGCCTCACCGGGGTCGACTACTTCTCCACCCTCGGGTATCAGCCGGGGATCGCGGCGCTGGCCGCCGGGCCGCTCGCGCCGCTCGCCACGCTGGTGCTCGTGCTGATCACGCTGTTCGGCGCGCTGCCGATGTATGGGGTTGCCCCATTGCTACGGACACTGGATGATGTGGTCCGAGTAATGGAGGTGTCCGATGCCGCGTACGCACCGACCCTACCCGCCGGAGTTCCGCGCCGAGGCGGTGCGCCTCGCCCGGGGGAGCGAGAAGTCGATCCCGGCACTGGCCGCCGACCTGGGCGTCTCGTCCGAGGCGCTGCGCCACTGGCTGCGGCAGGATGACGCCGACGGGGGCCGGGGCCAGCCCGGCGACCTCACCGCCGACGAGCGGGACGAGCTCCGTCGCCTGCGGCGCGAGGTGAACGTGCTCCGGCAGGAGCGGGAGATCCTCCGAAAAGCCGCGGCCTACTTCGCGAAGGCGACCCTGTGAACCACTATCGGTTCATCCGCGCGGAGCGGGCCACCTATCCGATCACCATCCTGTGCCGGGTGTTGCACGTCGCCCGCTCGGCCTACTACACCTGGGCGCGCTGCGGGGTCTCGGCACGCGCCACCGCCGATGAAGCCTTGGCGCAGCAGGTCGCCGCCGTCCACGCGCGCAGCCGCCGGACCTACGGCTCCCCGCGGATCCACGCCGAACTGCGGGCGGGCGGGGTGCGCTGCGCCCGCAAGCGGGTGGCCCGGCTGATGCGCACGGCCGGCCTGGTCGGCTGCCACCGCCGTCGGCGGGCGCGCACGACCGTCGCGGAGCCGACGCACACCCCTGCGCCGAACCTGGTGGCGCGCGACTTCCGGGCGACGGCCCCTGACCGCCTTTGGCTCGGCGATATCACGTATATCGCCACCGCCGAGGGCTGGCTCTACCTCGCCGTCCTCGTCGACGCCTACTCCCGGCGCGTGGTCGGCTGGGCCATGGCCGACCATCTGCGCACGGAACTCGCCCTCGACGCGCTCGTGATGGCCCTCCAGTGCAGGCGTCCTCTACCCGGCTTGGTCCACCACACCGATCGCGGCTGCCAGTACACCGCCGCCGCCTACCAGGCCGCCCTCGCCGCGCGGGGCCTCACCGTCTCGATGAGCCGGGCGGGGGAGTGCCTCGATAACGCGATGGCGGAGCGCTTCTTCGCCACCCTGAAAGCCGAGCTTGTCGACGCCCGCACCTGGCCGACGCGCGCCGCAGCCCGGCTTGCTATCTTCGAATGGCTGGAGGTCTGGTACAACCGCCAGCGTCGCCATTCCGCCCTCGGCTATCGCGCACCCGTCGCCTATGAGGGGCAGTTGTTGTTGTTGCAGGATCTCGCCGCCTAGCGCTAACCTGTCCGTGTAAACGGAGCAACCTCAACCACGCCGCGCTTGCCTACCAGACCCCTGCCGCTTGCGAGGAGGCCGTGTTGTTGTTGTGTCCAGCCGCCGCTTAGCGGTAACCTGTCTATGTAAGTGCAGCAACTTCAGACCGATGGCCGCTCGGTGGGCCATGTCGAGGATGAGGGCCGGGAGGGGTACATGTTGCTGAGACTTGGCTGCGCGACCATCGGGGCGCTGGTGATCGTCGTGGTCCAGTTCGACATCCTGGTGACGGTGCTCCACCCCGGCGTCGAGGGTCCGCTCAGCACGCGCTTCCACCGCAGCGCGTGGCGGCTGCTGCACCTGCTCGCGCGGGCGGTGCCGGGTGGCACGCGCCGCCACGCCTTCTTGACCGGGGGCCTGCCGCTGCTGATCGCCGGGCTGATCGGCCTCTGGCTCGCCGGCCTCCTCGTCGGCTTCGCGCTCGTCGACTACCCCTGGCTCGGCGACCCGGCCTGCTTCGCCGCCCCGCCCGGCGCGGACCCCTCGCCCGCCGAGGCGCTCTACTTCAGCGGCGTGACCCTCTTCACGCTCGGCTACGGCGACATCCAGCCGGTCGCCGGACCCTTCCGCGCCCTCGCCGTGCTGGAGGCGGCCGGCGGCGTGCTGACCGTCTCATTCAGCGTCGCCTACCTCCTGGCGGTCTACCCGGCCCTCGCGCGCCAGCGGGCGGTCGCCATCGCGCTCGACGCGGAGGTCGCCGGGCAGGCGGGCGGCCTGCCGCTCGTCCGCCGCTACCGGCGCGCGGATGGGGGCTGGGACGGGCAGCTGGAGGTCCGGCTGCGGGAGCTGGGGCTGGAGCTGCTGGCCCTGACGGAGAGCCACGAGACGCACCCGGTCCTCTACTACGCCCACCCGCGCCGCGCGCAGCACAGCTTCCTGCGCATGCTCCTGACGGTACGGGGGCTCGTCGGGCTGCTGCGCTACGGGCTCGCCCCCGAGCGGCACGCCGACCTCGTTCGCAACCCGCAGCTCCTCCTGCTGGAGCAGGCGCTGGGCTACAGCCTGCGCCGCCTGGCCGACTCGCTGCACAGCCCGCCCGTGGCGGCGGCGGCGGGCGCGGCCGAGCGGCGACGGCTCGCGGCGGAGTACGCCGGGCTCTGCGCCGACCTGGAGGGGCTCGGGCTGGCCTCGGCGCGCCAGGTCGCCGCGCGCCCGGTGCCGGCCCTGGTCGCGCCCGCCGGGACCGGCGACGCCGACGCCGGGACGGGGCCGGATCCTGCCGGGGGCGTGGCGACCTATGCGGGGGAGCCGGACGTCCTCGACCCCGCGCTCGACTTCACCTCGGACTCCCCGGTCGCGGCCTACGTCGCCTTCCGCCTGGCGACCGACCCGTACCTCGCCGCCTACGCCGCCGCCTCCGGCTACACCGTCGCGCAGGCCGGGGCCACCGATGAGACCGGCTGGTGGGTGGGTGGGCGACCGGCCGGCACCCTGACCCGCCTCCGATGCGCGCGCCGCCGCTGCCCGGCATCGGGTCCCGCCGGGCCGGGCCGCCGTGCGCCATGGGGCGCCGGTCACGCGGCCCCCCCCCGCTGGCGATGAGCGCGGCGGCCGGGCATCCGGCCGCGTCCATCACGGGCGCGTCCGCGTTGTCGTTGCGTTCGGCGGCGACGAACCCGGGGCGGCGGGCGGCTTCCCCTGCCCCGGGTTGGTCGATCGCGATCCAGCACCGGTCGCCATCGCGCCGGAGGCTCCGGTGGGGTACTGTCAGGGTAACTGGCGCGCCATGTAGGGGGAGGGGTAGGCGACACCCGGCGCATGGAAGAACAGGCTGTCGCGTTCGGCTGCAAGTGCCACCCGTTCCCGCCCGCGATCATCAGCCACGCGAGCCACGGCGCGGCCCCCGGGCGTCGAGCATCGGCGGCACAAGGGGCGGCATAACCGGGCCGAGCATGCGCAGCAGCCCACGCGGGAACGCGAGCGACGCGTGCGGCGGTTCCTCGCCGCTTACGGCCCGAGCGCTAGCCACCGCCGCCCGCACCGCCAACACCCGACCGTCGCCGCGTATCGCGAGCCGAGCGCCGCGCGCTTCGCCACCGGGCGGGCGGTTAAGGGCACTCCGGCCCCGGCCCGACGCACGGCCTCCGCGCGTATCAGCCTGCCCCTGTCCCTTACCCGACCGACCTATCCGACGTTAATTGACGATACCCGATGCTGCATCACCGTGCCTGCGCGAAGACCGCGCGACAGCGGTATCGTGCGCGTCCGCCGGACCCGACGCGCTCGTATCCGCGACCGAGAGGTCGAAAGTGCGTCTATCCCCCCGAGCATACCGCGAGATGCCGCAGAAGCGAGCCGTGGGCGGCTCGACGCGGTACGACCCCCCACGCCGCCACCGCCTCGCCCACGGGCGGGTTCTCCCTATCGGCCACCGACAATTGCTGCTTGCCACTGCCGTACCCGCACGGGAAGGGGGGGGTGGGGACGAACCATGCAGTCGGCGAGACGATCCAGGATACCGTCGCATCCGTCGGCAATCCTGTTATGCCCGCGGGCGGCCCCGGACACCGGGGGGCCGTGTCGCGCGAACGCGCCGACTACCATCCGGGGCGGACGGGCAAAGGCGGAGACAGCCGCGGTCCGCCCCGGTCGGCGCATACTCGCCGTAACAGGGCCAAACGCTCTTATCGAATCCAGGTACGCGTGACGAGCACAGTCGGCGTGGCATCCGAGCACCGGACGAGCGAGGCGAACCCCAGGCCACCGCCTGCTCGGCATCGCCTCCCGGGGGGCACCACCGGGAGGCGAGGAGGGCGAGGGGCGATCCGACACAGTCGGCCATGGATAATCACCGTATTATCGCGATGTCCTGGATTTGTCCCCGTATTCTCAGCGTATGCTGGACCATTCTCATGTCCGGTGATGCGTCGACAAGCGCCGCAGCTACGTTCTCATTCTCGCGTTACGCTGGACGGTACACAATTTCTATCGGGCGAAGCAAGCGGGTCGGGACCGGGTCGCGGTCGATGGCACGGGGACGAGCACGAAGCACCACCGGGCGGCACCGTCGGCGCGGGTCTCCCAGTGGCCCGCGTCGCATCCCCCGCCGCAGTAGCGCGGGGCGGGTATCGTCGGGCGCAGCGTTGCCAAGACGGGCGACCGGGCGAGCGCTCCCTCGGCGGACGCTTGACCACACCCCAGCGCGTCGTCGAGCGCCCGCTTATCGGGGGCAGGCGCGTGTGTCCATCGCCGGGCGCTCAGCGGGCGGGATTAGGGTAGGGCGGCGTGGTGAGGGGCGGCTCGCCGCGTTCCTCGAGCGGGTGCTCGACGACGCCCGTTTCCACCAGGGTCTCCTCCTGGACCTGCACGGCCAGCGTCGTCGCCAGCTCCGCCGCCTCCAGCGCCGAACTCCCCTCCGCTCCGGCGGCGTACGCCTCCTCCGCGCGCGCGTCGCGCGCCCGCTCGCTGGCCTCCCCGGGCAGCTCACCCGGCAGCTCGATCCGCAGATCCTCGACCAGCACGCGCAGCCCGGCGGCGAGCGGCAGGGCCAGCAACGCCCCGATGATGCCGAGCAGCTGCCCGCCGATCAGCAGCGCCACCAGCACCGCCAGCGGCGATAGGCGCAGGGTCTGGCCGTAGATGCGCGGGATCAGGATATGCCCCTCGACCTGCTGATAGGCCAGGATCACCCCGAAGACGATCACGGCGGACACCGGCCCCTGGGCCAGCGCGGCGAGGGTGACCGGGAGCAGCACCACGAAGCCGCCGACGAGCGGGATCAGGTCGGCCAGGGCCGCGAACGCCGCGAGGGCGAGGGGATTCGGCGTCCCGGTCGCGACGAGGACGACGAAGACGACCGCCCCCATCGCCAGCGAGGTCAGCGCCTGCCCGCGCATGTAGCCGCCGACGATCACGCCCATGTCGAGCAGGATCCGCGCCGCGCGCACATGGTAGGCCCGCGGGAGCAGGGCGAAGACGAAGCCGCGGATGCGCTCCTGGTCGGCGAGGAGATAGAGGGTCATCACCACCACGGTGAGCGTCAGGACCACCAGCTGGGCCGCCGCGCCCGCATAGCCGAGCGCGTCGGCGGCGAGCGGGGCGAGGAGCGCGGTCGGCTGGGCATCGCGGATCGCGGCGGCCTGCCCGGCCAGCGGCGGGATCGCGGCGGCCCGCTCCGCGAGTTGCGCCTGCAACAGCGGCTCTGCGGCGACGAAGTCCTGCACCTGCTTAACGAGGGCCGGGAGGACGAGCGCGCCGAGCGCGCCGAGCGCCACCACGAGGCCGAGGAGGATCACCCCGACCGCCCCGCCGCGCCCGAGCCCGCGCGCCTCGAGGCGGCCCATCAGCGGCGCGAGCGCCCCGGCCAGGATCAGGGCCACGACGAGGAGGAGGATCGTCTCCCAGATCCGGCCCAGCAGCCAGACGCCCGCGACCAGGGCGACGACCGGGATTAAGGAGCGCCAGTCAAGGCGGACGGTGAGTATGCGCCCCCCGCCATCGTCGATCGTGCGTCGCAGGTCATCGCGCATGGTCATCCTCTCATCTCGCTGCATCGTCGTGGCCGGAATCCCGAGGAAATGTACCATGCGCCTGAGATGCCGCGCCGCGTATCTTTCCCCCTCGGTCAGTCGCCGTATAGCGCCGACCGAGGGGGATGATCGGTGCGTTGCCCCGCCCGACATGCCAACACGGGGGCGGATGGTGCGCGGTCACCCATGCCGGACCTAGTCGCCGTGACGTCACGCCTCAGGGGCGGACGTCCCCACCGCGCTGCGCGAGGATATCCCGCGCCTGCTGGGCCTGGTCCGCGCTGTTGGCCGTGACCGTCAGCGTCACACTTCCCGCGCGGGGCCGCGCCGCGCCGGACGGTCCCGCCGCGCCCGCCCCCCCGCGCGCGATGGCCCCCGCGATGGCGCCCCCGGCGAGCGCGCCGACGAGCGCGCCCAGGGCCAGCGCCAGGGTACTGCCGACCAGCGCCTGCCCCAGGAACGCCCCGACGAGCGCGCCGAGGACCACCCCGGCGATGAGGGCGATCGTCCGCGCCCCCCCGCCAGCATCGGCACCCCCGGTGCCGGAGGCGTTCCCCGGCGCGACCTGGACCGTCACCTGCCCGGGCTGGAACCCCGCCTCTTTGAGCGCGGTCAGCGCCGCGTCGGAGCGCAACGGACCCTCGAACGTCGCCGTCACCGTCTGTCCCCGGGCCTTCGTCCCTGTCGCCATCGTCGTCACTCCTTTGCGCCGGTGTCCCATGCCCGCGCGGTCGCCGCGCGGGCTTCTGTGTTCAGCCGGGATACGACGGCGCAATCCCCATGCCCGCGCGATGACCGCGCGGGCGACTACGTCGTCATCCTAATTAGACTGCTATGCCGACCCGGATCGTTACGCGCGTGCCGCACCTCGGTGCCAGTCCCGGCACCGGAAGGTCTAGAGGAGCGCGACGTTCTCCCTGGAGGACCGATTCGTCGGCGACCCCGACCGACACGTCCGTCCCCGGTGCGATGCCAAAGTGTCGCGTGCAAAGACCAGGGTTGCTGGCGCGTACCGGGGACACACTCGAAGTGTGTAATGACCATGAAGCGCGTGGTCCAGGGTGGTAGGATAGCTATCGGGAGCGCGACGAGCGTATCGCTCTCGTGGGTCGTGTCACTCCAGGGGAGGTCCAGCGCACTCCGATCCGCCGCTCTACCGCTCAGCTTGACGATGACGATGACAACGAAGCTTATCGCCACATTACGAATGACGTGGTGCCCATGCCGCGAGTACGGGAATTGCGCTGTCTTTCCCGACAGGCGATGGTGTGCCGTGCCCGATCGCCATGACGGAGTAGGCGGCGGAAGTCGAAGGTTACGAGGGGCGATGGACCAGGCTGCTTTTACGAGTGTGCTCGTCGATTTCCAGTGTCAGTGCCGCGCCGAACAGGCTCTGCCCGATCTCACCGTGGTCGCCGGACGCCCGGATGCGCCGCTCGTGGTCCTCATCCACGGCATCGGCGGCAACGCGCGGCACTGGACCGATCCCGTCGGCCTCGATCCCGCCGAGACCTGGCTCTTCGATCTCGGGGCGCGGCCCGAGGGGGGGCGCGGCATCGCCTCCTCCCCGCCGTATCAGCCTGGCAGCGTCACCCCGTGGACACGCGCGCTCGGCGACGCGGGGCTGAGCTGCATCACCTGGAGCCAGGGACGCGCCGACGATCTGCTCCAGTATGCGGTGACCGAAGCGACGGGCGTGCTCGCCGCGCTGGAGGCGCGGGTCTTCGCACCTTATGCCGCGGACGTGGCCGCGAACGGCGGGGCCGTCCCGCCGCTCGTCCTGCTCTGCCACAGCCGGGGTGGCTTGGTGGCGCGGGCGGCCCTCAAGCAACTTGGCGAGGCGGGCGTACCGCACCTGCGCCGGGTCATCACCCTCAGCACGCCGCATCACGGCTCGTACATGCCGAAGCTCGCCGCGACCTACAGCGACACGCTCAGCAACGCCATCGATTTCGGGGCGCTCGGGCACACGCTGCCTGGGCCGGTGCGCGCCGTGGTCGAGCGGCACCTCGACCCGCTCCTCGCCGACCTAGCCAATCGCGTGCGCGTGGCCCTCCTGCATTCCTTCGGCACGCTGGCGCAGGGGCCGGGCTTCCCGGAACTCGACCCGCAGAGCACGACCCTGGCCGCGTTGGCGGACGGGGAAGGCCCGTTGCCGGGCGTGCGCTACATCGGCTTCGGCGGGACCGACCCCACCTTCATCCACTACTATCTCTGTGAGGCTGGCCAAACCGTGCACCTGCTGGCCACGGCGAGCGCCTTCCTGGTGGAGCAGCTCGCGCGCCTGCCGGGGGTTGCCGACACGTTCGGCGGCCTGGCGGAGCTCGGCGCGGGCGATTCGGCGGTCGGGGCGATCAGCAGTCAATGGCCGGAGGCATTCGCCGCCCCGCACCAAACCTTCCCGACCAATCACATGGGCGCGCTGATCGACCCAGTGCTGCAACGGGCGGTCCTCCAAGCCATCGGGGCGTAGCCCGGTGCCCGGAGATCGGCGGCATGGTGCGGGAAGGCTGATGGCCGGTTCTCTCGGTCCCGTGTCTCGGGGGGCGCCACCGGCGAGTGGCCTTCGGGTAGCTCCCAGGCGGCGGGGAGGGCGTCCCCAAGGGGCTACGCGGTCGCCAACGCCGCGCACACCGTGAGCGGCGCGTTGCTCGGCGAAGGGGGCACGATTCCCGCATCGTGGTCGGAGCGGGGAAGGGATTGCACAGTTCGTCGTGCGCGAGCAGCAGATGGCCGCTGACGCGAACGGATCGAAGCCGCGCGGCGGGTCGGGGCGCGGGAGCGGTCGCATGGATAGCGAGCGATGCGCCCCTGCCCGGTCTTGCTGAATTGTTCCCCGTGTTCTCATGCTTGCGTTGCACCATGCTCACAAGCGGCCACCCATCGACAAGCGCGACAAACACCTTCTCATTCTCGCGTTACGCTGGATAAGGACACCGATCGAAAATCCGCTCGCGAAGGCCAGCATCATGCCCACCGGTGGTGTGTGCAGTCTAACGCAGCAGTGCCGCCAACTCCGCCACCGAATGCGCGATCTGCGTCGGCCCCGCCGCCGCGATCTCCACCGCCGCCCCCGCGCCATAGGTGACGCCGATCGCGGCGATGCCATTCGCCTGCGCGCCGATGATGTCGTGCTCCCGGTCGCCGATCATCACGAACGCGCCGTCGGGCTCGTTTGGGTGTAGCGCGCGGGCGAGGCGCACCAGGGTCGGCTTGTCGGCGTTGGTGAGATCGAGTTCGGAGCCGATCACGCGTGCGAAATAGTCGCTCAGGCCGAAGTGCGCCACGATCGGGACGGCGAAGTGCGTCGGCAACTCGGGTACGCCGGGGAAGAGCAGATTTTCGTACATCCCCTGCCGCGCGAAGTATTCCCGATAGGCTTCGATCGCCCGCCACGCCTGCCCTTCATCGAATCCATAGAACTATATGAAACTCTTATACAGGGGCGGGCCGATGAACGGGCGCAGCCGCTCCCGGTCGGGCTCAGCGACGCCGAGATGCGCCAGGGCATATCGCACCGACCTGGTAATCCCCTCGGTCGGATCGGTCAGGGTGCCATCGAGATCGAAGAAGATGATCCGGTACGACACTCCATTTCTCCTCGCCGCAACATTGGGACAGCCGCCGATGCCACGCCGGAAGCAAGGCTACCATGCCCCGCTGTGGCGAGATAGGGCGGGGATGGCGCACCCGGCCCGAATCGAGCGTTGGCGACAAGGGAGGCCGACAAAGGAACTTCACTGCCGCTGGTATACTGACCCGATACGAATGCCATCAGTTGGCGGACCGATCGGGCGCACACGGAGGGACCGATGACGATCGCGCGCGGGACGATTCACGACTTCCATTCGCACACCTTCCTCTCCGATGGCGAACTCTCGCCGGTCGAGTTGATCCGCCGCGCGGCGGTCGCCGGATACGCCACGCTGGCGATCACCGACCATGCCGGCGTCGGCGACCTGAAGCGCATCCTCGGCACCCTCCGCGCCGACCGCGACGCCGTGCGCGACGCCTGGCCGGAGATCGAGGTCTTCATCGGCGTCGAACTGACCCACCTCCCGCCGGAGGTGATCCCCAGCGCCGCCTACAAGGCGCGGGAATGGGGCGCGGAGATCGTCAATGTCCACGGCGAGACGCCGGTCGAGCCGACCGCGCCCGGCACCAACGCCGCCGCCGTCCGCTGCGAACTGGTCGATCTCCTCGTTCACCCCGGCCTGATCACCGAGGAGGACGCAGCGGCGGCGAAGGAAAACGACATCTTCCTCGAACTGACCTACGGGCGCGGCCACTCGCTGACGAACGGCCACGTCGCCAAGACCGCGCTCGCGGTCGGCGCGAACCTGCTCGTCAACAGCGATGCGCACATCCCGCCCGGCCTGCTCTCCACGGAGATGCGCTGGCGGATCGCGCGCGGGGCGGGGCTGGACGACGCCCGGGCACAGGGCGTATTGGAAGCGAACCCGCAACACCTGATCGAGCGCCTGCGCGCCCGCGCGGGCACGATGCGGACCTTCTGAGGTGGGTACGAGCGATGCGGCGAATGCTTCACCAATCGAAGGTGCGAACGACGCGGCGAATACTTCACAAACCGAAGGTGCGAGCGCGACGCCGACCAACCCCCACATCGCGGCGCTGCTGCGCGAGTACGCCGATCTGCTGGAACTGCGCGGCGAGAGCGCGTTCCGCACGGCGGCGTACCGGCGCGGGGCTGCGGCGATCGCGGCGCACGAGCGCCCGGTCGCCGCGCTGACCGCCGCCGAGTTGCAGGGGATCGAGGGGGTCGGTAAGGGGATCGCCGCCGCGATCGGGGAGATCGCGCGGCGCGGCACCTTCGATCCGTTGGAGGAGGCGCGGCAGATCATCCCCGCCTCGGTGATCCGCTTCACCACGATCCCCGGCGTCGGCGTCAAGACCGCCGCGCGCCTCTACGAACTCCTGGGCGTCGCGACCCTCGATGCGTTGCGTGCGGCGGACGCCGAGGGGCGGATCGGCAAGACGAAGGGACTCGGCACGCGGGTCGAGCGGACGATCCGCGAGGGTTTGGCACAGTTAGATGTCTATGCCGGGCGCTTCCCGCTCGGCGCGATCCTGCCGATCGCCCATCGCCTGCTCGATCTGTTGCGTGCGCGCGGCGTGCCGCGCGTCAGCCTGGCCGGGAGCCTGCGGCGCTGGACGGAGACGGTCGGCAACATCGATCTGCTGGCGAGCGGCCCCGATCCGGCGGCGATCCTCGATGCGTTCGGCGCGCTGCCACCGGTCGCCGCGATCGTCGCGCGCGAAGCGGACACGGTCCGCGTCACGCTCGCGGATGGCCTGGAAGCGCGCCTGATGATCGTCGCGCCGGAACGCTGGGGCACGGCGCTCGTCGCCCATAGCAGCACCGAGGGACACCGCGCGGCGCTGCGCGAATTGGCGGCGGCGCGCGGCCTCGGCGATCCTTTCGCGCGAGGTTACGCCGCAGAAGCGGACCTCTACGCGGCGCTCGGCCTGCCGCTCCTGCCGCCGGAACTGCGCGAGGGGCGCGGCGAGGTGGCGGCGGCGCGCGGCGGACGCCTGCCCCGCCTGATCACCCGCGCCGATCTGCGCGGCGACTTCCACTCGCACAGCACCTGGAGCGACGGGTCGGCGACGATCGCGCAGATGGCCGAGGCGGCGATCGCGCGCGGTTACGCCTACCTCGGCGTCAGCGACCACACGCACGGCCTCGCGATGATCGGTGGCCTCGACGAGACGCGCATCCGCGAGCAGTGGCGCGAGATCGACCGCCTCAACGCCGAACTCGCCCCGTTCCGCCTGCTGAAATCGGCGGAGGTGGAGATCCGCCGCGATGGCGCGCTCGACCTGCCCGACGCGGTCCTGGCCGAACTCGACATCGTGATCGCCTCGCTCCACAATGGCCTGCGCGACGAGCGCGCGGCGGTGACCGGTCGCCTCCTCGGCGCGATTAACAACCCGCACGTCGATCTCATCGCCCACCCGTCGGGGCGGATCGTCGGCGGGCGCGCGGGCGCGGACTATGACTGGGACGCCATCTTCGCCGCCGCCGCCGCGACCGGCACGGCTTTGGAGATCAACGCCGCGCCCGAACGGCTCGACCTGAGCGACGAGCACGCGCGCCTGGCGCTCGCGGCGGGCGTCACCCTGGCGATCGACTGCGACGCGCACGAGCCCGCCAATCTCGATCTGCTGCCCTTCGGCCTCGCCGTCGCCCGCCGCGCCTGGACCCCGCCCGAGCGGGTGCTGAATACACGCGGGTTGGAGGAGGTGCGGGAATGGGGCGGGCACGCGGGACGGCGGGGTGGGCGGTGAATGATCGCATACGCATCGGCGATCTGGCGGAGCGCGCCGGGGTGACGCCGCGCACCGTCCGCTACTACGAGAGTATCGGACTGCTCCCACCGGGCGAGCGCGAAGGCCAGGGCCAGCACTATTACACGGGGGAGACGCTCGACCGCCTGCGGAAAATCGACCAGTTGAAGCGACTCGGGCTCGGTCTGGATGAAATACGCGAGGTTATCGACCTCTATTTCAGCGACCCAAGCGGCCTGCAACCGAAACAGCAAGTCCTCGCTATCCTGCGCCGACACCTCACCGAGACGGATCAGAAGATCGCCGCCTTGCAGCACTTTCGTGCCGATGTACGGACCCATATCGAACGCTTCGAGCGCTGGTTCGAGGAGACGGACCGGCGCTAGGTCTCCCTGCCCTAAATATGACGTTTGCGTAAACGTTATATTTTGTGTACACTCGATCGTGCGGATCGATGAACGACCGGGAGGGTTGAGCGGACATGAACGACACCATCGGATTTATCGGACTCGGCCACCTGGGCCTCCCTGTGGCGACCAATCTCCTCGACGCCGGGTATCCTCTCGCGGTATACAACCGCACCGCAAGCAAAGCGGAACCGCTGGTCGCGCGGGGCGCTCGACTGGCGACCCGACCGGCTGACGCCGTGCCGACCGGGGGGATCGTCGTGACACTCCTATGGGATGGCGCGGCCGTGGAGAGCGTCGTCAGGAGCGCTGGTTTCCTCGAGCAACTGGGGGCGGGGGGCATACACCTGTCGATGAGCACGATTGCCCCTGCGGCGGCGAAGCAGCTCGCGGCGCTCCACGCGCAACATGGGAGCAGCTATGTCGAGGCACCGATCTTCGGGCGACCGGAGGCCGCCGCCGCCCGCCAGCTCTGGATTCCGCTCGCCGGCCCGCAGAGCGCCAAAGAGCGCGTCCGGCCACTCCTGACGGCGCTGGGCGCACAGGGGGTCTTCGATTTCGGCGAGGAGGTCGGCGCGGCAACCACGGTCAAGCTCGTCGGTAACTTCCTGATCTCGTCGGTGGTCGGCTCCCTCGCGGAGGCGCTGGCGCTGGCCGAGGGGAACGGGGTCGACCCGAAAGCGGTTGTCGAGATGCTGACCCAGACGTTATTCCCCGCGCCGATCTATCGGAGTTATGGCACGATGATCGCCGAGAAAACGGCGCTGGTCAACCAGAACGAGATAGGACTGAAGGATGTCGGGCTATTCGCCGATACGGCCCAACAGGCGGGCTCACCCACGCCCATCGCACAGCTGCTGGTCGCACTGATGAACAGCGGGACAGGCAGGGCGTAGCCACCGCCGATGACGATCCGCCGCCCGCGCCTCGTCGCCCCCTGTCGCTTTGGCATGGCTGTGCGACAGGGGACTATCTCCCCACACCGCCCGACACCATCGGGAGTGGGTGCGAAATAGTTGGTCCGTGGCCCGTCGTCCGTGGCAGGGCGTTGTAGACAAGGCGCGTAGGACAAAACGAGTGCCGACCAGCGATACGGGACCGCAACCGGATACCACCACGGACCACGGACCACGGACCACGGACTCGTCCGACGCCATCATCGTCGGCGGTGGCCCGGCGGGCGCGGCGGCGGCGACGCACCTGGCGCGGCGCGGGTGGCGGGTCGTGCTGCTCGAAGGGCGCGACCTGGCGCACACGCGCGCCGCCGATCTGCGGAGCGGCGAGGTGCTGTCGCCGGGCGGGCAGGCGGAGTTGCGCGCGCTCGGCCTGCCGGTCGAGGGGGCGGACTGGCGCTTCGAGTCGTTCGCCACGATCCGCAACCGCTGGCCGAACGGGCGGGCGACCGACGATCCGCTGCCGCACGGCCTGGCCTACTGGCAGACCGATCGCGGCAAGCTCGACCGGGCGCTCTTCGCCTTCGCGGGCGCGGCGGGGGCACAAACGCACGACGGCCAGCGGGTCCGCGCGACCCTGCGCGATCGGCGCGGCGCGGTCTGCGGCGTGACCACGCGGGACGAGACGGGCGCGGGGCGCGAGTGGTACGCCCCGGTCGTCATCGACGCCTCCGGGCGCTACTCCGCGATCCTGCACGAGTTAGGCGGGCGACAGCCCGACCCGGAGTTCCGCCGCGCGGCGCTCGTCACCTTCTACGACACCTTCCCCGGCTGCACGCCCGGGCTCTGGGAGCAGCACTTCCTCGTGCGGCACGGCACGGCGGTGAAGGGCGCACGGATGGGGCCGAAGCTCTACCGCTTCTCGCTGGAACTCGATCTCGCGGCGCGCGAGGGGTACGCCCGCCAACTCGGCACCGGTGCGCCGCACGAGTTGACCCTGGCGATCCTGCGCGACCTCGCCCCGCACCTCCACGCGCGTTTCCATGCGGCGACACCCCTCCCGCACCGCACCGCCTATGGCCCGCTCGCCTACCGCGTGCGCCGGATCATCGACGATGGGCTGCTGCTGATCGGCGACGCCGCTGGCTACCTCGACCCCGGCACCGGGCAGGGGATCGAGTTCGCGCTCCGCACGGCGCGGGTCGCCGCCGCCACGGTCGATCGGGCGCTGACGCTCGACGATCCGCGCGCCGAGCGATTCGCCCCCTACGTCGCCGCCCGGCACCGCGAGATCGCGCGCGCGATGGGGTGGTTGCGCCTCTATCTGCGCCTGACCCGTCGCGCCCCGCTCCTCGATCTCGCCAGCTATGCCCCGCCCCTCCGCGCCGCGCTGATCCGCGCAATGGTCCAGCGCCCGCACGTCGTAGCGCCCGATTGAACCAGGTCACCGATCCACGGGGTGCATGGCCGCGCCCCGCATCATCACATCGGACGCGGGGCGCAGTTGGTTGCCGGGTGAACCATCGATCGAAGGGAGCGGCCCTACAGCGCCACGCAGGAGGCTTGTCCCCCTGCCGCTCCCTCAGTCCCCGGCGGGGAGATGCTCCCAAGCCGCGTCTTGGGGCTTCGTGGCCGCAGCCCCTCGCCGGGACATGCCCTTCACGGGTAGTGGCTGCCCTTCATGGGAGTGGCTGCCCTCCGGGGTACAGCGTATCCTTCATGGATGGTGGCTGCCCGCCGGGGTACTTCAGTCCTGGTCACGGCTCTAACGCTCGTTCCCCCGATAGACCTGCCGCCCGAACTGGCCGAGGAGGATGTTGTTCGGCGCGGCGAGTTCGGGGTGCAACTCGAAGCGCGCCCGCTCGAACCACTGCACGGTGTACTGCCTGCCATCTTCGAGCGTTTCCGTCACCGGATCGGTGAGCGGGTAGCCGAACTGCGCCAGGCCACCGTGCTGCTCCCAGAAGGTCTTGAAGTCTCCGGCGATGTTGTGCCCGGTCTCCGGGAAGAAGCGCCCGCAGCCGCAGTCGGGCAATGCCGGGTAGAGCGGGTGCAGGCGTCGCCCGAATTGGCCGAGCTGGATCGTGTTCGGCGCGGGGCTTTCGGGGTGGTACTCGAAGCGCGCCCGCTCGAAGTATTGCACCAGATACGGTTTGCCGTCCTCCAACACCTCCACCAGCTCGTCGCTGATCGGGTAGCCGTAAATCGGGAGGCCCCCATTCGCCTGCCAGTACGCGAGGAACGGCCCGCGCACCGCCTTGCCGGTCTGCGCGAATGATTGCCCAGCGCCGCTGAAGGCGCTGCCCGACACGGAGGAGGCCGCGATCGGCGCGTGGATGACGTAGACCGGATCGGCATTGACCGACAGGGTCACGGCGCTGCCGGCCCGCGCGACGGTCCGCGTGCCGCCGAAGAGATCGATCACCTCCGCGTCGCCGCCGCTGGTCAGGCTGGCGGTCCCGCCATTCGGTGCCCAGACAATGTCGATCAGGTGGCCGTCCCGCTCGAAGCGGAAGGCGAAGACGCCGTCCCCGGCGGCGATCCGCCCGCGCCCGGTCGCCCCTTCCAGGCGCTCGGTCGCCGTGCGATAGGCATTGTAGGCGGGCTTCGGCCTGGCCCAGCCATGCACCAACTCGAAGCCATCATGGTCGTTGAGGACGTAGGGCATGATCCGCGCGATCGGGAGGTCGGACGCGAGCATCTCGGCGATCTGCTGGATGAGGTAGCGCGCCTGCGCCCCCTCATCGCCGACGTACCAGGGATCGGGGCCATCCTGCGAGGCGAAGCCGAACTCGGTGATCCAGATCGGCTTGGCCGGGAAGCGCGCCAGGATGCTTTTCAGGTTCGGCAAGCCCTGATCGAAGAGGCTGTAGCCCTGATCGTTGAGCGCGGCGGGCGGCACGTAGAGGTGGAGGGAGACGGCGTCCATCTTGTCCCACGGCATCGCCGCCAGCCAGTCTTCGTCCACGCCGCTGATCGCCGGGCCGAGGACGGTCGCGCCCGGATCGACGCCCTTGATCGTGTCGTAGGTCACGCGCAACAGGTCCGCGTATTGCTCCTTCGAGCCGCGCCAGAAGACGGGGACGTTCGGCTCGTTCCAGACCTCCCAGACATGCACCCGATCCTTGAAGTGTCCGACCGTTTGCGCCACATAGTTCGCCCACAGCTCGCGCGGCGGCGGCGCGGTCGAGAGTTCCCCCGCCTCACCGACCGCCCAGCCGGTCGAGTAATCGAGCAGCCCGAGGATCTCCAGGTTGCGCGCCCGCTCGGCATTCACCACGTCGTCCAGGCGCCCCCAGGTCCAGCGTCCCCGACTCGGTTCCAGGGTGTCCCAGCGGAACTCTTCCTTCGCCCAGGTCGCGCCGCTCCCAGCCAGGATACCGACGGGCGCATTCCGCCGCGTATCCCCATCGAAGCGCGTCCCAATATCGGCGACCAGCCCGAAGCGCCGGTCGCTCGCAGCTGCGCCGACCGGTGCCGGGTGCGCGCCGAACACCCCACCGAGCATCCCGCAGAGGAGCACGACGACCAAACCCGAATACCCGAAGCGCCACCCGCGACCACGCATCTCTACCTCACAAAATAGTTCGTTTCGCAAACGCTTGTCGGGTGACGGCGCGTGGAGAACCTCTCCCCGCCGCTGCGGCGGCGACCCTTCCCCACGGGAGAGAGTGGGGATGGCCCCAGCCAACCCGACACGTCTTCGTGCAACGCCGCATGAAGACGTGCTCGACTAGGTGCATGGCCCGTTGACCATACACTATCCATTCCCGCTGGCATACTGTGCCGCTGGCGGTCGGCCGGCCGGGATGGCTACCGGGCGAAGGAAGGGGCCGCACGCTCCCGGACAGGGCTGCGCTCCCGTTGCTTCGCGTATCCGTAAGTATAGAAAATGGCGCGTTGTCTGGGTATGGGAAGCCAGTCGCTTTGCGAGCAGGCGACGGTACTACGAAAAAACGGGCGATTTCGCCGGTACGGGGTGGGTGGTCCCACGACGATCGGCAATGCCAGCACAGGCGAACGCCAAGAACGGCCACCGTGGTGGCTGCCCTGGCGGATTTAAGCCCGCTACACCACCAGGGCGTACCAGGCGATTCGGGGGTGGGGGTCGGGCCACAGACAATGGCGGAGCAATGCGGCCCTGCGCGAGATCGAGATCACGGTGCGGCGGCGGGCCGCGCGAACTCCGGTCGCCCGAACGGCCCCGGGAGGGCGCGATAGGATCGGATTGGTTCCGCATGGCGGTGTTACAATCGTCCCTGTGTTCGGACGCGATGACACCGCGCGGGACGTTCCGGCGTACCTGATACCGACACCGACGAGCGGGAGGGGGAGGCGCGATGGCGGGCAATGGCACGGGGAGCGGCGGCGACCGCGACAATCCCGACAATGGTATTCGCGGCCTGATGCGCGGGCTGCGCGATTTCGTGACGCAGATCGCCGACCCGACCGCCACCCCACGCCCGCAGCCGGTCAGCAAGCCCGGACGCCGCCCGCCGCGCGACAATCCGCGCGCCGTCACCGCTAACAGCGCGGGCGCGCGCGAGCCGCTGGTTGATATCTACGACGAGGGCGAGTTCATCCGCGTGGTCGCGGACATGCCCGGCGCGGACCCGGCCACCCTGAAAGTGCGCGGCGTGGACGATCGCCTCACCATCGTCGCGAGCGGCCCGGCCCGCCGCTACGAGCGCCTGATCGTCCTCCCCGCCATCGTCCACCCCGATCGGGCCGACCCGCCGACCTTCATCAACGGCATCATGGAGATCCTGCTCCCCGCCGAGCGCCCCGCACCACCGGAACCAGAGGCGGTAGTGCCGGACGAGGCGCGCACGGACATCCTCGCGACCGCACCCGACGAAACACCCGCCTCGCCCGACAGATCGGAACCAACCAGGCAGCATGCAATGACCGAGGAACGATGATCGCAACGGCCACGACGCCAACCGCCCCCGCCCGCCCCGATAACGGCCTGCGCGCGACCGAGGCCCATGCGCGCGATGTCGATCGCGGCATCGTCCGGCTCGACCCGGCGGACCTCGCCGCGCTCGGCGGCCACACTGGCGACCTGCTGATCGTCACCGGGGCGCGGCGCACCGTCGCCAAGGCGCTGCCGCTGGCGGTCGCCGAGCGTGGGCGTGGCACGATCCAGCTCGATGGGGTGACGCGCGACAACGCACGGGCGACCATCGGCGAGCGGGTAACCGTGCTGCCGGTGGCTGGACGCCCGGCGAAGCGCCTGATCCTGCAACCGGTCGGCGGCACGACCGCGCTCACCGGCCAGGACGCGCGCTATCTGACGCACCTGCTGGACGGACACGCGGTCATCGGGGGAGATCGGGTCCGCGTGGCCCTCTTCGGCCCGCGTCCGCAAGATTTCCAGGTGTTGGAGAGCGACCCCGAGGGGCCGGTCCTGATCGACGAGCAGACGGTCATCCGCCTCGCCGGGAACCGCGCCGCCGACGGTCGCCCCGCGATCACCTACGAGGATATCGGTGGGCTGGCGCAAGAGATCCGCCGCATCCGCGAGATGATCGAACTCCCGTTGCGCTACCCGGTCCTCTTCGAGCGCCTCGGCATCGACCCGCCGAAGGGGGTATTGCTGGCGGGACCGCCCGGCACCGGCAAGACGTTGATCGCCCGCGCGGTCGCCTACGAGACCGCCGCGCACTTCTTCCACATCAATGGCCCCGAGGTCATCAACAAGTTTTACGGGCAGAGCGAGGCGAATCTGCGCTCGGTCTTCGAGGAGGCCAGCGCCCACACGCCGAGCGTGATCTTCATCGACGAGATCGACGCGCTCGCGCCGAAACGTGCCGAGGTGGTGGGCGAGGTGGAGAAGCGGGTCGTCGCCCAACTCCTCGGCCTGATGGATGGCCTCCAGGCGCGCGGCCAGGTGATCGTGATCGGCGCGACGAACCTGCCGGACGCGCTCGATCCGGCGCTGCGTCGCCCCGGTCGCTTCGACCGCGAACTGAACGTCGGCGTGCCGGACCGCACCGGACGCCTGGAGATCCTGCAAATCCACACGCGCGGGATGCCCCTCGCCGCCGACATCGATCTGGAACGACTGGCCGCGCTGACCCACGGCTTCGTCGGGGCCGACCTCGAAGCGCTCTGCCGCGAGGCGGCGATGGTGGCGCTGCGCGGCCTGCTGCCGACGATCGACTTCGGGCTCGACACGGTGCCGCTCGAACAGCTGGCGGGCCTGGACGTGCGCCAGGCCGACTTCCTCAACGCCCTGCGCGAAGTCTCCCCCTCGGCGCTGCGTGAGGTCTACATCGAGACGCCCGATGTAGGCTGGGACGACATCGGCGGGCTGGACGCGGCCAAGGCGTCGCTGATCGAGGCGGTCGAGTGGCCGCTCCGCTACGGCCCGCTCTTCGACCGCCTCGGCGCGACCCCGCCGCGCGGCATCCTGCTCGAAGGCCCGCCCGGCACCGGCAAGACGCTGCTCGCCAAGGTGGTGGCGCGGGAGAGCGAGGCGAACTTCATCGCGGTCAAGGGGCCGGAGATCCTCTCGAAGTGGGTCGGCGAATCGGAGAAGGGGATCCGCGAGATCTTCAAGAAGGCGCGCGCCGCCGCGCCGTGCATCGTCTTCTTCGACGAGATCGACACGCTGGTGCCGGAGCGCGGCGGCAACTTCGCCTCCGAGGTCAGCGAGCGCATCGTCGGCCAACTGCTGGCGGAACTCGACGGGTTGGAGGAGATGCCGGGGGTGATGGTCCTCGGCGCGACCAATCGCGCCGAACTGCTCGATCCGGCGCTGCTCCGCCCCGGTCGCTTCGATCTGACGATCGCCCTGCCGCTGCCCGACTTCGCCGCGCGTGAGGCGATCGCCTGGGTCCATCTGCGCGAGCGCCCCCTGGCGGACGATGTCGACCCGCGCCTGATCGCGCGCGAAACCGCGGGACGCAGCGGCGCGGACATCGCCGGACTCTGCCGTCAGGCCGCCGTGCTCGCCATCCGCGAGGCGATCAGCGCGGGGCGCGACACGGAGACGGAGAGTCTCTACCTCGCCTCGCGCCACTTCACCGAGGCCGCCGCACAGCTCGGCTACGAGGATTTCGACGACGCGCCGTATGACGACGAAACGATTCAGCCGCGCCGCCGTAGTTGGTGGGGCTGAGCGCTTCCACAGGGAGCAAAATGCAGGGGCCGCCCCTCGGTGAGGGGCGACCCCTGCCGATTTCTCTGTTGTGCTGCCGCACGCGCTAAGCGGCCCGCCCCCTGGTCGCGCCGGTAACGACCGCGCCGACCGCCGTCACTGCCGCGACACCGAGCGTCGCCAGGGCGGTCTTGGCCCGCCGCTCCTGATCCTCCGGGGATGTCAGCCCTTCGGCACGCTGGACTTCCGCCAGTGCCGAGCGATACGGGCGCTCGCGGATCGCGCGCAGCCGCTCATCGAGCGACGGCTCGTTGCTTGGTGCCTCTGGCGCTTCATCGTAATTGAAGCCGCCCACGCCGGTCGCACCGGCAGCACGCCGTCCCTCGCTCGCCGACTCCGGGCCACCGCCGCCATTCGCTAGCTTCTGTGCCGACGCCGTGTTGGTCGCGGCGACCTGCCCTTGGGTGACCCCCGCCTCGCGCGCCGCCTGCGGGTGCGGCGCGGGCTGCTTGCCGGGGAGTTGCTTGGCGGGGTCGGTGACCTTGTCCCGGATCGTCTCCGGATCGTAGCGCCGCGCCGCCTCGGCGTTGAACTCCGCACCGACGAGCACGAGCATACTGACGATCCGCAGGAAAAAGAGGAAGATGATCGCCCCGGCGATCGTGCCGTAGGTCTTGTTGAACGATGCCCCGGCGAAGAAAGAGACATACAGACCAAAAAGCGCGCTGAAGATCAGGATCGCGACCGTCGCCAGGAGCGCGCCGGGGGAGATCCAGTTGAACTGCTGCTTGACATTCGGACCTTTCCAGTACAGGATCGCCAGCCCCAGGCTGATGCCGGCGATCGCGCCGGCGATCCGCAGGATGAGCAAGATCACCGTACCAACAGTACCGAGATTAAAAATTCGCGCCAGCCCACCACCGGCGGTCAGTAAGATCGAACCACCGATCAGGAGGATCACCAGCGTGAGCGTCAGCCCGAGCGCGGTCAACTTCGCGATGATGAAGTTGCGTGTTTCCTGCACCCCGTAGGCACGGTTGAACGCCTTCATCATCGTGGAGACAGCGGTCGAGGCAGAGTTCAGCGCCAGAACGGCGCTGACGATCGCCCCGATTGACAGGGCACCACCCGCCGGCGTGAGGATTGTCTCCAAGACGCCCCGCAGCGTCTCGGCGGTATTGCGATCGAGCGCGCTATACAGATTATCCGTGATGTTCTGCATGATGTTGCCGATACCGATCGCCTGCCCGATCAGTCCGGCGAGGGTCGCCAGGAAGATGAAGAAGGGGAAGATCGAGAAGATGATCCAGTAGGCGAGTTCTGCGGCCAGACCCGGAACGTCATCCTTGCTGTATTCCTTGGCTACCGCCTTGGTAACCGGCCACCACTCGACTTGCGACATCTTCATCGATCGACTCCCAACGTGCAGCTCTCATCCGTTCACCGCCTGGCAATGGCACAAAAGCAATTCTCATGCCAGACAAACGCGAGAGGCGACATCTATCGGCGTGGCTTACGGCACGTCGTCGCGCAGCGCGGGCCAGGCGGCGCGGACCGCCGCGGCGGCGAGCTGTGCCAGACAGGTGCCGATGGTGCCGACCAGGAGCCAATCGACCGGATCGAGAACGCACGCCAACGGCGGCGCGGCGTCGAGCGCGATCACGGCCAGCCGGAGCCGCCCCGGCGGGAGCGCCCCTTCCACCTCGGCCAGCCCATCGTAGAGGCCGTCGTAGAGGCGATCGTCCAGGCGCACGGCGATGTCATCCGGGAGGGACGGCGCATAGGCGAAGGCGACGCTGGAGGAGACCGCGACGCACGCCTCGCCCGGCGTGGTCAGTCGCACGGTGACGCGCAGATCGAGTGCGGTGCCATCGGCGAGCGGCACCGTGTCGCTCGCCACGCCGTCGGCGGTTCGTGTGCCGACGATAAAGGGCGTGAGGTCGGTGAGCATCGCTCCTCTTTCTCGCCAGCGCCGCCCATCACGGGGCTGATGCGACGCTGGACCAGTTTCAGATCGCCCCCTCGCGCCGCAATTCCGCGATCGCTTCGACGGTGTAGCCATACTCCGCCAGGATCTCCTCCGTCTGTTGACCGAGCAGCGGGGGCGCATGGCGCAGTTCACAAGGGGTGCCGCCGAGGCGGTACGGGAAGCCCGGCATCTGCAAGTTCGGCACGGTCGGGTGTTCGACCGCGAGCTGCAAGCCGAGGTGCTGCGTCTGCGGCATCGCGAACATCTCCGCGACAGTGTTGATCGGCCCCGCAGGGACGCCGAGCGCGTCGAGCTTCGCCATCACCTCGGCGGTCGTGTGGGGGGCCAGCGCCGTCTGCATCAGCGCGTAGAGCGGGTCGCGGTGCGCGGCGCGCGCGGCGTTGGTGGCGAAGCGGGGGTCGTCGGCGGCGTCCGCCAGCCCGAACGCCTCGCAGAAACGCAGCCACAGGCGGTCGTTGCCGATCGCCAGATTGACGTAGCCATCGGCGGTCGGGAAGGTGTCATACGGCACGATCGTCTGGTGGCGGTTCCCCTGCCGCTCGGCGAGCTGCCCGGTGGCGAGATAGCCGACGCCGTAATAGCTGAGCAGGGAAACCTGCGCGCCCAACATCGAGTTATCGATGAACTGCCCCTCGCCGGTCCGCTCGCGGTGCAGGAGCGCGCTGACGATCGCGAACGCGGCGAACATCCCGGCGGTCTGATCGGCGATCGGCACGCCCATCTTCGTCGGCATCCCGCCAGCGGCGTCCGACTGCCCGGTGATGCTCATCATGCCGGACATCCCCTGGAGGATGATGTCGTAGGCGGCGCGGTTGGCCGAGGGGCCATCCTGCCCGAAGCCGGAGATGGAGCAGTAAACGATGTCGGGCTTAATCGCGCGGACCGCGTCGTAGTCGATGCCGAGGCGCGCGACCACGCCGGGTGCGAAGTTTTCCACGAGGGCGTCGGCGCTGGCGATCAACGTCCGCAGAATCGCCAGCCCACTCGCCGCCTTGAGGTTGAGGGTGAGGCTACGCTTGTTGCGGTTCGTGCTGAGGAAGTAGGCGCTCTCCCGGGTCGGATCGGCCGTGTCGTCGCCACCGAGGAAAGGGGGACCCCAGGCGCGGGTGTCGTCCCCCTTGCCCGGAAGCTCGATCTTGAGCACATCGGCACCCATGTCGCCGAGCATCATCGTGCAATATGGGCCGGTCATCACGCGCGTCAGGTCGAGCACGCGGAGGCCACTCAATGGCTGCGTCATCCCAAACACCGTCCCTTCCCTTTTACCACATCTTTACCACATCGATACTGCACAGGATGCGTGGTTACCCCACCGATGCTGCACAGGATGCTGGCGATTGTAGCAGACCAACCCACACCGACCGCTGCGCCAAATAGCAGGATGCCGCACCTCGTATGGCGCGGCATCTCGTAGGGTGGGGTAGGGTGGAATGAGACGGGCCACCGCTCGTCGGCTGATGGCACCATGAGCAGTGGCCCGAATGTTTGCAGAGGGAAATCAGGGGGTTGGCACCGGTATGCGCCAGGGGAACCGATCACATTCGATTTTCGCCAACCCCCTGACCTGCACGTAGGCTAGCACCGCGCACCGCCTTTGTCAATACTTTGCAAAGATAAACATGGGCGGTGTGCAATTTTTAGATCCTCTATACTGTGCATAGGCATCGCTCATGCCTGCGCCAGTACACCGATCACAGACCACCCGGGTTGATTGCGGGACTGGTTCGCGCCGTACCGAAGGAAAAGCGATGGACGACCAGATACGCCTCAGCATGCTGACCTCGTATCACGGCAGCGAAGCGGATCTCGACCCAGCGCTCCTGGCGCAGTTGCTCCCCACGCGCGCCACCACACCGTCCGCCGGCCCCACGTATACCGCCACGGACGCGCGGACACTGATCGCCTTTCAGGACAACGGGACAGCCATCGCGCAGGCGATCAACTTCTTCCCGCCGGTTATCGACGATCCCTTCATCTATGGCGAGATCGCGGCGGCGCAAACGATGGGCGGGATCTACGCCCTCGGCGGCGAGGTCACCTTCGGGCTAAGTATCGCCTCCTGGCCGGAGGACGTATCGCCGGACCTGCTGCGCGCGATCTTCGCGGGCGGGGCGGCGAAGATGGCCGAAGGGGGGGCGCGGATCGTCGGCGGACAGACGATCCGCGCCCCCAATCCACACTACGGACTCTGCGTCACCGGCACCATCGATCCTGCCCGGTATCTCACCAGCACGGGGGCACAGCCGGGCGACCGGCTCTATCTGACCAAGGCGCTCGGCACTGGCGTCATATTGACGGCAGCCCGACGCGAAGCGGCCACCGCAGAGCATCTGGCCGAAGCGATCACCTCGATGCGCCGCCTCGATCGTGTCGCCGCGACCATCGCGCGGCGCGAGGGGGCCACCGCCTGCATCGGCATCGCCGGTCGCGGGTTGCTCGGCTACGCCGCCCAATTGGCTGCACAGAGCGCCTGCGGGATCCGGCTCGCGGTGACGGCGGTGCCGTTCCTCTCCGGCGCGCTCGAATACGCCGAACTCGGTTTCACCCCGGAGATCACCGAGCGCAACCGCGCGGCGTATGCGACCGGATTCGGCACCAATAGCGCGAATGTCCCGATGCCGCGCCATTCGGTGGGCGATCTGTTGCACGATCCGCAAACGTCGGGGGGGCTGCTGCTGAGCGTCCCCGCCGCCCGCACGGCCACCTTCCAGGCGGCCTTCTCCCGCGCGCGCGCCGCGCTCTGGCCGATCGGTGAGGTCGTCGCCGGGGCCGGGATACAACTGATTCCCTGAGCGCGCCATGCCGCAAGCGCGCGACGAGTAGCCCGCCCGCTCTACTGGCGCGCACGCTCGAGCACCGCCGCGCCTCAGAGTTTCAGCGAATGTCGCGCGAGCCAGAGGAAGACACCGATCCCCGAGGCGATCCCGACGATCAGCATCGCGGTATCCAGGGGTGCCGGGGGCTGCCACCCGCTGAAATACTTGATCAGGAAGTAGAGCCAGACGACCGCCAGCACGCACAGCGCCTGGATGCCGACCCGTTCGAGCCGCCCACCGGCCTTCATCGCTCCTCCTCGTGACGACACAGCGGCGTCGCACCGCTATCCCTCATAGCTATCCCTCATAGTGGTATAGCGGCGCCGACATCCGTCGCGCGTCCGCTTCGCCGGTTTTCGTCGGTTGTTGGTCCGCCGCCTGCGCTGGCGCTCGTAGTGTACGGGCGCGTTCACGCTGCGATCATATACTCTGCGGAGCATCGTACGGTGCCACATAGTAGCTGGACGAGAGGAACACAATGGCCGAACGCACATTTTTCGGTCGCCTGCTGGGGCGGCTGACCGGATCGGGCGGGGCTGCACCCCCCGGCCCGCCCCCGGAACGTTGGGAGGACCGGGCGCGCGACGCCCACGCCGCGCTGCTGCGCGCCTTCGCCGTGCCGGGGAGCGATCTCCTGCGCGAGCGCGCCCCGGCCCTGCCGACCGACCGGCGCTACGCCTACCTCTGGCCGTTCGGGCAGGCGCTCGCCGCATCGATCGACCTCGCGCTCCTCACACACGACGAGGCGGCGCTGCGGCAGGCGCGCACGTTCGGCGCGGCGTTCTTCAACCACTACTGGAATGATGCCGACCCGGCAGCGGGTGGAGCCTCATATCCGCTACCGGAGGGCGGCGACACCTTCTACGACGATAATCTCTGGATCGGCCTGGCGCTGTGCGACCTCTATCGCGCCACCGGCGAGTCGCAGTGGCTCACCGGCGCGGCGCGCATCTTCGCTTTCGTGAGCACCGCCTGGGACGACGACCCGCGACACCCGCACCCCGGCGGCATCTTCTGGGCGCGGCCGCGCGCGAACCCCACCGGGGATCGCAACACCGTCTCCAACGCCCCCGCCGCCCAACTCGCCCTCCGCCTGCACGCCACGACCGGCGAACGGCGCTACCTCGATTGGGCGCACCGTACCTTCGACTGGACCGAGCGGGCGCTGCGCGATCCCGACGACGGGCTCTACTGGGACCACGTCAAGCTCGACGGCAAAATCGAGCGGGCGAAGTGGTCCTACAATCAGGGGACGATGCTCGGCGCGGCGGCGCTGCTGGGCGAGGCGATCGCGGAAGACACCCGGCAGGCCCGCGACCGTGCCCGGGCCATCGCCGACGCCGCGCTGGCGCACTACGAGGACGGCGATGCGCTCTGGGCGCAAGACCCCGCCTTCAACGCGATCTTCTTCCACAACCTCTCCCTGTTGGGTGGCCTCGTCCGCGACCACGCCTTCTACCGCCCCGCGCTCGCCGCCTATGCCGCGCGCGCCTGGGCGGGGCGCGACGGGCGCAGCGGCCTGATCGGCTTCGGGCGTGGCGGACGGGTAGAATTGCTGACGCAGGCGGCGGCGGTGCGCCTCTTCGCCACCCTCGCCGCGAGCGAGCGCGAGCGCCTATAATCGCCTGCTGAGGGCGGGATCACAATAGCCACGCGCAACGAAGACACTGGCGGAAAACACAGGGCGCACGCGCCCAGGCGAGGGATGGGGAGATGACGAGGGCGGTTGGCGCGACGATCGGGGTCGACATCGGCGGGACACGTATTCGCGTCGGGCGGCGCGACGCGCAGGGCGGCGTCGTCGCGGAGCGGATCCTGACGCCGTACAGCGCGGCGGAAGGGGTGGCGGGGATCGTCGCCCTGGCGCGGCAGATCGCCCCCGAGGGGGTCGCGACGATCGGCATCTCGGCGGCGGGTCCGCTCGACTTCAAGCAGGGAATCGCCAATCCGCTGAACCTCCCCGGCTGGCACGGCTACCGTCTCGTGGACGAATTGATCGGGCAACTCGGCGCGCAGGTCATCATGGATAATGACGCCAACTGCGCCGCGCTCGCCGAATGGCGCGAAGGGGCCGGGCGCGGGGCCGCGACGTTGGTGTACTACACCATCAGCACCGGCGTCGGCACCGGCGTGATCGTCGATGGCAAGGTGCTGCATGGCGCGCACGACACCGAGGGCGGACACCAGATCGTCTGGACCGACGGGCCACCCTGCCCCTGCGGCGCGCGCGGCTGCCTGGAGGCGGTGATCTCCGGGACCGGGTTGCGCGCGCGCTTCGGCAAGCCCGCCGAGGAGTTGGACGATCCGGCGGTCTGGGACGAGGTCGCCAAGTACCTGGCGATCGGGATCGCCAACACCGCTGCGCTGATCTGTCCCGAGGTGGTGATCATCGGCGGCGGCGTGATCGCGCGCGGCGAGGCGTTGTTCGGGCCGCTGCGCCGCCTCCTCCACGAGTACATCTTCATCGTGCCGATCCCCCGCGTCGTCCCCGCCGGGCTCGGCCAGGATTCGGGCATCATCGGCGCGCTCGTCCTGGCGGAGACGCAACTCGCGGAGCGGATCAGCTAAGTACCGCGTTTCGCAAACACCGGTAGGGCTGCCTCTCCCCCTCTCCTAGAATTGGGAGAGAGGGTGCCGCCCGCAGGCGGCGGGGGTGCGGGTGGGCGGGTGAGCAACCCGACAAGCGGTGGCGAAGCAGCGCCAACAACGTGGCACGAACAGAACAAGGAGACTGATGGCCGCACAACCGCAGATCCGCCTCGCCCCCTCGATCCTCTCCGCCGATTTCGCGCGCCTCGGCGAGCAGATCGCCGAGGCGGAGGCGGGCGGGGCCGACATGATCCACTTCGATGTGATGGATGGCAACTTCGTCCCGAACATCAGCATCGGCCTGCCGGTCCTCGCCGCCGTCCGGCGGATCACGCGCCTGCCGATCGATGTCCACCTGATGATCGAGCGCCCGGAACGCTACCTGGCCGACTTCGTGCATGCCGGGGCCGACTGGCTCACGGTGCATGTCGAGGGAGCGATCCATCTGCACCGCACCCTGACACAGATCCGCGAACTCGGTGCACATCCGGGTGTCACGCTCAACCCCGGCACCCCGCCCGCCGCGCTCGATGAAGTCCTGCCGATCGTCGATGCGGTGCTGGTGATGACCGTCAATCCCGGCTTCGGGGGGCAGGCGTTCATCGCAGGCCAGTTCGCCAAGATCGTCGCCCTCCGCGCCGCCCTCGATGGGGTCAATCCCGGTGCGCGCCTCGCGGTCGATGGCGGCGTCCACGCGGCGAATATCGCGGCGGTCGTCGCGGCGGGGGCCGATCAGATCATCGCCGGGTCGGCGGTCTTCAACGACGAGCAGGGCGTGGCCGAGGCGCTCGCCGAGTTGCGGCGCGGGATCGCGAGCGGCCTGACGCAGCGGGCGGACGGGCGATGAGCGCCGCGCCGACGGTCGCCCTCGCCGCGACCCTCCACGACCCGCACGCCGCCGATCTGGACAGTATGCGCGCCGCCCTCCCCGGCGTGGCGGCACTCTACGCCGGGATCGCCGTCGTGGCGACGGTGGAGACGCCGGAACACGTCCTCGCGCCCCTCCGTGAGGCGGGCGCGACGGTCCTCCAACGTCCGAGCGATTACCGCGAGATCGGCTGGCGACGCCTCGAAGCGGTGCGCGCGGCGACGATCTGCGCCCCGGCGGTCCACCTCTGCGACTTCGACCGTCTCCTCCACTGGTGGCACAACTGGCATGCCGAGCTACTGGCGACCCTGCCGCGCATCGCGACGCACGATCTGCTGATCTTAGGGCGCACGCCGCGCGCCTGGGCGACCCACCCGGCGAATCAGATCGAGACCGAGGGATTGGCGAATCGCGCGGTGTCGCATTTCTACGGCGCGGACGTCGACATCTGCTCCGGCTCGCGCGGCCTCTCGCGGCGCGCGGTCGACTATCTGGCCGCGCACGGGCGCGAGCACAGTGTCGGCACCGACGCCGAGTGGCCGCTGCTCCTGCGCGCCGCCCCCGGTTTCCGCTGCGAGCAACTCCTCACCGAGGGGTTGGAGTTCGAGACCGGCGACCGCTACCCCGAGGAGGTCGCACGGGCGGGCGGGCTCGCGGGCTGGAACGCGACGCTCGACCGCGACGCCGACCGCTGGACCTTCCGCATGCGGATCGCGGGCGACATCGTGCAGGCGGCGCTCCGCACGGCGGCGCGCTGACACGCCCTGCCCCGGCGGGCCGCTGTGCTATCCTTCGCCCTCAGATGGACAGCACAGCCGCCGAACAGCCGAAACCGCCCCGCCGCCCTGCCCGCACGCGCGTGAAGCGTCGCAGGAGGGCCGCCACGCGCGCGACCCCGCGCGTGGCCGACGCCACACCGCAGCACGATATGCGCGAGCGCTTATCGGGGGCGTTGCGCCGCCAATGGTATGTCCTCGCCCTCTACCTGCTGTTCGCGCTCGTCGTCACCTTCCCGCTCGTCCTGCACTTCGGCTCCGCGCTCCCCGGCGATGGCAAGGATGCCTGGCAGAACTATTGGGACTACTGGTGGCTCCGCACGGCGCTCGCCGCGTGGCACAATCCCTACCAGACCCCGCTGCTCTACGCCCCCTACGGCGTGCCGCTTTACCTGCACACCCTCAACCCCTTCAACGGCTTCGTCACCCTCCCCATCCAGTTCCTCTTCGGCCTGACCGCCGCCTACAACAGCGTCGTCATCCTCTCGCTGACCCTCGCCGCCTTCTTCGCCGCGCTGCTCGTCGGCCACGTCAGCAGCGGTCGGCGCGCGGGGTTCGTCGGCGGCGTGATCTACGCCTTCGGCTCGTACCACCTGGCCCAGCTCCTCGGCCACGCCAACCTCATCGCGTCCGAGTGGCTGCCCGCCTACATCCTGGCGCTGATCGTCGCGATCGAGGCGGGCGGGCGGGCGCGTCTCCTCCCGGCGTTCGGAGCCTTCGTGGCGCTGACCCTGCTGACTCTTTGTGACTGGCAATACGTCCTCTTCGCCGGGGTCTTCACGGCCTGCTACGGCGTCTACCACGCGCTCGCGCGGCGCTCCCTCGTCCCGCTCGTGGTGGCGGCGGCGGTCGGCGGGGCGTGGGCGATCGTCGCCACGCCGCTGCTGCTCGCGACCGTGCGCGAGTTGCGCGACACGGCAGGGGACCGCCCGGCGGTCCTCGGCGCGGCGAGTTTCTCCGCCGATCTCCTCTCGTTCTTCGTGCCAAGCCCGCTCCAGACGTGGTGGGGCGCGTGGGCCGAGCGCGTGGGCGGGCTGGCGCAGGCTCCCGTCGTGGAGCGCGGCGTCTTCCTCGGCGTGCTGCCGCTCCTCCTGGCCGCCTGTGGCCTCTGGCTGGCGCGGCGACGCGCGGCCTTCTGGGCGGTCTTCGCAGGGTTCTGTTTCCTGCTGGCGCTCGGCCCGGTCCTCCAGATCGCCGGGCACCCGTTCGGCAACGTCCCACTGCCATACCGGCTCTTGCAGCTGCTTCCGGGCGTGAACGTCTCGCGCGTCCCGGCACGTTTCGCCCTGCTGGTCACGCTCGCCCTGGCGATCCTGGCCGGGCTGGGCCTCGTCGGGCTGCGCGCGCGTTTCCCGCGCCTCGACAGGGGGGCGTTCCGCTTCGTCGTCACGCCGCTCCTGGTGGCGGCGCTGCTGGCGGAGCACCTCGCCATCCCCTACCCGCTCACAGCGACCGAGGAGTCGCCCTTCTACCGGCAGCTCGCGGCCTCTGCGGAGCCGGGCACGATCCTGGAACTGCCCTTCTCGCTGACCCGCTCGACCTCCCTGTTCGGGCAGACGATTCACGGACGCCCGATCGTCGGCGGCTATCTCTCGCGCCCCCTCGCCTACCCGCTCCTCGAGCTGCCCCCGTTCGCCGACCCGGCGAGCACGCGCAACGACTTCGTCCCGGCGGCGGACGCGGCCACGGGCCGCTGGTCGCTGCATCTGGCGGGGGTGCGCTGGATCGTCGTGCTGCTGGATGACCCGAAGCTGAACCGCACCGAGATCGACGCCTTCCTGCGCGACTACGCCGCGCCCACGCCCCTCTACACCGACGCGCGGATGGCGGTCTATCGCCCGCAGGAGGTCGGCACGCCCGGCTTCTATCTGCGCCCGGACGCGGGGTGGTATCAGCCGGAATCGCTGGCCGACCGGCGGCGGATGCGCTGGCTCCCCCGCAGCGCGACCGTGGACGCCTGGAGCATGGCCGACGGCGCACAGGGCGGGACGCTGCGCTTCGAGGCGTGGAGTTTCAATCAGCCGCGACGGCTCGCACTCAGCGTCGATGGGCAGGCGGCGGGGGAATGGTTAATTGCCGAGCCGAAGGTCTATACGCTGCCGCTGGCCCTCACCCCCGGCGAGCACCGGATCGAGTTCCGCACCCTGGACGAACCCGAGCGCCCGGCGCGCACCGGCGGCGGCGGCGACGACCGGCTGATCTCGATCGGCGTCACCGATCTGACCCTCCGGCCCTGAGCCACGCACCTAAATACGGTACTTTGTGGACTTCGGATGACAAGGCACCGATCGACGACCCGCGCGGAGGCCAGCGCGCCGCGCGTGTCCGGGCGGAACGCGATGGTTCCCCTAACTGTCCCCCGTGGGGTTGCGTCTTCCATACGGCGATGCTACCGTGACGCAATCGTGCGAATACCGCATCATCGGGAGGGCGAAGTGTCTGAGAGGATAGACCGTCGATCGCCCGGCGGAGCGCTCTGGTGGACGATCGCCGCCGCCAATGCGGCGGCGGCCCTCGCTTCTGGCGGTTTCGCGGCGGCGGCGGCGGTTAATCTGGGGGTGCTGCTGCCGGAGGGGCACGAGGCGACCCCGGCGGCGGCGTTCTACGCACGGTACTTCGCCGCCCGAAGCCTGCCCCTCGCCGCGATGGTCGTCGCCCTGGTGCTCCGCAGGTCCACCGACCGGCTCGGCACCTTCCTGGTCCTGGCGGGCCTCGTGCAGGCCGCTGACGCGCTGATCGGGGCGAGCTACCGCAACCGGGGGCAAACCCTCGCCCCCGCCGCCGCGGCCGCCTTACACCTCGCCTCGGCGCGGTGGCTGCTCCGCGACCGCCCGCCGCCCTGGCGCGGGTGAGCCACGAAGGGGCCGCTCTGATCACCGGCGAAGAACTCGTCACCGACAAATCGCCTGTTAATCGGCGGCTGGCTCGGGGCTATCCGGCGAGGCCACGGCTAGCTCAGCCGCACCCGGTGACAGGAACGCGGCGATGAGGTGGATGACGACGCCGAAGAAGGCGGCGGCGATCATCAGGCCGTGTCCGGGGAGCATCAGGAAGAGGCCGAGGTTGAGATCGATGTTGTAGACCCGCCCCAGGTCCTGGATCGCGTCGGCGGCGGCGAGCGCCACGACCACCAGCGTGCCGAGGGCTGTCGCGATCGCCAGCGCCGCCAGCAACGCCGCCTCCCCGGCCCCCTGCCCGAGCAGCCAGTAGCCGCCCACGACGAGGATCGCGTAGCCGAGGAAGAGGAACGCGATCCACCAGAGTCCCGGTTCGTTCGTTGTCAGCAGGTCCCAGCCGCCGTACCACCACGCATAGCCCCGACTGACGCGGAACCACGGCAGCGCGAAGCCGAGCAGCGACAGGAGCGCGCCGGCCAGAAAGGCGAAGCGCGTCGGGCCGAGCCACGCCACCAGCGGCGCGGCTGTCGTCACCGCTGTTCCCTCACTTGCCATCGCCCCCCCTCCTCGCGTGCCGCCGACACCGGCCCTGCGCCTTTCTCTACGCCGCGAGGGCATGGGCGGTTACTCACCGATCCCTCCAGGCATCGGACAAATCGTGTTCGGCGAGCAGCGCCCCGAAGATCTCGGTCGCGTTTTGCTCCCGATCGGCGATCGTCGTCGGCAATCCGAGGTGATAGGTTCCGGCAGGGAGCAGGCCGCAGCCGCCATAGCGCCGGATGAGGAGGTATTGCGCCACCACCTCCTCGCCAGCGTGCGCCACGCCCAGGCGCGGCCACCAGGAGAAGCCGCCGACGCTGACCAACTTGGCCCGATCGTAGAGGACGTTCGCGCCACCGATCCACGCGACCTTATAGAGCACCGGCACGCCATCGGGAGCGAACCGGCGCTCCAGGTGGAGCGGGTTGGCGGCATTGTTGACCTTGTGACGCGGCACCGGCACCGTCCCTGGCGCGAAGGGTTCGGCGTGTACCGGCCCTTCCCAGAGCTCGATCGCCTGCTCATGCGGGCGAATATCGTCGAGGTATTCGAGATTCGGCGCGGCACAGCCGACAAAGCCGCATCCTTCACGCCGCAACGCCGCGAGCATCCGTTCCAGCACCGGCGGATCGAGCAGCACATCATCGTCGATGAAATGCACATAGGGTGCGCGACTCTGGTCGAGCAGGAACTGCCGCTGCTCGGCCATCCCGCGCGCCGGGAGGTGCCGCACGATCGCCACCCGATGCCCGTGCCAGCGCAGCGCACGCACCAGCGTATCGATCTCCCGGCTCGCGGTATACTCCTCCCCTGCGGGTGTCTGGTCGGAGACGACCACATCGAAGTCGGTGAACGTCTGTCCGAGCAGGCTGGTGAGGACGATCGCCAGGCCGGTCTTGCGGCGATACGTCGGGATCAGGACATCCACGCTCGCCACGCTCATACCCTCCGCTTCGCCTTGCGCGGCGCAGCTAGCCGCCGGGCGTAGGCTCCGTCTCCGCGACCTCGTCGGCGCGCGGCTCGTCGTCGGTGGCGATCGGGCGGCGACCGAGCTTCCCTTCCTCCACGAGCGTGGCGAGCACATCCATGATCGCCCGCCCGCCGAGGAGCGCGGTGATATCGGAGACATCGTACGGGGGCGCGACCTCGACGACTTCCATCCCCGCCAACCCTTCACGCGCGGCGAGGCGCAGCATCTTCAGCGCCTCGCGCGGGGTCAGGCCACCCGGCTCGGGCGTGCCGGTGCCGGGCGCGAAGGCCGGATCGACCGAGTCGATATCGAACGAGAGCCAGACCGCCTTCGCCCCTTTCCAGGCCACCTCCAGGGCGAACTCCATGATCCGTTCGACGCCGAAGCGGTCGAGATCGTCGAGCGTGATGACCGTCGCCCCGCGCTCGCGCGCCACGCGCATCCCCGGCTTCGAGCCGGTCCACCCGCCGATGCCGATCTGGACCAGATTGCTGGCCGGGGCATTCGGGATATTGGTGGCGTGGAAGAAGGGCGAGCCGTGCATCCGCTCGTCGAAGGCCGATTCGCTGAGGTCGCTGTGGCGATCGAAGTGCAGGATGCCGATCGTACCGTCGATGAACGGGGCCATCCCGCGAATATCGGGATAGCCGATCGAGTGGTCGCCGCCGAGGACGACCGGGAAGACGGCGCGCTCCGTGAGATAGGCGATCGCGTCCGCGATCTGATCGAAGCTCTTCTCCAGGTTGGCCGGGATCACCTGCACATCGCCGACATCGACCATCTCGAGCGATTCGCCGAGGATGATGCCCCGCTCGGCATTGTAGTTGCCGCCGAGCGTCGAGATGCGGCGCAGGGCCTGCGGCCCGAAGCGGGTGCCGGAACGGTAGGTCGTCCCGGCATCGAGCGGGACACCAAGGACCGCGACATCCTGCCCGCCGAGTTGGCGCATATCCTCCAGGAACGGGACGCCGACGAACGTGCCCCCGCCGCTCACGCCGGTGCGCGTACGATTGAAGAGGGTCAGCGAGCGATCCCGGATACTGGCGGCAGCCTCCAGGCCGTGCAACTTCTGTTGGGCGGCGCGCTCCCGCGCCCGCGCACCGCCCAGCGCCGCCTCGCGCTCCATCGCCCAGGTGCCACGCAAATCTTCGCGCCGGATGCGTTGCCCCCCCGGCCGCTGGTCATCGCTCGGACTCATCGGCCTCTCCTCGCCCCGGCGGGGCATTGCGCGCCAGCGGGCGCGATCGGTCGCGAATCGTTATGGTAGCGCGCCACGCCGCGCCGCCGATGGCGTCTGCGAGAGGGCTGGAAAAAGCCGGGGGGCGGGATAACTCCCTGCCCCCCGGCGCACACGTTCAGAGCGCGCGTACGATCAGGCGGTGGCTTCCTGCGGCACCTTCGGATCGAGTTGCTGAAGGAGATCGTGCGCCTCGCGCTCGATCTCGCGGATACGTCCGGTGATGGTCGCCAGATCGGGCGTGCCGACATGCGCCGTGCCGCCATCGCGCTGTAACTCGCCCGCGAGGAAAACGCGCGCCTGCTCGGCGGCACGCGCGTGCGAGATACCGCGCGTACGCGCTTCCTTGATCAGCATGCACATATCGACCGCCTGCCCGGTGAACGAGCCGGAATCTTGCGACGCGCGCGGCAGATAGCCACGATCGGCCCAGTGAATCACCTGACGCAGGGTGACACCGCAGAGCGCGGCCACCTGCGAGGCGTTAAGCGACAGGCGCATCCACATCGCCCCGCGATCCGGGGAGGTGAACTGGATCGGCTCGCGCCGATCTTCTTGCGCTCCCGCAGCGGCCACCTGCGGCGCGGCCCCCTGCTCGGTGGCGGCACGCGGACGACGCCCACGGCCTCGCCTCACAACTTGTTCGGTCATTGACAACCCCTTTCGCGATGAACTCGACCCCTGAGGGTACGAAACAAACCGACACGGCGATCTTCCCTTCGCCCTGGCGGTACCGCTATTCCCATCCGTGACCGTCGCAACGACAGCCCCGCAGTGGAACACTGTTAGCGGGATGACCGGCACATCGTGATACGGCCACCGATCCGCGCTATCGACCCCTCCCGCTCTGCCAGCGCCGCTCTCGATAACGCGATTGTCACCGCTGTGGCAACACCGTTCTTAGGGCGACCATCGCGTTGGCCGCGCGAGGCGTATCACGCCCATGTATCGGTGCCTGACAACGTCCTGATCGTGTCTACCATGAGCAGACAAGGAGACTATACCAACGAGCGTGACTTGGCACAACAGATGGGGCAGAAAACGGAAGTATCAGCGGACGTACGACCGCTCGTTTGCAGTATACCGCATGGCACGAGCCCCTCTTCGACAACAACCATGCTTAAATCCGCCAATACCTCCGGTAGACCGCGTGCGCCTCCGCGATCGCCCGCGCCGCATCCAGGCCAATCTCTCGGTGTGGCCGCGCCCGCTGCAGCCGCGCGAGGGCCGGATCGGGCCAGGGTTCCGTCACGCCCGCCAGCGCCTCGATCACCGCCAGCGTGCAGGCCGGCACGTAGGTCGGGCTGTAGCCCCCCTCGTGGACCGCGACGAGCCGCCCGCCGCAGCACTCGTCCGCCAGGGCCAGCGCGGCGACGGTGAGATCCCGGAAGCCCTGCGAGGAAAGGACCATGCGACCGAGCGGATCGTTGGCGCTGGCATCGAGTCCGCAGGAGATCAGCAGCAGTTCCGGCGCGAACTGCCGCACGATCGGCGCGACGAGCCCCGCCATCGCGGCGGCGTAGGTCGCGTCGCCGGAACCGGGGGGCAGGGGGATGTTGACCGTCCTCCCCTCCGCCACCCCCGCGCCTGGCTGCGCCAGCGTGCCCATGTCGGGCGGGAAGAGCCCTTCCTGGTGTAGGGAGACGAAGAGGACATCGGCATCGTCGTAGAAGACCTCGTGCGTGCCGTTCCCATCATGGACATCCCAATCGACGATCGCGATCCGGCGCAGGCCGTGGGCGCGCTGGGCGTGGCGCGCGGCGATGGCGATGTTGTTGAAGATGCAGAAGCCCATCCCGCGCTCGGGCGTGGCATGGTGGCCGGGTGGGCGCACGAGCGCGTAGGCATTCCGCACCGTCCCGGCCAGGGTCGCATCGACCGCCGCAAGCGCCCCGCCCGCCGCGAGCGCGGCGATCGCGTAGCCATCCGCGCCGAGCGGTGCGCCGACGCCCGCATCGCCGCCCCCCGCCGCCGCGACCGCGCGCACATGGTCGACGTAGGCGGCGGTGTGGACCGTCAGCAACTCCTCTGCGGTGGCCGCGCGCGCCGCGATCGGCGTCAACCGCTCGCCGAGGCCGGAGAGATCGAGCAGATGCTTCGCCCGCCCGACCGTGCGCGGACTGGAGATGTGCGGCTCCGGCTCGGCGAAAGGATAGGTCATCAGCGGCGCGCCGATCAGCGCCAGCCCGGTATTGTGTTGCAGATAGCGATCGTGGAAGACCAGTCCGGTGCGCGCCCCTGCCTCGGTCATCGCCAACTCCTTTCGCGGCCCGCTCCTCCTCGTTCCTCGCCGGGGTGGCGGCACTATACCCGATAGCGCCGATGCGGGTAGGCTGCGGGCAGATGAGATGGTATTCTCGCCGCGTGGGCACGTGAAGTCCGCGCCATGCGCGCGACCGAAGCAGTGTGGAGGGGCCGGTGAAAGCACTCATCCTGACGAACGAGTACCCGCCGCACATCTATGGCGGCGCGGGGGTCCACGTCGAGTTCCTCAGCCGCGAACTCGCCCGCCTGATGGAGGTGGAGGTGCGGGCCTTCGGCGAGCAGCACAGCGATGAGGGGCATCTGCGGGTGCGCGGCTATGGCCTGGACGATCGCGGCTTCACCGCGCCACCGTATCTGCGCCCGGTCTTCGGCGCGCTCTCCCGCAACATCGCCTTCGCCGCGACCGATGTGGATGCCGATGTGGTCCACTCCCACACCTGGTACACCAACCTCGGCGGGCTGCTGATCAAGCGCGCGTACGCTATCCCCCTGGTGATGACGACCCACTCGCTCGAACCGCTGCGCCCCTGGAAGCGCGAGCAGTTGCGCGGCGGCTACGATCTCTCCAACTGGATCGAGGGGACGAGCCTGCGCGAGGCGGACGCGGTGATCGCCGTCTCGGAGGGGACGCGCGCCGACATCCTGCGCGTCTCGGACGCGCGCCCGGAGCGCGTCCACGTCATCTACAACGGCATCGACACCGCCCTCTATCGCCCGACGAATGGCAAGGAGACGCTGGAGCGCTACGGCATCGACCCGAATCGCCCATTCGTCCTCTTCGTGGGGCGGATCACGCGGCAGAAGGGGATCGTCCATCTCGTCCGTGCGCTCCCGCAGATCGATCCCGACGTGCAGATCGTCCTCTGCGCCGGGGCACCGGACACGCAGGAGATCGCGGCGGAGATGGGCGCGGCGGTCGCGGCGGCCAGCGCCGCCCGCTCCGGCGTGATCTGGATCCGCGACATGCTGCCGCGCGAGGACGTGATCCCGCTCTATTCGGAGGCGGCGGTTTTCTGCTGCCCTTCGATCTACGAGCCGTTCGGCATCATCAATCTGGAGGCGATGGCCTGTGGCACGCCGGTCGTGGCGAGCAAGGTCGGCGGCATCCCGGAGGTCGTGGTCGACGGCGAGACGGGATTGCTCGTCCCGGTCGAGCAGCAGGACATCGCCCCCTACGAGCCGGTCGCTCCCACCGCGTTCAGCCGCGATCTCGCCGCCGCGCTCAATCGCCTCCTCGGCGATCCGGCCCTGCGCGACCGCATGAGCGTGGCAGGGCGCGCGCGCGTCGAGGCACACTTCGCCTGGGACGCCATCGCGCGCCAAACCGCCGATCTCTATGCCTCCCTCCGCTAAAGGAGAGGGCCGGGGGTCGCCTCAGAGACGCAGAGACATAGAGACGCAGAGACACAGAGAGCGAGAGACCGAGAGAGGGACGGAACAGGAGGCACAGAGGCACAGAGGGGGACGGGAGAGAAAGGACGATTTGAGAGGGTGGTGTTCCAGAACATGTAGCGCCCACGAGTAATGCAAGCAACGTTGCCTACGCAGCGGCGCTGCCCCCTCTCCCCATCCGAGGAGAGGGGGTGCCGAGCGCAGCGAGGCGGGGGTGAGGGTTTATCCAGCACTCTCTCACCCCGACAACGAAGCCCCTCTCCCTGATAGGGAGAGGGGTGGCGAGCCGGGTGCCCCCTGGGCGGACGCGACGGGGTGAGGGCCGTCCCCAGGCGTGGGGGATGCCGTTGGACTAAAGTCCCGGCTGGATGGCCTGCGGCCACGAAGCCCGCCTACGCGGGCTGGAACGCCCCAACCCATTTCTCTCTTTTCGTCCTCTGTGCCTCCTGTTCCATCCCTTACCCTCGTCGCTCTGCGTCTCCGCGTCTCTACGGTGATCGTCCCCTCGTCCCTACACCGGCGCGACGAACGGGTGCTGGGCGCGGTATTCATCCTCGGTGAGCGACATGATGAGCGAGTCGTGGTATTGCCCACCGAGGTAGGTGTGCTCGCGGAAGACGCCGTCGCGCTGGAAGCCGCACTTCTCGTAGGCGCGCTGGGCGCGCGGGTTGAACGATTCGACCCGCAGCCACACCTTGTGCAGGTTCATTTCGTGGAAGAGATACCCAAGGTAGGCGATCAGAGCGTCGCTGCCGTAGCCGCGTCCCCAGTAGTCCCGCTCACCGATCATGATCGCGATCTCGGCGTGGCGGTTGCGCCGCTCCAGATCGACATAGCCGATCCGCCCGATCGCCAGTTCCCGCCCCTCATCGTCGTGCGTCGTGATCAGCAGCCAGTGGGAACGCCCGCCCGGCACACCCAGGCCGCGCCCCTCCAACTCCTCGCGCGAGGTCGTCTTGTATGGCTCGGCCCAGAAATACATCGCCGCCGCATCGTTCGACCAGCGCCAGATCGCGTCCAAATCCTCGCGCTCGATCGCGCGCAACGTCGTCAGCTTGCCAGTAATCACGCATACCTCCGTGGTGGTAAGGGCATGGGAACGAAAAGAAGACGGGAACAGGAGACACAGAGACACAGAGGGGCACGAGAGAGAAGGAACGGAGGGGCGATTAGAACGCATGCTAGAAACGGGAGAGGGAGTGATTTATCGAGTGTGATGAGCGTATTGCCTATATTTGGGACTACCAACCTACATCAGCTATCGCCTCTCGAATCGACTCTGCTCTCTCTCGTGCTCTGCGCGCCCGGTCCACTTGCGGGCGTTGATCGCTCCGTAGTCCAATCTCATTTCTCTCTTTCGTCCTCTGTGTCTCTGTGCCTCCTATTCCGTCCCCCGTCCTCATCGCCTCAGAGTCGTCGTCGCACTTCGGGCATCACGCGCGCCATCGCCGCGCCTGCGGTGCCACGCAGCAACAACTGGGCGAGGTCGTCGAGCGGGGTCGGGGTCTGGTTCAGGATCACGATGTAGGCACCGGCGTTGGCGGCGATTTTGGGGAGTTGGGCGGCGGGATTGACCACGAGCGACGAGCCGATGATCAGGAAGAGATCGCTCCGACCCGCCGCCGCCGCGCGTTGCCACGGCTCGCGCGGCAACGGCTCGCCGAACGCGACGGTGGACGCGCGCAACACACCACCACAGACCCGGCAAGCGGGGATCGCCTCGCCCGCATCGAGCCGCGCCGAGATGCTGTCGCGCGTCTCGGTCGCGCCGCAATTCATGCAGAAGACGCGATGCGCGGTCCCGTGCAGCTCGATCGTACGCTCCGGCGACGACCCGGCGAGCGTGTGCAGGCCGTCGATGTTCTGCGTGATCAGCAGATCGAGCTTGTCCAGGCGTTCCAGTTCGGCCAGGGCGAGGTGGGCCGGATTCGGCTGCGCCTCGCGGATCACCGCGTAGGTGTTGCGCCCGCGCCGCCAATACTCGCGCTTGCCCTCCTCCGACGACATGAACGTCTGGTAATCGATCGGCTTGTAGCGATTCCAGATGCCGCCGGGCGAGCGAAAGTCGGGGATACCGGACTCGGTGCTGATCCCGGCCCCCGTGAAGGCGACCAGGTGTTCCGCATCGGCGATCAGCTCCGCGAGGCGCGCGATCCCCTCGTCGGCGCTCAGCGAGCGCGACGCATCGGCGGTCACATCCACGCCGCTCGGCTCGTTGTCACGCACCATCGTCATCCCTCCCAACCCGCCGCATGGCGCACAAAGAGAGGATAGCAGAGACACGGCCCCGCTCGCTTTGACAGCCGGGCGACCGCCTCCGTATACTTCCGAATCGCTTCATAGAGCGCGACAAGAGGGTAAGTGACTCGTAAGGCATAACGGTGTCGGGCGCGTTTGCCGCAAACGAGGGCCGACCGATGACGATCACGCGGCTCTATCACGCGCAGATCACCGTCCTGCACGAGGGCGAGGCGACCGCGCGCGGCTTCTACCGCGAACTGCTCGGCCTGCCGGAGCTCGCCAGGACTGCGGCGCTGGCGGAATGCGGCGGTTTCCGGGTGCGCCTCGGCGATCAGCAGCTCCACATCGGCGTGGGGAATGGGGGCGAGCGCGACGCGACGAAGGCCCATCTCGCGTATGGGGTGGCCGACTTGGCGGTGTGGCGTGCGCGCCTCGCCGCCGCCGGAACTGTTGTGATCGCGAGCGTGCCGCTCCCCGGCTACATGCGCTTCGAGTGCCGCGATCCGTTCGGCAACCGGCGCGGATTCATCCAGCCGCGCGACGTGGCCGCAGCGGACACAAACGCCCGGGCGCAAGACTGACAGGCGCGCGGCGCGAACCGGAGGTGTGCCACGATTCCACCGCCCTGGGGTCTGCTGACGATCGGCCTCCTCACGCTGATCCCCGGCGACGCGCTGTGCCGCCTCTTCTTCGCCACCCCTCCTTGCCGCGACGCCACGACAACCACGCGCCTGGCGCTGCTCCCCGCCGAGGCGATCTTCTTGCGCCTCTTCGGCGGCGCGCTGCTCGTCGTCTGGTGGGCCTTCGTCCTGGCCGAGGCGGGGCGCTTCGGCGCGATCGGCGTCCTGCTCGGCGTCGCCGTCGGCAGCCTCGTCCTGTATGCGCTGGTGTGGCGCGCGCATGGACGTGCCGCCTTCCCGCGCCCCGACTTCCACCCCGGACTCGCAGGTGTGGCGCTCGTCGCCCTGCTGCTGCTGAGCGGCGCGCTCACCTTCGGTCGCCCGTTCGAGACGGTCGTCGGCGGCGAGGATGCGGGGGTCTACTTCAACAGCGGCGCGATCATCGCGCGCGAGGGGGGCATCCGCTTCCACGACCCCGGCCTGGATGAGTTCGGCCCCGACGCCGCCAACAATGCGTGGTTCGGCGACACCGCGCGCCACGTCCTCACCCCGCCACCGGCCAATCCCCCGCGCGGCGACAACAGCCCGAAGCGCTACCTCTTCCTCGACTGGCGGCGCCTTGTGGGCTTCAATCTCGTCCCCGGCGCGGGGAACACCGTCACCCCGCAGTTTCTGCACCTCTTCCCGGTCTGGCTCGCCCTCTGGGCCACCTTCGGCGGCGGGATCGGCGCAATGGTGTATGGGGCCGCCGCCTGCGCCCTCCTCGGCGTGGCGGCGACGACGCTGCTGGCACGGCGACTCTTCGGCACGCCGATCGGACTGCTGGCCGGGCTGTTGCTCGCGCTCAACGGCATCCAGCTCTGGTTCGCGCGGGAATCGCTGAGCGAGGCGCTGCTGCAAGCGCTGCTCGTCGGCGGCAGCTACGCCTGGTCGATCTTCGTCGGGGCGCGGGAGGCGGGCGACCGCTCGACGGCGCGCGGTGCCGCAACCCTGGCCGCGTGCGCGCTCGGCAGTGTGGCGCTCACGCACGCGCAATTCATCTTCGCGCTCTTGCCGGTCGCCGCGCTCCTCGCCTGGCTCTGGATCGCGCGGCGGTGGGATCGCCTCTACTGGTGGTTCCTTATCCCGTTGGCGCTCCTCCTCGCGCACGCCAGTTTTCACATCGCGCGCTACTCGCTCGGCTACTTCGAGGGGATTTACCACCACGTCTGGAAGAATGCCGTGCGCGACTGGAAACAGACCGGCGCGCTGATCCTCGTGCCGCTCGCCGGATTGCTGATCGTCGGCCTCCGCCCGGTGCGCGCGCGCTGGCTCCCGCTCGTCGTCGCGCCGCGCACGCTGCGCCTCGCGCGCTGGCTCGGCGCGGTGGGATCGCTGGCGATCGGAGCCTGGCTCTACCTGATCCGACCGGGCATCATCCGGCCCGGCAACCTGGGCGCGATTTACGGCTACATCGGCGCACCGGTGCCGAACGGCACGGCCTCGGCGCTCGTCACCCTCGGCTGGTATCTCTCGCCGCTCGGGATGCTCCTGGCCGGACTCGGCCTGGCCCTGCTCATCCTGCGCGACTTCGAGGAGCGTGCCGCCGCCCTCCTCTGCCTCGCCGCGCCCTTCGCCATCCTCTACCTCACCGGCACCTACACGCAGGGCGGCTACCTCTATGCCCTGCGCCGCTTCATGCCGATCGTCCTGCCGACCCTGGCGATCCTGAGCGCCTACGCCGCCCTGCGCCTCGGCCCGGCCCTCGCCGCAGCGCTTCGTCGCCCGCGCCTGACCCGTCCCCTCGGCGCGTTCGGTCTCGCGGCTGCCGCCGTGCTGGTCCTCTTCCTCGGCGTCACCAACGCGCGGCTGATCGCGCACCGCGAGTATGCGGGCGTGCTGGACGCGACCGCCGCCCTCGCCGCGCGCTTCGGCCCGGACGACATCGTGATCTTCAGCGGGAAGCGCGACGAAACGCCGAAGCTGGCGACGCCGCTGGAATACCTCTTCGGGCGCGAGAGCTGGACGATCACCACCAATTCGCCCGATGGCGGCAAACTGGACGCCTGGATCACGGCACAGGAGGCGGCGGGACGGCGGGTCCACGTCCTGATGTCCGCCGGGGGCGGCAAGCTCTTCCTGCCGAATCACCAGTTCGTGGCGACCGACCGGATCGATCTGCCGCTCCTCCAGTTCGAGAAGCTCGACAACCAGAAGCCCTACAACCAGCAGCGCAACGTCCTCGGCTACACCCTCTACGAGCTGCGCCCGATCGCGGCGGGCGGCAACGCGCTCGGCGACATCCCCTACCGCGTGGCGGCGGGACAGGGGGACGAGCGGGCGCTCCTCGGCGCGACGAATACCGGCGGTACCGGCCTCTACAACGTCGAGTGCGACCCGCCCGCCAACACCTGCGACACCGGAAACGCCGCACCGGGGACCACGCCCTATCGCTGGACCGATGGCGAGGCGCTGATCCGCATCCCCTGGCCCGTCGATGGCAAGCCACTGACGCTGCGCCTGACCCTCAGCGCGGGGCCGCGCCCGGCAGGTCTGCCCCCCGCACAGGTCGTCGTCGGCATCCGCCCCGCACCGGCCTACGCCGATCAGGAGCAGCAGCTTGGCGTGCTGACGGTCGGCGGGGACTGGTCCACCTATAGCGTGACGATCCCAGCAGGGGTCCTGCCGCGCACCGACGACGGCACCGCGCTGATCCACCTCGCCATGCCCCGCACCGCCGATGGAAAGCCCGCCCCGGGCGCGATTTGGAAACCAATCGATCATGCTCAGGAGACGAACGGCAGCAACGACCCACGCGATCTCCATGTCCGCTTCGCCGGGCTGGAACTGACTGCCGCACCGTGAGCGAAGGCGGGCGTAGGCAGGCAGGGCGCATGCGGCGTGAGCCGCCTTCAGCCGGGGGTTTCAACCCCTCGGCTACCCACACGCGCGCGCGGCATCGCCGCCACCACCCTCACCCCGGCGCTGCGCGCCACCCCTCTCCCCATCCGAGGAGAGGGGGCAGCACCGCGATAACCATTCGTGCCTCCTGAACAAGGCCGTGGCCGCTGTGCAAGCTACAATCCTAGCCCGCGCAGGGGGCACCCGCCCATCCGAGGAGCGGGGAAGGGGCGTTGTTGGCACTTGTAATCATGGGATAGGTGGGTGGCGTTGTGATCGCAATGTTCCAGTCCGCGTAGGCGGACTTCGCGGCGGCGGAGCCGCCCTTAGCCGGGGGTTTCAACCCCCGGACCTCGACGCTAGACAGACCAAGATCGGGCGATGAGCGAGTCAATCGCCATCAACCTCTCGGCCACCCGCGCCCGACTACGGCATGCTCCTTGCACCACAGTTCGCAGCGGCGCACTTATGCGCCACTAGCAAGGTAAGGTGCGATCATGCCGTACAAGACGATCAGCGAACTGCCGGACAGCGTGAGTGACCATCTGCCGAAACACGCGCAGGAGATCTTCCAGGCGGCGTTCAACAGCGCAGAGGATGAATATGGCGAGGAGGAACGCGCCTTTCGGGTCGCCTGGGCGGCGGTGAAGCACAAGTACGAGAAGGGCGACGACGACAACTGGCACCCGAAGAAGGACTGAGCGTGATAACACCGAGGGGGGCAGCGGCGATCGCCGCTGCCCCCCTTGTTTTGCCGTCGCGCCGCGTTATGGCCCGGTGAGCGGGGCGATCGGCGTCACGAAGTTCTTGGTGCCGTCGCTGACGTAGATCTGCCCCGCCTTGTCGATCGCGATGCCAAATGGTGCTGAGAAGGTGTCCGCCGCAGCGGTGCCACCGCTCGACCGTGCGACGACCTGACCGTTGGCGTCGAACTTCAACACCTGGCGGGTGGTCGAACTGGTCGCGTCGAGCGCGCCGCTCGCGTCGAGCGCCAGATACGGCTCGTAGTAACTCTTCCCGCGCCAATCGGCCACCGCCCACTGCGCGACCGGCTGCCCCTGGGCGTCGAAGATGCTGATCCGCGCGTTGGCGCTGTCCGCCACGTAGACGCGCGTGCCATCGGCGGAGAGCGCGATACCGACCGGCTCATCGAGCTGGCTCGGCCCGGTCCCCTTGGTGCCGAACTCGCGGCGGAAGGCGCCATCGGAGCCGTAGACGACGACGCGCGCATTGCCGGTATCGGTCACGTAGACATCGCCGTTCGCGCCGAGGGCGATACCACGCGGGCCGTAGAGCCCGGTGCGGTCGCCCCCCTGCTGCCCGGTGACGAGATTGACGTAGGTGCCCCACTTCGCCACGAACTGCCCGTCGGCGGTGAACTTCTGCACCCGATAATTCCAGGTGTCGGCGACGTAGACCGCGCCGTCCGCGCCGACCGCGATCCCGGTCGGGCCGCGATTCGACTCGCGCCAGAGCTGGCCGTCGTTATGCCCGAGGCTGCCGAACTGTCGGATGAACGTCCCATCCGCCGCGAACTGCTCCACGCGCGCGTTCCGCATGTCCACGACGTAGAGCGAGCCATCCGGCCCGAACGCCATGCCGCGCGGGGAGTCGAACTGCCCCGGCGCGCGTCCCTGCCCCGCGCGATCGGTGAGGTTGAACGGCCCCTGCGAGGAGGCGGGCAACGTCAGCCGTTGCGCCAGTTCGCTGCCATACTCGACCGTCATGTTAACGCTGGCGGCGGGGGCGACGTCGTTGCGAAAGACCAGGAAGTTGAGCCAGCGCAGGAAGGGCTGCTCCGCCCCGGTTAGCGCCTGATTCGCCGGGTACGACCAGGTCAGCTTGTACGTCTGCGGCGTGTAATCGCCGGAGGTCGCGGGCTTCCCATCGCCGGGACGGAAGATCAGCTGCGGCGGGGTCGTGACACCGGACGCGCCGGTGGCGAGGGCGGCGGTGGAGGCGATCTGCACGTTCGGGAAGTCGCGCAGATACCAGCGCGTCGGCCACTCCACGGTCGGATCGACCGCGACGCTGAGGCCGTGCCCGCCGGTCGGGTCGGCGACGGTGCGGTTCAGCGCCGTCAGATCGCGCGCGAGGCGCATGATCCGCTCCATCAGCGGGCGAATTTCCGGCGTGCTGGCGTTGTAGACGAGCGGCTCGTTCGCCGCATCGGCGCGGTAGATGCTGAGCCCGACCGCCGTGCGGAAGCCGAAGCCGAGCAGGAAGAGGGCGAAGCCGAAGGCGAGCGCCCGCAACGCCGCACCAGGCGTGATCCGGCGCGCGAACCAGAGCGCCGCGCCGGTCAACGGGAGCGCGAAGAGGACAACGGTCATCAGGAGGGTCAGCAGCCGCCCGGTCTCATCGGGGATGCGCGACGGCTGGAGCACCTGTCCGAGGGTCGCCCCCCACGCGGCGAGGGCCAGCGCCACGCAGAGGATGATCCCGGCCCCACCGGCCCAGAATGCGCCGCCCCGCCGCCAATCGATCCCCTCGATCAGATCGCCGAGGGTCGCGCCGCCGAGGAGGCAGAGCGGGACCGCGGCCAGCAGGATCAGTTGCGGCTGCGTGCCCCCCCCGATCGCCAGCAGGATCGTCCCGCCGATCGCCCAGAAGGCGAGCATCCCACGGGCGGTCAGCCCGCCCGTCTGCTCGCTGGCGATAATGTGCGCCTCTTCGCGCCTCTCGCCATTCCGCTTGCCGACACGCCATTGCGGTTGCCCGTTCGTGCCCGCCGGACGCAGGAAGAGGCGGACCAGCCCGACGATACCGGCGATCAGCGCCAACGGCTCGTACAAGGGCAAGAGGCCGAGCGCGAAGAGCGGGCCGCGCCCGCTCGCCGTCGGGCCGAACAGGCTGTTGCCCCAGGCACCGAGCCAATCGATCGGCCCGGCGGCGAGATTACCCGGCACCGCACCGAAGGCGCTGAAAATCAGGAGCAGGAGCGCGACCGCGAGCAGGACGGCGGGCAACCAGCCTTCGCGTCCGGCGAGACGCAGATTCGCGAGGCCGAACCGCTCGTCCCGCTCACCCGGCAGCACGATCGGCAGGAGCAGCGTCGCCACCAGCAGGATCAGCAGCACACTCAACCCGACCGGAGCCGAGACGAAGAGGAGTGCCGCCGTCGCCCCCAGGAGGACGATGCCGCCACGCCGCGCGCCATCGAAGGCGCGCAGGATCGCCACGAAGAGCAGCATGGCAAAGAACGCGGCGTAGGCATCGGGCAGTTCGCGGCGCGAGAAGTAGACCACACTCGGTGAGATCGCCAGCAGGAGCCCCGCCAGCAGCGCCCCGGCACGACCCAGATACGGGCGCAGGGGGATCGCCAGGGCGATCATGCCGATCCCGGCCAGGGCCGGGCCGATCCGCACGACCTGATCGCTGACGCCGAAGAGGAAGAGGAAGAGCGCGCTGAGCAACACGCTGAATGGCCCGCCCGACGCGCTATCGAGGCTGGTGCCGCTCCCACGGAAGAGGGTATAGGCGGCGTAGGCGTGACGCGCGCCGTCCGGGCTGAGCGCGTCGGTGCCCAGGCTGGCGAGGCGCAAGATCGTCCCGGTCAGGAGCACCCCGGCCCAGGCCAGGATCTCGCCGCCGCGCTGCCCGAGTACCAATGGGCGATCGAGCGCCGGGTCGGGTGCGAGGGTCAGCGAATCATCGACCGGTTCGAGCTCGTCGCGCCGCTTCTCCGGTGCCTGCTGGTTAACATCGAGCATGGGGGGTGCAGCCTCCTCAACGCGGCAATGTCCGTCTTTGCGGGGCGCTGCTCGTAGCAGCGCCCCGTCGGCGAGACACGCTACTTGTAGCGAATCGTGTTGTATTCGGGGACGAGATCCTTGCGGACGAAGACCGTGAAATCGTAGGAACCGAGCGGCGCACCCAGATCGCGATAGGCTAGCAGGCGGAAGAGCTTGGCCTGACCATCCGGCGTCAATGTCGTGGTGAGCGACGAGAAAACGCTGCCGACCACCGCGCGCGTGTCGTGCGGCTGATCCTGCGCGGTCCAGGCGCTCCACCCCGGCCCGAGCTCCGGCGCGATCGCGAAGTTACGATAGACATCTTCCGGGAAATGCCAGCGCATCGCGTAGGCGGTCCCCTGATAGTTGCTCAGCAGGGTCGCCAGCTCCGGGTGCGCGGCCAAATTCTCGTTGCCGACCAGCACCACCGCCACATCATCGGGCGGCGCGTCGGTCAGCGAGCAACTCGCCCCCGCCGTGCAGCCGAAGTATTGCTTATTGGGATAGTTCCGCAGATACCACTGGAACGGCCAGGAGGTATTGTCATCGTACATGATCGACAGGTTCTTGCCGCCGATCTTCAGCGCCGAGAACTCGTCCAGTTCGCCCATCACGCGGGTCACGTCCGGCGAGGTCTGCACGTAGATCAGCATGTCCTTCGGCACGTCACCGGTCTGGAAGGCGAGCGCCCAGCCCGCGTGGATGTGGAAGAGGAGCATCGCGGCGGTGAGGCCGAGCAGCGCCACCCGCCCCGCGCGCCCCCACCCGGCCCGTACGCCGTGCCCGATCCCCAGCGCCAACAGCAGGATCAGCGGCAGCAGCAGGAGCCACCAGCCGCGCTCGCCCGCGCCGGGTCCGCCGCTGCTCAGCCGCGCGGCCCCCAGGAACCAGCCGACGATCAGCACGAGCATCATGCCGGGGACAGCCCAGGCGGCGCGGGTGAAGGGCGGCAGGAACCCCGCCGCCGTATCGCCAGCGCGCGCGCGACGCACCTCCGCGAGCAAACGTTCGATAGCGGTGCCGAGCAGGGCGGCGGCGAAGAGGAGCAGCGGCAGGACGAGGTGGATGTCCATCCAGGGCATCTTCTCGCCGGCCCAGGAGTAGATCGCGATCGTGGCGAGCGCCCAGTAGAGCAGCAGGCCGCGCACGAACGGCACCGGCCCCTCGAAGCGCCCGAAGAGGCGGTGGGCCAGGAGCCGCCACGCGGTCAGCACCGCCCCGAAGCCGCCCACGAGCACCGCGAGGGGATCGTACTGCGGCATCAGCAGCAGATAGTAGAACCACGGCTCCTCCGCGCGACGCTCACCCTGCTGCGCCAGCCAGTAGAAGATCGCGCCGAACGAGCCGGTCAGGATGCCGCTGATGTTGGAGAAGAGACTCGTGTAGAGGGTGATGTAGATCCCCGCCGCGATGATGAGCATCAGCCAGAGGGCGCGGCGGTCCTTCAGCAGCGCGCGCGCGGCGTACATCGGCGTGCCAGCAGGGAAGCGCCCGAGGATGCCGTCGGCCCAGCGCTGCCCGACCGCCGCTGCGGAGAGGGTCTGCACCACCAGCACGACAAAGGCGATCAGGAGCAGCAGGCCGCACAGGATGACAGGGTTGGTGACCAGCGCGGTCGCGTACGCCTGCACGGCGGTGTTGGTCGGGTTATCGAAGGGGATGCGCGGCAATTCGGGCCAGCCGAGGAGTTTCGGGAGCAGGCGCGACACCAGCGCGAGCGCGACGACGAAGCCCGCGCCCAGGAAGAGCACCCGCCGCGCCGCCGACCAGAGGAGTGCGATCACGAGCGCCGAGCCGAAGATCGCGGTGACGATGAAGAAGTCTTCCTTGTTGGTGAAGAGGAACCCCCACGTCGCCGCCCCGGTCAGCGCCCAGGCGAGGCGCGGGCGCGCGATGAAGCGCACGACCGCGATGAAGAAGAGCAAGGTGAAGAAGGCCGAGTAGACATCGTGGCGGTGGAAGCGTCCGAAGTAGAGGAATGAGGGGGAGGTCAGCAGCAGCACCGACGCCGCGAGCGCCCCCCACCGGCCCAACTCGCGCCGCAGGAACCACGGCAGCAACACGGTCGCCGCGCCGAAGAGGGCCGCGCCGTAGCGCGAACTCGCGTCGCTATCGCCGAAGAGGAGATAGGAGAGCGAGGCGATGTGGAAGAGGAACGGGCCGTGCATCAGCGGATCGTGCGTGTAGCCGGCCCCGGTGTAGTAGAGCCAGGAGAAGTACGAGTGCAGGCTCTCGTCGTGGTGCTCCGCCTGCCGCCCGAGATCCCAGAAGCGCGAGAAGATCGCGCCGAGGCCGATCAGCAGATAGAGCAGCCCTTCCACGGTGATGTATTCGCGCAGGTCGCGGCGCTGCCGTCGCGTCGCGGCGGCCTGCGCGGCGGCGACCGACGGCTGTTGCCCGGTCGCGGGGCGGGTGTGCTGCTCGGCGGGCGGGGCGAGCGTCGCCGCTTCGGCGGGCGCGCTCACGGCGGTGGCGAGCGCCGCCCGTTCCATAGCATTATGGGTGCTCTCACGCTTACCGTTCGCGGCAGATTCTCCCGCGCGCCCCTTGCGGATTGGCACATCTCTCGCCACATTGCTCCCACGGTCTTTTGCGATACGTTATCGGCGTTGATTGTACTTGACGGGTCGAAGTCGCGGCAAAAACGCGACCGTTGATCACATCCGTAGCAACGCCTCATGCGCGGGCGAGGTTACCCATCCTAGCGGCCCGGGCGGCGCAGCACCAGCAACAGGCCGCTGAAACAGCGCGGGCGGGTGTGCTATACACCCGCCCACCGCGTGCCCGCTCGCAAGCCCGCCCTAGTCGCCACTCACCGCGAGCGCGCGGCGCTGCCGCAACCGGCGCGCGCGGACGCGGAGCAGCCCCTTGATATCCTCGGTCGCGGTGGAGACGATCCGCACGCGGCTGTCGAGATCCTCGATCCAGTCGACCGGCACCTCGTAGACGCGCAGCCCCTCCGCCTCGGCCAGCAGCAGGAGTTCCGTGTCGAAGAACCACTCGTTGTTCTCGACCTGTGGCAGGAGTTGCCGCGCCACGCTCCGCTTCACCGCCTTGAAGCCGCACTGCGCGTCGGAGAAGCGATTGCGGAAGATCAGCTTGATCAGGAAGTTGTAGCAGCGCGAGATGATCTCGCGCTTCCACTGCCGCGTGACCACCGCCCCCTTCAACAGGCGCGAGCCGATCGCCACATCGCTGTGTCCGGTCGCCAGCGGGGCGATCAGCGGCAGGAACGACTGGAGATTGGTAGAAAGATCGACATCCATGTACGAGACGACGTCGGCCTCCGAGGCCAGCCAGGCGGTTCGTAGCGCCCGCCCCCGCCCCTTGCGATCGAGGTGCAGCGCGGAGACGTGCGGATGCTCCGCCGCGAGGCGATCCGCCACCGCGCGCGTATCGTCGGTGGAGGCGTTGTTGGCGATGATCACCTGCCAGTGGTACGGGAAATACGTTTCCAGGTACGTGCAGAGGGTCGCCACGCTCTTCGGCAGGGCGGCCTCTTCGTTGTAGACCGGGATCACGATGTCCACCGTGACCTGCCCGACCGGGAGCGCATCGCGCAGCCGCAATTCCTGCCGTGCCATCGTGACAGCCTTCCCCCTTATTGGGTGACTTCCCGCGCGCGGAAGGCCGCGCGCAGCACCCACCCCGGACAATTCGACTGGCTTCAATCATCGCAAGTATAGACGATCGTACCGACACGGCCATATAGCCCGATATGGTTGGTTGCTACCGGGAACTTACCCCTGCGCTCACACGCCATCGAGCGGCCAGAAGCGCTCCATCGCTTCCTGCCCCGCGCCCAGCGCGAAGGCGTGCGCCGCGATCGCGCCCGGCCAGTCGTCGGTGAAACGGAAAATCACCGGGAGCTGCGAGCGATAGGCTCCGATCGCCGCGACTCGCCGGGCCAGCGTCGCCGCCACCGAGCGCGTCTCCGCCACACCGATCTCGTCCCCCACGGCGGCGAGGCGCCGCGCCGTCTCGTCGCCGAGCACGGCATAGGGGAAGTCTTCGTAGGCGCGGACGCGCCAGCCGCGCGCCGTGAGCACACGCCCTACTGCATAGACGATCTGATGGTCCACATGGTTGCCGATGGCGAGGGGGACGAAAATATTGACCGCAGCGGGGTCGGCGGCGGCGAGCGCGGGGAGGGCCAGGAGCGCGTCCGCGATCTGCGCGGGCAAGGCGACATCGGCGGGATCGACCGCGCCGAACAGGGCTTCGTCGGAGCGATACGCCTCGCCGCGATAGATCGCGTCGAGGAAGGGGAAGGTCGCGGTCGCGCAACCGAGCACAGCGGCGGCGGTGCGCTCTTCATCGAGGCGCGTGGCGACCGTATCGGTCTCGCCGGTCCCCCAGCGCTCGTGCTGCCAGCGAGCGAAGGCGGTCAGATCGGTCGCCGCAGGCTCGCCGCCGAAGATGGTGACGACGAGGGGCGGAACGCCGCGTTCGGCCAGTGCCGCGACGGTCCCGCCGCAGGAGAGGGCGACATCATCATAGTGCGGGGCGAGAAAGACATCGGTGACGTGTCCGCCATCCCGCATCTTGTCCCGCCCCATCTCGTCGTGTCGCGCCGATTCGGATGCCACGCGGCGTTACTTTTCCGCGTTGTTCGACGTGTCGCCCCGGAAGAAATACGCCAGCGCAAGCGTCCCGACCACGCCGGAGATCACCCAGAAGAGCGCGAATTCGGGATAGCCGCCCCACGCGGTCATGCCGGCCGCGAAGATGATGAAGAGGAGAAAAATGAACCACATCAACCAGAAATCTTTGCTCACCCGCACTGACCTCCCCGTCGATAGCTCAGCGCCATACGCGAAAAACGTTGCTCATAATCGAAGGTCTTCAGCGGTGCTGGCGACACCAACGCTGGCGGTAGTCTATGGCCCAAGGGGGGGGGGCGTCAACCGAGCGATTTCGCTATGTCGCATGCGCCGGATCACTGCCACGGCGCGCGCCGATCAGGGCGGTGGCACGGCCCGCAGCAACCCCGCGCACGCGCGCATCCCCCACGCGGCGGGTGATCTGCAAGCGGTCGAACTGTTCGAGGACCGCCTGGGCGTATTTGCGGCTCGAACCGAAGCGATCACGGAACTGGGCCATCGTCAGCGAGCCATCGCGATCGATCGCTTCCAGAGTGGCGACGACGAGCGTTTCGTAGGTGGTGGCGGCGAAGACAATACCCTCATCGACCCGCCAGATGGTGCCGATCTCGGCGAGGGCGGCGAGGAGATCCGGCGTGATCGCGAAGTCCGCCGGTGCGGGCGGCGCGAACGGCTGTGCCGCGAGCGCCGCCAGGAAACGATCGGCCAGCGCCCGCTGCGTCGCCGTGAAGGTGATCTGGAAATCGGGCAGGCGGAACGCGGTCCCCGCCTCCACGATGATCCCCTCGCGGAGCGCCCCCGCGACGACCGCGTCGTGGGGGCGCGGGGCGAGGGCCAGGCGGCTCCGCAGCTCCTCCTTCGGCATCCCGCCGCGCAACGGATAGGCGCGGTGGTGGATCGTCAGGATCTCCCGCAGGCGCGCGCGCAGCCGCTCCCAGATCGGGGCGGCCACGATCACGTCGGCGGGGCGCGGCGTCGCGGGGTCGCCGGTCAGGAGGAGTGTCGTCCCGGCACTCAGCGTCGCCGCCAGCGCCGCCGCCAACGGTTCCGCCGCGAGATTCGCGCGCGCGGCCAGCGTCTTGCGGTCGAGCGGCCCCTCCGCGAGCGCTTGCAGCAATAACTCTTCGGGGGTGCCGAGCACCAGTGTCGCCAGCGCATCGAGGGTTACTTCATTGAAACGCTTGTGGCGTCGCGGTGCCGCATCGACGATCACGCCGCCGCCGATGGTGATCGATGGCGACGGGCGGCGCACGATGAAGCGGTCCCCTTTCTGCGCCGCGACCGGGCGCGCGAGGCGGAGCTGCACCCAGCCCGTCGCGCCCGGCGACAGGCGCTCCGTATCGAGGAGGGTGATGCGCGCGGGGACTTCGTCCGCGCCGAGGAAGAAGTCGACCTCGTCGTTCTGTTCGAGTTCCAGCGGCGCATCGCGCACCAGCGCCAGTTGCACATCGAGGCGGTCGCTCGGGCGGGGCGCACCGGGGAGGGTCAGCAGATCGCCGCGCCGCAACTCGTCGGTCGCCAGTCCGGCGAGGTTGACCGCCACGCGGCTGCCCGGCCCGACCGTCTCGCGCTTCTGCTGATGGCTCTGCAAGCCCCGGATACGCCCGCGCCGCCCGCTCGGCAGGATCTCGACCTCCTGACCGATCGTCAGGTCACCGTCGCTGAGGGTGCCGGTCACGACGGTGCCGAAGCCGCTGATCGTGAAGACGCGGTCGATCGGCAAGCGGGGCAGGCCGTGCGCGACCCGCTCCGGCGTCGCGTCGAGGATGGTATCGAGCGCGGCGCGCAGCTCGTCCAGCCCCGCGCCGGTGGCGGCGGAGACGGCGACGATCGGCGCGTCGGCCAGGGTGGTGCCGACGAGGCGCTCGCGGGTCTCCTCGCGCACGAGATCAAGCCAGTCCGCATCGACGAGATCGCGCTTCGTCAGCACCACCAGGCCGCGCTCGATCCCGAGCAGATCGAGGATCGCCAGGTGCTCCGCCGTCTGCGGCATCGGCCCTTCGTCGGCGGCGACGATCAGCAAGGCCGCGTCGATGCCGCCAACCCCGGCGAGCATATTCTTGATGAAGCGCTCGTGGCCCGGCACATCGACCACGCCGACCTGACGCCCGCTCGGCAGGGCGAACCAGGCGAAACCGAGGTCGATCGTCATCGCCCGCTCGCGCTCCTCGCGCAGGCGGTCGGGATCGATCCCGGTCAGCGCTTTCACCAGGGTCGATTTCCCGTGATCCACATGCCCGGCTGTCCCGACGACAAACATCGCTCGTCCTCTATCACGACACCACGCGCACGACACCACGCGCACGACACCACGCGCACGATCCCTACCATCAGGAGAGGATAGCATGGCCCTCGCTCGCGGACGCGCCCGGCACCGGTGCCAATGTTCCTGAAACCTCCGTGCCTCCCCGCGCG
>JAABUP010001067.1_pt1 | contig 58460 bp, 83 predicted proteins | sample 5559201 | NCBI WGS metagenome assembly JAABUP01 (sample SAMN10711887, study PRJNA513373) | rock metagenome | isolation source: Antarctica rocks | place: Antarctica | reverse complement strand
CAAGGCAATGATGTGAGAAGTGCCTGAGACAGGCTGCCTGTGAGTGGCATAACAGACTGTGACCCAGCAGCTGAACAGCTTTTGTATGTTGCACAGGCACGCGCGTTGTTGCAAAATGACCAGCTGGACCTAGCACTGCAAACAGCCAAGCAAGCATTCGAGCAACAGAGAACGCAAGAACTGCAGCAGGTATGATCAAGGCTACTTCCGGCCTCCTCAACCGTCCTGGGAGCGGTCAAACAAGCTCACAAGGGCTCGCCAGACACACGCTCACAGGCCTATGCACCGTCACAACATGCTGAGCATGCATGCTTGCTGCATTCCTGAAGGCACCACAACCTTTGTTGTGTCGAGATCCACTGGTTGTTGAAGTCTTGTCTGTACAACTCTCACCTGTAGGGGCAGGCCAGGCTCTTGCTGTCGTGCATGTGCCTTGCTGTTGTCACAAGGATTTGATTAGACCGTGACAGCATGTCAGCCACGCAGTTGGTGCAAGAGATTGAGAAGGCACAGAAGATGGCGGCAAGGAAGGACTACTACAAGATCTTGGCTGTCGCGCAATCTGCTCATGAGAGGGAAATCAAGCAAGCCTATCGTGAAATGGCCAAGAAATACCATCCTGACAAAGCAGAGTCGCAGGGGCTGTCGGTGCAGCAAGCCGAAGCCAAGTTTACTGACATTGCTGAGGCGTATGAAGTATTGTCTGACTATGAAAAACGTGCAGCATATGATAGGGGAGATGACATCGAAGTCCAACAGGGCTCTGGTTTTCCTGGTGGGTTTGGTCAAGGATTCCCTAGGGGTTTTGGACAAAGAACTCAATTCAGTTTCCATTTTGGTTGAAACCTGTTTCACACGTGCCCTGCTAGGTGTGTCAAGCTGTCACACCGTAAGCTCAGACATGCAGCTGTTTAGGTTCTTTTGTCTCAAGGATCTGTCGGTGCGTGTGTGTTTGTGCGTGTGTGTGTGTGGATGTGTGTGTGTCGCAGCATTGAAGTTTCCTTGCTAGTCGCAGCGCAATCCCTGCTGACTGCATACATGGCATGCACGTGAGGGTGTTTGCGCATTTCTGTTCACCATTCGCTGGAGCTACGAGCCTGATCTCACCGGCTCCCTGTTACAGTTTCACACGGAATCATACTTTGCGTATACGTGTTACTCCGAACGTGACCAACGTCACCTGCATGCCAAGCGGAAAGGTCGAAAACAAACTGTTCTCGCAGTCAGATGCATCAGACAGCAAGCTGATCGCTCTCATTTTGAACTACAAACTCCCGACACAGGTTCATAAGCTACTACATAAAGGTAAGGCTTGCAGTATCGGCTAGCATGCTGTAACACGCATCGCTAGCAGACAATGATTGGCTTGGCAATGCAGCGCAGTTTTGCATCTGCGCTGACGGCGGTGCCAATCAGCTGTACGATGCTGCACCAAGCTTTGCACAACACCTATCGGCTGTGGAAGCTCGCCAGCTTGTCAGACCCGCAGTCATTGTCGGGGACCTTGACTCCATCAAAGACGAAGTCAGACAGTATTATGCGCAGCTGGGTACTGAGATAAAAGATCTGTCCCATGATCAAGATACCACAGACCTGCAAAAATGCCTTACTGAGCTAGAACACAGGTTCAGTACACACCAACTGGCAGAAATTACTATTGTAGTTGCAGGTGAGTGTCATTTCTTAATGTGCTCAGCTATTGTGGTCGAACCAGTTGGCACCCTCCTGGCATGCAGATGCCAAAAGCTTACTTTGCCAGCAGTCCTTGCAAATCTCAGGGGGTCTTGGCGGCAGATTGGATCACACCGTGAGTGCCCTCAGCACTCTGCACAAGTGGCCACATCTGCGTCTGGTCTTGTGGGGGGATGGAAGCATGGCACAGCTCCTAGCGCCTGGCAAGCATGTGATACGACCTGCAAAGGAGTTTGAGGGACCAACCTGTGGTCTGGTTCCTCTCAACGGCCCAGCAACAGTTAGCACACAAGGCCTCAAGTGGGACTTGGGTAAGAAACCTCATTACCTGCAGCTTCTGCAAGTTGGCTGAGCTGTCCATCCTGGAGTAAAAATTTTCATCAAGACATTGATGCTTGGTGGGCTGCCTTGTGCACATACATGATTGCATTAAAGCACACAGTCACCCCAGCTGATGCATGCATCAATTTGTTTCATGCTGGTCTTGCTGCTGCCTGCGCATGTCACCAGCTCCGTTTCCTGCAGAAAAGACTTTGTCAGAGTTCACAGGCATGATCAGCACATCAAACCATATTATGGATGACACCGTGATGGTTGAGACAGATGCAGATGTCATCTGGATTACTGAGACGGCTTTGTGACTTGGACATGCTGCAAGATCATACAGTGCAGCATGAAAAAACAGTGGTGCATTCACTGCAGTTGAGCATGCTGATTTTGGCTGATGTACTGTTGCCAATGTCCACCAGACTAAGTCAAATGTAGACTGAATATGCAAGCCTTTGCATTCCATCAGGATGCAACTTAATATGTTGCTTCCCTACATCTGTGCCCTACAAGTATCGACATATACTATACTAGTATTGTCATGTATCAGAGTTGAACTTTATCTTTGGGTCGTGCAAACCACCGACCTGTCACTTCCTCTGTTACCTAAAGGTGCAAGGTTGTGATAAGTATGTAGACAATTCAATACTTGCAGATCAATCAGCTGGTGCTGTCACTGCAGACAAACGCAGTATTATCTTCGGTGTGAGGTGTGAGCTCCGTATGTAATGAGAAGTATCCTCAGACCCAATTCAACAATCATGAACAGCATCTCCATTGTCACCTTGTACCTTAGACTCGAGTCAGCATGTTGTATGTTATGCAGCTTAGCCATGGTGTACACACAAACAATACGCACTTTCAGGTGTGACAAGGCACGGGCTACAGATCAATGTGCGTGTCCCAACATGTGGTCTTGCATTGGGAAAATCTGAGGAGGTATTCGACGTGACGTTGTGTAAACAAAGTGTCAGTGACTGTTTGGTACACCACTAGGCCATGCAGGCATGCCAACGAGTGAACAATTGTGAATGGGCCGAGCTATCAGATAAAAAATGATTGTGCTGTCAAAAATATTGGTGATACAAGCCATGCTTATGATAAGATTCATTGCCACCTGCGTGTTGCGTTGTCATGAAATCTGAGCTATGGAAGCAAAATGACAGAAACCCCCCTGATGTATGGATGGCAACTTGTCAGCCAAGACTTGCATCATCTGTTGAGTTTGCTGTGTCACATCAACCATGCCAGAAGTGTTAGCAGAGGGTGACTCTACACAGGACACCTTTCGACAAGCCAAAAGCAAACTACAAGGAAAGTAAACATCACATACAGCGAATTTGAGCCTGCGACTGAGGCAGTCCCTGACCCTCAACAACAGAGGGGTGTGGGGCATCTGTCATGTCAGGCATAGACTGCACCAGCTGAAGAGCCTCATCCTCAGTGGTTGCAGCACCTTGCCTCAATATGACAGCAGAAGCTACCCGGGCGCCAGCACGGCCAATATTGACCACATCATACCCACACAGGAAGCCATACAAGGCGCCAGCTGCATAGCCATCACCAGCTCCGCAGGTGTCTACAGGGGTGCTGGTCGTCCAGCAAGGTGGTACGCGCCGCAGCTGACCCATGGCGCTGATGCATGAGCCATGGGCACCATCAGTCACAAGGACCACTTTGCAATGAGGTCCCAGGGCTAAAGCAGCTTCTTGTGCTGTGCACGATGGTCTGCCTAGAAGAGCTGCTGCCTCAGACCTGCAGGGGGAAGACACACTATGTTTGCGAAGGCATGAGCAACAAGCATGCAAGGATAGGCTGTGCACCATGCTTTGCATGCCATACAAGCACAGCCAAGAGCCTGACGTTGAGATCACCCTTGCAGCAAGACACTTTTGTTGTCTATAAACATTGTCTGCTGCGATAGCACATTTGCTTCATGTTTGAGTGCTTTGGTGCAACGTGTATCGTACTATGATACAGCATGTCATTGGACAGCTCACACACCTGTTGCAGAACAGCATGTCTACACCAGCATCGATCATCTGCCAGAACTCTGCAGTATGTCGCTGCACCACGCCTGCATCTCCAGCAGTCATCACCACCATCGCGCCATTGCTGCGAGCAAAGTCTGCTGCTGCTGATAGTGTCTCCAGCGCATTGTCAACCTCCCACATATAGCCTTCCACTACCAACATGCGTGAGGATTTGATGGCTTGCTGTGCAGCAGCTGACAGCTGCAGGGCGTGAGCTTCGCCAAGATATGACAGGAACGTCCTATTGGCATCTGGAGTGGTGAGGACAATAGCAGTCCCTGCAGCAGACAAAGCCATGGTTGCATCACCGTTCCACACAGGGGAATGATAGCAGCTTATGCACGAAACATGGTCCTGTGTGTTATTTGCCCAATCACACAGTAGTTTACAGCTGCTCGGCTCCTCAAGAGCTGTGCACCATTCAGCTGTCAGCACAATGGGCAGTGGTGAGACAGGAGTACTTGGTTTGACCAGCTTGACATGCTGAAAGTCTGTGCAGCTTGCAAGCAAACATGGGTACCTGTGCAGCTTTCTGGTAGTGTATCTGCCAGTATTGCCACTCCTGCTTTTGCTGCTTGAGCAGCAAAGAAACTGCCAAGAGTGTCGCTTCCCACAGCACCAGCCAAAGCAACCTGTAGACCGCCGCTGCCTCGTAGGCAATTATCGGCTTGCCCAAGTCTTGATAAACCAATCAAGGTGTTGGAAAGAGATCCTCCAGCTGAGACCTACACAGAAAGCTCTGACTGATCAGCTACCAAAGATTGAGCTTTGTTGGCCAGACACTGCTGCATGGTGTACTTGCCTGATAGGGAGTAGACTCCAACGCTTGCAAAACTTCAGCTCGCTGCTGTGCTGATATGACTCTGTATTCAAGAGAAGGAAGTTGAAGGCCTGACACTTACACAAAACGCTCTACCACCAGAGCTTCTGACAGTTACCTTCTACTGCCTTTGACTATGCCAAGCCTCACTAACAGATCGTCCTCTACAGAAGCAGAAAAGTCAACCATAGGCTGCCCCAGACCGACAACATCCCATGCAGGAGTGCTGCCCTCCTCAAGGTCTCTGAGTGGTTGTTGAGCACCCTCAGCGGTACTGTCGCGGTCAGAATCACAATTGGCTGACTGGACACACAGAGAGTGGTCACCAGTGTGCCTGCTGCCTTTTGCACTGCGTCGGTCAGGTTTGGGCAAGGCAACAAAAGCTTGTGGCCTAAATCTTTTGCGATTTCCGAATTCGTGACTGAGTGTCCTGGTCGACACACACTTGTTGCACAAAGGACAGGCAGACACAACCATTCTGGCTGCAACTTTGTGTCAGCGGGCTACTGTGCCATCCTTGCGCTGTGGGTCTGCGGCTTGCAAATGCAGCTGTTCACGCACAGGCGGCACGTGGTGAGCGTAATAAGTGACCGTAGTTTTTTGAGACGGCCCTGCCAAGCCCCTTTTCAGGGCAGCTCTTAAGGGTAGCGAAAGTGTTCCGGAACGCGTTCGAATGTTTCGCCACAACTGAGACCTTGCAGGATGTCCTCACTCGCAATGGACCTGCATTCATGAGTCTTGATTCATTGATGTGATTACAGTCAGAATTTGATTAGGTCAAATCGTTATCACCTGATGACTTAACTCGTTGAAAAGGTTGACGGAAGGTCAGTCACAAACATCACCATGCTAATTTGCACCTGCTCATATTTGGACACTCTCAATCACTTTATTGTGTTTGCGGCATTCTCAAGGTGGTGCCGCAACTTTATGCATTATGATGTATGCACAATTGTGACGGACGTAGCCAAAGTTGCAGAGTACTTAACAGTTTCAGAGATGCATCATGTGGAGCTTGATGCGCTCATTTGCCAAACAGTGTGGTGGGTGTATGTTCGTCTGACATGCAGGATCTTCAGTGCAGGTGAGCAGAAACCTATGTGGCAATTTCGCTGGTCTCGTAAAAGTATGTCATTGATTTCCATTCACGACAGTCAAAGATGTTCAGGCTTCTTATGCCGGTGGCGATCACACGGTCGGCCTGAACACTGCGAGGATGCACTTTGTCGTTCAAAAAGGTCGCATTCGTCCTTGCTGCGGCTTGGCGATGGCGGAACGACGCGAGTGTTCACAGACAGTATCTGCAGTGATGCCGTGCCACATTGTTTCTCTTCTTTTGCGGATAGAGTCAAGCTGCGGAGACGTGTAGCTTGACCTCAATGGTATGCTGGACTCGCTTCGGGCTCTGTGTTTGAAAGACTCCGCTGATAATGTTGCACAGAGGCAGAGTCGAGTGCATCCTGTGTGACAAAACGTTATGTGGCTCGCCGTGTCAGTGCAGTCCTGCCAGACTTCACACCTTCATGTAGTTTATAAGTCTCGTGGCTTCTGTACACTTTCATCAAGCTGTTCAAACGAAAACCTGGATCCTCAGACCTGACACGTGAAGCCAGCCTTCCAGGTTGCGCAAGTCGGTGCAGGCCTCTAAACAGCATTGCCTGGTGCTGAAAACTATACTGTTGCTGGTACAGGGTCTGCCATAGCAACATGCAGCAGCCTAAAGCCAAGCCCAAACCAGCGTTAAAAAAGACTACCCAGAACTTTGGGGCATATAAGGCTCCTATCAAAGCACAGCCTGCCAGTGGACAATCTGTTAGCCCTGTTCCCACTGACAGGCCAGTTAGTGGGCAATCTTCTGCACCAGTCAGAGTACACAGACCCTCTGGCCGTCCATCTCAGCAACAGGGACAGCGCACCGATCGGGAAAACTCTCCTGAAATCCCTGCTAGCAGGCGCACCTTCAGATCTACAAGCAGCAAGGGGTCACGACATCGCCGGCACTCTGGCGCAGGCTCTGAGAGTGATGCAAGCCATGCATCACGCCCTGCCTCTGCAGCTACATCAGTTGCAAGCTCTGTCGGCACCTCTGCTGCGCCTCAACAGACTGAGGATCAGCTGCAATCAACTGCAGAGTCAATTCTGGGTCTCTGGGACGTCAACCGAGCACAAGAGAAGACAGCTGAAAAGGAGGAAGTGCGTGAGAGGAGACACAGAGCGTCTCAAGAGGGCTTCATCGAACCAGCCCCTGAGGTGCCAAGTGTGGATGCTATTTTGCGGCAGCGGTTGTCTATGAGCAAATGGAAGGGGGCAGTGAAAGCTGTGGGGGCTGTCAACAAGATGGGAATGCTGGTCAAGATGAGACCTCCGTCTGCCCCCACTCTCATCAAACAGGGCCACTCAATGGAGGCTGTTGCAGGTAGTCCATTAGTCAGAAATCTGTACTGGGTATTCAAAACTTTATCAACCCAGATGCTTATTGTGACAAAGTTCATTTGAGGATGTTCGTGGCTGTGTTGTCTTCCATCATTGCAGCATCCCTCCACATCCTCACCAGGTCCTCATCAGATTGCCGTGGACATTGATGCTAGCCATTGTCACCTGCTCAGGAGTGCATGGCAGAATGATTACACAACACGCTCAAGCTAAGCATGTGTGTATGTTTACCATCAATGATACATTTGAGTTGTCAGACCTGCATGAGGCCTGCTGGAGCATCATTGTTGAGTTATATATTGCTAGGCACATGCAGCAAGCCCAAAGATGAGTGTGTATCTGGGTGTGCAGACGTGGCTGGGTATGGAGCACAATCTGTACCGGCTAGGATGAATGCTTTGACCAGTGAAGATGAATGGGAAGCCCGTACTATGATGCCAGGTACCACATCATTGTGATGCACAGGGATGCAACACTAGCACTACTTGCCATCAGTGCTTTGTCAGTTGACATCGGTGCTTTTGCTGTGTGATAGTCTACATGCACATTTTGACGGATGCGATAGCCCTCTTGCTGTGTGAGGGCTATGCTGCCTTCTTTGCTTGTCAGCCTGCTGGCTTTTCAGCATGTGATGAAGGAAGTTGCCAGCCTATCAAACCAGATGGTACAAGGCACATGAGGCCTTGACAGTTGAGAGAGCTGCGAGTGACCCTATGAATGAACTGAAGTGCTGCTGTTACTGTTTACATCACAGCAAGTGACCAAGCACGGTTACATGTGTCAACAGATTCTGGAGTGAGCACAGCTGATGATCCCCATGCTGAGGGCTGGCAGCTGGGGATGCCCTTCTCAGTGGAAACCAAAGAAGGGCATGCCGAGTCAGCCATGACACCTGTCATCCTGCCCAATGCATTGCGCAAGCCAAGCAATGTTCTGCAGGTCCTTGCCACCCCAGCATGGCCTGTGTAAGTCCTTCTTCACATGCATTGCATTTCATAAACATCATGGGAAACCCTTTAGGCACCGTGATGAGCTAATTCAGCATGCATGCAAATCCTGAAACTTATGCTTTGCCTAGTCGTCTAATATGCTGTCACTGCGAGCAGTCCTCCAGACATGCATGCACTCTGTTTGCTTCATGCTCGCCAACTTCCTGCATGAATGTGCTGTTTGTGTTAGGCACCATGACTGATTTGAGCAAAGCAATCTGTGTGTGCCATTTGTTTCTATGTCAGAACATGGGATGCATTTTGTTGTTGATCATTCTGTGCATGGACACGGCAGCTGGCTTCCAGCAATTCAGTACTTGCAGCAAGCAGACTATCAGACAATGTGAAGCAGCAAAGGGCAGCGTGTCAGCTGTAAGACTTCTGACACACCTGTTTTTGCAAAGCCCACAGATAGCAGCTTCCCTGCTGAATCAGAGTTTCAGCTCCAGACAGTCAGTGAGTGTTGCCTCAGTCAGCACGATGATTTTAATTGCAAAGCCGGCCATTTTAGGCACCAGGTGTGTGGCAGCAGCAACCACAGCCAGCTGAACCTTGGCATGCATGTGGTAGCTATTTCAGACCCAGGTCTCCATGTTTGGGCAGACACAGCACAAGTGCCAATCATGTTCAGCACCAGCCATGCGTACAAATACTGCCAGCTATCAAGAACTACTGTCAATTCACTGACATCCATTTTTAGGCTTGGAATATCACTCGAACCACCAGCCGATGCATGTTCGGAAGATTCAGCCAGGTACCAAGCATTGCTATGAGCAAGGCAAACAGCAAAGACTTGATGGGTGCAGGGGTGAGGAGTCAGATCTGGTTCGCCTTGAGAGGCTGCATGGAGCCAACAGCAACTTGTCAGACCCAGTTCTGAGGACCTCCAGCAATCTCAGCACTGTCATGCAGCACTGGAAGCCCATTCCTCAGGAGGTAATGCACTTTCACTTCATGCTGGTTGTCTCGTGACCCTGACACACAGTTCCTACTTATTGGTCAGCCCGACAATCATTCATATGAAAGTACAATTGAGTAGAAGTCAAGACTACAGCAACTGTTGCACTTCCTGCAAACTGACATCTTTGCTGCTCAGCGTCAGGGGTGGCAATGTGACACTTCCAGCATGAGACGTTGCATGTGGTTGTTTGCTCACAAAGGTCTGTAAAACACAGAGCGAGGGCCCCACTGTGGAAGAGAAGCCTGCTTTATCTCTGCTGGATAAGATCAGGGGCAAGCGTCATTCGTCCTCTGACCAGCCCTCGCCAGCCGCAAACACGCCTGGGAAGCGGTCATCCTTTGATTCAGGTCAGTTGTGTAGAAACATCGCGATTGCTCATTGCAAGCTGTGCAAGACACCATTCAGCTTGGAAAGCAAGAAACACCTTCAGAAGCTTGCCACCAGATGACAGCTACATGTGGCTGCTTGAACCATTTTGCAATTCAAAGTTGGACTGAGCTACTGTACATGGCGTAGTCTGCCTCATCTGCCTGCAACATCATGAAGTGTGTGTCTTTTCATTGCAGGCACTTCCGGTCAGAAAAGGGATGAAAGCTTGATGAGCAGCTTGCTGAACAAGAGAGCCAATGACTCGCAAACCTCTATAGACAGCTCGCGAGGCTCCGAGGCAGTTCTTATCAGCGCAGCATTTGCAGACAGCCCCCTTGCCGAGTCCTTGCACCATCACTCAGACAACGACCTGCTTGGTCTGTCAAAACGAGCAGCTGGTCCTGGGAGTGTTCAGAGCGATATGACTGATGAAGGGTCCACTGGATCTAGGCTTGCTGGCAGGCCGGCAGCAGGCTGGAAAGGACGAATGAGCAGCATGCTACTCAGGAACCCTTCCACTAGCCTTAAGGCAGACAGCATTAAGGCCAAGAAGGTGCTCCTGCCTGCACATGGCATTGCCTGCATAGCTTGGAGTCATGAACCGAGTCTGACCCAGATCACAGGTTGTGGGCAGGAGGATGCTGTCAGTGGTCTTGAATCTGGACTCAGACCAGGAATCAACCTGCTTGATCAATTTGCATTCTGCAGCCAAGGTGTACAGGTCATATCATGTTTTCAGACATGCAGCTGCCTGCATTGGGACAGTTGCAGGCCGGAACATGAAGCGGCTCAGCAAGACGTGACTGTACTGCAAGCATGTGTATGATGGGCATTATGGAGAGTGTACATGTCTGTGAATGCAGGAGAAGCCCACACTGAATGTGCTGATACCAACCACATCCATTCCCAGCGCTAACAAAGGAGGTCTCTTGACCCCCAAGTCACCCGTATCCAGGCTTGGGGCCGCCCCCAAAGCAGGACGCAAGGCACGCAGGGCGTCCAATCTAGCCCAGCTTGCAGAGCAGGCAGGCGCATCCTTCTTTGAAGGTATGTGTCTGATGTACCTGTGTCCTGACCAGGCGATAAATGAGCCTTACACTGCGTTTGCTTGGGCGATTGCATGAGAGGAGCACCAATGCTTCAGCGAGTCTCAAGGCCTGCCCCACAAGTACTGCCTTCACTGCTGCAGCTGCACAACCACCTGAGTAGGCACCCATGTCAGCAGCTTGAGATGCTGATGCCATGCTGCAGCTTTGGAGAAGAATAGCACACCTGGAGAGGCAGTTGAGAAGAATCTGGGCCACCGCAAAAGCGTAGAGGACCTGAGAAGCATCATCAACACCAGCCTGACAGCTCGCCGGTGGCAGAGCAAGACAGTGTCCAAAGCACTGCCTGCTCTGGCGCCCTTTGTGCCACGCATGCTCAGGGATGACCTGCTGACTGCACAGCCGCGCTGCCTGGCAGGCACTGCAGGGCATGCCTCACACCCTGACCAGCCGGCTGAAGACGACAGTAAGTCTGCTGGCTTCCTGTGGCACTGCCTTTGTCGCGACTGGCTCACACACGACGAAGCAGTACCATGCTGAAGGGTTCAGCACATCCAACGCTGGAGAATGCACTTTGCATCACTCTCTTGCTATGTGTGTACACAAACTGCGCTGCTCCTATCTGGGCCATTGCCACCATCCTGCATGGATAGGATTGAACCTTTCTGGCCTGACTTTGGCTTGTTCTGACAAGCCTATTGCCTTTCAGAATTGCAGCGAAGCTACATGAAAAGGTAAATCTGCAGGCTATGTTGTGATGAAGCTTGTCATGCTCCTCCACATGGTAGACAAGCTCTTATTTGCAGCACATATTCAGACCAATGTGAGCCACAAACAAGTTGTAGCCATCCCTGTGAGGCAGCAAGATCTATTTGTCTGTAATTGTGGCTACAGGGTCGACGTCCAGGGGTATGGAGCCTCGCATGGAGTCCTTTGATGGGGCTGTGCTCATCTGTGACATCACAGGATTCACACAGCTCACTGAGCAGCTGTCCAAGCAGGGACCCTCTGGCGTGGAGCAGCTCACCAAGTGCATGAACAACTACTTCACCAAGGTGTCGTATACTGTCTGTGTCTATGGAACATCATGAGCTTGCGTGTTTGCAGCATATGTCTAGCGACTTTGGCAAGCTTGCAGCAGGCTAAAGGTAATACCTGCAGAGCTGCTTCTGGGGACAGAAGAAAGCAAAACCATCATACAATGCTGAGAGTGCAAGCTGCACAAACTGCAAGTTGTCAACAACATTGTGGTTTGAAACAAGGCGTCTGCCTTTTATCAACCGTTTACTAGTTGCTGCATGTCAGCCAGCATTTAAGAGTTGCTCCATCATGCATGCGCATTACACAAAGCTAGTCACGACGGCAATGAAAGTACGTGTTGCTCAACTCTGATGTCCTGTGTGCTGCTCAGGTCATTGACTTGATATTGTTGTATGATGGAGATGTCATGAAATTTGCTGGGGACTCAATGATAGTGGCATTCAGCCCAAGCAATGAAGAGAAGGCTGCTGAGGATGGTGGCTTGAAGGAAGCCACTCTGCGCTGCATGCACTGTGCCAGCGACCTGGTAGACAAGTATGGTGAGCACCGCCTGCCAGGAATATGAAGGCAATATTTATCTTGCAAGCTGCACAACAGTCCATGTGATGCTCTTCTGGCAGCTTGTGCAGATACTAGCATACTGTGGCAAGCAAGTCAGTGTGTGGATTTACGCTCAGCAAGTTCTTTGTGTGGCAGGGTCCATGCGCATGATGGCCAGTGGAGATGTGATTGCCATACCTCTGGCCGAGCGTCTCAGGGAGAAAGCTCGGGCCGCACGGATGGCAGCCACCGTGCCATCTCGAGCCGACCATCCGGAGCCAGCTGTTGCCATTGCGCCACTTGTCGCTGAGGGAGCTCTTGCTTTCGCCGTTGCTGGTGCAGCCCACCGCCATCAAGTGCTGGCTTCTCCGAGCCAAAGCGGGGCCTCGACGCCAGAGAGCCGCTGGCACAGTGCTTTCGGCTCTACGGCTGGCATCTTCTCGGGGTATATACTCTTAATGCTTCCTTCCCAGATTGTTGGGGCATCTGCTTGGCCATACTTGCACTGTATCACAGCTCTAAGTGATGGCCACCTTTTGAAGCCCCAGCTGTAGAGTCATCTTCAAGACACCATTCCCAGAGTGTTTCAGCTCAAGGTGTTATTGTTCTTATTGTGTTGCATCTGAGGCTGGCTTACCAATGCAGGAGCCCTGGTACTGCATGGCACCGTGCTCGTGCAGTCAGTGCTCCCAATGCTGCTGATCTGGCTGCAATCAGAGCTCAGAGCAAGCCAGCGGCAACAATAGTATCAAATGCTGTTACCCCTCATGAAGATGCGGTCAGCCCTGTTGCAACTGAGCCAGATCTTGCTGCCATTTCTGCGTCAGCAGATGATGCAACAAGCAAAGAAGTATCAGGTATGTGTCAGCTTATAGCACCAGCAAACAGCAGCTACCTGACGCCAGCTGAAGTAGCTGTGAAGCAACTTGGTCAGGGCTTGTCTTGATAGGCTAAGAGTGCAAGGGCAATAACAAGCTGCCTTCTCCAACTGTTCAGCAGATGAATCTTTTATGGTGCCATTGGGCCATGATCTGAGCAGCACATTTGTGTCTATGATCTGCATTGCAGCATGCCTGGGCCTCTCAGCTTCCCTGCCTACAATGGAACAGAGCCTTTATTGGTCATCCAAGCTTGCCACCCAGATCTTGACATGGCTTGTACTGCTTGCAGGACCTCCTGTGGTTGGCTTGCTGCAGCAGGTCAACCAAAAGCTGCGCCTTGCCCAGGTGTTTGGTCGCAGCTGGTCAGCCAGGGAGGCCCGGGAGTCACCCACCCCCTTGCAGAGGGAGGGCGAGAGCCTGCACCCACTTGGGGGCATCACCCCGCTGGCCTCGCAACTGCCCTTGGCAGATGGTTCCTTAGGTGATGCCAGCTCTCTGTCTGGAATACAATCTGATCCCAATGTGCATGTTGTCCCACCAGATTTGCTTGTTTGACCAACCAACCGTTGGTAACATCACTGTCAACATGCCTTCGGCACTGCACACCTGTGTCACCAGCTTTAGCATCCTTCAGAAGCTGACTTAGGGGAAACCGGATCTTGCATGTTGTTTCACCTTGTCTTGTGTTCCCAAACAGACAAGATAGAGTCACCAGGCAGCCCTGGGAGTCGCATAGACAGCAGCGGTCACAGCCGTGTACAGCGCTCTGTTTCCCACTTGTCAAGTCAGTCCCTGCTAAGAAACATGCCCACAGAAGGCTTGGCCTCATCCCTTGTCTCCAATCGCCCACCCCAACTGCCCAAGTCAGCCAGCTTCATGCAAGTGCGCCCCACGGCACAGCCTGGCAGGTAGGCTGGTCACTTTGTTCTACATGAACTTCCATTGCAAACAGAGTCAGATGCCGGAGCGCATCGCTTGCATTCAAGCTGCTGCATCAATGTTTACTGTTTGGAGCACCCTCATGGCACTTAGCCAGCAAGCGGTTTAATACACCCTTCTGGGTCAGCCATCATGTGCTCATGTTGACACATTGTTGTAATCGTGACTTTCAGTCAACGACTCTGTGCGTGCTTCACATGCGACGCAGCGTTCAAATAGCTGGGATTTAGTTTCCTTTGCTGCCGACAAATGGCTGATGCTCCACCATGTTTGACTGCAGACTGTCTGGGGAGCTGCCCAGATTCCCCAAGAAGAGGCCCAGTAGGCTCAGCATATCCCCCTTGCTGCCAGAGCAGGACTCACTAGAGGGTACTGGTGATGCAACTTTGCCAACGGCTGATTCTGGCATGATACGTGCCCACAAGCAACCGTCTGAACCTGCAGATGATCCTGCCTCTCCAGAGATGCAGGATGCTGCAAAGTCTTCCTCATTGCTGCCACCTCAAGGTATGGCTGAAGGCATGACCTTCAGTATGCCTAGACACCATCTGCAGGCTGCTGTGTGTGCACATGTTTGCGCCTGATCTGCTGATTTCTCTGTGCCTTTGTCAGCTGGACAGCTGGTCTGTCTGTCCATCTGTTTGTCTCTGCGCAAATCTTTACATGATTGTCTGTGCATACTGTGTGCCTTATGCGGTGCCTTCACTTGGTCTGGACAGCGTGTGAGGAGCCCCTGCTTCAGTTACAGCCAATTACATATGCAAGAAAAAATTTGCGCTTTGCAGAGCCAGCACGTCAGCATCCCTTTGCCATTGAAGACCCCATCCAGCTACCCCACTCCCCTTCTGGCTTTGACCCTGGGGACAGATTCAATCTTCACAAGATCCGGCTGGCTCCCCTTCAGACAAGGCTTGACGCGCCCCATAGGCAATCCCCAGTGGGCATAGCTGCCCTTCAACGCAGGCCTGTGCCCTTCAGTGAAGGGCTCAGGTCTGCTCCAGGGCCAGTCGCAGAAGGGTTGGAGGTTGATGCCTCTGCAGCCTCGGCAGTTTCAGAGGCAGGCATATCAGATGCGGGGTCCTCCATAGCAGGGGACACTTTCCAGGGGACCACCTGGGGGGTCTTCAAGGGTGCTTTTTGGAAGCGGTGAGTCACATCAAAGTTACCATAAGACTGTGGCTGCAGTTACCTCATCAGCTTCGGCCTGCCAGTAGTCACTCTTCAAGGAAGCCCCTTCGTGCCCTGCCTACATTATTTGTATGCTGTACCTACTCTGTTGGTTTGTCGTCAGGTCAAATGTTGGCTGCACTCAGTGACAGGCACATGTGACTGGTCTGGAACCTAATTATATACATGTTGGCACTGTGTTGTATAAATGCCCTTTGGCCACTACTTTTTGGCTGCACGTCTGTCTGAATGCCTCTTTCCTGAACCTTCTGCCCATGTGCTAATCATACAGCCAACAAAGCCCAGCTTGTCTTCATGGCTTGCACACCTAATTTTTCACAAATCAGATGCAATGCCCCGTTGGCAGCACCCATGCCCTCAGCAGCCCACCTGTCACCACTTCTTGACAGTGAAGCATAGGGCATAAGCTGTGTGCTGTCGCCGGCCCTGGCAAACATGAACATCCAACAAGTATTGAGACTTCCTTCTTTCCTGTCACCACAACAGCAGACAACCATTCTTCTTTGGGTATTCTCCTTTCCACGTGAACTGCACCCATACGCTTTTTTGCAGGAAAAGCAAAGCTCCGATTGGCAGCAGCGGCCTGAGTCAACCCAGCATGCCTGGGCATGGTGTGCACTGGGACGTCAGTCAGACCAGAGCTTCTGCCACCACCTTCTCCATTGGCTCAGGCAATGCAGTGCAGCGCAGTGGGGCCAGCATGAACTCTGTAGGTACACATCTGGGCAGCAGCTCAGGGCAAGGGCTGGTGTCTGCCACCTACTCACCCCTGTCCCACCAGGGCAGCTTGCTGAGGAAGGATGTGGATAACCAAAAAAACCTGCGGCAGGCAGATCTGAACTCTGTCAAGCGCACCCCGCTTTCCTTGAAGGTTGGCTCTGTCTGCTCCAGCTGCTGCTGCTGTTGCTGCAGCAGCTATCCATCAGCACCTTGTCACACAACGCTGAAAGCCAAGAGAAATGCTCCAAACTGCCCAGATCATCATCAGCTTGCCAACACCCATGTGCTGTCACAAGACATAGCAGCCTTGTGGCTGCCTTGACAGCATGCAGCCGAAAAAGCCCGTCCCTGCTGTCAGCAGAGCGACTGCTTGCATGATCATGTTTGGCATCAGTGCTAGGCCGAGTGACTTGATGGGCAACACGCCTTTTTGGTACTGAGCAGCTCATGTCAGCAACGTCAATTTAACTGCTTACATGGTTGTGTTTGGCACCAGTGCTAGGCCAAGCTACTTGATGGGCAACATGCCATTTTGGTACTGAGCAGCTAGTGTTAACCCATGCGCTAGTTCTTTACACCCCTCAGCCCTTCATGTGCATCCCATGTGAACATGCAGGTGACTGTTGGGTGTGGTAAGGTTTGCTTGTTCTATGTGGGCGGCTGTGCAGAGTTCACCACACAGGATGGCGGCGTGCCTCGCTGGGAGTTCTTCATTGGTGACCGGCCGCATCACCCGGGGCCTGACAAGCATGGACGCCGCCCCCCCATTGCACAGGTTTGCCACTCACGCCTCGCCTGCCTGTGAAGCCATTCCTTCACTCCTGCATCCACCCTTTCATTCATTTACCTGCTCATTTGCCCACTCAGTCACCCACTCAGTCACCCACTCAATCTTCTAGGCATTTGCTTGTACATGCGTTCGGTCATTGACTCACTCACTCACTCAGTCGCGCACTCGCTCAATCACTCACTTACCCACTCACATCTCTCTCTGTACCATTTGGTCATGTACTCATGCACTTGATTAACCATTGATAGCATTTTGGAGGGTCATATGCATTGGTCTTGGCAGTTCTCTGCAGCATGCCAACAACAGCCAGCCTATTGTTGATGTGTGCTCCAGCTGGCAAAGGCAACTGCACAGTGATTGCTTATGAGCAGTGCATGCTCCTGCAGATTGGAAGCGCTGAGCAGTATGCTCAGGCCGGAGATGTGATTCTGAGTCCTGAGGTTGCCGCCGTTGCAGCTGGCCTTTGCACAGTGGATGCCCTGGAGAGCAATGATGCTCGCCTGGTGTCCATGTCTCAACAAGCTGTTGTGAGTGCCTGTGCCTCTGTGTGCAGCTGCATTACGCTGCACAGCATGCTCATGCAAAAAAGCATGTTCAATGCTTGTCTTGTGAGTGGCATGTGTGTAAATTTTGCATGTTCTTTGCACATTTGTACTGCCCTCTGCAGCTTTGTAATGATGCAAGTATGTCCAGGAATGAAGCTGCTTTCTGTGCATGAGACAGAGCGGTTGTTGCATCAGGTGCTGTGCAAATGGGTGCGAAAGCTATCTGCCCACACCATATGTAGAGCAAGCATCACACCCTCTTTGTCCCTCGACACAATTCAGGGCTGTATATACACTGGATGTCCTGCTCCTGACCTGGGCGTGCATATGCACATGCTCACATACCAACTCGAGTTAGTGCTGGTGCGCTGACTGCCAAAACAGGACCTCGCACAGGGAGCTACTCAGGGCTGTACGTATCTGACCCTGACACATGTTCACTGACATGAATGATATGAGTGCAGAGGGTGCCAGGCAAGCAGCTGGAGCCTGTACAGTACTTGTCCGACTTCCAAGAGCTGCCACGCTATGTCCAGCTGCGAGCAGTGCAGATACTGCGAATGCATGTCATGGGCAATGTGCGGCAGCGCATTGAGGCAGGTCACAGGGACTTCGTGAATGAGATCCGAGTGTGTACTTGCCTGTTCCTGGGGTTCCCCAGTCTTAAGGTGAGCAGCTGCAAAGGTGTCTGCTCACAGCAGATGTTGCTGGCCTTGAGAGGATTTGACTGTTTGCATCATTCATTGTGTTACTGAGCTGCATCTCAGAAATGGCTATCAGTGAGAAGTTTGCATATTGTCAGCAGCTATGAATGGCTAGCCTGTGGGAGCCTCTGCATCTGGTTGTCACAACTTGTATCAGCAAATATCGAGGCACTATATTGAGGCACTAATATTGTGCGCATCATGTCTGTCTGATGCCTATGCATGGTACAGCCGATTGGGCTGTGGCAGAGTCAGCCCGGACTACAGGAACACATTTGCTGGCAAGAATACCAGACTTACACAGTGCAAGCCAAATTGCAACAGTGCCCACTTACTGTATATGCATCCCAGCATGCTGACCCTATACCGCAAAGCAGGCCTTGCAGATCTATGCTGGTGATCTTGTTCCTGATGTGTCAGTCAACACAAGTCTGCATCTAGCACATGTCCACAGAACATGCTCGAAGTGATATGAACATAGGACCCTATGTGCCCTGTACCCAATGTGACAGCAGCTGCTCAGCTGTTGACTGTCCTTGCAGGCGCTGAGATGGGTACATGTGTCATGTTGACATGTCATGTTGATGTGTCATGTTGCATGCAGAGGCCCACAGCCTCCAGCACCCCAACTGACACCAGTCAAGACGATGTTTCGGTATCAGAAGTGACAGAAGTGCAAGCGGCAGTGGATCTGGTTCAGAAGCAGATGCGCATCTACGACGGCAGCTTCCTGCAGTTCCGCTGTGATGAGAAGGGTTTTCTGAGCATCTGTGCCTTTGGGCTGCCTGGCAAGACCCATGAGGACTCCCCTGCTAGAGCCATACAGGTGCACAACCTGCCAGTCAGACCTGGACTAATGCCAGGTCCAAACCATGTTTTAGGTGGACGATGTGCTGCACCTGGGCGTTGTACAGTGCACACATCGTTTGTAAAGAGGAGCCAATTTTGCAGCAGCACAGCATGGTCATGGCAAATCTTCGCAGCTTAGCCACTCATGGTGCACTTGTCTACAGCCCTGCAGTGCCCCATTGACCCTGTCACGTTGAGCCATGTACTGTCTGCATTGCCAAGCTTGACCTTGCACAAGCAGTCAACAGCACAACCTTTGCAGGAACCACATTCTTGACTTCTTGGCTACGTCCTGCAGGCAGCTCTGTCCATTGTAGAGGGCATGAAAGCTGTGGGAGGGCAGGGCTGCATTGGCGTGACAACAGGGCAGCTGCTGTGCGCCTGTGTGGGGTCCCGCATCAGAGCGGAGTACACAGTCTTTGGCGACTCCATCAACCTGAGTGCCCGCCTGATGTGCAAGGCCACAGCAGGCATGGGCGACATACTGTGTGACTACTCAACACAGCATATGGCCACAGCAGCTGCCGTCTACACCCGTCTGGAACCGCTTGTGGTACGAAATGTTCCTTGCCTAAGCACCCAAGCCTGGTCTGGCCAAGTTCACAGGTTCATGTTGGACCTGTGCCAGTGACTGTCTAAGCAAGGCTCAGACACAATGATGAGAGGCTAACGCAGCTCAGCTACCCTGTCAGCAAGGCTTGTAGCAAGCTGACAGGACTATAGGAGTGGACTGGGAATTGATTTCCACGCTTTGTCATGTGCTGCTCTGTTCTGCTGTCAGTCCTGCTGCAGCAGCATGCATATGCATGCTGCTGAGAGGTGTTGCTGCTGCAAACATAGTATTCTGAGAATCCTGGTGCTACACCTTGCCACGCTCCAGCATGCTGTGACTCTCATGTCCTGTCTGATGGCATCCATCATGGCACACGGATGATGTGACCCTCAAGTCCTTTCTTATGGCATGCATCGTGGCACATGTCTGCAGGTGAAAGGCAAACTGTACCCAGTAGATGTCTACAGTGTGGGACCCCTGCGCAATAATGAAGGAGGCGCCCAGGCTGACAGCGCAAATGGACGGCGGGGGCGCAAGCAAAGACGAGCTGGCACACAAGGCTTGGCTGCCACCTCTGGGCCTGCGGCTCTGTCTGGCAGTCGCACTCGCTCCACTGATACCATCAGCAAGATCAAGTTCAAGCAGATGGTGGGGCGCCAGAATGAGATCCAACAGGTTGGCTGTTGCATGTGGTCCAGGGACTGGCTTCTTGTCAATGCTGCAGTCATGAGTTTAGTCATGTTGCCCGTGGTCATCCAGGATTGTCATGTTGAAGTTAAGTGCAGGGGGTCTGGCGAATGTGTCCTGCTGCAGTGATAGAGGTGACAACCCTAAGACAGGCATTATAGTTCTGGGAATTAGGACCTCATCGCACTATATTCAGGCACTGTGTACAAGCATGTAGCCGGTGACGCATTTGGGCATGCAAGTAGGTCGTCATTATGCTGCAAGGCAAGGAAAAATGTTCTGAGGCATGGGTGAATACTAGATGTTTCAGATGGGGCAATCCCATGCATCATGACTTGCGTCTGCAAACACTCTCATCCTGAAGAAGATGCTCTCGCAACCCAATGCCAAAGACTAACACCATTTCCAGCCTGCATAGCTGGTGCTGGACCCTTCACCCCAGATACATCACCTGCCAGCCAGGCTTTGTGAAAGCCCTGACACTGTATCTTTGTACCCTTTCAAAAGGTTGCAATGCAAAGACATCTTCCCGTTCTTGTCCTCTAAGCTACTCCGAGTTTCAAGATGGACTTCTGTCTATGTTGCAGGTGACAGAGCGGTTGACCAGGCTGGTGCGCCACAAGCAGGGAGGCATCATCGTGGTGGAGGGCGAGCCGGGTATGGGCAAGACTCGCTTGTTGGAAGAGCTGGAGCATGAGAGCATGGACCAGCGCCAGTCCCTGGACGCTGCTGTTCCTGGGGAGCTGCCGGCCATCAGGAAGATGTGCAACATATTCGTGGCCAATGGTGACCATGCCAACAAGTCCAAGGTGTGCCAGGCCCTATGCTTGATGGGAAGAGCATGTCATTGCATAATCATGCCCTCATGCATCCAGGCTACATCACGACATCATTGTGACCGATCATCAAGGCCAGATCACAGCAGCAAAGTGAAATCTTGTAAGTTGACAGGCTTGGCAGTGGCATCAGTCATCAATGTACAAAGTCTGCCAGTGCGCTGACTGCCACATCAGGGCCTCATGGTCTGGGAGCTCCTCAGGATTGTATGTATCTGACCCCATGGGAAGACATCTGTGTAATGAAATGAGTGGACGTCATTGCATCCTGGTACCTCTCTGTACTGTGTAGCATTGGTTCAACACGTCAAGCCACTGCCTTCATGACATGCGGAAACTACACGAGCATGCTCTGTTTCATGTGTCGTTGGTGCATTGGGTTGACATCTTGACCCAATGACAGGCAGTAGAAAAGGGTGTCAGGATGCAATGACAGCAAATATGGTATACATAACTCCTTGCCATCCATCTTGGCGCAATTGGCGCAAGTGCTCAGCTGAGCTAAGAGCCTTGCAAGCAAGAAGGTGTAGCAAGTGGCCATCCTGTTTTGCCCTGCAGTGCTGATCTCATGGGTCAGCACCTGCTGAGCTGGGCACAGTTATTGGCAATCAGCAAGTGTGATTGCTATGTGGAAGTGCGCTTTGTTTTGCTTGTGCTGAAAGAGTTTGCAACCTATGTTGGAAACGGTGCCTAGAGGGGAGGTTGAGTATCGTCTTCAGCTTGCTCATGTGAGGTCCTATCTTGGATGGCTGAGGGGGGGTACCAAGCTGTTTTGTGGGATGCAGGTGCTGCACCCATGGCCTCGCATCTTTCAGCAGATGTTCAACCACGACCGGATGGCCGGCCCGCTGTACTGCATGTGGAACCCTGACCTCAGCACCAACCACCCTGTAGTCACTCAGCTGGGCGCCCGCTGCCGGGCTGCCACAGATGACTATGCAGCATGGCAGGCTCTGCTCATCAACACTCTAGACATGCAGGTCAGCCTTGCTGTGGTCGCACACTTTGGCAAACAAAGTGTCGCCACATGTGTCAGCTGCAGCAAGGTTCTGTCTGTATGCACCAGGGCAGTGATGTCTGCATTGACATGTCTTCATGCCAGTTGTTCCCACAATGTACAGGAGCCTGTTACTGGCATTAGGAGACCCGCTTATAACAAATGCATACATGCACATGCATAGTGTTGCCCCTCCTCAAGACTCAGCCCAAAGCAAGCATCCCTCCTCCTCACTCTGATACTGAACAGATGCTGCCTCTTTATGCAGCAACAATACACAAGCAGGAGATGGCTGTGCATGGCATGGCCTTACGCAAATTATAGCCTGTATTGACTGGGCTGTTTAGTGCTTTTCACACCTTGCTTTTTGCTGTACGTCAGGTAGAGGATCTGCCTGTGGCTCCTGCCACTTTGCCCGGCAGTTTGGGCAGCACTGTGCCACACACGCCTCGCACGCCTCGCAATGTACGCATCCGCACCAGCTTTGAGGGGTTGGGGGGCACCCCCCGCCAGGAGAGCAAGGAGTCCTCAGAGATATCTTTCTCCAACAGCCGCCGTCACACCTTGGCAAACCGTGTCAAGAGGTCCAGCTCTGTAATCATTGCTGCGTGAGTGCTCTGCCTGCATTTGATTTGTTTGCTGGCCTCAGAGGCACACCTGTACAGATTGCTTGCAGCTTGAGCAGGAATACCCTGCTTCCCTGGCTCTGTTATGCATCTTGCTTGAAATAGGCATTGAGTGAAAACAGCAGGACCACAGCAGACAGCTCAGAGTCTTGTGTATGCTGGAGCTGTCTGCTCTGCTGAGCTTTCTGGTTGCTGGTTTCAGGCAGGCTGACGTCTTGCTGCAACTCCAGGTGTGCTTTGCTGCTGCTTGAAATTCACAACCATGGGCCGCATGGCACAGAAGGCTTCCGTGTTTTATTGGCATCGCCATGGGCCGCAAAGCTGGCAAGACTTCCTGTTCCTTGGAAGAGTGAGAGTTTGTGTTTTGCAGATTGCCCAGCACAGGGCAGTGGAGCTCAAATGCTGCAAGTAATCAAGTCTCCCGTAGTCATGGCAGCACTGGCAGCTTTGAAGTGACGGATCCGCAGATCGTCGATGGCGCCTTGGGCTTCACCCCCCGCCTGGCGGGGGCCATGACCATCAGACCCGGGGGCCCAGCCCAGTCAGGAGCAGGCAGAAGAAGTATGGAGGGCTCCCTGCATCGCAGTGCTACTCAGGAGAGCATGGCTGCCTCCTCCAATGGTCCTGCCTGGCTGGAGATGAGTCATGACCTGAGGGCACAGCGCGCAAAGGAGGTTCTGCTGCAGGTGCTGCACCACCACCCTCTGTCTCTTCTTCATCTGGTACTTTAGACAGTCTGGGGTGTGGTTCCAATTGTGACTCATCTGACATCCTGGCTTGAGAATCTTCTGATAGTCTTGTCACCAGCCATGCAGGCATTGCAGTAGGTCCTTGCTTGTCTAATCGACAGACACGCCGGCATGTGCCATGCCTGTCATTGCATGGCAGTAAGCCCAAGCCCTGCTGACTGACAAGATTTTGGATCACAAGAGAAAGACGAAATCACAAGGCGTGCTGCACCACAGTGTGAGCGGCATCAGCAGCTTTGAGATGCAAAAGCCCTTGTCACCCTCTTGCCCGTCTTGTCTGACAACACGAATGCATTGTAGACGCACTGAAAGCCAGTAAAGCCTAGAAGAAACATGTTCCTCAACCATCAGGGCTGAAACAATTATTGGGTGTAAGAACAGGTGCTGAAGGAGTTTGTGGCGGCCTATGGCCCCCTGGCCATCATGCTGGAAGACCTGCATCACTTTGACAGCATCAGCTGGCAGTTCCTGACCACAGTGGTGGAGAATCTGAGCGGCCAGGTGTTGGTAGTGACCACCATGAGACCTGATGATGGTGTACTGGCGGCGGCTAGCCGACACGAAGAAGGTGAATTCATGGGGCCTCACGCGCATGCTTGTGCTGTCTTGATCATTGTAGCGGTACGCTACCGTGGACAAGGCATGCCAGCCTCCCTTCTTCCCTGCCGGCAAAGCTTTGATGAGGAAGCATGTCTGGTGATGTCTGTCCAGATGGATGTCCTGTGATTGTTCTCGCTGTGGGTCCTGAACACCTTGCATACCAGAAACCATGACAGCTGAAATGTTGCATGAAACACTACAGGTGTCTGAGATACTGCATGATACTGGAAAGTCTGTATTTGTTATGATTGAGGGCTTGTCAACTGACACTGCATGGTACTGGAAAGTCTGCATTTAGTAACAGTTTGGGGCTTGCTGAATGATGCTGTGGTGATAGTTTGTAGTGAGGCTATTAGATGGCCTTGCCTTACACAGCCATCAATCTTTAATGGTAGCATGGGTTTTCATTCAAGGATGTTGCTGCCCTGCCCAGACCACAGCTTGCCTTGAACATGCATCAGCCTGTGTCAGCTCAACAACATCAATTGCCTAGGAGGCTGTAGCTTCTGCATGCGCCTGCAAGTGTGACCGTTCTGTTTCAGGTCTTGTCTGCCTTGCAAGCTGCCTTCGCTGCCTTCAGTTGTCAATTCTTTGTATGCTCAGCGTTTCATCGACAGGTCAATAAGGTCTAAGCAGCCACGCAGAAACAAAGTTGCTGTCCACTGTTTGTGTATAACCTGCAGGTCATTCAGTATTCGTTCACTCATTTAGTCACTCAGTCAATCATTCATTCGCTCCGTCACTCCTTCACTCACTCGCTCATTCATTCATTCATTCATTCATTCATTCATTCATTCATTCATTCATTCATTCATTCATTCATTCATTCATTCATTCATTATGTGTCTAGCGTCTAGTGTCAGGTGCGGCTGCTAATGTGCAGATTGTTTGAGCTTATGCATCTATCAGCAAATGGTGTGTGTCTGTTCAGAATGTTGTTGCTTGGGCAGGGCGCACATGCTAGAAGGATAGCTCCTGTTTTTGCTGGGTGCTTGCCAACACAGTGCTGAACAACCTTCCAAAGCAGTCCAAACGACTCACTGGATTGTCCAGCAGCTTTTGCATCCCGCTCTGTCAATGGTTTAAGCAAACATCTGCCAACACCTCTTGTGTTCTCGCATAGGGAGGGCAGTGCTGTTTGAGAGCGCACAGCAATCCTTGAAGGCCATCAGGAGCCTGCCCAGCTATGAGCAGATGGTGCTGCAGCCCTTCACGACTGCAGAGGTGCAGCAGTACATGCGAGTGGCCTTAGACAGGCAGAACATCTCTGACCATGTTGCTGGGGCTGTGCGGGAGCGCACTGGAGGTCTGCCTCTGTATGTGGAGCAGGTGACGCTGCCAACAATAACTCTTGACCATGGGCAGCTCTGCATGGAAAAGACAGGCTACTCCTCTTGCCACGCAAACATCAACATCAAAATGCCTTGATTATGTTGGTCGCTTCTGTTCTGTACAGCTGTCCATACCATTTCATGTTACAGTCTGTCCAGACACTGTTCATCAATGCTTCCTTGCTTCCTTGGGCACGATTGTGCTGTGTGTCAGGCAGTCCAACAAGCACTTGACCGACACGTTGTTACAGAAACATCAAAGTAGTGAAGCAGTACTTTCAGGCAGGTCCGCCTGTATAGGATACTGCAAGTATCCTGTACAATACTCATCAATTGCAGGGCACTTATACAATTGTACATACCTGACCCTGACCAAAAATACGTGTGTAATGAACAATGAATGACTCAGGCTCAAGGCAGCTGCACAGACAGCTGGGAGAAAGCTCTGCCCATCTTTATGTGTGCCATGACTGACTCTGATTGCACACCCTGCTCTGTCTGATAAATCCGCTGCACATGCAGGCGGTGCTGTACCTACAGAACAACAACAACCTGTTGGAGGAGGGAACAGAGCTGGGGGAGCAGGACCTGCTGGCTTTCAGTAACATCAGGGTCAGCATACACCATGTCATCACAGACAGGATTGATCATCTGAGGCCCAGCCAGCAACTCACCCTCAAGGTCAGCCATTTTGCGCTGGACAACTTTATGGTGACCAGCTGTTGTTTGATAGCCACCACTGCATCATGATGCTCCTGTGGAGCGCAATCCAGGACCCTTCTCTCTGCATGGAAGCTTGGCTTTTACTCCGAGTCCCAACAGGATTAGGATGAAAAGCTCCAAAAAACACCTTTTGATGTTTGTTTTGGAATGGCAGCTCATAGACAGAGTATAGTGTGCGCTCTCCAGGTTGTGAACATACAGTGCTGGTCGGGATGATGACCCCTCTGCATGCTACAGAACCCCAAGCACCCTGCAGCTCTAATTTTCAAGGTTGCAGACCCCAACTCTGTGGGAGCAGGGTCGTGCATGCATTGTCTCAAGGGGGCACGACCCTGCTTCACGGGTAACAGAGCCACAGCTTGGTGCTCAGTCTGCAATGTGTGCTTCCTTGGGACTGTGTGACTGCACAGGCAACAATGAACAGTTGCAGACGGCTGATTTTGGTTGGCTGCTGTAGCTCAACCAGCTCGGCCCCTAAAGCCTCAGTCCTTGCTGACACTGCATGCTGCACACAGCTGGCGAGCTTGATGGGTCGGACGGCGGTGGCCCTAGATTAGCTGCTGCGCATCCACCCACATTCCTGACGTTGCATGCTGCACACAGGTGGCAAGTGTGATGGGTCTAATGGCAGTGGCGCTGGATCTGCTGCTGCGCATCCACCCAATGTCCAACGGCCAAGAGGAGCTGAAGGAGATGTCCTCCAGCCGACAGGACCTGAAGAATGACATGCAGGAGCTGGAAGCTGCCGGCTTCCTGAAGCCCTGCAAGGAGACTCCTGACTCCTGGGACTTTGCTCAGGTACACCTAAGACATCCTTCTAGAGTAAATGCGCCAGACAATAGTCCTCAGGTCTTGCTGACTTGACATCTGACCTATGGAGTGAGGAATTCTTTTTCCAAACAGTGACGGCTGCAGTGACGGCTGTGTATCCCCAATAGCTGCTCCTCTGTTCAAGTCGTTACACATCCCTCTGTGGTGCATTTGCTCGCTGGAGCTGTACCGCAAGCATCTCTGTGATGAGTTAGCGCTGCCAAACTCATGATGATCATTCACAGACCTCGGTCACCTTTGACGTAGGCTTGCCTACTTAGAACCTCTGCTCGGGTCAGTATCTGTTTCAGATGTGAGTCAGAAATGCCTCCTCGCTTTGACTCCTGAGACCTTGCTCATGTGCATGTGCTGTCTTGCTTGAGCTTTGCTCCCTTGTTCTGTGATACTGTTGATGGTAGATGATACAGCAGCAGGTGGGTGGGATACCCAGGCCATGCAAAGGCAAATGTGGCTGCTTGCTCTGGACCTCTGAGTTAGATGGCATGGTAACATCATCATCTTCATTGTCATCATCGTGTGAATGGTACACAGCGGGAGCTGTCGTTGCAGCTGACAATGAGTGTCACAGCATCCTCTGGCGGTTGACAAGGCACACAGCCTATTTTCTTATACTTCAAGGCGTCGCTTCTTGGACACGATCTGTCCCAAATGCTGACAGCGCATATTGTCTGTGGCTGTAGGTTCTGGCACGTGATGTGGCGTATGACTTGATCCCGTTTGCCCAGCGGCGTGGCTTGCATGCGCGCCTGGCAGAAGCTCTGGAGACGTCTCTGCCTCGAGCATCAGCCACCACCATCGCCTTCCATTACAGCAAGTCATGCCACGCTGTGGAGGCTGCTGAGTGGAAGCGCGCTGTGAAAGCCATCCAGTTCTGGGAAATGGCGGCAGAGGAGGCCATGGAAGGCATTGACCACCACCAGGTCAGGATCAGTCTCGCATCGCTGACTGGTCACTACTTGGATGTCATCAGTCACTGTCCTTCTAATTGGGGTGAGGCATACCCGATACCTCCCTGGCCGACGCGATAGCAAAGGCTGGCACAGGTTCAATGCCATCAATCAATCAAGTCATTATTGGAATTTTGGTGACAGAATAGGCCATGGAAGGCATCGGTCACCATTAGATCACTCTTGCATCACTGGTTGGTCACTCCTCCATTGTCATGAATCATGATTGGATTTTGGTGACAAAAGAGACTGTGGAAGGCATCAGGTAAGCATCACTACTGCAGCACTAGTTGATCACTACTCTAACAACATCAGCGATTGTTGTTGGTGTGGTGACAGAAGAGGCTATAGTAGGCAATAGTCACCAGGTGGCAATTGCTACTCTCTGCTTTACCAATAGGCTAATAAGGGTAGGCAGTGTTAGGTGGTGTTGCTGTCCAGTTATGGTTGTCAGCAATGGGGAAAGCGAAGCAAGGTTGCGTAGGAAGGCAGTGATGATTATCAGGTAACTGTAAGTAAGTTGTGACATGTGGCAGCTGTTCTGCTGCCTTCTCAGTGACTCACCTCTGGGCTACTGCAGGTACATGATCATATGGGGTACAGGTCCCCCACTAGCTGCATACACCTTGTGTTTCCTGATAGACTGAAAGGCAGCAAATGCAACCAGCACTCTTCTGCCAGCAGACTAGCTTCATATGTGCTTGTGTTTTGTCGGTGACGTGTCAAAATTCTGGAGCGGTACTGGGTCCTGCTGCAGGCCCTGCATCTGTTCAAGAAAGCAGAGATTTTGTTGGAGACCATGAACAAAGAACTGGACAAGAGCCGGGTGATGTCCAACAGGCCTCCTCGCAATGGTGCCGCCCTGCAGCGCACCTCTAGCATCAGCCTGGGGATGCCCCAGACCCCCGGCCCCACCCTTGTGACTGTCTCACGCGTGCGGCATGCCAGGTATAAGCGCACCTGCATTTGCACTCTTTGCGCAGCTGCCAATTTGCTGTTTGTCAATCCGTTTGTATCTTCGTCTGCATTCTCAGCTGTGCAAGTGTACTATCCTTTCCAACTCCCTTGCTACCAATCAGCTTTTGTCTCTTGTCTAATTGTGGACTCATGCTTTCAAACCTGAGCATGCATTGCATGCTGAGGCTAGCATGCCTCATGAGCTGCATCTGCCTGAACCTGCCCTTGACACCAAGCTTTGCATCTGCATACAAATGGAGCTGTCACAGGCTGAGCATTGCAAGGCTACCAGCCTCCTGTCATGCATCACGCTGACCTGCTCATCTTGGATGAGGATGACAAGCTAGCTTAAGCCTCATGTGTGTCCGTACAAATTGAACTGTCACATGGGCAGCATGCAAAGGCTGCAGCTACCTGCTTGTCACCTTCATCCTGGCAAGAATGTCTAGTGCAGTTCTGGGAACTTGTCCCTGGAAGTGACAGGTCACAGAAGTTGCAGACTCGGCGTCTGCTCATCACAGAAGGAGGTTTAGAAATCAGTGTAGATCCCAAGTGAAACCAGTGTGGATCCAATGTGAAATCAGTTGAGTGTAGGGTATGTACATGCAGGTGGAACCGTCACATGGCCAGCATGTGGATGCAAGCAGGGAATGTGGACACAGGGCGGTTCCACTCCCTGAGGGCCCTCCACATCCTGGGGGCGCCCCTGCCGGTTGCTGAGGAAGTGGACAACCAGGGCAGTTGCCTGTGTTGCCCCTGCGGGTCAGCCCTGTTCCTGATAGGCCGGCAGGCCAGGGCTGGTCTGCAACCTGCCTCAAACCAAAATGGCTCAGTCAGTGAGCTGACCACCACCAACTGGATGGACAGGCCCAGCCGTGCGTCACAGTCTGATGCTGCTAGCTTGCCTAGTGTCAGCAGCGACCTCAGGAATGAGTTCAAGGATCACTCCAATGAAGAGCGGCAGGAAGCTGCTGCTGTGCTGATGCTGCTGGTGAATGCTGAGCTCCAGATTGAGCCGCCTGATCCTGAGGCCTTCAGATACATTATGCAGACCTGCTGCTACTTTGAGGTAACAGCACTCACACCACAAAATACAGAATCTCTTGTGAGCTGCAAGAACTTGCATTCAGATTACATGCCTTGCTGATGTTTCTGGACTCAATCACAATCACATTGTTGTTCAGACAGAGCTGCTACTAAGCATTTAGTTGCTCTGCATTGTGCGGTGCTTGCCAGCGCAGAGTGACAGGTGTTACATGTGTGCAGGACCTTGATTATGGGAGTCGGATAGGTAGCAGCAGTCCAATGTATGGTGTGTCACAGAAGTGCAGAATGGCTCTGAAGACTCTGCGATCTCGAAATCGCCAGCGCTTCTTCCATTTGCCAGGCCGCTTTGATAGCAGGGCTCAGGCAGTCAAGTCCCCAGTGGTCTCTGGCAAGCATAATTCTGACAACCGGATCCACCCTGTTTCACATCAGACAGTTTGAGGTGCTCCATGCAGTGTGCGTGTGTTGCCTCTGTCAACTTTGGTATGGTGCTTTGCTGAGCCCCTGTGTATGTGTGTTGATGATGAGTGCAGTCTGGACCTGTTACTTGTGGACTACAGACAATGAGCGTAGTGTTTGAATGTGGATTTGCCATTCTATTAATGTATACATGTAGGCTAGCTTCTGAGACATGACTTTCATCATTCCATAGCAGGGTGTTAGTGACTGTCTCTAGATTTAATGCTTTGTGACCTTGCAAGGCTTGTTGCAACATCAGCGATCACCTTCACGTGTAAGGCTTCGAGGCAAGCAAGCTGCAGCTAGTACCAGCAGCTTGCGTTTCACGTTGTGCAAAAGGACCAGTGAAGGCCAGACCATGATCAACATATGTCCAGCAACACAAATGTGACTGTACACTAGCAGGTGTCCTCGAACAAATGCGCAGCATTTATGACAAGAAAAGCAATGCTTAGACAACGGTTGCCAGCATGACCAAATCACATATCAATAAACCCAAACTTAGCAGTCTTCAGGGTGCTTGCTGCTGAGTGCATGCAGATTATACAGTTTTGCTAAGTCTGCACAGGGTATAACAGAGGTGGCTGATACTGTGTCTTCTGTTTCAAATGCAACATCTTCCCTCAGCAGCATTTCCTTCTTGCAGGCCACCTGGCTAGTCTTGCCCTGCACAACACAAGCACACAAAATACAGTCTTCACTGCAGCTTGTCACAAGATCAGAAAGGGTGGTCTGTAGGGTTTTTGGCTTACCCAGGTGCCATTAAAGCCACCAATCTGCAAAGAGCTACTGACAACACGGTGGCATGGGACCTCTGGTGCAAAGGGATTGCGCCTCAAAGCCTGCATTTGTCGTGAAGCAGTGAAATGTGTGAGGGGTAGACTCGCAAGGTATGTTGGAACACCAGTTGGCAGTCAAGTGTTCTTTCCAACAACTTGCCACAGCGGCTTTCACACAATGTACCTGACCAACTGCTCTAGGAGCTGACTTGAGTATTGTAGCTAGTGCACCGTAAGTTGACACCTTGCCTTCGGGGATCAGGCTGCAAACCTGCAAAGGTGCCACTTATCACGATGAGTAGCAGGCCACGAAAAGCACCTAGAAGCAAAAAGCAGTACCTTGTACACATTTTGCTCGTGCTGTGTCGGAGGGCGCTGTCGCTTTTCAGCATCGCTAGCTGTTGCGACCATAACGGCTCAAGACGCTGTTTGGCTTGAAAGGTGTAGCTGAGACTGGCCTTTTACAGGGATTTTTCGTCGGCTTCTTGACGTGCTGCTTCACGCTGCAACTCTTGAGTCATGTCGTCGGACCCTACGGCGTGCATGGAAGAGTAATACGTAGCACCAACAAAAGCTGTCAAAATTCCGGCGACGGCCCAATTCGGCAAGATCTTTTTGGGCATCGGCAAGGAAAAATTTCGAGCTGATCCCATCCGGGCACGAACTTGCGGCTCAGCCATGCTGATACTTGCAAGAACCAGTGACGAGAAAAAGTCACAACCTGAGAAACATCGACACTGTGAGAGTCGTGTCACGTGTAACACGCACCGGTAGGGTTGCAGCCATGGCAAACGCGCTAGCGCTAGGCAACAGGCAGCAGCACAAATAGCAGTAGCAGGCGCAAGGGCAGCGTGTAAACTCTCTCATCATGGACATGTCGGACCCGTTGACAGGTGAGGTCTTGCTGTGAGCCTGAGCCGGAAGCAATAGCTGTTTGGCCAACGATCAACCTTGATAGTCAAGTGTTCTTCTGCAGCTGATTTTCCAACCAGAAACACGGATCAGGGTGAAGAGATGGCTGCGTCAAGTGACGCAAATTTGGCACATCAGCGACCAGCTATATATGTGCGCGTAATCACCCGGCACAGCGCTGTGCTGCGTGATCAAGGGTGCGTTTGTTTCCAGCAACAACTGCCTGCTAAGCTTGTGTTTTCCAAATTGCAGTGGGACAGTGTGACATCGTCGTCCTTCGTTGACGGCAAGCTTCACGTCAAGCAGTTGGTAAGCAAACACAGCAACAGACACTAAGCTTATACCACCGTTAGCGTTTAAAGCCAGATGTTGAGAGTTGAAGACACTGGCGAGTCATGCCGTGCAGGTCATTGCAACAAGCCCAGCATCATGTCAACTTCTCAGGCACTGCTGTCCTGCCCAGCAGGTATGCAGATGCAGGCCGCTCATGTGGTACGGGGATGCCTGTGCAGGAGCAAGGCAGATTCAAAGTGCCACACTCACTGAGTCATAAGACAGGGATAATGGTCTGCAGGCTGCTGGTGTGATCATGCTTCCAGAGCAGGCACAAGGGCCAGGGATTACCCTTCCCAGCCCGGCAGACAAAGTGTGCTTTATGTACTTAATGAATGACAGCACAGGTCAATCATCACAGCCAAATGCCGTTGGTCAGCAAAACGGCAGCAGCTCTATTGACAAGTCGGTGTTTCAGCTCACACTCAGCGCCTCAGCTGCTGCCAAACAGAGTGAATGCAGCTTGCTGGTGTTCTGCCAAGTGCAGCTACAGCCTGAAAGAGCCATCAGCTGGATCAGAGGGTTGCTGACTGTAGTCCAAGCACAGCATGTGCTTGTGCTGGCCTCCCTTCCGGTGTGTGCTGTCTTGTCAATCATGGAGATTCACTCACTGTGCTGCGTTGACTCCCTGTGAGTGTCTCCCTGCTGTCTCTGTTGACGTAGAGGGTGTCAAGCATCAGGCTTGCAATGCGCAGCTGTGGCAGCAGACTTTGCGTCTGTGCTGCTGCTGACATGTTGCAGTGCTCAACACAGAATACATGCCAGGCCCTGAGGTCAACACTGATTTCATTGCCCAGCACACAATGCCTACTAAGCAAATCAAGCGTACATGAATGCACTCAGAATACGTCGACAGCTTTTGCTCATCACATTAATGTAGACCTACCACTGTAGTCAGGCTCAGTTTACGTTACCCTGAATTGATCTCACATGCATGGCAACTTTGCACTCTTCTTCATGTACCTGGACATGTCCAAGGCGATTGCATACACTTAAGCATGTTGGCTGCAGGCGTTCAGCTACAGAGGGCCTGGCGATCCTAGTGAGGAGGCTCTGCACTATGTGGTGCAAACTGCTGCTGCCAAGCAGCAGAGCAAGGACAAGCATCAGATTCCCAGCCTGCCATCAGGAAGCTTGATAACTGGTCTAGCAGCAGCAGCAATCCAACACGCAGAGGTGATTGTTGTCACTTCTGGTTCATTAATGAATATTTTTGACACAGTTTCCATGGTGCCAGCCATCAGGCTGCAGGCTCGGATTGTTTGTCTGGTTGATTAAATGTCATGCATGCTTGTTAGTGCATAAGGCTGGGACTGCCCAGCTGACCTTCCTGCAATGCACCACCTGCACCAATGCCTGCTTCATACAGGGGCCGCTCAGAAGTGTACACCCCTTAGAAAGTATTGAATGGATGGATGAAGTGTTGACTGGGTGTTGTGTTCAGGTGCGGCGTCAGGGTGCAACAGCGTTGATAGGCGTGGAGGCAAGACCTGTTCCTGACCTTGCCAGTCTCACACAGCTGGCACAATACACTGAGCAGGTCCTGAAGACCCATGGCAGTGGTTTCATGCAAGCAGACAGCCTGCTGAAAGCTGCCAAACATGCTGAAAAGACACTGTCATCAGCTGCGACCAACAGCTTCATGTATGTGTGAACACATTTGTCAAATCTTGTTTGTAAGCAGACAGAGCGGTCAGATATTGTAGACTTGTGGCTCAGTCCAAAAAGTGTCCGTCTGCAGACACAATCATTTCAAAGTTCATTCCTTCTGTGTGGTGAACTCAAGCTGCTGGCCACAGGAGCACAATGGTCTTGAGTGGGAAGCTGATACATGCTGACTTTTTCAGATTCTGTTCGTTTGTCGGCACAGCCATTGCTAAATTAGACAGACCATAACATGATGTAGGACCGACAGCAACACTTGCTGCTCATGCTTGTGATTTGGCAGATCTGGTTGATTCAACGGACTGGATAGACAGCTGACGTACGCCGACTTGCCGCTGATTGGAATCGTGTCGCGCCCTAGATGCCCGTCGCTGACTTCTGCTCATAGTGGAGAAAGGAATGCCTTGTTTGCTCCCCCTGTGTGCAACAGGTATTTTTCTGGATGCCATACTGTGCAACAACATTGAACAGCTGACCCAGAGGTATCCAGTGAGAGCGTCATTGCAGCTAATCAATGCAGTCCTATAACGGTTACAGCAGGTGATGCTGTGCCCAACATGACCTGGTATGGTTCCTTGCCTGACATATCCGCAGAGGGTATCATGTGACTTGACTCATTGATCTTGAGCTATCTTGCAATTGTTCATGATGCATATGCTGAACAGACTTTGGGCCCTTGTCAAGTCCTTGCCACATCTGTGGTCTGTGAAAGGATGGGGTTTGTGATGTGCAGCATGTACCTCCACTGACATCGTGCTAGCACATAACTGCCAAGCCACAGATTTTGCAATGCTTCAGTGAGTGTTTTGCACAGAAGTTGAGAACTCCAGGGTGAGGCTATACAACCAACAACAAGGCATGTTCGACAGAAGGCCACTGGACTGCTGCTACAGCCTACCTACCAGCATCATTGATGAACAAAACAGTACAGCATATTTAGTGTAGTGTGCTGACCAGGATGTCTTACCTTTTGATAGTGCCAGACTTGTCTGGTGCTACTGCCTCTAGATCTTTCACCAGCTTGCGGTCCAGGTCCCCAAGCTGTGACCCCAAGCCTGACAAGTCCACCAGTGGGGGGTCCTGCCTCTGACCCATCTGAAAGTCGCAAATAACCAATGGAGTCAACCTCTGGCATTAACAATAAGCCAAAGACTGTCTTTTCTGAGAGCCATCAGCATCAACTTTGCAGTGCCATCTCCAAGAACTTCACACATACTCTGCAGTGCTGCTCACACCTTTCATTACATCTCACCCCTTCCATGATTGTCTTCAAGGTAGTGGCTTGCACCCAGCCAAGAGGCTTGACAGGCTCCACAACGTATGCTGACAGGATGGGCAAGGGCACCGCTGATGACTACTTTCAATGACTGTGACAGCATCTATTGGTTGAGTGGTACCTTGGATTACCTAAGGTTACAAACACTTTACTGCACCGGCAGAACACTTGTGATCTGTCTCTACGCTCACCTCATCACTGGCCATGTTGGTGAGGAAGAGCTGCACGAGGTCAGTCTTGACATCCTGCAAGGCCTTGGGGACCTCCAAAGGCGGCAACTGCTGCGTCTGTCTCCTGACACCCTCTGGGTTCTGCAAGTATGGCTACTTCAGCCTCACCATTTGATCAAGCATGTGCTGGATAATTGAGCAAAGCATACAACAGACCACCTTGCAGCCAAGCAAAGAGGCAGACAGCCTCTGAGCAGAGCAGAGCAGCAGCAGCAGCAGCAGCAGCAACGCTTGTGCCTTGAAAGTGAAAAGTGTAGCATGTGATTTGGAATCACTGCAACATTGCATGCACTCCTCTTCAGCAAGATGATACAACTTGTCACCGCATGGAGTCATCAGCAGAAGCCAGTTTGGGAATGATGGCATAACTGCTGGTGCTCATGCACAGCAAGAATACGACATGTCCCACCCTTGTATGCCAGTGTAACTCAAAATTCCTGAAACACTGTGAGTGACATCTGCGTTCAGCTTGCTGGCTAACGCTGTAAGTCACGTACAGGAGCATGCAGGACGCGAGATCGGCGAGTGAATGCGGCATAGTCCAACATGCTGACCTTAGCAGTCTTGCTGCTTTAGAAAGCGCTGACCTTTATGTTGATGCCTTCTGTTAGGTCGTCAAAGGCAGTAGAGCCCCTGGGGGTGTTGTTGGGGTGGCCCACCCTGTACCAGAGCCGCAGGCTCTCATCCCAAGACCCTACAGACCATTGACTTTGCATTTGACCCTACAGACCATTGACTTTGCATTTGCTCCTGATTTGAGCAATTGTAACAGAAACACACACCAACCATACACAGTGCACACCTGATCCTTTCAAGCTCAACTCTGCTACTGAGGTTGCCGCCACGGTGCCTTTTAGGCAGCATGCGCTGCTCAAGCTGTGCGACAGAAATGTATCAGCTTGTTGCACTATGCATGAAACCCAGCCTAGAAAACAGTCAGTCTACACCTTGCTGCATCAGAGATAAGTTGCAAGCTGATGGAACAGACGCTCACCAGTGATGTACAGACCCTTTTCTGGGAGGTAGTCGATGCCACGCACTACCTCCTCATGGCCCACATACTTGATGGCCGGATGCTTGCTCTCCAGATCATAGGCACGTGTCACCTTGTCAAGCATCGCCGCTAGCACCATGCTGTTAGCGTTGTCTACAAACAAACACTGTACAGAGCCGCCTGCAAAGCACACATGAGCTGAGAAAGCTGCTAGAGCAGCCTGTTGGACTCTCTCACTGACGTATATGGTTTGTGTGATGACACTCGGCAGAGCCAGCCTGTGACTGGCATGATTGGACCCCTGCGTCAGGTAAGACTGCGTCCAAATTGTGGGTGATCTACCACTGGCTTGTCTTGCCTTGTGTCCATGCTTGGTTTTTGAAAGGGACTGTTGCTTGACATGTAACAGCAGCTGCATGCACTTGTCACAATGAGACTGGCAACAGGAACACAAAAGGGCAAGAATACCAGATGGCAAGCAAAGCCTGCAATGTTGCTGCCAGAGCAGGACGCCACAATAGCAGCGACCAGACCCATGCTCTAAAACGTCACACATGCAATCCTGGAGGGCGACAGCATTGACAGGTGCCAGCAGCAGCAGCAGCAGCAGTGAATGTTGAGAAGTTGACATGCAGTTAGAACTGGTAAGTTCCAGTGATTCCAAAGCCTACCCATGTATGCAAATTGGTGCAGCTGGGTGCCGTCAGTGCTCCATGTGCGCAGGGTGTCGTCATCCCCAGCTGTCACCCAGCACTCTTTGAACTCCACCCAGTGTGCCTGAAGGCAATATTCTTGCCATTGACAGCTGCTGGTTTCAACTGCTGTTGCACTCTACTCTACTCTACTCTACTCTGCTCTGCTCTGCTCTGCTCTGCTCTGCTCTGCTCTGGGCCTTCTTTCATTGCATGTCACATACTTGACATGTCTCATGCAGCAGGTCTACTGCATGCTCAGCTGCAACAGCTTGCAACAGTACTGCTGTATGATCCTTGAGAAGGAGGTATAGCTAGGGCAGAATCTGCAGGGCAGAAGCTGTTTGCCGCCCTATAGCCTACGACAGCAACCCTCTATAACTGCTGATAGTGCCCTTATGTATTCTGGGGGAGCTCTGCAACCTACTGCATGGATGCTGCATGGATACAGGTCATGCCTTGCCTTTTCCTATACCCGAAACAGCAATTTGGTATAAGGTGTTCAATTGTCAAAGAAATCTGTATCTTGTTAGCTTATCACACAACTTTCTTCAGAGTTACACTACAGGGTACAACATTCAAGATCAAGGTGAAACCCTTGAAGGGGCAAGGCATACCTGTGTGACCTCTGCAGTATGTCCCACCAAGGCATACTTTGTATTCAGGGTAACAGCGTCCCACACGTATGCGAAGTTGTCCATGGCCCATGTGACGAACTCCTCCTTGCTTGAGCTGTAGTCGATGCCTTGCAAGGGGGTCTCATGCGCATCCTTCACAGTCTTCATCAGCTTGAAGGTGTGCAGGTCCCATAATCTGATGGTGCGGTCATGTGACACGCTGGCCAGGGTCCAGTCTGGCAGCAGGACTAGCCCTGTCACCCGCCCCTCATGACCTGCACATGGCCCATATTTTAGCGTTTGGGGTCTAAATCCTAAAAATAAGGAAAATTTTCGTTTTATGTTTATTACAGTGAATAAAAACAATTCAACTTGTGATTGATAGAAAGACAAAATATGGGCAACATTCTACCAGATGATTTTTCACCCTCTCATGAAAAAGGGCAACATACATATGCAATCTTGTTGAGGAGTGCATGTCAGCTTGAAGATGCAGAGGTCCCATCATTTAAGTGATACAGTAATGTCAGCCACTGGCCAAGGTACCCTTTGGCAGTGTGGCTTGGCCTGTCAATGGTCCTGATGACCTGCAGCCATTGCTTCAGTGTGTGTTTGTGTCGACCGACTCAATATGCGAATAGCTCCTGTGATTCAGGTGAAGGTGCTTGGGTTTTTCATGCTGATGGTGCAGACTCATCTGACATGCTGGCTGGAGTAGAGTCCGGCTGTAAAGCTTCTATGTCAAAAACACAAGCAGGTTTTTGGAGCTGATCATGTCATGGTCAAGGGAGTGCCGTTTTGAAGCTAAGGCAGCAAAGCACTATCATGAGGGCCTTGATGGTACTGTTTGCATGGAGCTCCATTGCATGCAGCATGATGCATGGTACAGATGCTTTGAGATTGTGGCATGGGCATCTATGATCCCAAACAAAATGCAATCAGATGTGGTGAGTAGACACTTACTCAGTACGACATCCAAGCTAGGCGCGCCGGTTTCCACCGCCGGGTCAGCCTCAACCATAGCAAGGCGTGTTGTCCCTCCAGGCACTGACTCATCAGCTGCCGCAGGGGCTTCCTTGAAGCGCTGTGTGGCGCCAAGGCGAATTGTTCTGATGCCTGTCTCTTCCATGCTGCTTATGACTCCTTGCACGGAATCCATGCCTGTCTTGTGCTGCCTGCGAATTGTACCATGCATGTTCAGACTACCTGTCACTCGGACTGCCCCTAGAGTCAGGTACATACAGTCCTGAGTAACTCCCTGCATGAGCACTCTGCATCTACTATGCGTCTTCACAACTGCATGTAGTGTATCACAGACTTAACAACAATGATGCTCGTTTTGTCGCCGCTAACTCCATGACATGTAACAAGATGTGGGCAGAAGGCTGATGTCTCTGAGGGCCAATGCCCCCGGTGGGAGTAGGGCCTTGGATTGAGCCCCACAGAGTTGTCAAAATGCGTGGTCGTGCCCTCAGGAGGGAAAGACCAACACCATCAAATGTAAGGTCATATCCACGCTGGACTCATAGCAACTGCACAGTGTGATCAGGACAGGCTGGAGCCTGAAAAGCTTGGCACAAGACAGGACGGACGGACAGCCACCACACAGAGAGAACATGAGACACGCAGACACAGACTGACAGACAGAGACGCAAGTCAGACAGACAGACACACAGACACAAACGGACAAACAGCTAGCCAGAAAGGCACGCTTGCCGGAAAGACAGACCAACAAACAGGCAAAAACGATGCTAGCTAGACAGCGACCAGCAAGGAGGCAGAAGAATGCAGGAATAACAGACAAGCAAAGGGGAAAACATGAAAGGGGAGGCGGACCTGAGGTTGTGCCAGTGCACTCGGATGGTGGTGTCCTGGCTGGCAGTGATGAGGGCCTCCAAGTCATGCGAGTACACCATGGCCAGCACATTGCTGTCATGCAGAGGCATCTCCTCCCCCACCCTACACCCGCACACCCCTCCTGAGCCCCCTCAACACCATGCTGACAGCATGCCGGCACTCACCAGCAAATGCAAAGTACCCAATTGAGCAGCACCATAAGAAACAACGTTCAAAGATGGCAAGTTTTGTATTTCGACTTTTTTACTTTGTAAGGATGGATTCCTTCCTTGAAAACCCATTCTTTAAAAGGTAGAAGACTGGTAAAAACATGGTCTTTGCAAGCAGTGGGATGTGGAATGTGGCGCAGGGCATGGCTCTTCACACAGCAGCAGCGTTGACACAGTGACTAAACTTCACGGCCTGTGGCAGAGTGTTTGACCAAGACGTTGACATCCTTGACATGCAGCAATGACTCAGGGAGAGGAGGAGGAGGAGGCTTTACATCTTCAGCCAACCAACTAGGTTCTACAGATCTGCCAGGGTTGTCAGTATCCTGGTCAAAACAGCAGTACCAACTGATCAACATTAAAAAAAGATGGGATGCAACAGACCTGTAGGAGTCTGCATTGAGGTCTGCATCCAGCTCCCATCGTAGCACATGGCCATCAGCACAAGCACTGTACACGACACTGGGCTCCCCTTCGACTGGCTGCACAACCAGCACTGCTTCCATCCTGCACTCACCATAGAATCATCAGTCATACGTCTGTCACATTGGCATCTGTGTGGTTAGTAGGCCTTACAGGGATGCACAGGACAGGCTGCTGTAGAGAGACAAGACTTGTCCTGCACGCACCTAGCTCATGATGAGCCGGAAAGCGTCTAAATGATTGTTGTTGTTATTATTATTGTTGTCATTAATATTGTTACCGGTATGGAATTTGTTATTATTATCATTATCATCATCATCATCATCATCATCATCATTACTATTATTATTATTATTGTTGTTGTTGTTATTATTATTATTATTGCCTATACAGTCTGTACAGTCTGCTGGCTGGTGATATGTGTCCGTAACCTCCACTGGTCAGCTTGCATCTCAAGCCTCAACCATTCCATTGCATCCGGAGACATCATGCTTCATCAATCAGAAGCAATGCACCTTAGCTCAAGTGGCGAGACGCAAATCTGAAATGCAGACTGTACAGAGCCGACGCTGTGCCCAAAGGCCACATCACAGGCACATGCATGCAGGCACAGGTACCAAGATGAGCAAAGACTATGTCTGCCTTGAACGTTTTGCACAGCATAATACCATCAGGCGGTACTCGTTTTAGTGCCCAGGAGCAATCTGCTGAAACACCCTCACAAGGTGTGTGGGGGTATTTACCAGGTCTGACGTGCAGTGAAGGTTCTGAATGCAGCGCCAGGGCTGTGGTGCCACATCATCAGCTGCCGCTTGGCTGTACAAGCTATGACGACATCAGAATCCGGAGGCTGACGCAGCTGGGTCACATGCATTCCTCCCTGCAGGTTGCTGTCAGCAAACAATCTGACTCAATTGAAAAGGCGTGTGGATGAAACTGGTGCCTCATGATGCATCACCGCAGTCTTGCGCCCTGCGTGGATGCTTCAACACATTGAAATGCATAGCTGGCTCTACTGATGTGATTTACAAGCATTTGTATTAGTAGGCAATGATGGCGTGTACGCTGGACCCCAGCACAGGACAGCAGCACTGTACAGGACACGCATGCCCAAAAGCTGCAGGTTCCTGACAAGCAATCCAGCAGATCAAGCTGACTCATGTTGCGTTCCTGGTGCTGTTCATGAAGGTTGGATGCAGCAGCTGGCAGAACCTAAATGGCAGGTGACGCATGAATACTTCAATGACGGCTGCATAGACGAACTGAATCAGTGATGCATACCTGGTAGCCTATTTGAATCAGTTCACAGCAGCTGACGGAGTCTGAACGGCATGCAGTGCATACCTGGTGGCTTTGATGAAGGGCGTGACATCCCCTGGGGCTCGGGGGTCGAAGGCCTGGATGTTCCCGTGCTGTCCAGTCACCCAGTAGTTCTTGGTGGCAGGCACATAGCACAGCGCAGCAGCCTGCATTCTATCTGTTCATTCAGGGAATGCATGTCTTCATTGCATGAGTTGTGTTTGATGCACACAGCATCCTGATCAAGCGACAGATATAGAGCATCAGCCTGCCTGACGTGCTGCCCAACTCACATTGTCTTGATGGTTTGTGCATGCATGCATTACACCACGATGCATGTGTCCCTTCCTTCTCACTAGCATGCATAGATAGGTTGCAATTCACACAGTTCAGTACATCAACTGATCCAATTTCTCCATTAGTGTGGATCAAGATAGCATGAAGTATAACACAGCATGCCAGGGGGCACAGACCCAGACTTACTGCACCTGATCGCTGGTGTGCATGAGCTCATCAAGTATGCGGCCTTCCTGACTCCACACTTTCACACAGCCATCAGTGGCGCCAGTCAACAGCCAGTTGTTGGCTTTATCCCATGCAAGGGCAGAGAAGCGCGCAGCTGACGCCTTGGCTACCCTCTTTGGCGTTGCCAGGTGGTCCTCTCCGTATATGAACATGGCACGGTCATAGGACAGTGTGACTATGAAACCCATGTCGGTGCAGACCACACTGCGGATGATGTCTGACTGACATTGCTGCGGCCCCTGTGCAAGTCAGCACAGCCAAGTCAGCATGCAGAGGGGCATACAAGCATTGCTGCATCCCTCTTGCCGGGATGGCCATCTGAATGTCAGCTCAGCTGGCTGTTATCAGGCTCTTATAGTTGCCTGTACAGTTACCCTTTGGATTCTCCCATGCACACCATCTGAGTCATAATCACATGCCTGTTATTCCACATTGGATCTGCGATGTTTCCACATTTGAAGATTGGTTCATTGCTAGTGGACACAGAGACCCTGCCCTGCTGAGCTCAGCAATCAACTTGTTTGTGCCATCACCAGAGCATACTTCAAGGTTTATCTTGTGAGTCTGCGGCATAACTGAGCTGAAGTGATGCCTGAAAGTCAATCTGTTCGTCCAGTAGAAGCACTTGTCATTGTCTGCATGCTGTGTAGCACCTGCAACTGGTACTGTGTCACCCCATCTGCTGCATGCTGACAAGGGCCTGATCATCCTGGTGGTCAACTGTAAGGAAATTCTTGCAATGCTGGGTATCTTCTAGATGAGCTCGCTGCAGGTTCAGCATCTGTCAGAGCTGACAAGGCTCTGCCAAGCTGCAAAGCTGAATGGCATGCAATGCAAATGTTTTGGACCTGAAATAAAAGGCTGCATGTCATTTCCAGCAAGGCTGCGTTCTCAGAATTTTCGACTGCAGTGACTCTGGAGGTCAGTAGTGGAGTTGCTTGCGTGGTTCAATCCAGCTGCTTGCTATAAGTGTGTCTGTGATGACACCAGGGACACTTGGGAGTACAGCAGCCAGGAAGCATAGCTCACTTTGCTGTCGCAAGCTTGATGCATCTTGACTACAAGTGTTTGGCTGCACACGCTGCTGCTGCTTGTCTTATGCTGTAGCCATCTTTTGCCTAGCTAAATTTCATAGGCACTGATGGTGTCCAGCTCAGAAGGTTGGAGTCAGTGCACAAAGCTATCGGCAAGCCCGAGCCTGTCTCAAGCTGTGGTCTGCAGAATCACTTCAAAGGCGCAGGGTATCTTTCCATTGTGCAGAGCAGCTGACCTGCAATGGAGGCATGGCTTCGTGCAGGACCTTGTTGCTGTCGTCAGTGACAGCAGCAAAGATGGGGGATCCGCCAGGCAAGGTAGTGGCCTCACTCCCTGGTGGGGCACGCCGCTGAACTGCTGCTCGAGCAGCTGCAGCCATGTCCACCTAAGCAAGCAGACAACAGGTATAGCCATGCACACTGCAAGTTTTGAGCATGCAGCTGCTGTTCATCAATCTGTTGCAAGGATGCAAGGTTGGGGAAGACTGTCAGGCACTGTTTTCGGCTGCTGAGGAGCCAGTGTCTCTGCAAATTCCTTGCTTTGCAGTTGAGAGCGTGCACAGCTGAAACCAATCTCGACAGATTGCAAGCCACGCACGGCGTGCGCTGGTCAAACATGTGTCTGGCAAAGCAGGTGGAACAAGCGGAGCATACGCTGTAGACATGGAGCTGTGCCTTTCCACCAACAAGCAGCCACCGCTTGCGTTTGCACCAACTCAAGCAGAACAGTGGCCCATCTAGCTCCACCACCTGCAGGTGACTTTGTGCTAAGCCTACTATGTAGCAACGCTCAATCAGTATGAATGACACTCTCTAAATGAAGCTGCTGCTGCCCGTCAATCTGCGGGAGAGCGAATGCTTATTGCCTTGGTTTGGGGGGGGGGGACAGGGGGAGCTGCGGCAGGTGTGCGACGGTGTGCTGACAATGTCGTGCAGTGTCTTCACTCAATGTTTGAAAAGCTTTTGCCAGGGTACCTGAGCCTGCTTGCCCTTGTCACTCCAGACCCTGATTGTGTGGTCTATTGAGCAACTGAACAACAGGCGCAGTTCTGGCACAAACAGCAAATCTGTGACCCAACCGCCGTGACCTGACTGCTTGCGCAACAGCTGGCCAGTCTGAGCATCCCAGGCTTTGATGAGACAGTCCTGGGATCCGCTGAAGAGTTCCTTGTGCACAGCATTATAAGCTACACAGAGGATGGCAAACTGCAGAAAACGCCACAGCCGTCATGCGATAGCAAAGCAGGGACGACCCAAATTTTCGGTGAACGCTTCAGCTCTGGATTCTGGCCTCACATCATGCGCGTTTGGTATCACCCGCACCAGCTCCATGGTTGCTTGGTCAACAAGATGTTCTCACTGCGCATCCTGAGCTTCATCAAAGACCACCGAGTGCGGTCATTTCGAGAGCAGTGCACAATCTCCAAACCGCTTATGGGCAACCGATTGGGCAGCGCGCCGATACACTTCAATGCCTCGACGCTGATCAGGAATAGAAAGCGGAACATACGGTGTAACAAGTTATGTTACGTACGCTTTGTTTGTCAAGTTGTGAAAATTCAGTCAGTCAGCAGCCACAGTGGACAGTCATGTTCATCAAATGGGCGCGGTACGCTTGGACAGTCGCCATGCAGCGTCATAGTGAGTGACGGCTTGTGGCTCTGCTCAACCCTCCATCAGCAAGCAGTGCCAAACAACTGAGCTTCCGGAAAGCTCCGGCCTGTCATTGGGAAGTTCACAGTACCAAGGTTGCCCAGCTGTTGAGTCGGACCAGTAAACAGGCGTTCATCTCTAGTGCATAAACACAGCCCATTTACAAGCTGCTTCCCGATTGTTTAATCCCAGTCGGCTGCTAGCATGGACGGCTTCGCCCACATGGGTATGCCAGGTGGAATGGGAATGCCAGGCGGTATGTTTCTTCCGGGCGGAATGCAAGGCATGATGCAGCTTCCCCCAGGCATGATGGAACCCGATTTCGGGCCGTTCTCACAGGTACTTACTGTAGCTGGTTCTGTGCTGTACATGGCAAAAGTCAACTCAGGCACACCTGGTCTTTCTCAGCTCCCATCCTCTTCGAAGCTGCTGACATCTAGCAGCTTGTTGACAGTCTGCTTGCTGCAGCCTGGCATGGGCCGTGGTCCACCGTTTCCAAGACCTCCGTTTCCTGGTCCCATGAGCCAGGAAGCTGCAATAGACGAGAGCAGCAGAAGACCAGGGTCCCTAAATGGCCAAATATTCCACAAAACACGGCTGTGTGTCAAGTGTGTATCTCAGCTGCCAGTATACCAGTCCACACCATCCATCCCTTTTCCCCTGACACGTTCAACTCCTCCCTTGCAGGTGGAAAGAGGGCTATTGCCACTTTGGTGACAGGTGCAATTTTGTACATGGTGAGCATGAGCTGCGCTATGTGCCGCCAGAAGTGGTTTCTCAGTTTGAGCAGCATAAGAGGATCCAGGATCAAGCAGGGCTTGGGGTTCTATGTTGCCAGTAGGCCCTGCCCCCCGCCCACCCCCACCAGCTGGCCCTATGCCCCCTCCGCGGCCGCAGCAGAGTATGACACCCCCGAGGCAGCAAGGTAGCTTGCTGGATAAACTTCCCTGTTCATTCGTTAGCTGTGGTACTAGCATACCTCGCATCTCTGGCTTTATGGCTTCTAGCATATCAAGCTGCTTCATGGGTGCATGCAAATTCAGTGCTGTTGTTGTCTGTTGTTGCTAGGACAGTTCTCTCTCTTTCTGCAAGGGAATCATATCCCCAGTGCTAGCTGTTGCCAATGTCTGACAACCATCAGAGCTGTTTTGAAAAGTGGCAAAAAAGCTGATGTGACAGACTCATACACGCTCTGCAGATTGCAGCTGTTGTGTCTGGTTTGTTGGTGACCTGAGCTGCTGCATCACTTTTTCTCCATCTAGCTTTGCTCATGCTGACTGGACATTGCACAAATGCTGACTGGTGTCATTGCATCGCAGATGGTGCTGGTCCTTCGACCAATGGCGATGCCAGCGATGGCCAGCCAACCAGTCGAGAGCTGTTTTTCAAGACCAGGTTGTGTGACAAGTTCATGAACTTTGGTGACTGCCCATATGGAGACAGGTGTCACTACGCACATGGTTATCAAGACATGCGGCAGAAAGGCAGTGTCACAGTAAGTCTCCTGCACCTCTGCTGCTCAGGCTAAAGCTTGTCGTCAGCATCTGCTGTACACTACCAGAGAGAGAAAGTTGCCTTTGACGCTTGTATGCCTACCAGCTCTTGTTGCACAAGCATTGGTAGTGTCTGTGAGTCTTTGAGGTCCATGTGTATATTTAGCGCTGTGTGCATGGACTGGTGCATCCTCTGCTGGTGTGTAGCGATATGCACATCAGGTAAGTTTTGGTGTAGCATGTGGGCCGTAGCATTGTATGCTATTGTTTTGCAGGGCAACAGTGGTCAGATGATGGGGTCAAGCACATCTAGTAAACCTCCTGCCTTGAATGGGATGGGACCGCGGCCCCCTGGTCCCCGGCCCCCTCCAGGACCCCCTCCACCCGGTCACCCATCTGCCAACCCAGCAAAGAGCAAGTCTACTGGCAAGGTTTCTTCACCAGATCACACGAGTCAATCTGGCAGACTTGCATAGTGAATATGAGACTTGACAATCGGCCATCCGGTGTGTCGGTGTGCAGTACATGCTGTGACGTCACATCCTTGATTTTTCTCATTGTGCACATAAGTCTGTACAAGTGCTGATTTGTTACATGTCAGCATTTGACATGTTTGTACCAACGCCTAGCAAGCTGAATGTTGACATCATGGGACATTGCCTGAAACATATAGCGTGCTGGTGGTGCAGTCCAACTGTGGAGAATGTCAAAACAGCAATTTTCAAAACCTGATCTGACTACATGTCTTCAACATTGTTCTTAGCTTTGCAATGTGCAATATGCAGGGCCGACACAGCCGGCTGCAGAGGTGTCTTATGTGGAACGCATTCGTGCAATGTCAGCTCTGTTCAAGGTTGGAGAGATGGCTACCAGTGAGGTGTCTCAAGCAGCTCTTCAGGCAGCCCTCAATTCCGTTCGTGATGGATCCATTTTTGCTGCAAACCACTATGCAGATGCTCTTGACATCTATGTTTGATGATAATGGTTTCATATTACAGGCCATACTTACTGTACTTGTTCAGTCATATCGTTGGGTATTAGTGAAATCTGAAGGAAATGTGGCTTTCATGATGGCATGCTGGATGTTGATGTTCACACCACCAGGTTTACTGGTTGCGAGCAATGCTTTTCTTCCTTCCAAATGAACAAAGGAATTGAGTAGATATTTACAAATACAGTGGTATGCTGTGGCACTTTACTTGTGTGCAATGCTGATCATCCCGCTCTCTTTGCTTTGTTTCTTGAGTCTGTCTCCTGCGTGCAAATAGACATGCTAGATAATCCTTTTGTCATCATGAGTGCATTTTATTTTGATGCTTTCTGCAAGAAACTTGTGCTGCTAATTAGGTGACTTGTGATACTTAGATCAAGAAGTAAAAAGACAGTGCTTGCCTGAACACTCCATTAAGCATTTGTGAAAAATAGTTTGTCGACTACTGTTAGCCCCTTACAGTGGGTGAGTGAATCCCTCCTTGTTTGACGTTTGCGTTTTTATGTAATCATACCTCACCTTATGTTTTTGGGATCCAATGAAAGCCACACGCAGACAGCCTCTACCAAACTTGGGGCTACAACATGACATACAGCTTGTTTGCCCTGCAAGACACTGCAAATACGCCGTCATATGACCGAAATATTGGCCAGGCATGCGTTTCACCGCAGCGTTCGTTGTGCTCCGTTGCCTCAGGACGCTTTTGCAGGAACATCTCACACCATGAGCAAAGTACTGGTGCGCCGTACGTGCGGCATCAACTGTCGCCAGATGCAACGCCTCCTTGCTCGCACTTTCGAGCAGTCTTTCCGGCGGACACCCCCCGTGAGCGGAAATGCAAGATGCCCCCCTTGTCATTTGCATAGCTGTTCGGCGTTGGCAGGTACATGAAGGCAAATAAGCCAGCATTGAAAGCCAGTATTTGGGTAGAATGCTTGCAAGCGTTACGTGATCTCACTACGCAGGCTCCGCGGACGACCTGGTGCTGGGAATCGAGACTAGCTGTGATGACACAGGTGTTGCTGTTGTCAGCACCAGTGGCCGCATCTTCAGCGGCACGTTGGCCTGTCAGGTGCTGGCCTTCAGCCTGATACTGCACACAAGTTTGTTCACAGTCATACGCTGCCACTTGCTATTGCCGCGGTCACTTGAGAACCGTGATGGTACAGGCAGACGTCCACGCGGCATATGGAGGTGTGGTACCGAACTTGGCCATGGAAGCTCACAAAGCTGCTATGGACAGCTGTGTCGAGGACGCGCTGCAACAGGCTGGAATCACAGCACAGGATCTTTCAGCTGTGGCTGTGTCAATTGGGCCGGGGCTGAGTCCATGCCTGCAGGTGTGCCCTTGCATTTATCTGGCTGGCTTTGCTCCTGGAAGCAATTGTGGTGGGGGTGTTGTCCATGCGAGTCACAAATGTGCAAGTACCATGACGCATTGAGAGTCCTGTACGATCTGCTGCTTCCATCTCTGGTGCGCTCAGATACCTTTTCAGCACAGCTTTTCAAGGGCTGAAAAGCTGTGCTGCAGAAGTACTCAAGCTGATGTGTTCTGCCAGTGTAGGTTGGTGTCAGAAAAGCACACCAGCTTGCACAGCAGCATCAGCTGAAGCTAGTGCCTGTTCATCATATGGAGGCACATGCGCTGGTGGCTCGCCTTGTTGCAGATGTGCCCTTCCCTTTCCTGTGCATGCTGGTGTCAGGCGGCCACAACATGCTGCTAGTGGCTCATGCTGTGGGAGATTACACCTTGATGGGATCTACCCTTGATGATTCTGTAGGTGAGTGGGCAGCCAACGTGCATACCTCCCCTTTCATGGCGCCACTGTTCATGACTGCTAAGTTGAAGCATGCGCACTGTTTTGTGACCATTTCCTTCCTGGATTTGCAGCGGCAAGCTATTCACCAATTTCAACACTGCATACAGCACAGATCCATGCAACCTTTCTCGATGACACGCCAAAATCTTGCATTTGCTGTGCTCTTCTATGCCACATTACCGTCAGTGAGTCCGGTCATGTGGTCAGGCTTAAGCATGTCAAGTTCTGCCGTGAGGTTCACCACCTGCTCGCATCCATCACATGCAATATACGCATTGCTGTGATATACGCAGGCGAAGCTTTTGATAAGATTGCACGCCTACTTGGGCTTGACCTCCGACCAAATGGCGGTGCTGCACTGGAAGCGTTTGCAAAGAAAGGCGACCCTCACAGATATCCCTTTACAGTACCCCTACGGCGCAACAACGACTGCAACTTCAGCTATGCTGGGCTGAAGAACAGTGTGAGACTAGCTATACAAGCAAAGGCACCAGGAGAAGCCACAGCTGCCAATGAACAGGTGTGCAACATTGCTCGTAGTCCCACTCATTTGTTGAGTTCCATTGGCTGGTGATGAGCAGCTGACTGATCAGATGAAGAACAAACCTCGTTGGCCTGCATCAGTCATTTGTGTAAGGCCTTCATGTTTTGATAGGCTGCTGCTCTTGTCGTCTGCCTGGCTTACAAGGTATGTAGGCTTGTCTGCGTGGCACACTGTGCTTCATTGGAGCAAAGTCTGAGACAGCAGACAAGAATGCGGACTAGCAACAACACAGCATTTGTCAGGAGGGCATGTAACATCTGCACACGCTACTCTGTTGTCACTGTAAGCTCATCGCCCCAAGAAGCCACTGCTGACAGATGACAGACAGTTTGTCAACAAGTGCTATGCGCCTGCAGATCAGAGCTGACATCGCAGCGTCATTCCAGCGTGTTGCTATCACACATCTGACCGAGCGGTGTCGCAGAGCTGCGGCCTGGGCAAAAAGAAAGCCACCCAGATATGCAGACGCTGATTGTGGCTGGCGGTGTAGCATGCAACCAGATGCTCAGGTCCTCCCTGAACGATGTGGCACAAGAAGCAGGCCTAAACCTGGTCTGCCCGCCTGCGCGGCTTTGCACAGATAATGGTGTCATGGTTGCATGGGCAGGTGCTGAAAGGTGAGGCTGCACTTGCACCGTAAGCTGTTTGAGCTGTCATGCATCAGCCCAGTGCTTGGATCTGAGCGAGGTTGATGATGAACTTGGGATCAACACCTTTGAGTCTGGCAGGGAGTACTGAGCCTGATGCTCACCAGCCTTCATAACATTGTGAACTGGCCAGCACTGCTTGTTGCTTGACCAGGTGACAGGACTGACTTTGAGTGGTGCAGTCCATGTTGTGTTTTGGAGTTGCAAGCTGAGATGAAAAGCCCTGTGCAGCCTGAGCAGCGCCTTGAAAGCTTTCAGATAATGTTGTCAAGGTCAAAAATGCTCGCTGTAAACAGACAGATTGCTTTGTCAAGACTTCAGGCCAGCTGCTTCCTATCATAGTTTTGTGCTGTGAGCATGTATGAGAACTGCACCACATGATCAACACTCCTATCGTGATCTTGTGTTGTGTAGTTTGTTCATTCGAACTGTCTGGCTAGCACTGACTTGGTACCTTGTGACTAGGGTATTTATGTTTGTGTCTATTGTGCAGATTGCAATTGGGCCTGTGGGAATTACCCCAGGAAGATTTAGATGCAGGAGCTCTTGATGTGCGCCCTCGATGGCCCCTAACAGATCGGAGGGACTCTCGCAGCATGCCTGCCAAGAAGAGCATGCGCAAGAGCCGAATCTTCACCAGCCTCACAGATTTGACTGCTGAAGCATTGAGCTCGAATCAGCACCACAGGGCGACAACAGCAGCACTGTAACATGGAAGCCGGCAGCAGGCGGCTGCACTGCTCAGAGTTCCACACCTTGACGCTCCCTCTCACCTGTACGCTTTTACTTTTGTGCAACACAGCTAGCTTCCTTGAGCCCCAACCTTTGACAACATCAAACCTTCATTTTGCTGGACATTGGCACCAACAGCGCCCTCTGCACAGAAGTTTCTACAACCGTAAAGCTAACAGACCTAAGTAGTGTCACAGATGACAGTGCAGTGATGGGCGGTCAACGATCACATTTGTACAGTTGATTGCGTGTGCTGCTGCTGACGTCAGCTTCCAGCTGCAGCTGCTTGGCTGGTAGGACACGGCTATGCTATTTCAGCTTATCATGATAAGCTAGGAACTGCCATTTATGCTCAGACACTGTTTGTTTATTTGGAGCCATGTCACATATGAATTTGGACAGCCACCCATTAGCCTCTTTTCTGGGGCAGATCACTACTTTACAGGTACTGTATACAGTTTTGTTGTGTTACAGCAGCGAGGCCTGTAGGGAGTTCCTTCGACAATCATTGGGCCAGCAATTTGGTCAAGGCTGCTATCAGAGATTGATGTGCCATGGATGTGCCATTTGTTCCAAGTACTTCTATACTTGAATTGGACAGCTCTCGGTTAGACCTCTTAGACCTCTCGACAGCCAGTCCAGTACTGTCCGATGAAGACGTCCATATATGTGTCTATGTATGAGTAAGCTTAAGCACCAGTGCAATACTGCTTGGCAAAGTAACAGTTTTGTTTCTAGCTTGTTGACCGCAAATCAGCCGGCAGCAGTCTCCCTGAGGTTGTAAGGGCTACCGAAACACGCTGTACCCTCTGAGGATTTCACTGACCATGCAGTCGAATGGTGCCTTACTGTCCGTGTGTGTGCGCGCAAAGCAACCAGTTTGCTGCAACAACGCCAAAATCTACTGTGCATTTGCAATGTCAATCCACATGGTTCATTTCATATTACAGCAGAAACTTCCCAATGCTCAGTTGGCTTGAGCAACTCAACACTCGGATTCTTTGAGCAACTCAACACTCAGATGCTTTGAGCAACTCAACACTCAGATGCTTTGAGCAACTCAACACTCAGATGCTTTGAGCAACTCAACACTCAGATGCTTTGAGCAACTCAAACACTCATGGAATGCCTGATTTGTCAGCACATGTCCGCTTGCACCAATCCCTCCACTCTACCAAGCTTGCTCATTGTGGTGAGCTGTTCTCATGTTCATGACACTAAAATAAACCTTGGGTTGGTGTGGACCATGCCTCGCACCAATAAATGCCCAAGGACACCCTGTCAGAGAGCTCAACCTAATGTTGACTGCTCCTGCGCAACTATAGCGTTAAGTTTCCGGTTTGCTGGGGACTGTCGTCAATTGTCTCAACTCCGTCACATATGCTGGGTCCTCTGGATGCACAGTCAGCATATAAGTTTGGGACAGCACATCTTGGACTTTCTGCAGTTGGTTTCCCTTGATCAAAGCATGCAGGTCTGCTATGACATATGGTTGTGACTGTCTGGGAACCTGCAAGTTGCTGTCTGGGCTATGCAAGACTGTGAAGAACTGGTTGCAATCGTCTTGATCAAGAAAAGTTGTGAGATCTGGCATGTCATTTCCCTCGTCAAAAGGGTAACCAATATTCTGGGCATAGCTGTTGTGCACATCCTGCCCATCCATGGCATCATGCCCACTTGCATACAAGTTGTCGAAGTCATCCTCGAACTGCAGCTCTGTGTTCTGTCTGATATACCAAGCAACCAAACTATAGCTCACTGGGGGCAGCAGGTACCCTGCTGCACAGGCTTGAAGCCCATGCTCCTCATCCAAGAATGCACATGCTATTGCACGCACAAGGTCTTCATCTTGTGCGCTGCGGCATTTCATTATTGCGGTCCGTATGCTACGACGTGCCTGCAAGGACAAAAAATGGTGACATGCTGGAACAAGCCAAACAATACATGTGGAAAATTTGTTGACATATGCCATATGCAGCAGCAACCCACAGCTGTCAGTATGATTTCAATTGTTTGCACAGAAGACTTGTCTTGAGCAAACAGTGTATTGCAGCATGGCCAGCCCCATTCCAAAGATGTGCAGGGGATGTTTCTCGATGTACTGAGACAACGGATTCCGCAGTAGGTACTGCAGAATGCACGACCCCTGTGGTTGCTTGTAGCCAGTCAATACCTTTCCTATGCTTTGCTTCCAGTCGACTTTTGCTGTCTTTCCACTGAAGCGTCTTTGCCGCGAATTTCGGTTGACTGTACAGAAGCACTTGAGGTGAGTATTACAGCCACAACTGAGGGAGCCAGAACACTTAACTACTGGGTTTGTCCAAGAGCGTCTATTGTTGAGCAGTGCATACTTTGTTATGTGATGCACAAATAAAACCGACACGCACGTTCATTTACCAATTTTCGAAGACGGCCACAATTCGTCAGCGTCGTCAGAAGTGGCTTGCAGAGTCACAAGGGGTACTTGCGCAGACAAAAGCGGACGACGTGGTGCACCCCTGGACAGTCGCTGATCCCGACGTCGACCTCCTGTCTGATGCTCAGTCGCACGGTACGTAGCCTGAACGTAAGACATTGCAAAGTAGATCATATCATTAAGATCTGGGCTTCAGACATAAGACGCAGCTCCCCGCATGTCGCCCCACATGCTGTCTCCCAGTTGGTTTCGGAGCAAGCATACATTCTGAAGACTGCCAGTGTGCGCCGCTCGTGTGTCTGTGCGCCAAAAGCAAGCAATTTGCACCAGCGCATGCCTTCGTAGTTCACAACAAGCAGGAACGTAGCTCTGCTCGTCGAGAAGTCATCGACCTGTATGACCTGAATACAAGGGTATCGTCAGTGTGGGCCACCACACAACAACAATTTGCTTAGGCCAAAACGGCTGGACAGCAGTCTTCTTGCGTCAGCTGCCTTACACCATGTCGCAAGCAGCTGGGGCAATGCAGCAGCAAGTTTCAGCGCTGTTGACTTTGCCTGGAGAGGCTGAGGTTCACGCTTACTACAAGCAAGTAAGCTCTCTAAAGGACAGCTAAACCATTTGAGTCTGACTTCAAACAAGCACAGTCCATAAATGCAAGGTGAAGCTTAGTTACAGGTGCTACTGCAACGAAACACCACAATGACCATTCGCCTTGACTCAGGCAGTGGCAAAGGGAAAGGGGTCTTTGCTCATGCGGTATGTATCCAGCTGAGCAAAGATGCAACATGCGCTTCAGCAAACCAAGCTCACCTCTCAATTGTCAACCCATGCTGAATGCAGGACATTCAAACTGAACAGACCATCCTGCAAGAACCTCCACTAGTGGCAGGCCAGCATACTTCGAACAAAGCCTTTGCTCTTGTATGCAGCCACTGCTTTCAGTTCCTAGGATCCATCAGAATGCAACTTGCATGGTGCAAGCTGGCAGCACTCTGCGACGGTATGCAATACACATACTGTCCCCATGTGGGTCTTGCACTCTGCCAGCAAGTGTACTGTTGCATGTATAAAAGGAGCTGTGCTATGTCACAATGCAAATGAGACTAGCTCATCACTGAGAAGTCCTGCCTCATATAGGGACGCCCCCTTATGATCTAGAGCAGCTGCAAGCTATTGAGAGCAAGATGCACCAACTGACCTTCAGTGACCAGTGGCAAATGCCACAACCGGTAGGCTTGTCTGTCTACACCAGCATATGATGCATGTAATGAGATGCGGCATGCTTGCCCCAGATGCAGTGGGTAGTGCAAGGTAAACAGCAAATGCTGACTTTGTATACTTTGACATATTGTGTTGGATAGGACCACAACAAGGTTGTACTGATGTACTGATGACCCTGACTTAGCTGCAAGAGCTCATTGTGGTCCTGCACCTGCAAGTGCTGTCAAGCACAGTGATCAATCATGACAGCATGGCACTCTGCAGCACACAAACATGCAGCACACAAACATGCAGGTGGCCTGCCCTTCAGGGTGCCAGGATGAGGTGTACTGCAGCCAGCAATGCGCAACAGCAGCTTGGGCCGCTCACCATTCTCTTCTATGCTGCCAGGCATCTTGCCCAAGGTGCTGCTCCATGCTGCACTTGTGATAAACTCTGTACTTCTGCTTACTCATGCAAAGTAGTGCTGCTGACAGCTGCATCTCTTGAGTGCTTGCTCTGTCAGCTGCAATTGACTCACTCTGTTGCTGCCTGAGCTGCGTAATGTCAGGCTACAGTGAGCAAACCAGTTACAGGTTTCGCCGTCAGGTCCAGCATTGGGATTGTATGCGGATTGTCCGACTTACAAAATATACAAAATTGGGTAGCACAGACCAAACCTTGCCATTGTTTTGAGCAGCAGGAGCACCTTTTGCAATGAATGGCTTGCATCATACCATGCTGCAGCTTTCAAGGTCCTGATATAGGCTGCTCCCATGAAATGCTTGCACACAAAACAGGAGAAGCTCAAGGTCCATGCAGCAGTGAGCTCATTAATGATGAAGTCGTGCATTAGACAGGTTGTGTGTGCTTGCACAGCATCCTTTGTACAGGCTGCAAAGGCCCATGACCAATGTTACACACAGGACAGGCCGGACCCAGAAGGCTCTGCAGCTGAAATCCCATCCAGCAGCGGACACCGTGCATCTGGCAGTGGGAATCACCCATCTAGCAGCAACGACTACGCTTCTGGCAATCAAGTGGCAGCAAGCTCATCCAGCACCAGGGCTCGGTTGCTTGCCGGCCATGCTGCAGCCATGAGGGAGTTCAGGGAGCATGCAGACAACACCAATGACATCTTCCTGGTCGCGGCGCAGGCCATCGCACACAGCCTCATCACAGCACACGCTGCTCTGGCATCAGGCAAGTGCACAGGCTGTCTTCTGCCACTTGTGCTATCTCTCTTGTCCCTCTTGATATTGGATGACGCATGCGCTTAATCATGAGCAATCAGCTTCACTTGGCCATTTATGTCAGCCTAAACACGCTCACACACTCCTGCAAACGTGCAAAAGGATGCCAAGGCATTGGTGTGGCCACACAGTGAAAGATGTTTGGCATCATTTTGTGCCTTTGCAGGAGCATATGGGCATGTTTGGGCTGAGATAACATAACCAAGGCCTGGTCCTGCTCATCCTGCTGTACATATTATGCCCCAGTGCAGTATGTACCGTAACACACACTACAAGCCTTTTACCACTATGTTTTCGTTGTGACGCCCTGTGGTAAGCTGGCAAGCTAGCATTGTAATCTCCAGCCACACTTGCTGCATGTTTGTGGCTGCAACAGGTGGATCGAGCAATCTGAGTTGTTGGGAGGCCTTGTTAAAGGGTTGGCAGCCGTACCGCATGGGCTGGAAGAAGGTGTGGTGGGAGTGTGTTGCCTGCCCTGAAGATGTAGAAGATGAGCAGGCTTTCAGACAGGGTACTGCCACTTGCGCCCATGTGTCTCCGCTAACTGCATTTTTACCATACCTTCAGCTGGCTGCTACCTGTAATCTTGAATGCTGCTTTCCTTGGGTCTCTCACGTGGTAGCACAGCTATATGAGTGCAGACTGTGCTGTGATGCACTAGTCTCTGTCAAACAGCAAGGATCCCCGGTGAATGCTGCGTGTGTTGACGAGTTCACCAGGGTTTTGTCATTGCTTGTGTGAAGTACAGAGTCAGGCCCCATCGTGAATACCATTACCAGTCGTTGCAAATATTTGGTCTCAGACGCTGCCTCATCACTGTATGAGTTACTGTACAACTCAAGGCACATGCAGGTTTTGACAGCTCACAACTGCAGTCTCACCACAGCTGTAACAACAGCATTGGTAGCTCCACACAGAATATGGCTTTGCTTTGAGATCCACGGCAACTGGACCGGTGTAATGCAGAGTTGAAGGATCTGGCTCAGGAGTCTTTGCGCCTCCTGCGAGCAGCAATCTTTGATGAGCGCTTTGCAGCCCTGTTTGAGCTGGACGTGTATGGCAGCATTGTGGGCATGTTTGAGCTCAACAATCTAGGTGTGCTTGCAGCAGGCAATGCATTTCCAAAAGTCAGAGCAAATCTGCACATCATACCTCCATGATGAGCATCAGCTCGTCCTGACTTGCACTGTGGCATCTTTGCATGTGCTGATCAGATTGTTCTGTCGTTGGGTAAGTGCTAGCTGTTCATGTGCAAGTCTATGTGTAACTACAGCCGCAGCCTCCATGCTGACATCTCAACATGGTGTTGCACAAGCTGCGCTCATGCAGCCTGCATTCCAAATGCAATTTGCTCGAGCCTGTCTCAGGCATTTATGCGGTGCATGACACGTCAATCGAGGGGTCAATCATTGTTGCAGGCATCATGAGCCCGTCACCAGTTCAAGAGTATATAGAAGCTATAGATGATCTTCCGGATGTAGACAAGAGCCTGATTGCCAAGCTAGGTTTGGATCCAGAAGAGCTCTGTGTAGATGGGACTGCATTCTACGCAGTGCAGAGCTGCATCAACCATAGCTGTCAACCTAATGCTCATGCCATAAGATTTGAGCAAGATTTGAACTGCTCTGCCGTCATCATTGCAAAGCACAGCATACCTGCTGGGGAGGAGATCACCATTTCCTACATTGATGAGTCCCTGTCGTATGAGGAGAGGCAGGAGGCTCTTAAAGATTATGGGTTTGTTTGTAAATGCCTGCTTTGCCAGCAGGAGCAGTAACTCAGTACACATGTTGAGCTTTTTTTGCCCAAGCTGCACAACCGCCAAGCCATGCTTCATGCACAGTCTTGATGTAGAGCGCTTTGCAGCATCATCCACCCTGTTTTTGGTCTCGTGCCACGTGCAAATGTCTGCTGTATACAGACTGTTCCATTTCTGGACTAGATGTGGCTCATATAGCCTGCATGACACTGTTTGACAATGTTATGTCATCATAGCTGTTGCAAAACAGCATGCTTTAGCAAGCTGTCTGTGCTGGATGTGAGGTAAAGTCTGGGCATGTCTGAGCTCTGCGTGACATTGTTTGCTGTACCAAAGCTCAATGGGTGCAATAGGCACTGTTCCTTTGGCTGCTGTTGCCATTTTAATCTGCAAACTATTCAACACTTACACCGATCCCTTCGTTTCATTGAGTTTGCTTGCTAGTGCAAGTCTGGGAAGCTGTTCTCGAATTCATAACTAGGAAAACTGCAAATAATCTCGTCTTTGAAACAACTTTCATTCATTCATTCATTAGATTTTAAAGGTCGTTGGGGCCAACCATGACCATTGGACCAGTAGACTGAAACTGTCAGACAAAGATACCCAAATGTTCTAAAGCACTTACGAAAACATTAATGTTCACAGCTGACGCACTCTAAGCTAAACTAAAGGGTATGTCCAGATTGTGCTGCCACCAGGGTGTTCCTATGTTCAAAACATTCCCTCAAAAACCTAGCTATGACTTTGGGATCATGTAGAGTAAAAAAAGAAGACAGTGTAGGGGCTGGGCCCCAAAATATGTTTGTGAATCTGTTCCTGATGGCACAATATGCAGGGCAATCAAACACAAAATGATGTTCATCCTCTGCTAAACCAGAAGCGCAGAAAACACAG
>JAABUP010001066.1_pt1 | contig 58488 bp, 68 predicted proteins | sample 5559201 | NCBI WGS metagenome assembly JAABUP01 (sample SAMN10711887, study PRJNA513373) | rock metagenome | isolation source: Antarctica rocks | place: Antarctica | reverse complement strand
ACCTGGTCCAGATGCGTGCCTCAAACTGCTGGGTGGAGGGGCACCAAGTCACCCCCATGAACCGCCTGTCCTTCAGGGCCAGCCCGGACCTGCCCTTCACTGGCTCATTGCGCGTGCTCACACTGGCATAGTGGTTGGCAGGGAAATTTGTGAAGGCGGCTGGACCCCTGTACAATGACCAATTGAATTGATGGTGCGTTTCTACCTAGCAACAAAGTGCTGGACCCGTTTGATGTGAGATGTCTAGAAGGCGTTTTGTGAACAGCATCTTTGTGCTGGGTGTGAATTCAGAGAGCACTAAACATAGAAGCCTCATTCAGGTGCTAAATACATGCTTTTGTGGCCGCTCACTAGGTGTGGTCCTCACCAAGCTATTCTGGTCGTTGTTGCAGCTTGCAGAGGTGGTGCTTTAAGGCACATTGTTTGCGAAGGTGGCACAGCAGCAGAATGTGGATGCAGGGCAAGTCAGGAAAGTTTGGGCACACAAACAAGTTGCTGTCAGAGCAGATGCTCATGGGCGCAAGACAAGTCAGGAATGATGAGGCATGCGAATGACACAGCAGCTGCCTCTGTGTGCCTTGTGATGCTACCAGGTACTGTGCAAACTTTTGCACGTTTCTGTGTCTGTGGATGAAGTTCCTTCCACCAGATAGATAATCCTGAGTTGAAAGAAGGGGAGGATGTCTGACCTGAGGGTGAGTGCTGCCTTGTCATAGGCTTCTGCGGCCTCCCTTTCGCTGGCAAAACTTCCCAGGCAGCGCTTTCTGCGCCCTGTACGTTTGTGCACACAAACAGGTTTGGGACAAGCGTTTGCAAAGGCAACGGCATGTGTGTTGCATGGCACACAACAGATTTGGACATTGGACCAAACACATCAATCTGCAAATGTTCAAGGCTCAAATGCATGCAGCAGAAGTCAGCAACCACTTGTGTATGCATCATTCGCTTTGGAAAGCAGCGTGAATACGTCAGCAAAGTTTGTAGCACCTGCTGTGATTTCAGCCCTCCACTTGGTGTCGAACTTGCGCTTGTACACCCCTCGGAATGTGGACGAAACATGCTTGGAGCTGTCGTCTTCATTCATGGCATCTGCCTCTGGCGCCAGATCTTCAAGCCCTGCGCAAAACAGCATATACCTTACATAAATTCAAAGAGCTACGCTTGAACAGCACACGTGAGCCCAATCTGTGCTCTTGTATAGGGGATGCAGGCCATGCATGTCATCACACACCGTCACTGCATGACCTGAAGGAAGCCTGTTTTCCATAGAATTGACTGTACAGATGATGCTTGCATAGGTGTTGGCATGACCGCACTACAGACCCAGGCCTTTGCAAGCACCAGGCATCGGAAGCTCGATATCTCCATGCATGACAGGAGGACACATCGTGTAACATGTATGACACTGAGTGGAGCGTACTGCTTGAGCGCTTGGTGCCTGCTCTGCCTGAAGTCCTTGGTCTTGACTCTGGGCTGAGCTGCTCAGAGTCTTGAGGCTGTGAGGCAAGAGTTGAGCCAGATGGTGGTGAGACAGGACTGGCGCTGCGCTCATCCCCTGGCAGCACTCCAGGTACTCCTGGTGCTGTTGCTGGCAGCAGGGTAGACAGTGTTTGCAGCTCTTCAGGTGCAAACTCATCTAGTAGAGAATTTGCCCTGTCAGGCTTTCTGCTTGCTGATGCTGAGCGCAGGCTTCTGTGAGCTCCTGAGACATCTGCTGTGGGTTGGGAGTTGAGTGTGGGCACAGGCTGGCTTGCAAGGGGCAGAAGGACTTGGGGAGGTTCCATGTGCTGGCGGAAGTACTCTGGAATACTTTCGTATAAGGATACACTGGATGTGATGCTGAGACTGTGGTCGCTAACTGCTTGCCCAGCCCTGTCTGCGCTGGTTGTCGAGGAATCTGATGGGTGTGCAAGAGAAGTAGCCCTACAAGAAGAGATGAGAGATGCAGGAAGTGATGGCGCAAATGTAGACTGATACAAACCTGCGCAGCAGACAACATTCACAGCTGCAGGGGACTTTGGGCCATCTGCAGAGCACACTGCAGGTGCTTGGGAGAACACACGAATACGTTCACATCCAAGTGAACTGATCCCGCAGCAATTGCTCCGACTGTCATTCGCTAAGCCAACTCTGACTTGCAAGGACCGGATGATGCAGATGCTCAAGAGCGGGACGAGCTCAAGTAGCTGCAGCAAATACCTGTTACGCCCAATGCTTGGGAATGACCAGACGGCAACAAGTCACTGAGGGCATGCTCGTGGAAACCAGCGTCATATTCAGAAGCTGTTGCCGCTGCGTTCAAGAGCGCGTCCAACTTGACCGCTGCTTCTTGGCCGTGCGTGAAAACTTGACCGGGCGGCCTGCAGATAAGCACAAATGGTCAGCAAGGCTGAATGCTGCCTGCAAACGCCGCAGGCCTTCAAAGTTCACTGGCCGTACCGGGAACGACACTCCCGCTGGTGTCAGTTAGATCGGAACTGAAGCAGCCAGCACTATTGCGGCTGGCGCGGCAGAGGTCAGGACGGTGAACAAACAAGAATGCAGATGTGCAAGTACGGCAGGACAGGTGCGTTCACATCCAAAGCCTTTTCGACCAAGATTTTGACAAAGGCGCAAAAGCTGTGGCAGCATACGGGCAGCAACTTCTATGGCTAGCTGCTGATTTTCGCTCCCAGGAAATGGAAATTGTGAAACTGCTCGCAGACAGGATGTGGTATGAGGTGCTGTAGGCCAAGCTGCATTCAGGAGCAGCACCTGCTGTGCCTACTGCTTGAGACAACGTGGGAACAATTGTAACGTGCTGGTGATGAGGCATGCAACAAGTGAAGTACAGGGCACCCCAAACAAGGCATGCTGCGCAGCTGTATGAGCATACTGTGTCCAGATAGTTGAGAAGCTCATGTCATCGCCGTGCAGCTCCCCGTAGCAGGCAGGCTGGAGGTATGTCTCTTGGAAAACCATTGTAGAGGACCACTTGGATGCAGTACCAAGGGCTGTGTGACTCGGAAGCTACAACATCAGCAAAAAGTTGGTCTCGACCAGCAACTGAAAACTGAGCATGCTCTGGCGTACTTCCAATGTGCAACGTAAAGACACCATACCTCGCCAGAAATATGCACGGGTCAGGATGAAGATTCCACGGCAGCATGCGAAGTAGCGGGCGGGGACATGCTAAGTCTTTCGTTATCACTAAGGAAGGTCCAGCAATGCTGGCAGGCTCTGAGCGTGACCGACTTGACAAGTTGTTTGACTTGGATTGTTTTATTTTGGGCAGCTGCGTGGACAGTAAGTTCAAAACTTGAGAAGAGACTGGTCGATCACGGGCTCAGGTCTACGCATGGCAGCCCTGGTTCACAGAATTGGTTGGAGGTGTCACAGTCAGACTCGAACAGCACACAGTAAGACTGCAATGCTTGCTACCGCAGAGCGCAGCTGGTGTCAATGCCTACAGCTCCTGTGCACTGCTTTCGCCATTTTTTCAAAAGTTACGTAAGTACGCCGTACTACAGTCAAAACTGCATGTTACGCCAAACGCAGCAGAAGCAGTGGTGATGACATCTTACACTGTCAGTTGACCTAATGCGTCACTGCACGCCTTCCCTGTTTTCGTCGAGGAACTTCCGTACGTGTGTAAGCTAAGCAGTTGAAATGCACTGTATCATAAACGCAGTCTTTTTGGAGCTCATCGGGCTGTTCGTGAGTCGAAGTCGTGGCTGATCGTCGTCCATGATACTGGCCCCGCTTGCCCGCTCTGGCTCCACAGTCAGGCAACCTGAGGGTTGTTTCTCTGTCTGGCCTCAGCTTACCAGCTTGTTCTGTGCGCATGCAAGTCACCAAAGGAATTTCGTTCAAAATTACAACAGTGTAGCAACAGCACTGCAGGATCTCGTTACCACTGGCCGACTGAAGCCCGATGCATCTCAAAGCTTAGCAGCCAGAGTTTTAAATGCTTTGCAAAGCTCAATCAAGCAATGCGAACCGGGTAAAAATCATGCAGAATCGGGCACTCCTTTGGACCCAAGGGAGGGTAACCACAACCAACAACAGCCTATAGGTCTCACATATCCACGGGGTGCATATTTATGGGGCACAATTGGCAGTGGCAAAACGATGCTCCTTGACTTATTTTGCAGCTCCTTCTCAGACGCTGACCAACAACAATTTGGCCTTTCTCGGTTGCACTTTCATGAGTTCATGCTCAAGATTCATAGCCAGTTGCACAACTTACAAGAGTCGCTGCCCCGCGTTAGAGGGCGGAGCCAGTTTGGACTACCAGTCTACAGGCAAGCAATCATCAAGCCGCTTTGGCAGATCTCAGCTGTAAAGGTGTTGCATGCAGTGTTCCACACAACATTATTAGATACAACGCAGTATCTTGCTTAGATGTTACCTGTGAGTTGGTCAGGCTGACCCTGCAGGTATGCGCAGCTGAAAGGACATCCTGTGGACGTTGTTGCTCAGGACATTGCTAGAGGCACCAAGATATTATGTTTGGATGAGCTGCATGTCTCTGATGTTGCAGACGCACTGATCCTTGGTCAGGTGACTTCTGACTTTTAATTGATGCACCTGTGCTGCACAGAGATGCTTCTGTTGCTCAATGTATCAAGAGAATATCTGAGGTGTTGTGCATACATTCTCTGGTCTCTGTAGAATTGCCAAGCTTGACTTGTTTCTGGTCTAAATAATGCAGCTGAACAATATGTTTGCTGCAATAAATGGTCCTCTTCGCCAAAGAAGCTTGTCATGTCGCAGCAGCATACAAACTCCAATACCTTGAAGTGCTGATGCTGATTGCCTGGATGCTACTATGCAGCTGTTCTCAAGACTGCTACAGCAAGGTACTTTTGTGCTGTTCACGTCCAACAAGACACCAGCAGAGCTTTACAGAAATGGCCTGAACAGGCAATACTTCCTGCCTTTTATCAAACTGCTTCAGAAGCAGCTAGCTGTTGTAGAGGTGAGACTTTGTGCTCTATCTGTTTTACAAGGCTAGCAAGGCAGCGATGTCTATGATTCCCTGTAGTTATAGCAGCCATCATGCAGCCTGCACAACATGCAGCTGGATGTGCAAGCTGAATGCTAGTGCTGTTGCAGTCACCTATTTGAACATAGCCTGCAGCTATGAGCTGTCATCTCCTGCCACCTGCTGCTGCTGCATGGACAGGTGGTAGGCCAGAACTGTCATGGTAAACCAAGGACTGTTTGGAACACTGTTGTACTGACTGATGTTCACAACTTGAAGGTGAACCACTACATTCGTGATGCTCAGAACAAGCCTGTTTGGAGGGGGCTGACTTGCGTCATACGCACCTGGTGCCTGTTGGCTGAGCCTGTGTCTTGATGATTACCTCCTGCCGATGCAGGTCAGTGGAGCAAATGACTACCGACTCCAAGATCAAGTTTTGGAAAGCATCCTGGCAGCACCATCTGCAGCCAGCTCCAGCCGTGCAAAACAGATTACGGTGAAACAAGTACAGCAGGGGCTGATGCTGCTAGGAGCAAACAGCAGTGCACAGCTGGAGGCTGTATGGCACACCACAGTTGGCTCTCTCCAGTCCCAGGTACATCAGCGTGTACAAAAGCGCTGCATTGAAAATGTGGCAAACAGCATTGCAAGCGGCAGCCCACATTGACTTGATACCTATCTGTAACAAAATGTGCCATGCAACATCATGGCCAGGTAGTAAGGTGTGCCATGCTAGGTGCACCAAATGCTTCATGATGTCCACTTCGCTTCTACCTGGTAGACTGTGTACAAGCATTGCATGTTGTGGTGACAGGCAACGCTTGATGTTGGCTTTGGCAGGCGGCTGCACGTACAACAGCAGCTGTCTCGGCACCAAGTTCTTGAAGCAGATGGTGCAGACCGTCACCACACCCTGCCTGCAGCCTTCTTCACCTTTGATCAGGTACTGAGCCTTTTACCTGTGTATCAAGGCTGTGTCATGGAGGGTGTGCTGAGAGACACAGCTCTCAAGGCATGAAGCTGCTTACACCTACCCTGTTATTCATTGCTGTCCTTGCGTTTCTGTGAGCCAGCTCAGAGGGACGCTGCACTGCCTTCCTGCTGTGCATCACTGGTTTGTCATGCTTTCACCAGCATTGTACTGCATGTATGGCAACACCAGCAAACGCCACAAAACTCATCAAGAGCATACGACCCATAAAACGCAATGAAAACAGGCCAACCGTGGCAGACATTCAGCTCAGGATTGGCTGTGAAATGGTCATTGTGTCTACTTCTTGACATGACAACGTTGGCATGGCATGATGGCAGCCAGCTTGTTGATGGGCAGCACCCACTCTAGCACAAGTGAGTAGCTTCGGTGACAGCTGCAAGTGTGATGGATGCGCTGTTCATGCAACAGGTGTGTGGGCAGCAGGGATTGGCGCAAGGGGTGGATCAGGGGGGAGCCTTAGGCCCCGCAGACATGGTTGCTTTGGCTGCAGCTTACCCTTTAGTCTTCATCCAGGTATCTCACATCACTGACATCTTATCCATACATGAACGGTGATTGTCTTGGGGCCAAACATGTTTACTATGGCTTCAGTCCTTTGAGCTTCAGTCAGGCTTCCCCAACAATGGGCAAACATACACACTGTCATGCATGCTTCTCAAAAGGGTGCTGCCGTTGCTCTTGGTGGTCCTTGCCTTCACATGTGTCCAATTTGGCCCGCCTCCTGCAATCAAATGCACTCTGCTTTTCTTCTTGTGAGAGCAACCATGCTGCCTTAGGTCAGGTGCACTGTCATAGCACTCATATTTGTCCATCCGCAATGCAGGTAAGCATGGTGCATGCCTGTTGTGCATCATGATCATCATGCATCAGTGATGACACAGGCAGGTGCTGAAAGCGCTGTTCTCATTTGTTTGTATCTGCATCAAAGACTGTTGATGTCAGGCAAAGATTGTTGATGTCAGGCATGCATTATGTGCCTATAGGCAATGCAATAGACACATACGTTGCAGAAGCATGCTGCTGCAGAATGTTCCAGTATTGCAATGGTCTCAGAGAAATGAGGGCAGGCGGCTAGTGACCCTCATTGACACGCTCTATGACATGAGGTGTCGCTTAGAGTGCTCAGCTGCTGGCAAGCCCAACCAGGTACTGGACACCAAACTCCCAAAGCATGTGGCTTCACATTGCCTCTGCTCCTGCCTGGTCACCTCGTTCAGAGACATGTGGGTCGATTCTCACTGTGAGCATAGGAAGCCCAAGCACCAGAACCCCCAGTTATGCACCCCTGCTTATCCCTTGTCTTCATCCTGCCATTTCCAGCTTTGCAGTTGGCTTTGTCTAATTCGATATGGGCACCCCTACTGCTCCTGCATGATAGCTGATGCAGTTGACGCTGTTTACCACAGTCTTTAGTCAAACTCTGATCCCTGGCAAGGGTCTTTGCCAACAAGATGCTTGCTAGAGATCCCGCAGAACCCCATTTCAAGGATTAAGCCACATTTCTCCGGCCTCCATGCAGATCTTTGGAGGCTTGTTGGATCATGCCAGGCGGCTGGGTGTGGTCACCAACAGCGTGCTGTCATCTGCATCAGCAAAGCTAGAGCAAGCTGGAGAAGCAGCAGCTGAGCTAGATCCGGAAGGCAGAGCAGAGCTGACAGAGCATAGTGATGATGAGGAGCCCATTTCGATGGCATTGCTACACGAAGAGGTTGTCATGTATCAGCGAGCCATATCTCGGCTGTCTGAAATGTGCACAATTCAGAGTGCATAGCCGCAATATTGTCTCAGCTCAGCATCTGACTCACATCCACTGCGTTTGCTGTTGGAAACAGTAAAGTGTGTAATGGCTTGCATGACCTTGGCTGGGTCTAACTGTATGCTTAAGCAAGCTTGTGTAGACTTAGTACAGCTGCATGTGTGAAAGACTACTGTGCCAGCTATGTTTGTCTCTTAAACGTAAGGATTCTTGTTGCTATACTTGCACAGAGTTGCCAGTGCACATGCGCCTGGACACACTAATGAGTACTTGACAAGTTTAGACCAATGTGGCACACGTCAATAGCCATGCTTCTGGTCACCTGATTCTCCACAACGAGCCAGCCCATACCGGCTTGGATGTTTAATATCTAGACTTCCACCAAGAACCATCGATCGTGCATGCTGTGTGTGAAAGTGAGATTCAAATTCTTCCTGCATTACTAATGGTCAGAACCCAACGCTGCATTCAGTGTTCGTTTTGGAGCAGCTTTGCGTCACACCGACCACAACAGCGATTGCTACAGCGACAATTTCAGCACAGACTGATCCGTCGTGTTGGGCAGCTTCCGTGTTGCTGATGCTTGTCAGCCCCGTGCACACTGGTAGGCAAACCGCCGTGTCCAGCACTCGGTGACCTAGCAAAACAGGTGGTATCTGTGAAGCAGATCATAGACCAACAGCGCGCACTTGTTCTGCATCGATGCTCCCTATTGTAGCTCTTGAAAAGCATAGCCTGTAATGGCAGCACCATTGTCAGCTGGGAATTTTGCAGAGGGCATTAGAAACAGCAGAAGTGCTCCATTTAGTCTGCACTCAAGGGGCGTCCAGCTGCTGGACACAACCAGACTTCTCGATGTCCCCCATCAGCTCAAGTCAGCTTCACGACATTTGCGCGATTTGCTGTCCAGTTTGTGGGTATTTGTGCTCATACAGAGCTGGCTCAGTGTGTACAATGTGTTGATCACCATCTCTTCCTGCGCCTTCTACTCCTACTATCATATAAATCACTCCACCGTAGCGTACAACTTGGACTGGACTCTGGTGGCATTTGTCATCATTCTGCCTATGTTGGGCTTCACTTGGCTGGTGAGGCCTAGCTTGGTCATCAGCTTTACTTCCCACAAAGCCCATGATTGTCTGTCTTGCTGACAGCGGTTGCAAGGCAGTCAACTACCTTCCGCCTGTATGGTTGTCACGCATCTCAGCATTTGGTGTGCATGCACAGGCTTTCAGACGACGAGAGGAGGCACTGCAAGATCTTGTGCAAGGTTTGTCTCCAGCTCCTGCTGATAATGTCCCCGCTTGCTCTTCCTGCTCATGTTCTCATTTGGTGCCACCACAGCCCCAGACATGTTGTCAACAGACCATGTATGCGCTGCTTGCAGTGAAGTCGCTTCTCCTGCATATCTATCTGGCGCATCGCGACTGGCTACCATCAGGCTCGGTCTCTTCCATGCATCAGGCCACCGTGCAACAGCTGCTGTTCTCCCTAGTAGGTGAGGTTGGTCAATCAACCTAGCAATCAATGGAATAGTTGAGCCAATCAGTCAAGCAATCAATCAGTCAAGCAATCAATCAGTCAAGCAAACACACAACAAATCGAAAGCTTGCGTGGTCATAGAGACCTGCTAGGATTTGTCGCACAATGTTTCGTCACCAAAATGATATAGAGCTTGCTCACAAAATGTCAAATCAGTAGGAGCACATTGTTACGTGTTTGTGTGCTTGCCAGTGATATTGCCCTGTGTCCTCTTCTTGTTAACACAACCCTTGTAGACTGTGATGTGACTAGTCCACCATGATGCAGATGGCATGAGAGCGTACTTTCTGCCGCCCAGGTTCTACAGCCGGCATTACCCTTACACAGGCGTCAAGAAGAAGATGGTAAGCTCACTGCTGGAATGTGAACCGTGCCAACAAGCTTGCTGCAGCAACAGAACTAGATGTGTGCAATTTGCTTGTGTCAAAGCCTGTAGGCATCTGACCTTTTGCCAGCTCTGTCATGCACATCAGCAAAACTTCAATCTCATCTCAGCTTCAGAATCCAGGTACCAACAGTCTTTCAGGCTTTTCACAAGCTCCCTTGAGATGCGTGTCCTGCTTCAGCACAGCATGCTGTGGCCAAACTGAACACAAGGCTATCTCATGCTGACCTCACCAAGGCCTCAATCCTGTGTGCAACACAACCGTAATTGTGGTGGCATGGGATGACTGGTGTGCGTGAGTGTGGGGAATGTCAGCATTGGTATGGCACTGCAGATGAGGGTTGCAACAGAAAGGGCCAAGCTGGTGCGAGGCATCACTGCCTCCTTCAAGAAGCTCTCCAAATCCTCTGAGGTCAGTTCTGCTTGCCATGCACCGGCTGACATGATGCTTCACTGGAGTGAGGACCAAGCAGCACTCATGCCGCCACCTGTGCATCCTTGCAGGAATCTTTGGCCTGGCAAAGAAAGATCTCATGTGTGCAAGATGTTTGGGAGCTTCCCTTTGTGGTCACCCTATCACAGCATGTCTCACTGCTTTACAGTGTGTCGCGGCTGAAGAAAAAGGGCCCAGAGTGTGGCATGCTCTCTGACAGCGCATGTCACCTGTAAAGCGCGTACCCTGCATTGTGCAGACCAGGTCCTGCTGGAATCATATACAAAGTGAGCAATTGGAATCATGTATGCTGATATTCCTACAGGTTCTGCAGAAGGCAGGCCTGCCAGATGCGCAGCTGATGCACCTCAGTACACAGGTTTTCCAGCTGCAGTGTGCCTTTGATCGCATGGCCCTGGTCAAGGAATACAGGTACTGCACCTCTAACTTTCACTCACCTCTTTGGCATCAGCATGCACCTGCTGTCTACTCTTTTTGTGTTTTTGCTGTCCTGTGTTCAAGATCCGTCAGATCAGAATGCTGGTGTGGCAGCTTCTCGTTGGTCAGGCTTGTGTGGCAGATGAGCGTCTCAGTCACTTGCTTGATTGAACGTCTATCAGGCTGGACCGTGCTTCAGTGGCTGGATGACCCAGGTTCAATGAGTCAACAGTTCAGGAGAAACACGGCCTGCAAACGCACCCTTGCGCTGTTTGAGAGCTGCAGGATGCTGTGATGACACCAAATCATTCAGACTTGTGGCAACATCATGTCACACAAGCACGTGCTGGACTGTGTACACGCAGGACGCCACAAGGCATCAGGGCGCTGGCGCGGTTCTATGTTGTCGTGTTCATTCCCTTGTTCTTTGGGCCCTATTATGCTGATGTGCGAGTGGGTGCCCACAGCTTTGCCTTCGCCCTCTTCCTGGCCATCCTGGTACACTCCCCATGCGTTGCTACTTCATTGCAGTTGTTCCTGGTCCTGCTTGATTCACCTTTTGTGCTTTGATGGGAGTCTCTGAGGATCATGCATGAAGTGCAATGCACAGCTGCACAGCCCTCACTATCATGTCTCACAACATGGGCATGCACTTCCAGCAGAGGTTGGCAGCCTAGCAAGGGTATATGCATAACCTGTTTCCACGATCAGCCTTGTTTGCAAGGGCACTCTTGGCATTGTTTAGAGGCATGGACACAGCTGGCATCAGGCTGTGAACTTGAGTATGCTGAATACACGGTGGTCTTGCTTGCATACTGTGCATCAGACGAGGTCAAGCCCGCCTGCGTTCTGGCCTTCAACTTAACTGTGAGTGTGTTTAGGTCATGATACGCAACACCAGCAGAAGTCACTGCCCAACTGCTAGATGCTGTGGGCACTGGCTTGCAGGAGTGCATCGCCAACATGTCTCAAGCTTCACAGTTGCATCTGCTCAGCACGTTTGTATGATGCGTGCAGCTGAACCTTGCGCTGGTGGGGCTGTTGAACGTGAGCTTGGCATTGGAGGACCCCTTTGACAACCAGGGGCTGGACGGCATCTATGTTGACGAGGCCCTCTTTGAGGCTGAGCAGGTGTGCATCTTCACATTGTTGCTGTGCCTATCGTGTAAGATGACAAACCTCACGCCTATCAGATATCTGATAGCCCAGAAATGTATGTTATGTTCACTTATACCATCACTCAGGTCCCTGCATGTACCTGACTCATGCTGGCATGTGAGTGCATGATTGTGATGACCATATCCGTACACATGCCTGGACTGGAATTGGACTGGAATTGGTGGTGTAGGCAATTGCCATGGATGAGGATGCTGAGCTGGCCGGGCTGTCAGATCAGGTGGGCCATAAGGCAGGGGTCATCCCAGCTGGGGCCATGATGGCAACCCCAGGGGATCAAACCAACAGGAAGGTGCCTTTAGACACAGCTCCATCGGAGGGCAAGTCAATGCTGGGCATCACATCTCAGGAGCCAGCTGCCTTGTTGCCTGCAAGCTCAGGTTAGCATTTGCCTGATGTGAAGAAACTGCAAAGCACTGCTGCTGCTTAGTCCAACACTCAGGGTCGTAAGCTGTGCCTTTTGGCTGTGAATTGATACACAATGTGCTCAATGGTGACTCTCTGATGGTTTCGCTTTGCAAGGCAGATGCAGGATTTTCATTTCAGCAGCTCTGGCATGGCTCATGGTGCAGGCCATCTTCCACTTGCAACACTTGCAGGAGTGGAGTCATTGGTCCTGTGCATGAGCAGAGCCTAAAGCTTTTCATGTGCTGCTTCAGCAGCATCCATGCATGCTGAATTGCATGACATCTTGCAATGTATCCTGATGCAGCCTGTGTGCTGATTCAATGCAGAGCCTGCAGACATCCAGACCATGGTTTAGCAGAGCTCTTTTAGTGAAGTGCTGTCTTACTGACAAGAAGCGTTCCACCACAGTGGTGCCAGCAGCACGTGGCGTCCACCCTCGCTGCACTCTGAACACACCAAGCTTGTTGCTCTCGCCGAAGCAGTGTGAGCTTGTTGCAGCCAACTGACCCTAATTAAGATGAATGTTGTGTTGATGCACATGTCTTTTCTAGTGCCATGCTTTGTGGTTGAATTATGCACTGGACTGATGAACACATTGCACTACTAAATGTTTTTGCTTCTACTGTACAGACTTGATCTACCGCTTGTTGACTTAATTGACGAGATTGCTGCCTTTGAGGTCATTCTGCTAAGTGTCTGCTATATTTTGAAATCAGTTGTAGGAGGCAGCACATGCCGTGAAGCGATTGCCACAAACAGTCTGCTCAATGCCGCTCTGAATATACCAGCAATTTGAAGTCAAATGCAGACAGCAATTTGAAGACAACTGCAGACATTAGGGCCATCCCTGTGCAGTGGTGCTGGAATGCACCACAATTAGCAATGTACTGTACATCAGTTACAAGAAATTTCAGCCTGTTGTTAAAGCTGTTGAGTTGTTGGGTAGGCCTGCTTGGATGCCAGCAGACAACTGATGGCCGACAAGAACGGTGCCAGTATGTGGGAACTTGGCCTTGCAACACTGCATACAGCTGTCATCTGAATGCAATTGTCTGGCAATATTCAGAGGTTACCTACAACCAGTGAACAAAGTCCTCCTGCAACTGCAAACCTTCAATATGCAGTAATTATGGTACTTACAAGTACTGCTGCTGTCTCACTAAGGTGAAGCAGCAACAAAACGGAGATGCAGTGTACATAGCACACATCCCTTGAAGCGGGTACGAAAGCCAACAGCTGCCTGCAGTATATATAAGCAGTACTGTGCTGAGCAGGGCTTTGCTTTTTCTTTGAAGACAGCGGGCCTTTACTTGCACAAAGCAACAACAAGATGTTCAGTTACCATATGCAGCTGAAGCAAACACCGGGCTTCTATACAGGGCTGTCGTCTCGCTTTGTATCGCGTGGGAAAGGCATGCACAGCTTGCTTGCGTGCAGGCTCGACTTAAACATGCAGGCTGAGTGGACTCGCAGCAGGTGAGGGCAATGTGGCTATGCGCTCATGTGCTGCTTACTGTGCGGGTTCGATAGTGCTCAACTACATTTTGCTTGCACAGATGTTACAGCTGACACATGCCGTTTCGGAAATGACTTCCCGCGAAATCTGCATGTATTGCGCAAAGTACCACCCAAAGCAGCGTGAACAGATGAATGAAGATTAAAAGCATGCAGAGGTCCAGTCAAGCCCCAAGTGCGTATTATTACACTAGTGTATGCTGTAGCGCGCAAGGTTGCGAGCAGACTGAATTTGTGCACTGTGCAGAATGCATATAACGCGTGTCTGATCGTTGTGCATAGTTGAAAGGTAGGGCCAGGAGACCTCGGCCAGCAGCAGAGCCATAGTTAGCAAAACACTCACAGCGCAGCGGACCTTCAAGGTCCTGCAGGCATTGCACACTAGCGTTGTAGGTGGTCTGATGTCGATGATGGGGGAAGCAATGGCTCCTCTCATCTTCGTTGCCGAGCGTGCATCGTTCAAAGTAGCTGGAACAAGGAGCCGTTGTTGTTGACATTCACTTCGACCAGCACTAAGCGAAACATACCTTCAGTCTTGTTGACCCAGCTTGGTGCAAGCCCGTGACAGCATTGTTGACTTTGTGGCATTGTCGCTGCGCCAGTATGCAACTTTCAGCTAACAGACAGCAACAGACAGGCAACCCGAGCCGGCGTGGTGAGCGAAGCTGACACAAGCGATAGTCTTCTCGCAGTCGTTTGTCAGAAACGAGTCACCTGGAGGCCTGCACAGGCTTTGTTGACGACAGTCGTTTGCTTCTTGCAGTAACTCGGTCAGTTGTTCTATTCGCCAAGGCTTTGACCGCCTCGGATTGCTGCACTGGCATTTCCAAAGGAGGTCGAATTACAATACCTCGAGTTGCTGTTGAGAGTAACTTGCCCTCAGTGGCAGACAAGAAGCATCACGAAGTGGTATTCCGCTTTGCCAAGCAGGACATTGCTGCAAGTCAGGCATGCGTGACACCTGTCTTCCCATATTGATCTTCTGCAGGTTGCCTTGGATGCAAATGACATAGAGTGGACGTTTGTTATCAAATCTTGGCCCAATGGGGGAGAGAACAAACGTGTGTATGTGATGGAGAAGACAGGTATTGAAACCAACTCCTTGGACTTCTGCGGGGATATACTGCCTGTGCATGCGTTGGCATGCACTGCACGCTGACAGTCAGAGAAGCTGAGCACACATATTGTGTGCTGGTACAGCCCCATACATGCGGCGTAACAAGATGAAGATTGGAGATGTGATTGCCATCACGCGTAGGCCAGATGCCCAGCTGGTGAGCAGTGATAAGCACTGAGCGCATCACATTGCCATGTCAAATTCTGCCTTTGACATACTTTGTGTTGGCATGCTGTAGTACTGCATTGTGCCTGCTCACTGGGTGCAGCGCAAGATTGGTATAGTGTTTGTAAGCACTCTGCCTGTTATTGTTATGCCCCCCTGAATCCATCATTTTGCTTTTTTGACCTGCAGAGATGAGACGACATGCAGTCTTGTTTTGCTTGCATGATCTTGCTCGCAAATCCTTGAAGCAAGCCGGCTAGCTACCATGCTGGCTCTTGAGACTTCTGAGACTGTGCCTCAGCCTGGCTTTGCCTTGCAAGCAATGCTGTCATGTTACTGCTGTTGGTCATTGCTGCTGTGTTGCTGTTGGGCAACAGTACCTGAGCAACACATGGCCCAGCAGCTGGAAAATTGCTACATTGCTTGCTTACAGGGCGTGGAGTTCAACTCAGAGGGAGCTCTGCATGCAGTCAGCCAAGGGCGAGGTAGAGCAACAGGCTGTGCCAACCTGACTGCAGCAGAGACTATTGCAGCGCAGCGCTGCCTGCGTAACTCAGCTTGCAGTAAAGCCCTTGGCCATGCAGGCTTCTGTGACAATGGCAAGCCTGCAGCCGTGCTGAGGCACAATCCCCTGGCAGGGCTGGCAGCAGCTGCTGAGCAGGCCTCAAATGGGTCTGCAGGTGATTGTGGTCAGACTCATCACATGGCAAAAGGCACATTCACAGTGGTATTGAGCTGAAATCCATCATTTGGCACATAGCTGTCAGCAACTCCAAATCTGGATGGAGGGTTGCATGCCAGCCAGACTTGTCCTGCACGTAGCTAGCTCATCATGAGCTGGAAAGCGTTTTAATTATTATTATTATTATGCTGCCAGCCAGATGTCTAAACAGGAACAAGATGCGCCTGCAGTGCATCAGCAATGACAGCGATAAAAGTGCACCTGTTGCTGTGATGCCATGGAGCTAATGGCAAACACAAAAATGTTGATGCATGAAATGGACATGATGCAGGATATGGTCAGGCTCATGCAAGTCCCAAACTGCGCACCCTGGCTGCAGATCGGCCTCCCTCCAGCCAGTCACCTCAGGTCACCGCCTTGCCTGCTCCCTGCATCTGCCTGCACACTATGCAATTGGTGATAGCGTCCATTGCATGCCAGCTTGGCTTGCATGCACTTTCAGCCTGGGAACCAGTTCATGTGGCAGAGACATCATACAGAACTTTCCTCAAAAGCGCTGTTGCATCATCTCCTGATCAGATGTATGCGCCTGTTCTGAGCTCGGCTTCCAGCAGCAGCTGTGACATCTGCCTTGCACCAAGCTGTTGCAGAAGTAGACCTCAGTTGAAGAACTGCACTGGTGTCAATGGTGAGCAGTGTTTAGCTGTGACATGCCACTGCCTGGTTGAAGGCTGAGCTGACGCCTGCTGCAGGGAATCCTGGTGGGCAAGATTCTGACCAAGGCTGATGTGGAGCACTGTCGTGTGGTGCTGCCCCGCATGGCCATGGAAGCTAACATGCCAGAGGTGGTAGACGCTAACCTGCTGCATGTGGTGAGCGGTGTAAACCTATTGTTATGCTGCTCATGCTGCCTAGCATGCGGAACATACAGTCGTTGCTTGTGTCATGCTGTGCATTTGCCTGGACATCGTTTTTTTTGTCGAAGCACTGCTGGCCACCATTGGCGTGTGTTGATGTGCAGCTGTTTTTTAGCAACTGGGCATTTCAGGATTGCACAAGTGGTGTTGCTGCATGATCTGTGAGGAGGCATCTTCAGCAAGTGCATGTCATTGTCGGAGGCATGCTAGACACTAGTGCCTTGGCCTGCAGGACCTGCTGGACGAATCAGGCATCACATGGCCAGTCATGTTATCAATGTCATGCTCAGGCATCGCCAAAAGGATGTTCATACTTGAGAAGATGGGTACGGTTGCGCTCACAGTGCAGGAGCAAGCCTGCACCAGCTGTTTTTTCCCAATCCTGCTTTGTTGACCAGCAGCACTTGCCAGATTGTGATGTTGAAGTCCAGCAACTCTTGTGGGATCTGGCTGTTCACAGACTTTTGTATGTCACTGGACAGCCTTGATTGGGGGCTGCTGTGCTCCAGGTGTGTACCTGCAGCAGCACAATCTCAAGCCTGGCGACTGCATTGCCATCAAGCGAACGTATGACGACCTGCTGCACATTGTCATCAACCCAGATGCCCCTGCTGATGTCCGTGAGGTAACCCTGCCAAATCCTGTGGCCTCTGTCATGTTTGCTTCCGGCATGTCATTGCCTCTTGGAATGTATTAGATTCAGCTGGTGTCCATTGTCAACATTGTACATGATGTCATTGCATGTACCATGTTGAGTAGATGCACCATGGTCATCTAATGCAATCTTAGTCCACATGTGCACATCAATAACCTGCTGTAGAAATTGCTGTCTTGGAGACGTCACTGTCTTGATCGAAAAACCTGATGTGCTGCACCTGCTGCTTCTCAGCTATTGCATGGGGTCTCTTGGATGTCCCCAGACCTGGCAAATTTGTGTCATGTGATGCAACCCCTGCAGAAGCTCTGTCAGGGTTCAAACATGCATGGGTTGCTTGTGAGAATGTATGGCTGGCATGCAGGGGCCAGCAGTCTCAGGCAAGGACATTGATGCGGTGCCTGGTGTTGGCTTGGTCAGTGACTCAGCTGACTCCATGGACGTCAGCCGCCGGCAGTCTGTAAGGTACAGCATCTTTGTGTTTTCATGCTGTATGCAATACATTCGCAACTCGAGTGCACAGTTGTGTCATGACTTGGGATGCATGCAATGCATACATTGCTTGACCAGATGCTTGTCATGTCATGACCCGGTAGGGCACCGATGATTGAAAGATAGGCTATTGTGTCATCAGAGCTCTGTTGGTCATCAACTCGGCCTGTATGTGAGCCACAGGTTTGCCTGTGCTTTCTCAGATAGGATGTCTGGTGAATTGCAGCTGGTTTCACAGCCCTGACTGCAAGAAATTGCATGAACGTGGGTACATGGTAGCTCCAACAAGCCACGAGCTACGGCACACAAAGCAAATCAGGAGTGGTGTGTAACATTCTGTCATGGCAGGTATCAGCATACATTCGGCATGTGACCTGTTTTTCCTCAGCCATGCCCTGAGTAGATAGGAATCAGAGTGATGGCATCTGTCCTGGATGGGACAAGTTCAGATTTGCCATACCTCCTGCAGGCGGCGCCGCTTCAAGTCAGGCTGCGAAGTCAACTTTGCCAGAATGCTGTGCGGCTCCCTCAACAGAAATGGTCTGGCTGACCCCTTCAAGAACAACGAGGATGACACATTCCCGGAGGAGCAGCTTCCGCCGCCACTCAAGGAGCATGAACCCCCCACTGCCTCAGACCACCCACCCAGAAAGCCCCGCCATGCTGATGCTGCTGCTGCGGCCCCTGTCAATAGTCAGCATCTGATGCACCACTTTCCTTTAGCTCAGCTCCAACACCAAGCGCTCCAGCTTCAACACACTGGCTCCCTTCCAGTGCAGTTTCCCTCCTTCTTTGACATGTATCCTGCACATGCTCAAGCAGCGTCCCAGGCCTTTGCTGTACATGGTGCAGCACCTGACACAATGCCCGGACCTGTTGCCAGTGTGAATGGCAATGATGATGCCGGCTCCTCAGCATTTCACGGCATGCTGCCCAATCACCAGATGGCAGGTCTGCCTCTGCCTAGGCCGCTATCTGGCATGAGCGGGGCTACAGACTCTGCCCAAGCTGGGGTCAGTCCTGCTGCCCCCACTGCTGCTGGCCCTGTGGATATGGAGCTTGCTGCAGGGCTCAACCAGACGGCACCGCCCAGCAGCCATGCTGAAGCTGCTGCTGCTGCTCCTATGGGCATGGATGAAATGTGTCGGGCGCAGCAGGCTGGCCCGAGTTCATTCATGGCGCCGCCATACACCTCATCAGCAGTGGGCACCACCGGCATCATGCACAGACCCGTCCATTACCCAACCCCAACCAGCGGGGTACCCTCCCTCTTCCACACCAGCCTCCCCCCTGCCGGGATCCCTCAGCCTGATGCTGCCCTTCCTCAGGGCCTTGGCGCCTTGCCAGGGTTGCCTTCAAGCAGCTTCCCAACCAGCTTCAGTTTCCCGCCAAATTCCTCTGCAGCTGACATGTTCCCGCCAAATCTGTACTACGGCGCAGCAGCTGACGCAGCTAGGCTGTACGCTCACCACATGGCCCCATTCGCGAAGACTGCAAACATCTCTCCCTATGGCCCTGCTGGCTTGAGCACTTTCCTCCCCACCCCCTTCGCTGCGACTGGTCTCCAAACACCCAAAGTTGAGGGCGTGACTGTAGTGCCAGCTGCTGGTGCAGCTGTTGAGACAGGCAGGAAGCGCAAGACGCCCGGGTCTTCTCAGAAGAAGGCCGGAAAGGGTGCAGCAGCAGAGGCTCACGGCCCTGTCATCGCCCGCAGAGCTGCCAATAGACCTCCACCTCAAGTCCGCCTTCTTGCCCATCTGTCACGCTTGCAATGCTCTTTGTGCCCATCCTGTGTTGCCAGTCTGTGTAGCACTCTGCTGCTTTGCTTTGGCTTGCGAGACAGTCCTGTTCAACTTGTTGAGGCTATATCTCCCTCATGCTCAACCTCTGCAGCTGCCAGCTGGTCGCCACTCTACACTGACAACTGGATTGCTGCATGCACCTGTGCGCATGTTGTTGGCTTGTCACTCTGCTGCAACTTCAAAGTCTGCAGGTGTCATGTATTCCAGCATACTGCCACACTAGCCCCACCCAGTGAAATGTAACAGACCTCAAGTAAATTACTGAAGCGACAACATACATTACAGGCGACAGCGTACGCTACAAACTAGAATCCAGTTTGTTTTTCTTACTATAATAACAGCTGCGTCATCATCAATACTCACTGGCTACCAGAAGTGGAACAAGCAAGTGTGACTGCAGGTGCCGCATGGCAGCCTGGGCAAGGGCAGTGGGACCCCCAAGAACCTGGCACGCTCCCATGTGCTGGTGGCCAAGGTGCTGACCAACAGTGACACCCATGCCCGCATCATCCTGCCTCGCGTCTCTGTGGAGGCCAATCTCACTTTCCTCATGGGCTACAGGTGCCACCTGCAACCTATCACTTTTGCTATATCCTGCATCTTCCAGCTCTCCTTTGCACTGACTTGCTCTGCGTCAAGATTTAGGCTTCCTGTCCACCTGCATGTCTCTGCGCATGAGTCACTGCTTCACCTTACTCAAGGGCGTCAATGCCTGGCTGTTGCTCATTTGCAGCTGTTGCTGCATGCATGGGGCCAACAACTTTCCATCAAGGCAGCATCGGAGCCTGTCACTGCACACTTTCCAGCTGAGTTTGCTGTTTTCTTCAGACCTGTGCCTCTGGGTAGTTAGCATTGATGATGCTAACATACATGGCGCTGAAGACACTTGATTGCCAAGCCTGCTGGGTAGTCAAGATTAGCAAAGTATGAGAGTGTCGCTTTCCATGTGCAGGTCATACAGCTTGCCCGTGAAGGACCGTGGTGGGCGCACCTGGGAGTTTGTCATCAAGTCCTGGGCCAATGGCACTGAGAACCGGCGGGTGTATGTCTTGGAGCAGACCGGCGAGTACCTCAAGGTGATCACCATTGTGCTACCCACCTTGGCTGTGCTGAGGTTGTATTGCGTTGCAGTACGCCAGCGTTCCTGGCAAGTGGTCAAGCAGTATTGAGAGAAGGTACAGTGTACAGTGCAGCCACGCTTCTGCCGCGGCTTGCACCTGTCTCCTTCAGGGCATTGGGAGCCTGTGTCTAAGGTGTTGCAACTCTTGTGTGTCATGTCAGAGCTTGCTAGCATCCAATCATTCTACCACACAGGCAGCCTGAAGATGCTGCTGCTCTTGCCAGTGCAAGATTGGCAGGTCTCTGGGTACACATGAGACTGCCATGAAAGGTCCACACCTGAAAGGCAGTCACTGAAAGGCTGATGTGGGCTGCAGGTGAACCGGTTGGGTGTGGGAGACGCAGTGGGAATCTGCACCAATGAGGATGGGGACCTGGTCGTTGCCTCCAACAGTGAGGAAGTACGACAGGCCACGGTGCGACCCACCTATGGAGCAGCAGCAGTGCAGCACATGCCACCCCCACCCCCGGGCAAGGCTGAGTCCTTCACCAATGGTAAGTTCCCATTCCTTCCCCAACTTCCCTCGCCTTTCTTTGTCCTTCCTGTCTTCCAAAGACCGTGTGAGGCCTTCACAAATGTTCCAATCCCATATCTGGTCCAGTTGTCTGAGTAGTCTACAACACAGGACTGGGCTTGCTTGGTGGCCTGGGTAAATGCTGTCCCAGACGCTCTTGCAAGCCTTGCCGCATCACAGCAGCATCAAAACGAAGTTGATATTTTCTTATCATCATCACCTGTATCTTTTGTTCCTTTTTTTAGTTTTTCTACCTTGCTTAAATCGTGCTTATGCCCAACATCAAGAGCTCTGACTGGTATGGCCATACCAAAGATGTGAATGTTGGTGTATAGGTGCTCCAGGCAGGTGTTTGCGCAGCCCCTGCTGCACCAAGTTTGCAGGCCACAGCGGCTTCTGCTCAGGCCCACGAGCCCTGAATGAGTCCAACGGGGCGGCCAGGCTAAGGCATGATGAGCCTGAAGAGCCCACAGACCAGCTGCAAAGAAGATCTTCCGGTAACGCCACCTTCTTTGTGATTAGAGCTTCGCATTGTGAAGAATGACATCTGCACATTACAGCAGCCAAGTACACTGCTGCCCTCAGCTGTGAGCGCTTGCATAGCTGCAGACCTAATTCATGCTTGACAAGATGATGCCCCTGAGTCGGGCAACAGAAGCTCCCAGTGTGCATGTCTGGATGCCAGTGCCACTGTCTGGCAGCCGCAAACCTGCCAGCCAAAACTGGTGCATGCTGCCTATGCGGCTGCTGCAGCATATACACATAGTCCTGCAGTAACATGGACATGTCCAGAGCAGATTGCAAACGCCATCGCCCTATTGTTTGCTGATGTGGGCAGGTTCAGAGCAGCCCCACTAGCTGCAGCAGCGCAACAGCACACTGTGATAGAAGGCTCTCCCGGAAAGATATGGCAGATTCCCCTTACTGCAAGTGTGCATGAGTCAGACTGATGTACATGTCACCTGACATACGCCTGACAGCAGCTGAACATGCTGATGTACATGCAGCTGCGGCGGCGCAAGAGGAGGCAGAGGACCTGTCAGCAGCTGAGGAGGTGGCGGCAGGGGACATGGCGGTAGGGAGCCTGGTCATCACCCACCTCACCCCCCAGGACCTGCGCGCCAAGGAGATCCTGCTGCCCAAGCAGGCTGTGGAAGCCAACATCCTGCCCGCCCTCACCTACCCCCTCCTCAAGTTCAAGGTCCACCCACCCTCCACCATTTGCCCCAATGATGTTGCTGTTGCTGAAGAGCATGCTTGACTGACTAGTCGTGCTGCTACTTCCCAACACCACAGCAAGCCACCTTTGCGCAATGCCTGTGCTTGGTGAAGCAAAGTGCTGGGACATTTGTTGCTGTGCTGTGTTTGGCGTGTGTACAGCTGAGGTGTCCGTGAGTGTCAAAGCCTCAGCAGGCAAAGCAATGCTACAGGAGACACTGCATTGTCTGGTGCACATACTTAATAAATAAGTTAAAAGAGATTGAACAAGTTCTCATTTAATCTGGATGTAACCGGGAAAAATTGGAGCAGTACTCGGTTTAATCTGGAGAATTTGGACTGTAATTTCTGCAGGTGGTTGATGACAAGGGCAGAGAGCATGAAGTTCTGTTGAGGAGCTTTGTGCATGGGCAGGAGACCATGTATTTACTGGACCGCTTGGCAGACCTGCTGCATAGTGTCAATGCTCAAGCAGGGGACATGCTCATGCTGACTCGTGATGAGACTGGCCCTGTGGTAATCTCCTCATCCCCTGCTTGCACCACAGCCAAGCCTGCCAATGTGTTGTCAAGCAGCTGCCGATGTGTCGTCAAGCAGCCAATGTGTTGTCAAGCAGCTGCTCAACCAGCTGTGCTCGGCTGCTTACATCCGAGTTTGACATCGTCATGATCTGTGTCATGCTTGCAACTGAAGCTGTGACATGGCTGTGGCCGAGGCAGCTGTTCATTAGTCCTATTGTCAATTGCTGCTACCTTGGCATTGCACGGCATGATCTCCAAATCGTCATTGCCTGAGAGATGAACTCCTTTGGGCCCTCAATTGGCAGCATTCCTCATCAAAAGACACATGCTGCAGGTGCACCTCCCAAAACTCTGGGTGGATGCTTGTCATGTGTCGCTGACCTTCAACCTCTGCTTCAGGATACTGTGTGCTGTTTGCATCGTATCAAAAACTCCTGTCTGCTGACAAGCTTCTGTGGCGCTGCTACAGAAGGTGCATTTGGAATCCATCAAGTACAACCACCGGGCAGCCGACAGCATGGCCCGCCGCACTGCCTTCCCTCAAGGTCACGAGGATGCAGATGAGTTTGATGATGACAAGGCGGAGTTTGGTAGCGTGCTGGTGTGCACGCGCACCTCCGGCTGTGCCAAGTCGGCAGGCCACCAGGGCTTCTGCAGCGGGCACAAGGGCTTCCGCAGGCGCTTCTTTGAGGACATGCCTGCCCATGCTGATGACTGCTCCTCAGGGTGACATCCTGTTCACCTCACCTTTTTTTGGATGAGTGCTTTGTCATCCGTTGACTCTTAAAGCAATTCTGAACTTCTGTAGTGTTGGGTGTGTCCTCAGGCAGACAGGCTACTTTTAGCATGCTTGCCTTCGGTGAAAATTGCTTTCATTTGTGAGGCTCTTATGACAAACTTCCAAGGCAGTCTGTTGGTGCATCAGCAGAAGGCAAATTCCTTTCCTGGAATCTGATGTTAGCAAGTGAGTTAAAGATGTGCTCTTCACTCATCCAGCTGGTTTGCGTGCAGGGATTGGTCTGACTGCGGCAGTGGTACAGACAGTGGCCAAGAGGAGGATGATGATGATACAGCCGACCAGCTTGGCCCTCGTGCCTCTCGCTTCTCTGGCAGCCCAAGGTACTCGTACAATGATTCCCAACATGCCTGTTGGGTTGTCATGACAACACTAACCTCAATGCCCCTGTTGCGTTTGGTATTGTCATGATGCATACACGCCTTCTTGTACCAGTTTGCAAAGCATCATGCCACCCTCAATGCATGCTTACAGCTTGTGGCTGGCACGTCTTTGCAAGTCAGGTCATCGCCTCTGCAGCTGCCAGTCCTGCTCATGTTGCCACTGCTATCATTCAAGCACACATCTTTCAGTGTGGACACCCAGCAATGATTTCCTGGCAGACTCAAGCATTGAGTGGTTCATGAGACTTGATGGAAAGTGGGCTTACTGCAATAGGACCTGTGCTTTGCTGCAGAAACAAGCTGGGCAAGCGGAAAGGGCACTCACATGGTGCGGCCCCCTCTAAGCGAGCAGCTGTGAGGCAGGAGGTGCGCGTCACATGCGGCAGCTCATCTGGGGTGTACGACATTACCAGGGGCTGCATAGCACTGCGCGCCGCCCAGCACGGCCAGGTATGCTTCACTCACTCATTCATTCATCCAGTCATTCCAGTCATTCATATTTTTTCTCTCAGGTCAAGTATGTATTCTCTATGCATCAGGTATGCATTAGTGTTTGCTTTGCACAAGTCTCATGTGTTATGGCAGCTTGGTACTGCTGGTTGATGTACGAGCATGTCCTTCCACATTCTATCTCATACAGGAAGCAGTCTGGGCAGGCTTTTGCCGCTCCTCCTCCATGACATGCAATCTGGAGTTATATTGGGAGCAGCTTATCGCTTAGCAGAGCATGGTCAACGTGCACCTCAACAGACACTCAGCTTGTGCTTTTGTGAAAGTTATGGTGTGCAGTATGTGGTGTGCAGCAGTTGTGGTATGTGGAAGTTGTAATATGCGGGGTGGTGGTATGCAGATTGTGAACCTTGAGCTGAGCCCGTCAGAGTTTGAGGAGCATGTGATGGGCCGCAAGCAGGACTGGAAGCAGTCCCTACTGGTGGAGGTGAGCCAGCAGGACAGGGCAGGCATGCAGCAGGCCCTGCCCCTGGGCACCTGGCTACACCAGCACAGCATTGCAGTGGACCAGCACGGCATGCTCATCGCTGCCAAGCCCTCGCGCTTTGCCCGGGAGGCCGGCCTTCAGCCTCAGCCGTCCCTGTCTGGCCCGCCTGCTCACCACACTGCCAGGTATGTGCCGCCCCTTGCACGCTGCCCCACTGGCATGAGCTGTGTCTGTGTCCATGTCACAGTCATGCTCAATGCTGGGGTTACTGCTAGTGCTGTTGATGATTTGCAGCTGCATGGTTGGCCTAGCTCATGATCATGCATGTACCTGGCTCATCATGAGCCAGAATGCGTCATTATGGTTATTATGGTTGGCTGCAAGTGCTGATTGAAGCATGTAGCTCTGTCTTGATCAAGGTGTGCAGACCATGGCAAAGTGTATAGCAACAGTTGATAATCAATTTATCCTAAAAATCATCATCAGCTGGGACCATTACAATGCTTTGTTTACATCAAACAATCAGATTCCCCTTGTCTGTACCTGTTCTGAATTAGTTGTTCTGTCCATACACAACAATAGCTTGGCTTCTTTGCTTGTGCTCACAGTGATGATTATGGTGCCTTGCAGGACAAGCAAGGCTGGCAGGCCTCTGCAGCGGGTAGAGATTGCCTCCTCAGGCAGGGCTCGCAGCCTGCCCACATTAGCGAAGGCTGCTGCCCACACCCACCTAGTGCGTTTTGCCAGCAAGCCTGTTCCCAGAGCATATGTCCCCAAGCGAGCACGCTCAAAGGCAGGCGGCATGAGTGGGCGAACAGAGCCTGTTACCTCGCAAGACTCCCTGGCTGCTGAGGTCCTGCTGTCCCTCTGCCCCTCTGGCTTCCGAGAAACGGGCAATGACGTCGGCGATGGTGTTGTTGAGTCTGCTGCACCACTGCCTGTGGAGGAACCTGTGCAGTCTGCGGGGTCGCTCCCCATACAGCAGCCTATGGAGCCTGTAGAGTCAACACCAGATGAGCAGGTGACACTGCAGAGGCATCAATTTGTTCATCCAATGTGTTGTTGCCTAATTTTCTGGGCTTTGCTTCAGCACGCAATTCGCTCATGCATAAGAGTTGGCATGTTTGACAGCAAGAGATGTGGATATGATAGTCGTCACATGTTCTGGATATGGAAGTATTTGCAACAGTATGATATTCCAATTGGTTCAACTGTATATTCACCATCAATATTTGCTGCAGAAGGAGTTGTGCCAGACTGAAAGGACTCTGTCTATTCCTCTGGTGGACTCACGCGGGTATGGAGGCATGGCTAACATGGATCCTGCAGGCTCTGCTGTATTGGATCAAATTTTTGATGGAGCTGGACACTTGCTAGAAGCAATGGAAGCAATTTGACCATAGATTTGTTTGGCTGCTTCTTCATGGATCACACAGCGACACCGCTGTCAGTCAGTTGCATTAACCAAATCTTCATGTTCATTCAGATGCGACTTCCCGCTGCACCATACGTTGTCATACCTTGCTTCTGGTACGTACTCCCTTTCTGCATCAAGCTGTCAGGAACTGGCTTTTAAGCATGACCACGCCGCAGGAGCACGTTGGCAATATCGATGCTAGCTCTTGTGCAGATTTGTCTTGCATACTACGTTGATACGCCACGTTGCATTTGATACTCGAACAACTTAATGTTGTTGAAACATCATTCAGACGCAAGCATTTTAAAAAAAAAGGGCAGAAAGCAATACGGCCATGAAATAATGATCAAGAGTCAAAATGTTTTGGGAAGACATTACTTTCAAAGCAAATTACACAGAAATGCAGTGTCTGCCATCAGAATTTTACGCCTGCAGAACTGTGTGGTGTTGTCTGCAAGGGATTAAAGTTCTGAGACAAAGTGGAAAGCCACAATGCTGAACAAAGACTCAATGCTGACAGGCCTTGCAAGTTCATATGTTGAAAAGCGTGTTCTACCATTCTCGCCCAAAATGAGTGAGAAGCCAGCCGAAAGGTGCATGGCCATGACTAGATTCTTTTGACTCTGGTGCAGCCTCCACTGAGCGTCTTTCAGCAGCTGCTTTCAACTCAATCATGATCTTGTTCTCTTCTGACAAAAAGCTTCCTGCCAAGTATCTCCCTGTGCGCACAAAACAAACGCCATGAGTATAGCATGCATGACTGTCGTCAATGAGCAGACACACACTGCTCACACACAGACAGCTCAACTCACCACACATCAGCCAATGCTTTGAAGAAACATACAAGTCATGCAAGGGCTGACACCTCCAAAAGAACTGAAATGATACGCAGATTTGATGTTAAATGATACTGTGTCATCAGCACAACAGCACACCTAATCCAGGTGGTAATCGGCCCTTTAGCTTGGAAGTTGCGACGTGGGATATTCGGCATCCACCATTGCGCAAAGGCTTTATCTGCATTGCAACATTGACATTGGGTTTATTCAGCTACTCTAGTCACCAACGTTGTCAAAACGTAACCGCCAGAAAGACTATTGACATTGAGATGATGAGTATCATATTCATTGTGCAGCTGAGCCTGCCCAAAACCGGACGGGTGGAGGCTCTGTCAGACTCATGCATGATATTCAGATACTTACAGCACCCACAATACACTGAAAGCAGCATGCACGAGAGTTCAGTACATTACCCGCCACTCTCCCTCATGTGCATGAAAAATACTAGACTTGAGGCTGTGCGATTGTACACGCCCACGTGGCATGTCTTCCCGCATTCGCACCAGAGTTTGGAACCGGCCTGATAACCAAAGCACATTCCACTTACCTTCCTGCAGAAGGCAACAGCGACACGCATCTCAGCAGAGCAGAGCCCTCTTTCTTTTACTTTCAGAATGATTGCTGTCACAAATGTACCTGCAACACCTCTGCTTCGTGTTCTCTTCTGGCGACAACTCGTGACGAGTTTATGCTGGAAAAGACTTCAGAGTGATTTGGATAGTCAGTTAGAACATCAAGAACTACCTCCTTCCTTGCACAGCTGTCGATTTTTGACTCTATTTTGTATGTCCGACCCTACAGTGTGTGGATCAATATAACTTGTCACCTGGTTTGTGCTCAACAATGCCAACAGCTGTAAGCTGAGCACTGGCATCGACTGCTATAATCTGGACTATGACAGTAATCCTGGTGTCGCAAAAGCAGCTGTGTGGCAAAGTGACAGACAGATCAATGCAAGCATTGCACACTGCAGGCTATGCAAAGTATCATGCAGTGGTCATGACGTGAAGTGCAAATCAGAGTGTGCAGCAGTGTGCAAGAGACTGTGACCATGTAGCCACCGACATATGGCAGGTTTCAGCCTAGCAAGCGGTTCTGAGCCTGCTACAAACAGCATACCTTGCGATAAGTCATAACGGCATGCATTCCATTGTCACCATGGGTACTCCTGCACAATCAAGCTGGCTGTTTACCGTCGACCGCAAAGTGTTGCTGTCCAACAGGGTCATGTTCTGACTCACTCGTCGTCACTGCTGTCTGTCATTGGTCCTGAGTTTTTCTTCCGCCCGCATATTACGTGCCTGTGCCGCACGTGAGCATGTCGCAATCGATCTCAGCACTTTTGTCAGATTTTGCTTGGTTCTGAGATCCGAGGCTGCAAAATTTGGACAAGCGCAACACTACTCCTGCACCACAGAACTAGTCCAAACGGAAGCAGAGAAGGCACTCAGAACTGTCTCCGCGGTCTACTCTGTTGACGACACGCGCTTGTATTTGTTCGTAGTGAACAAAGCGCATCAGCTGGACTCAGGAGTCGAGGAGACCGATCGGCGGGAAGGGGTCCATACACATGCCTTTATACAAACAGTTCAGGTCTCGACAGCCTCGTGCAGATACGACTGGGCCCGTCACAAAATATACAGCAAACTTTGCGATCTTGTGTCTTCGCATGCGCTGGACCTGCTGCCGACAGTCATTCTTAGTCCCATCCGCCAGTTACTTGTGGACGTCACCGACCTCGAACGTCGGCAGTTGCGTGCGAGTGCGTCTGCGGACCTTTCATCGTGCTGAAGCAATGGACAAGTTTGTCACAAGAAAGAGACCGGCTGAGGCATCATCTGCAGAAGCTCTCGCAAACAAGAAGGTGTGCTTATGATCATTTGTACGACTGCTGAGTGTAGCGGGCCACTCTTACGATCATGGTTCACGTAGGTCTCCGTAAGTAGCACAACGAACTCCAGCGATGCTGCGCTGACAGATTCGAAGCGAGTTGCTGTCCCTGCTGAAAGCGCTGTGCTGAACTCGGTTGACGACACTTCGAATAATGATGCTCAAAAGGCAGCTGAGCGTGTCACTGACGCATCTCATGGTCCCGCACTGGCAACAGCAAGTCTCCAAGCTGTTGGGGGCCCAATGTACGTATAGATGCCTTGGACTTTTGAAATTGCCAGTACCTATCAAGGCTAAGCAAGCAATTCACACTTCAAAACCCCCCCATAAAAACGAATCGATGCCACATGTCAATTTGCTTGCTAGTTGCCTTCTTACCCATTGGTGAATGTTTGAGTAACAAGCTCCATGATGTCAAGATCAAAGTGCTGGTTTTGCAGGTCTGGCAGTGTTTCTGCAGTCTCAGCAGTGACAGCTTCGGCTGCTGGTCCATCGCCGATACTCTCAGGGTTGCTGAATGATAACAGCTGGAAGCCACATCTGGCTGACGAGTTCCGGAAACCATACTTCTTCAAGCTTGAAAGATTCATTAAGAATGAATGGGCAACTCAACAAGTCTTCCCAGCATCGTCAATGATTTTCAGGTTTGAACATTTCCTGCAGCTGATGTGTCAGAGTGTTTATGTGCACTCATTCTCCAATGACTCTGATATGGCCGATGCTCTTGCTGAAATGTTCTGGCATGCAGGGCATTCAACACCTGCCCGTTTGATGATGTCAAGGTTGTCATCTTGGGCCAGGACCCTTATCACAATGTCAATCAGGCCATGGGTATGCAGCCAACTCAGCCTTGGATAGTTTTTATAGATAGAATGTTTTCAGGTAATGCATGCTGAAGTCAGGCAGGATTCACTGCAGGTCTCAGCTTCTCAGTTCCTGCTGGTCAGCCTGTCCCCTCCAGCTTGAAGAACATGTACAAGGAGATCGCCACTGACTGCGGATGCACAGTGCCAAAGCATGGCAGTCTGGTCAAGGTAAGCTGAGTTTCTTGATGACAGAATTCGAGATAACTTGGCAATTTATGGGCCAATTGTACAGGCAAACCTGATGCTTACAGACACCGCTCAACACAGCTGTAGATTTCGCAAAGTCTGCATTCAAACCATTCAAACCATTTACATCTAGACTCACATATGTAGCTTGTTTTCTGGCCAATATCATGCACCAGCAGTTCAGCCGAACATTTCACTCAGACACCATTATATTAGCTTTCAGGACTGTTGTTTGCTTCTGTCATAAGAGGACATACTGTGCACAATGCTTCATAGGAACACACCTGCAGAAGGCAACAATATACAGGCAGCTTGGCCTGATCAATGCTTTGTTGCACGCAGTGGGCTGAGCAAGGGGTGCTTCTGCTCAACGTGTGCTTGACAGTGAGGGCTCACCAAGCCAACTCACATGCCAAGCAAGGATGGGAGCCATTCACAGATGCAGCCATCAGCGCACTGAACAGGAAGAAGAGGAATGTCGTCTTTCTGCTTTGGGGAAAGAGTGCTGAGCTAAAGGCGAAGGGCGTGGACAGAGCACGGCATCATGTCCTCACTGCTGCTCATCCTTCAGGCCTGTCTGCTAACAGAGTACGTTTCAAGTGATGCAGTACTGTTTGGTTTGCTTCTTGCATGTTCTCAAAGCTTTGAGTTGGTCTCAATTCATTGCCATCAGGCAATGTTGCTCAGCAAGTATGATCTCATTTTGCATGACAGCTGTACCTGCATGTGCACATTTCCTTACAGCATGAGCACATAAAATGAATGCTATGATACATATGAATAACATTGACGCTTTCCAGTTCAGCATGAGCTAGATACGTGCAGGACATGTCTCTCTACAGCAACCTGTGTTGTGCATTCTAATACTGCCATACGGTTGCTATGATCAGATTTAGCTTTGTTGCTTGCAGGGATTCTTTGGTTGCAGGCACTTCTCAAAAACCAACACATACCTTCAGGACCATGCTTTGTCTCCAATTGATTGGCAAATTGAAACCGAGAGCATCAAGATGTAACATGCAGACTGACTAACTTTCAGTTGTAAGCCAGCCTACAAGATGCACTGCATCAAGCTGCAAACAACTTTGACTAAGACAAAATGGTCTGGGCATGTTACTACGCTTGGCACGTTAGAACATCCTTGCATGTGTGACACCGAATCCAGCCATTCAAGGAAACAGGTTGCTTACATGAAGGGCTCGCATGCATTTAAAAAGCTACTGGCGCATGACACTAGGATTGCTGCTGTAGCATCAGCAAGTTCAAGAGACGAAAACAGACCTGAGACGTTCAGAGATGACAACTGTATGACCCAATTTCTGGCAAAGCAACACTCTTGCCTAACTTTTGATAAACAACTTTGTAAGACAGCGTTACAAGCTTGGTGACGTCAGGCAAAATACATTGGTGAACGCAGATGACAGCAGGCAGCAGCTTGCCGCATGATGAACTCTGGCATAGCACATAGATGTAGACGACTGAACAACTAGTATCAGTCGCGGACAGGTGATCTGGAGATGCTTCTGGCTGGGCTGCCACGTGGTGAACCTTCCACGTCCCTGCACACAACGCTTTGCATCAAGACACTTTGAGACCTGCATAATCAAGAGTGCCCAAAAAATGAATTTGAACTCTGAACAGACGCTCAGTCAAAATCCTCACCTTGCAGGTGATCTGCTCACAGAGCGTGCAGGACTGCGCCTGGGGGACGCACTTCTGCTGGCTGATCTAGCAGGGCTGCGGCTGTAGCTTCTGCCGCGGCTGCGCCGAGGGGGTGACCTGCTGCGGCTGTAGCTGCGGCGTCTGCTGTGGCGAGGGGGGGACCTGGACCTGTATCTACCTCCCCCCCTGTCCCCTCCTCCTCGGGCAGGCGGCCCTGCATCTTCAGGCCACAGCATTCACAGACCTGATCTTCATTATGAATGCATCACAAGAGAAAGTTGGACATGCCTGAACAAAGAGTGCATGAAGGGCACTTTGACAGCGTGGCAACATTGTGTGAATGCTCTGCTGCCTATGAACACCCACATGGCACACAAGAGCATGAGTTGCACGACGGGACATTATTGCGAGTGGGTGTGCATCCCCACATGCACATGTCCAGCCATGCAACACAAGCAAGCTCACCATCTCTCACGACCATCTCTCTAGGGGTCTTCCTGGCCTCCTTGGACTGAACTACCTGCAAAGCAGGGAAACATTGTCTGTACAAGCTGCTGCATCATTGCTGCAGAGTAGAAATGATGAGGCACTGTTGTGACGTAGTGCTACTGCACCACAACACTGCAGGGCAGGAGCAGCACGTCATTCCATCATCAAGCGCATGTCTTTCCCTAGTTACATACAATCCTGAGTAGATCCTTAAGTGAGAACCTGTTTTGGCAATCAGCTACTTGTCGCTCCTGCCTTCCACTGTAAATGGGGCATGTATGGTCCTACAGATTCAGCTGCCAGCTCACATGCTTGCATACAATTAGAACAGAGCATCTTATGTATATCGTAAACCTCTATGTGGAGTACCTTCCACCACTTTTCATGCTGTCATTCTGGCAGAATTGAACATGCATAGTCTCAAGCACTTCTGACGGCAGCATGGCAACTAACACTGCAAAGGCCATAGAAAAAGCGTCTTGACAATCAGAACAAGTTTATGCAAGCAAGATGCTGGGGCTGAAGCTAAGGCATTCCAAACCATCGACTTTTGAAGTGCCTTAGCTTCAGCTTCTTGCTTACATAAAATTGTCCTATTTGATAATTTTAAACACACATTTCTTTACAGCAATCACCATTCTTTGGAATCAGTCCCTCATTGCCTTTGCAGTGTTAGTGACCATTAACCTACTCAGGTCCCAAGTGTTCCCGTCATCGTCAACATGTGGTCTGATTCAGACTGGACAGGTTCGGACCAACCTTTACAATTACGGCCAGGTTTGGCCCTGAGCTATTGCCCTCGGCTTGACAAGAACAGAAGCTGCTTATTTGAGTAGCGTATCATCGTCTATCTGTCCCAGATGTCCTAAACAGCTGAGCCTTCTAAACCTCAATTTACACAGCGTCACATGCTGCTCAAAATATTCACTCCTGATGACGGTAGTGTGGTGGCAATCACTCAGTGTGTAGCATCACTCAGTGTGTAGCCATATATGCAACAGACTTTGTCTGGCTGCTTGCAGCTGACGCACAAGCCTGTCAAGGACCATCCAGTTCTCGCTTAAACACAATGGAAGAGGTAAGTCGTGAGAAACATTGTTGTGTATGCAACAAACTGTGCTTTTCTGAACTTATGCAAGAACTGACCGGACAAGCAACTGACTGTTTCAAATTGCAACATGCAAACCAAATGTTGATAATTCTGTTGTTGATTTCAACACCAACAAAATTGTTGCATGTGAACAGGCTACCAAGCACAGTGCACGTATGATGGTAGCGTCTGTACCGTGATGTCTCTGCCACCAATGTTGGCGCCGTCCATCCGGTACATGGCATCATCAGCATCGCGAGGATCACGGTACTCTATAAATCCAAACCCTCTTGACCGCCTGCAGACCATCCACAAAATGGTTGATTGTCATTATCTTGTCAGCAATGAAACCATGCACAGAGTGAAGTCTTGGTCCGTGTGAGCTTGCAATGCAAGCCCTGCACCTAGTGAGGCTCCCTGACTTGTCTGCTGAAGATCAAAGGGACGGCAACAGTTAGTGTAAGCCTGGGCGCTGTTTAGCAGGTGATGTGACGTACCGCCACAGCCTTGAGTGCATGTTGTATGTGCTGGCTTGGGGCATGTGTACAGCTTGAAGCCATCATGGGCTTGTAGAGGGACTCTAAAACTCAATGAAGACAGCTTGAATGCCTTGGTCTCTACCAGTGCTTGATTCTTGTGCTCTAAGGCTTGCAACCTCTCTTTGCTATGCTTGCTCAATCTTGTTCTTGCTTACGAACACCGAGGCCCTTTGACTGCCATGACCTTCTTCCTACTGGCTTGTGCAAGATATGTTGTTGGGGACGTGGGATGTGTCGTACCCTGTGTAATAATCCCTTGGAAGGTAGACGTCGCGGATCTCCCCAAAGCGCTCAAACTTCTCACGCACTTCATCGGCCCTGAAATAGCACCTTTCAGTTATTCCTTGCAAAAGTGCAGTATCAGCTGCGAAAAATCCGTACGCGAGCCAGATCTCTACCTGGCATCCAGAGGAAGATTTCTGACCAGCAGCGACACCCTTTGCCGGGACCTGTCGTTGTACCCACGAGACATGGCAGGAGACTCAGGACCTGGAAGACGATATCACGCCTGCTTGCTGTGCGAAGTCGCAGCAGATATCCAACTGCAAGTCGCCGGCTGCTAGTCTATGAGGCTTCTTCTTCATTACAGATCCAGGTTTATTTGCACATTCAGGCAAAAATAGAGTGCTGAGACTCTTGCAAATGCTGGCCGCTTATGATCCACTGAAGCTAAACAGTGGCGCTGGTTGCAAATGTATGCCTCCATGTGATTGCATGTAAAAGATTGTTCTACAGAAACCCACGAGCTTGTGTAGCGAGAAAGTGTTATTTAGCTAACGGCATGATGGTTTCCACAACAAACTTGTCTTGTTGTCAGAAAGCCTTGCTGGAAGAGATCTGTGTTGCCAGTCAGCTGCAACAGATCTTGTAGAACGATCTCAAACTGGACTAACGCAGGCTCTGTAGGCTGTAAGCTTATGTTACTACGAATACACTATGATTTAATGTTTGTCGTGACTGAAAACACAGTAACAATATACATTCGACCCATACGGAGTTCACCCACACACACTTCAATTTAGCTGGCCCAGCATATTGATTGCAACAAAGTCAACAAAGTAAGCAGGCCACCCAACAGTGTACACAGCTATCTTCGGGTGGGCAATTCAAAGCTTATAGCTCTTCAGGAAACTTTGTGCTTCCAAGTACCGATTTTGGATGCTTTCAATCAGTTCACTGGTGCTCTTGTAGCTATGCATTGAGCTTGCAGGGCTTGCGGGCACTGCTGGTGCTCTCATGCTTCTAGCAGGGGACTGCTGTGCCATAGCAGACAAGCCAAGCTGTCGGCTGACACCAAGATTCCCTGGCCTGTAGCGTGGTGTGCCAGCTGTGCTTCTGGTCGGGGAGGCTTCTATATCCTGCAGTGATTTACCCAAGACATCAATCACTGTGTGTGCACACCTCTAACAGCATGTTAGGTGCCACTTGAAATTTTGTCAGCCACTGGTGCTGACTCACAGCATGGTTTGTATATAGTACCACATGATGTGAGGCATGACAAGACAGGGCAATTTGCTCCACGATTGCATGCATTCACGGTCTCTGCCAAGCATCAACAATGACACAACCATGCTGTGCTGCCACTGCTGACCGTGTGTCAGGAGTGCTCTCGTTGTTTGAAGCGTTGGACGCTGGAGCAAACTGCATCCGAGACTGCTGACTGACATGAGCTGTGACTGATGAGCACAACATGAAGTAAGCCATATGCATGTACAGGACCTACCATGCAGCGATGAGGCGTGGTCATAGGGGGTTTACTGACAACTTGTGGTGCTGCCAGTCCAGCTGCAGCCTTGTCTTGTCTGGACTTGGCAGCTGGTGGTGACAGACACACCGCAATCTCTGCGCTGCGCTGTGCACCACCGCTGTCACCTGCTTGGGCAGCAGCAGCACTGCGCTGCCTCTCAGCTGCAAGCTCACCTGCATCTCGGTTTCGACTTGTCAGTGGGCATATCCTCTGTAGGCGCCGTGGGAGCCAAACTTATAAGTGACTGGTTATGAGAACAGGCTCTTCTGTCATGAGGCCAAATGACAAATAACTGTCAGAATTGCGGTGCTTGCTCCGCACACACGGTGTGAATGGGTGCTAAACTGAAGCCTGAATACATCGTGCTGTTTATTTCACAAGCAACCTAGAGGCTGGAGAGGCTTTTTGATAGGCAGAGCAGACAGTCTTGATCTCCTGAGCAAGAAGTCATTCCCTTGAGGTCATGTGACACAATGTACACCATTGACCACATACATATTTGAATGACAAAGAAACAAGTCAGTCAATAGTATGACGCTGTTGATGCACATTGTCTTTGCGCCTCACAATTGCTACATGCTTGCACAAGTTGTCGCATGGACAACTGCAGACAAATAACTCAATGACAAGCAGGAATGAAAGCACAGGAGGTGTTGCTCACCCTCCACAAAGCTGAGGCGGCCCTCCAGCAGGGTGATGCGGGCTTCCAAGGTGTGAGCTCGCCGCTCCCCATGCTGGCGAGCCTGGGCCGCCTGCTCCTCTGCTGCCGCCAACCTCTGGTGTAACCCCTGTACATATGCCCCCATGTCCACTCCACTCATCCTGCCACCACCAAGCTGCTGCTGTTGCTGCTGCTGCTGTGCTGGCTGCTGCTGTTGCAGCTCCATTAATGTTTGCCCTTGCTGCTGTTCTGGCAATTGCCCCTGCAGCTGCCCATCAGACTGCTCTTCCTGCGGCTTATGGTGCTGTACTAGGCGGTGATGTGTCCCTTGGTGAGGCGAGAGGGGCGGATGCCTGGCATGCGGCGGCAAGCTTGGGTCCGACGTGTGGGAGTAGCCTGCTGTTGCAGGGCGCTGCACGATAGCCTGGTACTGCAGCCCAGAAGTGCTTGCCTGCTGTGGAAGCTGCTGCTGCTGCTGCCTGGCTGGCATGCTTGGGAAGACTTGGCGGCGGTGCAGGTACGATTGCTGCGGTGACTGATAACCAGTTGCATTGAGCGCATGACCAGCATGATGACTCAATCCATCTGCCTGTACATTTGGCTCAAATGCGGCATGCAAGCTTGCTGCTGCAGGGTCCCTGTGCAGTTCTTGCTGGTGCAGTCTGTTCTGTGTGTGCCCAGAGAGAGCAGCTGAAAGGGGAGGGTGCATGGACATGTATCTCGCTGCCTGCTGCTGGTCATGCGCCAAATGGGGACCAAAGGACATGCTCCTTGAGGCGTCCTGACTGTGCTGCTGTGGGCTGGCCTGCTGCACAGCAGCATGCCCAGATACAGAAGACAAGCCTTGTTGTTGAGCGCTGATGCCTGTTGTATGCTGGGGGCCTGCACCCCCTGGGTAGGTGCTGGGGTGGGGCATGGGTGGGCCCTGACTGCGGGGCTGCTTCTCAGGGCTGGGCATAGGTGACTCATTTCCAAAGGCTGGATTCACAAACCAAGCCTGTGTAGCAGCTGGCATGCTCCCTGCTTTACCCTGAGCCCTGCTCTGACTTTGGCCTCCAAACATATGCTGCTGTTGTGCTGGCAGATGACCAGCTGACTGTGACAGCTTGTCATAGGGGCCATGCAACGGTACTGCTGCCATGCCATGCGAGGCCTGTGGGTGCCCAGTTTGCATGCACAAAGCCCCCAGAGCATGGGCTGATGGGCCCCAGGGGTTGGGGTCCATGTTCTGGGACTGGTCCATGTGTGCCAGCTGGGCTGAAGAGGGACCCAAGCGTGCTTGCAGGGCAGCAGCTGCAGAGGCAGATGCTGTGTCAGCTTCTGATACAGCATCAGAGTGACGCTGCACTCTGGGCTGCTGGGGTCCCCTGGGCAACTGCAAAGTAAAAACTTCGTCAATCAATGCAAAGTCATCAGTCAACTAAGAAACATGGCAAGGGCCATACAGTTGGTAGGTGCATCTTGTGATGCAGATAACATTGAACAGCAATTGCTAGCTTTCAATATGTGTGCAGCATGATGCGCTAGAATACTGCTGCCAGTGTCATTCACTGTATCATCATACACCTTGTCAAGTGCATATGAGACTCAAACAGCTGCAGGCTGCATGTCACTACAGTTGTGGAGTTGTGGGTGTATGTTTGCACATGTGCAGCCCATGCCAGGCTCACTGAATTGCATGCACACAAGGAAGGCTGAAAGTACTGCACACATTTAGCAAGTTGCTGTCATGTATTTATGACAGCTTCATAGGGGCACTGAAAGCCAACACACACCAGTAGGGCTGATACCACATGTTCTATGGTATTGAGTGTGGCATACTAGTCTATTGGTGTCAGCAGCATGTAGGATGCTTGTAATAGTGGTGCTTACCCCAGATTTGGCTTTGGATTTGCGAGAGCCTTTGCTGACTTGACTAACAGCCGCTTTTCCGCTGGTTGTTGCATCCTTGCCAGACTGCATCAGAGTTGCAAACACAACTGACCATTGGCAGCTCTGCTGAGCATGCAGTGCTTGAGAACAAGAGAGCAGATAAAATGCTCAAAGTGTACCTTGGTAGGTGCACTGGCAGCCGCAAGCCTGGCTCTACGCACTGCAGCATTGTGGAAGCTCTTGCAGTAAGCAATGACATCAGACACCAGCATCAGCTTTCTCTCAGCAAAGCCCTATATGTCACTGTAGATAGTCAGAGACTTGTAAGACATCTTTTAGCAAGCACAGTGATTGGCACCTGAAAACACATGGTTCACCTGTTCCAGGAATTGTGGTGCTGTCAATACTGGCCGTAACCCAAATTTATCCCTAAAGACCTTGAAGGCTGCCTCAACAAACCTAGCATCAGTCTTCCCTTGCAACTGCATGTGTCATGTACAGATGACTATGCTGTGAGCACCTCTGACTGGCTTAGACTGACCTTGCAACACGGCTGATGCCCATGCTTACCTCATATCCTGCACTGACAAGTTGGTGTGCCACGTGCCTGGAGAACTTCAGCAACACATAGTTCAGAACCGGCAAAAATGCTGCTGCCACCCCAAGTATTGCTCTGCAGACAGGCAAGCTAATCAGCCTGGCTGAATCATTGTATTTGTGGCATGTTATCTGCTTTGTTCCTGTCGGTTACCCGGTGCAGTCTAGTTCTGCTGGATATCGTATGTGCCTAAGCTCACTCCTCAACCGCTCGACGCTCCCTTGCACATCCCCAGTGGCCATATCAACAGGTCAGGGCAACAAAAGCCCGACCGCAGCGTTGTCTCGTTCAAGCTGACGCAATTTCAGAGCACTCGCAGCCACTGGTGATCAGGTTTCAGACGGGAGCCGGCAACTATGGCACTATGTACGAATGTTTGGACTTGAGTACTGAAACAGCTTGCAAGCCTTCATGCAGCAAGTCAAGACCGTTGCGACATCACCATGCTGCAAGCGGCGTGTGTGTAAGGACTTCGAGGTCAACAACGTTTCAAAATTCTGTCACGGGCTGTCATTACTGTTACGGCTCCGTAAATCAGACCGTAAATCGTACTTTATACAGCATGAGTCATTGATGACTAATAAGACCAATTTCAAATTCAGGGTTTTGCCGGCAGGTTTTGTCTGAGCCGTGTGTCGGTCAAGGTGAACCGTGATCCAAGCTTGTGTCAACGAGATCGGTGCAACCTCGCGATATGTCTGTCTCGCCGCATAAACTTGCGTGTGCATGTAAACGGTAGTAGGTTAAGCTCTCGAGCGTCTTCCTTGGCAACGATAGCCCCCCACTAGTTGCATCACCTGTGTCTCGCAATGCATGTTCCCCTTCCGCAGCAACTACAGCATGGACAGAACATGGTCACAGGCGAGTGTTACTGCATTGACAAGACGCGTTTGAGTGTTCGCGACGCAAACGCTTTCCTGCTCCGCAGGTCCAAGCGCTTGTCCACACCACCTGAGTCCCAGGCACTTCAGATGTGGCACTCTCCAGCAGAGGATGCAGGCGACTCAGCAGAGTGGCCATTGCCGTAATCGGCGTCTGTGCAACACTGTACAGGCAGCTGCATCGACTCAACTAGACATTGTGGCAGATGACAAATGGATACAGCGGACTTTGTCCAGTCACACTGATAATCACAGACCTCAAAATGAGACGTGAGCAAAGCAATTGCAATGAGATGTGACTCACCCTTTGACCTGAAGGCAAACCTAAGGGTTTTGTGAATTGTGCAGGCTAGAGCGCTTGCGCCATCAATGCATAGACACTCTAAAGACAATGCGCATGCCAACAAATCGCAGCGAGGCGTACAGGTTTACAGATGTGGCACCAATTTTGTCTGCATCATTTCAGGTCAGACTGTAGCAGCAATAAGCACTGCTGAAGTTCTTGAGATTCAGCACAATGCACAAGCAAGCGGCCACCTGCAACTCATGCATACACAATTGGCTCAACTTTGCCTCATGCAGTGCTGACAGTAACAACCATGTCTCAGACTTTCTCTCTCAACCATATCATAATTTGCTGTTCACATGCACGTCTCAATGCTTTTCACTTTGCATTGCACTACATCAAGCTGCTTTGTATGTTAAGGTAGCAAGCGGCAACGGCGCTGAAGAAGCTGTTGGCCAGCACCCCTTGGATGCAGCCAGCTCCTCTTGTCTTGTCATTGTTGACGGTGTTGCCTCACCAGAGCTCAGCAGCCTGTCCAGCATGCCAGACGGCGTATACGTTGGCGGCATTGAAAATGCCCCCAGTCAGGCTGTCTCACAGCAACTGGTGAGCTGTTATTGACAACTGAAGGAGCTATTATTGTGTTCACGCCTATCTCACAATTTGAGCATGTTTGCAAACAAACTGACCAATGACTGTGTTGTGACTTCCCTGTACCATCCCCAAAGAGCACTCAGCACTCTATACCTCCACAATATGTGCCACCTGTACAACTCCTCAATTCAGGCGTGTATCAGCCATCACACATCTGTCTTGTTCCCTTGTGTAGCAGTTGCTTTGAAGTTGTTGATGCCAAGCCTGTTTTTCATGCACGAATGAGCATCAGTGCGCGTGTGTTCTCACAAGGGTGCCTGACTGCAGGGAGCGCAATCAGCTGCATATGGGAACGCACTGCCTTTTGCAGCTCTCAATGGCGCCCTGGCGACTGATGTAGCATGCGTAGTGGTCCCAGCTGGTGTGCACATACAGCAGCCCCTTCATGTACTGTATCTATCCACCGGTCAGCCTCGTAACCTTGCAAGGCTGTTGAATGCCCATTGCTGGTGCTTTGCACTCTGTACCTTGGCCTGGTATGCATGTTGTCTCAAGGTTCTTGATAAACATGACTTCTGCCATGCCCTGCTGATTCAATCTAGATCAAACATATATGCTGCATGTCACTGCCAACAAATCGGTGTACCTTCAATCTGCCTGTGGAGCTCAAATGCCTTCACCTGACTGTGCTTCCTGCATACAATGCCGAGTGCGTTACTATCCAAGCTGCTTTGTACAGAGAGCACATCATCTGCCACAGCCATGAGCAACCCCCGTCTACTGGTGATGATGGGTGACTCCTCCTCCTTGGAATTGGTGGAAGAGTTTGCTCCAGGTCCCGGCACCAGAACCAAGTACTTCACTAACAGTGTCACAGAAGTGCAGCTAGACGAGGGTGCCCAGCTGAATCATGGGTCAGCATTCATGTCAAACATGCTTTGGACTGACGTCATCAGCAACTGCTTGTCATGTATGGCTGCAAAGTGCAACACTCATGTGTCGTAAGTTGCATCTTGTGCATCAGTTGCGGAGGAAGGCAGCAAGCATGCAACACTACAGCGGCTGTTCTTGACAAGCCTGCACTCAGCAAAGTGCGCAGTCACTGTCGATCTGGTAGGTAGAAGCAAGTGGCAGTGGTAGTAAAGTGTGGGTTGTTAGCAGGTATGCGGAGGTGCAGAGTGGGGCGAGCTATCACATGAAGGCCAGCATGGTGCGACAGGCAGCGCGCTCCTCCTACACCTGCAACGAAGCCGCCATGGGCGCTGCCATCTCCCGCCATGACTTGTCCATACAGCAGGTCAGTTTCAACTTCCAATTCCAGCTTTGTCAGGCGTATGATGTGAAGGCTACTGTCATCTGCGTAACGCACAAACACAGCTGAGGCATATTGCCCATTCACATCTGAAGCTGCCAGACTAGGCAACACGATATCTGCCTCCAAGTCATCTGCATTACATATAGTCGTGTGCACAATGGATGTATCAAGATATGGGTGGCTCGGCCATTGCCTGTGTCCCTGAGCCATACAAGCGCAAGGCAGTTTTTAATGTCAAGGCCCTGTCTGAGTCAATAGCATGATTGATTTTGGGCAGCAATTGCCTACAAGTGTCAGGACACTCATGTTGATGGATACTCACGCTTGCTTCCACACATGCAACAGCTCTCTTGGCCCATGCTAGACAAATTGGTCCCTGCAACAGTGCCTCGAGACTGAAGACTCTTGCCCAGGAGTGTCACATACCCCCGCAGCTGATATTGCAACATTTTCTATACTGCTGTGCCTGAGCAAAGCTGCAAGCATAGCTTGACCAAGTCTGTTTGTCTGCCCCAGATTGGCGAGGCCACGAGCACAACTCTACGCGCTTTCACGGTGTGTGGCGAGGGACAGCTACATGACTTGCATTCAAAGCTGCATCTGAATCACCCTGAAGGCCAGGCAAACCAGTTGCACAAGTAAGGTTTTCTTGCCATGAGCCCTGGTATGGCAAGTGCCTGCACCATGTACTGCATTGTAATTGTTACTGCACATTTCTGTGGCCACTCCATCTGCTGAACACTGCAGGCATCTTTGCAGCCCTAAGTTGCGTCTGAGGCAAGCAGGTTTTTGTTTGTGTATTGTAGGCAGATGCTTCTACGCAAAGTGTAATGAGCACCACCTAGGAGTAGCTGATCGTGTCTTTACTAAGTGTGCAACACAGCTATGCGCACTACATCTATCACGTTTACGGATTGCGCAGGTCTGAGCTTCAGGCCAAAGTCACTGATCATGCTGTACTCAAGATACATGTTTGACAGCACTCTTCACCAGTTAGAATACGCGGAAATGACTGTCAATCATTTGCTGGTAAGCGTAGCATAGCATGCCTGACAGATGCTTCTTTATCATGCAGCTCTTGCCACAGCAATGGCTTCAGACTCGTCTCTCCTTTGTGCAGGTGCATAGTGTCAGCAGCCAGCGGCAGGGGCGTCTTTGATGGCAATGTGCGAGTAGGTCAGGCAGCTCAGAAGACAGATGCACAGCAGCTCAGTCGCAACCTGCTGTTGGTCCCAAGAGCAACTGTGAATGTCAAGCCCAACCTGCAGATTATTGCAGATGATGTCAAGTGCTCACATGGCTGTGCAGTAAGTGATCTTGAGGAGGACCAGATGTTCTACTTCAGGTATGTCGTGCTACAGCAAGCTTTTGCCTGTCAGGGTGCTGCTTGCTGATACATGCAACTCATTCACGGCATGATTGCACGCCTTGCTAAAGCTCTGACTTTGTGGGTGGTGTAGAATTTGTTGCTGTGTGGACTGGACTTTGTGAAATGCAGGGCGCGGGGCATTGATGCTGATGCGGCACGTCAGGTGCTTGTCTACTCTTTTGGAGCTGAGGTAACGCAGCACTTGAAGCACAAGCAGCTCATTCAGAGGGTGCAGAAAGTTGTGGCAACTACTCTAGCAAAAGCACCTTTGCTTCCGGTTGAGAGCAGATGAGCAAACTTTGCTTCTGTGCATCCAGATGTAGTCCTCAGATGAAAACGTGTGTTGGTCTCTAGTCAAAGCGATTATTCAGTGTCGGACATATTGTCTGCAACCGGAATTGATCTTTGCCACATCAGTATGTAGACAAACCCCCTGTGTGGTAAAGCGTACTTTGATTCCCATGAGGCTGATGGACAGACATGTTCTGATGGCCTGTCTGTAATGGCGTTATCTTGAGATGTTGCAAGTCGCTCCGGCTGAATGAGCTTACTTTCTAGCAATGTAAGCTCACATCAAATGATCTGCCTGGTCTCCAAGTTATCATCATTAAATTGTGACCTTCGGTGAAGTTATTACTCCACAACTTCTACAACTACCTATGCATCGCAGTCTACCGTGGGTTGCCTCACTATGGTGCGTGGCGTACGTCTTGCGCAGGTTACCTACGCAGACGAACAGACATACACATCAGCATTGGCATAGGGTAAACTGCTAATTTTGCAACGAAATCGGGAAATTCGGAGACGCAGAGACCATCTTGTGTGACACCGTGATTGCCTGCACGGACGGTACATCGCGGCGTTCCCGATTTATGAAATTTGCTCGATATCGAAAGCAGTACTGCGTGGCATGAGGGCTTGTGTCTCCATGCTTGCTGTCCTTGTAGACTGGCACTGCAATAGCAGCTGATCATGGCAGAAACTCTCAGAGTCCACAAAGGAAACGACCTGGTGCCCGGTATTCGCCATGCTGTTACCGGTCAAAGGGCCTACAAGCGGAATGTGCATGTTCCAAGAGCCTTCTCGGGGTCGAACAGTCATCCTAGAGCAACACCACAGAAAGATATCAGGTGAGCGTGCTAGGCCTGCCAAGGCTGTTGGTCAAACGTTCAGCAACATGCTGGTCTTTGTGCTTCCCCGGACATTTTCATGCATCGTTGTATGGCATGTATCATGCCATGAGACAAGTTATCCCTGCAAGCGCAGGAGCTCCCTGGTGCGCCATGCTGCACCTCTAGCTCGACAGCCTTTGTCCACATATGGTTGGCAGCAAAGTAGACCTGCAGTTCTGGAGTGGCTCGAACAGTCAATTCAGTACGCTGTTCAGAAGCTTGACAAAGCTCCATTTCTTGAACTAGTGCACTCAGACAAGCAGGACACGCACTGCTCAATATTCCCAGTTGCAGAGGCAGTTGTTGAGTCCCCACAGGTGAGCGTTTGTGCCGACTCTATCTGGATGGGATGTTGCCCCAAATTGTATCCTCCTATTTGCAAATCTTGTATCACAAATCACACTCGTCATGCTGGATGCAAATTTCAATCCTTCTGGGCCTGCTTGCAGCTCTGGCGTGGCATAGCAGAGCACTTGAGCAGCAGTAAGCCAGAGATTGTCATACTGCTTCATCAATTGCCCCCAGTCGAAGATGAGCATAAAAGCACCATCACCAATGGCCAATGGTCCTCACACAAAGACAGCATGTTCACTGGGATGGCATCCCACGAGGCTCTCAATCAAAGCCGTCTGAAATACTGCAGCATGCTTCTCAGAGATGGTATTGCTGAAGGACTCCTTGCTGGGAAGGTTGGTGATTGCTGTGAAGGTGATGTCCAGAATCAGATATTGCCTTTCAGCAAACAGCAGCATTCTCAGACCAACTGGGATCAGCACAAGAATCAGCAGCACAGGCACACTGACTCAGAAGAGCAGCTTGTCGATTTTTGGGGATTGATTGTACAGTCGAAGGTCATGAGCGATGCTGAAGGGGCATACGTGCTGAAAACTGTGAGAAACTCTAATCCAGTTGGGTGTCAGTGCACTCATTACTCTTTGATGCGGGTCTGCAAAGGTGACTTGGTCAAGACGCATATGTCTTCAGCTTGGCTCCTGAACAAATGAACGCTTCCCCTTTTCTTCTGCTCTTATTTTTTGCTGATTCCCTTTTTGTGCTTTCTGTTGGGTCATGGTTCAACTGACTGATGTAGATGTAGAGTGATACTGAGAGTTGGTGTGAAGTCATGGAGACCAACAGGCATGTGTGTTAGGGTGCACTCATAAAATAGCTCCTGACACTGGTGCATGACACCTTAGTCACTCATTGCAGGAAAGCATGTCTGTGCCTGATTTGTCATGCTGGTTTGCTGTGCATGCTGTTGTTCAATTTGCATTTGATTAAAGTGCACAATGCATTTCATGCAGGTATTGGACTGTACATCTTAATTTTGCTTGGTACAATGATGCATCTGCTGCTGCACAGCCCCAATAAGTCTGACATATGTTTGGACGATACATGCAAATTTAGTACGTATTTTGATCATGATGTAATTGCTGCGGCTCCACAGGTCCAACTTATGTAAATTCAGCGTCCTGTTTGTTGCCATGCAGGAAGTGCTGGCACTTTCCAAAACGTCCTAAACTGTTCAGCCATGCCTTCTCCTTTGACTGCATCATGTGTACAGGTTTTCCAGACCTTGAGAGTACACAAAACCTTGTCTCATAAAGTGTCAGCTTGCGGCCTCCTGAGTGCACCATGAAGAAGCTGCGAGACATTGCTAAAGTTACTAGGTACTACGTCCGTACCCATATACAAATATTGGGGCTTCAGATGTTTGGCCTCACATCTGCATGACACCAGCTACATACAGGCACTCTCAGAACACCTTGTTTCAGGCATCTTCCTGCTTCGAAGGCCTAAGCACCCACGACACTGATGTGTGCAGTGCACACCTCTGGCCAAGTCTTGTACAAGCAGGGGCACCCATGACATGCATACTTTGAACGGGGACAAATATGCAAAAAGCACATTGGCTTTTAGTCAAACAAGCAGGCCACACATCTTCCTGGATTTGCTGTGTTGTTTCAATGCATGCTGTTCTCCAGCTTTTTTGTGACAGCAAGGCCCCAAAGCCGCTCCCGGCGAGACCAGGCTCGTGGCCTGTCAGATAGAAGTACCAGCAGCATGCCACTGCCACTGCTGGTCGCCCCCTGGCACATAAGTATGCTGTTGACACCTGCGGGCACCAGTCCTGCCCAATCCTTTACATCAGCTGAGGACAGAGCTCCATTGTCCTGAAGATATGCAAGCTGTCCACCGTCCTTGCTGGTGTACATTGTCATCTGGCTCTTAATGCTGCTCTGCGCCTGCATGAATTAATCAAACCAGGTATCATCATCCAAGAACATGAGGCAGAATCTGCTGAAACTATGCAAGCCCAAGCTGCAGCCACCTGCATCCGTGAGCAGGCCCTTGGCTGAGAAGACCCTTGGCTTACCCCTGCTGGCTCTGACCCCCATCCCCCACTCAGCACCCACAAGACATGAAGTTACAGACCATGGCATATGATGCAGGGCCCCAGTACCTTGGATAAAGCTTGCAGGCAAGCCTGTGGCCCATCTGCATTGGCTGCTGGCCCTAAAGCACCCCGTGCCATGACTGCTTGCTGTCCTCTGAAAACAGCAACGCCACATGTGTTGGTGTTTCGCAGAAGAGCGTAGGAAGCCCATGCAAGCTCCTGCAGCCATACAGGGAGCCCTCGTTGGATCCAAACCGATGGGCTGTTGCAGGTGAGATTGCAGTGGCAATGTCAGGGGCTGTCGCATTGCATCCCATACATGCTGTAGGCATGGCAGCACTGGTGTCCAAGCTATGCTTGATGTTCAAAGGAGGTCAAGACATGTGTACCTGCTTTTGCTCTTCGGACACGCTATCTGCAATTGCAAAGGTGCTAATGGCCCCCTGGACTTCTTGAGGGGCTGCCTGTTGACCCCTGCCAGGCTCAAGCTCCTTCAATCTTGCTTCGATGGTTGGACTGGCAATGCATATCGTGGCGAGGACTACTGCAAATACCTCTGAACGCGTCTGCATGGCATGCAATGAACTATCAGGGCATGGCCAGTGCCGCAGCCCGCTGCTATAGCAGCCTCAGCCTCAATATGCTTATTGAGCAGGATGGGGAAACAGGCTAAACAGGAGTCGCAAGCACAGTAGGGGACAGTCTACCTGTGTCTCAGACACCGTGTCAGGGCCTAGCAAGTGATTGGCAATCAGAATCAGAATGCCAAAAGACCCCACAACCCTCGGTATGAAGGTGTCATCAAAGCCAGGGATGCCCAAGGTGAAGCGAAAGACAGTTAGCTCTAACTCTGAGTCGCTGCCTTCAAGCAAAGAATAACTCAACGACAGTGAACTCAGCATGGCCATCTTTCAGCAAGGAAGGTGCTGTCTTACGGAGCTCAAACCTGCATGCACAGTCACTGTATGTTGCTGTACTGGCGCTGCAGGACGCAGAAACCTCGGTTGGGGGAAGCGGGTGGCTTTGCTGCGTAGTTGTGCGTTACAGGCAGGCGGACGCCCAACGCAAAGTGAATGTATACGAGGACCTGCACCGGCTGTGACGCATGTTTGCATGCCCTGTCAAAAACAAGTACACTCAGCAGCAAGTTCGGCAAATGCAGAGCCATACAACAACCATACTGTTGCTACCGCGCCATTTGTATGCAGCAGCGCTGGGTGAAGCGCAGTTTCAGCCACTGCATCAATGTTGACTGAATGGGTTCAGGATCAGGGCAATGAGTCACAGCATGCAGAGTAGCGGTCATTTGCAAACTGTGATGCGCAATGTTAGGCGACTCGCTGCAAGTGTTCGAACTTAACTCAGGCGAAAACACCTTAGCTCATCCACACTTGACCGCCACACGGACACGCTATTGAGTCACAGTCGTACATCAGCGTGATCGTAAATGACAACCTGCTGTGGCTGCAAGCTGGGACTACAAACACAACAGCAGCATTGGTCAATTTTCTTAGCGTGTTCAGCTAGTGCTAACTTCAGGCGTGCTCTCCGATGTTTTGGGCACTTGGCTGCGTCACAGCAGCCTGCAAATCTGTCTTCCGATCATCCACTACAGGCACGGCATCCGTGCTTGTGCTAGGCGTTGGTAGAGGCAGGGATGCTGCTGTAGCTATTGAGGTTGCATTAGGCCCAACAACTGTCTTGTTTTCTCCACTTCCCTTGGCCAGCCCTGCACAGCAAAAGCAACTCAAAATTTGTGTCCATCCAGCTTGTTTTGCAGGCCAATTGTCCTGTGGGATGATCTACTGTGCTTCAATTATACCTGCTTATAGCTTGCCTGTACATCATCCCTTGATTTGCATGATGGCATGCAGTGCATGTACTGTACCGCATGCTATGAACAAGAGCTGCTTCAGCAGGGCTGTGCAAGCAGCTGCAGCATGACCCATCCAGGCAGATGCTGGAAGACAGCAAGTTCAGCTTGTGAATCACAAACCTAGCAGCTCCTGCTTTCTCCTGTCCAGCAGAGCTGAGAGGTTCAAGCTGTTGAAGCTTGATGCTGAACCCACAGCTGCCGTATCAGTGCTGACATCAGCATCATGATTTGAAGCCTCACGCTTTGCCTCATGCTTTGCCTCATTCTCCACAACAATGGGAGCAGCCTTGGCTGCTGCAACGAAAGAACTTTTCCCTTTAGATAGTGCTTGACCTGCAACTGAGTCAAGCAGCTTGATGCTGGGGACTGCTGGCTGTGATCTGGGGACTGCTCCCTGTACTGCCTGGACAGAGATGGCTGACTCCAGGGATGGAAGGTTCCCAGGTGAAAGTGCAGGGCCTAATCCAGGGTGAAGCATTCTAATGCCTGGGGCAATCACCTGTCCTGCAGAGTTCTGAGACTGCACCCCAGAGCTCTGGGGGTGACCCCCCCAGCGCTTAGCCTTGACCCCATCCCTTGGGATCTGCACCCCAGCATGTGGGTTCACACTGCTGATAACCACAGCTGGGCTGGGCAGCTTGAGTGACTGTACAAGACTTTGATGTTCAGCAGGTGTGCCAAGGATCTTGCTTGTGTGCCCATGCTCTGCCTGGTTGCCAGTAGGCCTGCCAGTAGCTTCAGCCTTGACTTGGACTGCTGCCCTTGCGCTGGATTGTGGCAACACCACCTGAGCCTGCCCGTTGCCACATGGACAGTCTGTCTGTGCTGTGCATTTCACGCTATCAGCCTGCTGTGCTAGTGCCTCCAGCAGCTGCTCACCCTTGATCTGTGTTTGGGTTACCCCATGAGTCCTTGGCAGGGGTCCTGTCTCAGGGGCCGACTTGGACTGAGGAGACAGGTGTGCATTCATTCCAGTTGATGCATGCTCATCTTCCATTTTGATCTGCACTGGGTGGAACACCTTTGACTGTAGTGGCTCCTGCGCTGCTGAAGCTGATGCTGAAGGTGGCACTGCAGCTGCTAATGTAGCTGCTGCTGCTGAGGCACCTTTGGCGAGGGTTGATCGGGGGTTGCTTTTGAGTATGGGATTCAATTGAAGCCCTGGCCTGTAATCGTCTCTGGCAGAGCTGCTACCGACCCTGGCAGCACTGCCAAGACCCTTGGCAGATCTGTTAGGGTCAGCAATCACCACAGGGCTCCATTCAAGCTTGACTGGCTTCACATCCACACACACACCAAAAGCCATATCCTCAGCTGGTGTTGCATCAGGAGTGATAGCTCGCTGCGTCCTGGGAACCCCCTTGGTTGCTGCTGTGGGCCGCCCGGGGCCAGTCTGTCCGGCTGTGTCTGCTGCCTGACCTGCTGAATCAGCTCCTGGGGCTGTCACTGACTCTCCTGCAACTCCACTCTGTCCAGCTGCGTGTGCTGTCTGAGGCTGCTGCCCCAGCTTAGCAACTTTGGATACTTGGTTAGACACCAAGTCTGTGTCTGAAGCTGAGCGCTTCAAACCAACAAATACCTGCCCCATGGGCATGGTCACAGTATTGCTGTGTGGAATAATCAAGTTGTCAACTGCCATCGGTCCACGGCTCTCATGTTGCAGCGGTGCAGAATCATCATCTTCCTTGATGGCAATGGTGTGCTGTGGCGCTGGCTTAGAGTCAACCTCCATGGGAGTGTGGTTAGGGTCTGCAGGGGTGGGGGTTGGTTGCCTGTTAGAGCTCAGGAAAGGGCGGTCTAAAAGGCGAGCTTGGTGCTGCCTGGCCTTGTTGATCTCCTGAAACAAGTTGCACAGGCTGTGCCTCTTGATGTTCACAAAAAGAGCCTCTCTCAGGCAGGCGGGAATCGTGGATCCTGACTGAATAACAGGAGCTGAGCATATGTAGGACATGTGGCAACCCTAGAGGTATGTGTGTTGAGCAGCCGCCTTACAAACAAGACGTGACTATACAGATGTGACAGGGTTAGTAAACGGTCAGAGCTAGCGTCACAAGCAGGCTGAATACATCCGTATATGAGCCGCACTGTAACAACAGAGTTACGACGGTCAGCTAGTGAAGGCAGTTACGAATTAAACGTTAAGGATTTGTAGTCATCTAAATTTCCCACATAGATTGCAACAATACACTTGCTGTGCAGTCAAGTAAAGCGTACGACAAATTGCAGCGGGCGCAAAGAGCACATCTGCATAACACAAGGCAAGGGCTGCATCATGCAAGACACTTGTGAACATAGCGCTGCTGCCAAGATGGGGCCAAGTTGGCAGTTGTCCAATGGCAAGCAAAGCTACACCAAGCTTGACTGGGAATGCCTATATTCTTCTCTCAGTGATACTCTTTGAACCAGACTTGTACTGTAGCATACCTGGCGCAAAAACAGGATGTGGGCAGTGTCATCAGCCTGCTTTGCCCAGATGAAATACGGCACACTCAGCACGCTCCAGCCTCGCACATCCAACAGACGGTGCCTGGCCCTCATCTCCCCCAGGGGCCGCTGCCCATTAGCTGTGAAGTGGTGGGGGCCATCCACCTCTACTGCTACCTTCTCACCTGCAGCAGCATAATGGCTGTAAAACTAAGACAATTCCAATCAAAACCTCCATTGTCAGAGTAGCACAGCCTCTCGCTGAGGCTTATGATCTCAAGTTCAAGACTGCAAGCACAGTTCTCGCCTATCACAACCTCTCCTGTTGCTATGTCACCACATCAGTAGCCATGGTGTTTCTGTATTTGAGTCATGGTTGATCATGGACCTCTGGCAGCATGCCGCTGGTCAAGAAGGGTTGCTACAGTGCATCAACTGCCAGCTTGCTACAGTGAGAAACTGCACACGACTCTGGACAGACAGACAAACACACATGTGAAAGAACAGTACCTACTTGACAAGTCGCACATGGACAGCAGCAGCAGCAAGAAGTGATGGTCAGGTTGTACCTGTTAGCGCAATATCCACTGAGAACAGGCTGTCATCGGTCAGCTGCTCAATGGTGTGAGACAGCCCCATGGATGTCAGCACACGGGCTACGTCCCTATGCAAGCCAGACACTCTGATGTTCTTGCACGACTCAATCCACACCAGCTGGGCACGTTCCAGCAGCCCCTCCTTGAGGGGCAGTTCCACGCCTTCCTGGTCAGTCTTCATCAGCAAGTAAGCCTGCACTCACAGAAAAAGCAGCTTTGTGTAACCTGCTGTAACCACGTTCTGTGTGCCAAATTCATGAAGGCCTGCTTCAAATGGGCGCTTTCTACAAATGCAGCTCATAACCCTCTCAGTTAGCCAGTATGCCTGCAGCTCTAAATGTTGTAGCTCTATGCCCTTTGATTTGACATACTGTGGTCTTGTAAGACACCTGAAGCATGCTTTGACAAGGCCTCGCCTGAGAACTTTGCACATGTAGTCTGAGTCAAGACTTACCAGCATAATTCAGCTGAACAAAGGAGCTATTTCAAAGACAGCAAATCAGTTGGCATGCATGTCAATGGAGTCTGATGCCATCGCCTCTGACAGCATGATGTGCATGTCAGCACCAAACCAGCCACATCTACAGTGCCAAGGAGATGCTGATGGTGTTGAAGCATGAACTCTTATGCATGACAGGTGTGAGCACATCATCACGCAAGGGTGTAGTCCACCTCAAGTCACAAATCCAATCACCAACTGTCCTGTACAGTTGCACAGCTATCTCATCACCAATCCAGCGCCTCAGACTACATCCGTAGTGTGCAGCGCTGAGTCATTGACGAGACAACTGTACAACTGGTCAGCGATGGCCCAACAAAGTCACAGCAACATGCAGCGCTTGTGAGACCAATTTGGTTGCCTGGTAGATCTGGGTGAGGGCTTCTTCCGGCAGGTTCTCAGGGGCCACGCCCAAGCTGGTGAACTGCTGCATGATGCGCCTCCACATGACGCCATCACACGACTGCACACCGCCACATGTTGTGATTAACAGCGCTGCATTGGCTCCTGATTGCGTCATTGTGCATCCAACAGAGCAAGTGCAGGTCTCATGGCGTGAAGCCATAACACATTTGCAATGCAATGCAGAGCACTACATGTCAGGCATCTGACTGCATCATTTTGCTCATGCACCACTGTAGTACACCGATGCATGCCCAACATAATCAGTGCACCATTCAATGTAAGTACACTTCAACGCATACAATCGCGCCAGAGAGTGTCAAACCATTGCTGTACGAAGTGACTGACCTGAAAATGCAGAGGATGCAAAGGATTGATAGCAGTATGAGGACCATGATGCAGTGGTCCAGTCCAATGGCAGTTCACAAACTGGTCCAGTCCAACGGCAACTTATGAATGATCCAGAGCCAAGGAGCCAAAGAGGGCATACCTGCAAAATGCAGAGGGACCACAGCAGGTTGGAGAGCTGCTGTGCATTGAACTGCTCCTTGTGACTGCGCTCCAAGATCTGACTTGTGAAGGCAGGCAGCATGTCTGGCACGTCATGAAGAAAGGAGGCATAGGTCCACAGGATGTTGGTGATGTGCTGCAATGACAGATCCTGCAGGTGCAGCAAAAGCTGTTGGTTTTCTGCTAATGTAAAGATGCTGGCAAACAGATCTCATAAAGTTTCTGCTAATGTAAAGATGCTAGTAAACAAATCTCATAAAGATAAAGATGCTGGTGCCCAACATGGCTGCTGTGCTGAAATGCCAAATTTTTGATCGTACTCTGTGTTGTCAGTTGGTTGAACATACATGCACATTCACAGCGCGACACACTGAAGCAGCTACAGCAAATATCAGCCATTGCATGGTCAAGCTGTGCCAGCTATGTGCTTTGTCAGCAGGATGCGTAGGTGCACTGTGCAAACAGTACTTGTTGAAAGGCAGCCGCAACTGGTCGAAGGGAACAAGCCGTGAGCTGACTGGTCAATGGGCAACAAGCAAAGGGCGATAGGCAGAGAGTAAGTGGCACATGGCAGAATTCGAAGGGTATAAGGCAAAGCCCAATGAGCAGAGAGCAAGGGGATGGGTCTGAAGGCAAACTCCAGCTACCTTGACGATGGTGGTGGCCTTGAGCCCAATGGCGTCCAGCAGGGAGGGGGTGTCATGGGTCAGCTTGCCAAAGGCCCAGGCCATGTTGGCCAGATTCTGCTGGCTGAACTCCTGAATACGCCCCTCAGCTTCACTGGCAAACCTGTCCATCATCCCCTCACTGTGAAAGCCTGCATGCACACGGAATGCTCAGTCTGATTTAGAGCACATCAGCAAACATTACTGATGCAATGCTGACTGTAAAAACAGAACATCATGCAGGGATCTATTCAGGACTGTACATACCTGAGGGGAAGACTTGTGTACAATGAACGAAGGACTGATCACAGCATGAGTGACGCATGCGCGAGCAGACAAGCTGATGGCTGTATGTCCAAAATCTGTTGAAATTGGAACGATACAGAGAAGAACAGCATGGCCCTCGCACAGAGATGACACGCATAAATCGAGAAATGGTTCCAAAAAAACAGCCAGAGCCCAGCTTCATTGCCCGACTGTGGTGCAAATGATTCAGCCCAGAAAGAACAACATGGCTACCACAGTATCTGTTGTTCTCCTGGTGGATCGACTGGAGCTGGCGGCGGCCAGATCAGCATGGCCAGTCTCATTTGCCTTGTCGGTCTGCCTCATCACACACTCACCCAGTACTACCCACAGGCAAGCCAAACGAACGCCACCCAGGGGCTTTTCCCTTGCTAATGCCAAACGACAGAGTCTTCTCTTTTCTTTTCTCACCCAGTTTGGCAAAAGCCCAGACAGTGTTGCTGATCTCCTGTGGGTTGCAGTCGCTAGCTCTTTCCTTCATAGCTTCAGCAACAGCTGCCAGCAGGCGCCCTGAGGGCAGCAGCTCCAGGGTGGCCATAGCCCACAGGCTGTTGGCCAGGTGTTGCCTACTGAACTTGATGGCCTCTTCAGGCATGCCCAGCCTTGCAGTCACCTCCACCTCCACTGCTTGCATCAGCGCCTGCACAGCAGCAGCAGCTACTCACTGCTGTGACAGACCTTTGGGTACAGCCAAGGCACAGCATCTCTGCATGCTGTGTATTGAGCGCTGTCTGCTGAGATTGACCGCATCTCTGGGCTCGCCCAAATTGGGATGAAAGTCTAGCGCCCCAAAGTTTCACAGGCTGCTGGCAAATTAGGCTTTACAATTCACGCAGGAAGCAGGTAGACCAGGCTGTGAAAGACTCAGCCCGCTTTGGGCTACAGCAAACCTGAGCTGAAGGTGCAAGAGTGCAAGTACCCTGTTTGTGTGCTTGAGCGTAGCCAGCGCCCAGATGGTATTACTAATGTTCTGAGGGGAAAAGTTGGGCAGCTCATGTAAAGCATGGCTGCACAGCAGGGTGAGGAAGTCTGCAGGGGGGCTGTGAGCCAGGGTGGCGTAGGCCCAAATCATGTTGGCAATGCTCTGTGGCTGAAAAGTGGTCATCAGGGCACGGCTGTGCAGCGCTGCAGCTTCCATCAGCTCGGGATGCAGCTTGCCTGCACATCAAGGATTGAATATTGATACATATGCTACAGATGAAGCATGTAGGCTGGCACAGATACAAGGTTTGTTTGTTATGCTCTCTGCTCAACAGAGCTTGGCTGTGCAGCATTGCTGCCTGCATCATCTCTGGACGCAGCATGCCTGCGATCGCACACAAATGACAGCTTGGTGTCCGTTACAAGCAAGTTATGAATGGAGGTGTAATAGTCAGTGAGGCAGAAGGGTTGGCAGCTGGTACAGGCAGAACACGTAGGGTGGGGGATCAGTCCAGTGTCTGGGCTACACAAAAGAGGCTGCAGAGGAAAGCTAAATGATAGGTCATAACAGCAGCCGGGCGATGGTGGGGCATCCTTGCTGAAGGAGGTAGAGATGCCAGCAATGCAGTTGACAGCTGCTTACTGCCACTGTGTTGAGCTGCAGGTAGCTGCTGTATCTTGCCTACAGATTCAGCTGGCTTCTGGTGCAGCATGCAGCACTTGATGATCATTGTGTGCAACTTTGATGATTGTGGCTGTCATTATCAGCACTGTCTGCTTAGTGGGAAGACAGGGCAGGGCTACATACCCAGCTTGGCGTAGGCCCATAAGATGTTAGAAATGTTTTGGGGGCTGAACTCTTGCATACGATACTCGCTGCACTGTGCAACAGCATCCATCAAAGCTCCTGGGTCATATCCCAAGTTGGCGTAGGCCCACACCTGTGAATGAATGTTACATTGGCATGTCAATGTATGAGAGCTGGTCAACTTAAGTGTAAGACAGTACATGCAGAGGCAAGATGCTTGCAAGGATGCTAGCTGCTGTTGTAGCTGTGGGCTGTCATGGTGTTGAGAGTCAGACTAGCTAAGACAGCACATGCTAACATGCAAGGCAGCAAATGGCTTGAGTCCTCATGCTAAATGCACACAGCATTTTGCGTCAGCACAAAACTGCCCAGTATGTATGCACCTTGGAACATTTGGTACAAGCTGTAAATAGAGGCAGTGCCACATTGTGTGCTTGGGCACCTCAACATGCAAACAGTGTGTCTTCACTGCCCTACAACACTCAAATTCTGGCAGGAAGGCTCACCGTGTTGGCGATGTTCTGCCCATTGAACGATTGTAGCTTTCTGAGGGCAATGGCTGCCACCGCATCCAGCAGCCTCTCATGCACCACTTCCAGCTTGCTGAAACCCCACACTGTGTTGCTCAGAGCCTGCGGGCATACACAGCAGTTGACCATATTGCAGTCAGATAACATGCTTTGCCAAGCGTGTCACAGGCCCAACACTGCGTAGTTGTTATTGCCTAATAGATACCTGTTCACAGAAGACGTTTGGAGAAGTGGAGCCTCGATGCTAATCCTGTTCATATCGATTACTAGTGCTAAACCGCGCACGCTAATCTGTCAGTGTAAATCTGCCGGTGTCCTGGCATAGCTGAAGAAGCACAGAATGTGCCACGCACATGACTCTCAAGAAACTGTACCTGCGGAGTGAAGGTGTCCAGCTTGCGCAGAGCCTCAGCAGCCATGACCTCCATGAGGTGACCTGGGTGGTGCTCCAGCTTGGCATATGCCAGCAGTGTGTTGCTCATGTTTTGGGCTGTAAACTTGCCCACCTTGCCCTCTGCATCCCTTGCCATCACTCTGAGCACATCTGTGCCAGGATTGTGGCCTGCAAGGAAGCCAAACAGATAATCAAGTCAGCTGTACTGGGATGAGTCAACTCAAAGGCTGCAACCTTTAGACATGATCAAGTACATATTGTGCTGATCTTGCATGTGTGACAGACAGGTGCAGCGCTGCTAAGGCGACCTGGCTCTACTCAGTTTCGTGCAGCATAGCGCGCTAACTATTCAACAGCCTCAGCTCAGCAAGTTGTGGCAGACACATGTATACATCATTGCAGTATTTGTGATGCTTGCAAGCACAGAGCATTCCATGCAGTGCCTGTTGTCCTTTTTGAACGAGTCCTGAGAGTGTCAGCAGCGCTGTGTACATGCATTACTCACCCAGGGTGGCAAAAGCCCAGACAGTGTTTGCATGGTTCTGAGCATTGAAGTCGGTAACCTTCTTGCCAGCTTCAGCTCCCAGGCTGTTTAGGAAGGCATCTCCTGGGTTGTGCATCATCTTGGCAAGTGCCCACAACGTGTTGGCAATGTTGCGAGCACTGAACTTTTCTGCGTGCTCCACTGCGGCACAGTCCCAGCCTTAGTGCATCCACAGAACATGCTGCCAATATCCAAACTAGGAGACAGACCCACCCCGCAAGCTGCGAAAGCATGCTTGTGCAGAGCGGCATGCCGCTTGGACTTGTGTTGCATAAGATTTGCTTGGCTGACACGGGCCCTTCAACCCTGCTTAATTGCAAGTTCCACAGTGAAGTGCGACTCACAGCTCCAAGCAGCTTTGAAGGCTTGCAATACACAAGTCGGCAGCAGTTGGTTCAGTGGCAGTGACTCACAGATCATGTCCTTTAGGCGCGTCAGCTCAGGCCTGTCAGCCAGCAGCTTATATTGCTGGGGATCACCATCTAAGGAGGCCATCTTGTGCAGTGCTGTAGCCATGCAGACCGCATCAAAGTCTGCAGCTGATGTGCGCACCAACTCCAGTACCTCCTGCCACAAGCAGCAAGATTCATCCTGTGTGTGAAAGGCATGGCGCAGGCAAGAGGCAAGTCTGACAGCATTGGCAATGTGCCCTGGACATGGCATCATACTGAACTGTGTTTTGAGTCAGTTGAGATTTGTGTTGCTGGTAAGATCAAGGCTGGTCTCTGTGTTGAATACATTCTTCACAAACATTGCTGCTGCAGACAGATGTGCACAATGATATGCATGAGGCAGGCCTGACAGCATTGGCAATGTGGCCTGGAACTTGCATCATATCAAACTCTTTGTGGTCCTTGGAGAGTTACTTTGCTGGCATGATCAAAGCTGGGGTCTGTGCTGAAAGATTGCAGCTGTACACAGGTTTGCTCAAGGATGTGCATGAAGTCTTGGGATACTTGTTATGCTGGTTTCACAGAAAAACTGTCACCTTCCTTACATCCAAATTGCACATGCGTGGACTTGATTGTACAATCAACAATGAATTTACTTACATCGATTGCTTTGGAGGCAGTGATGCGTTTGTTGACACGTATGTACACCGGTACGCCAGCAGAGTCCCTATGTGGTGCTGGGCTGCTAGCTGGCTTCCATCTCTGAGGGGGTGTACCAGGGGTACCTGGTGGGGGTAGCCCAGCAAGAGGTGGGG